>Ga0307374_10008226_pt1 | contig 15646 bp, 21 predicted proteins | sample OX3MG_FD_202532 | JGI IMG/M metagenome (GOLD analysis project Ga0307374, IMG submission 202532) | Soil microbial communities from Risofladan, Vaasa, Finland - OX-3 | ecosystem: Environmental > Terrestrial > Soil > Coastal area > Acid sulfate soil | place: Finland: Risofladan, Vaasa | collected... | reverse complement strand
CGTCCTAGGCGTTCGATCTGCTCTTCAGCCTACGCCGCCCCCTCGCCGAGCACCTGACTAGCGTTGCCATCGTCGTATTCTCGCTCCAGGATGACGTTCGAGGTTGCGGACACGCCTTCAGTCATCCAAGAGGAATGCGAATCAGTGCGCCGGAGCGTCTTCGACTATGACGAAGCAGCAGGCGAGCGACCTAAGTCGTTCTCTGTCATTGGCGAAGTCGCCCAACAAGAGAACTCTTCGTTCGCGAAAGCGTATAAGGAAATCTCCCAGATCCAGCTGCCTCTGTTCCATTTGCCGAGCGTCGACCACCGACACAAGGACCTCTTCCAATGCTCGGCGCACTCCGTTACTCGCGGACCAGAACTCGGCGGATCGATCACCATATCGTTCGGGTTCGAGAATCACGTTTTGTCGCGCTCGGGGGCGCAAACTTGCGGTCTGTGAGCGGTCTTCCAAGCCGCGTCAAACTCCCAGGCCTTATCGGCGAGCCGGCAGGAGGGCGCCTCTTGACTACCGAATGCCTTCAGATTACCGGGCCTTCACTCGTCAAACGAATCGGTCAATCGACCAACTACACCCCTGTAGGGAGGTGGCCAGGAGAACCAGCCAGCTTTCGGCCACACCGTCTGCACCGAGCAGCCAAGGCCACAAGAGGTGAGTCACCGTCCGAGGTCCCGCCAGTTGTCAATGGCACAATGCGACCCGATGTGAGATTGTAGAAAAGAATGGCAGGCAGCGTATCGTCTTGAATTAGGAACAGAGGGGCGCTATGCATGCCCTGTGTGGGAAAGCAACCGGTGCCGAAGAAGTGGGCATAAAGTGAAGGTACGGCTACTCTCGGTGTTCATAGTTGTCTCGACGGCCATCGGATCCGGGGTATCTGTTCTTTCCACTGACTCTCTCGCCAGTGCGGCTGGTACCTCTTCTGCTTCGTCGCAATACCTGAACGGGCCGAGCCATAGCTCGTACTACCCATCCGCAACCTCGATCACGCCACAGGCGATTGCCGCGGGGAACCTTCAACCTCTCTGGCGATGGTCAGTCCCGGCATCGCCCAACAGCGGCCATTCCAGCATGCTGGCCAGTCCGGCGATCGTGAACGGGGTGATCTACATCGGGGCCAATGACGGGTACTTCTACGCTGTATCCGAGAGCTCCCGATCGGTGCTCTGGTCGCAGTTCATAGGCATCGATACCGGCAAGCCGAACGGGAGCTGTGGTACTGGGACAGCCGGCATCATCTCGACCGCTGCGGTGGTGACGGATCCGACTACAGGCAAGCTCACCGTCTACGTCAATGGGCCGGACGGGAATCTCTATGCCCTCAATGCCGCCACGGGGAAGATCGTGTGGAAGTCGGTGGTCGACACGCCGTCGACACTTGTCAACGACTACTACGCATGGGGATCACCACTCGTTGTGAACGGCAAGGTCTATATCGGTATTTCATCCGAGTGTGACGCGCCGCTCGTTCCCGGAGGACTCGACGCGTTCAACCAGTCCACTGGGGCGCTGCTGGCCACGTGGAACTCCGTTCCCGCGGGCGCCCTCGGCGGCAGCATTTGGAGCAGCGCGGCCGCACTCTCGAATGGAGCCGTCATTGCCACGACAGGCAATGCGAATACAGCTACCCAACCTCCCCACAACGAATCGATCGTGCGGCTCGGTGGCACCAACCTGCAATTGCTCGACTCGTGGCAACTCCCGACGTCGCAGGTGGTTACCGACGCCGACTTCGGCGCTTCTCCGGCGATCTTCACCGCAGTCATCAACGGTGTATCGACAACCATGGTCGGAGCGTGCAACAAGAACGGGATCTTCTATGCGCTCGCCGCCAATCATTTGAACGCAGGCCCGGTTTGGCAAACCCGGTTGACGAGGCCATATATCACCGGAAACCAGGAGTGCATTGCGGCGGCGGTCTGGAACGGCACCTCCCTCATCGTCTCCGGTGGCGACCAGACAACGATCAATGGCAATTCCTATCTCGGATCCGTCCGGGCGTTGAACCCCGCCACAGGAGCTCCTCTATGGCAAACGGGGCTCCCGGGAAGCGTCGTGGGAACACCGACCGAGGACGGCTCAGGTGTGCTTGCTGTGCCGCTGTACCTTGCTGATCAGCCGGCTGACTGGGGCTACTACTTCCTGAATGCAGCTACTGGCAGTGTCATCGGGAGGATCACCCTTCCGAACTCGTACTCGTTCGCACAACCCATATTCACGGGGAACGATGTGATGGTCGAGGTGAACGGCTCGACCCCGGCGTTGGAGGCCTACGGAGTCACCGCACCTGGTCCGAAGATCACCAGCGTCAGCCCAACCCCCGTCCCTCTCGGAAAGTCGCGCACTGTGACCCTGACGGGAAGCGGCTTCTCGGGCACGCCGCAGGTGTTCGTCTCCGGAACAGGCGTGACGGCGACCTCCGTGAAAGTGGTTTCGCCGACTTCACTCACCGTCCAAGTGGCGGCGACCCTCACGGCGGGCACGGGATACGGTGACATTTCGGTCATCGAGCCTGGTTCCCCCAATCCCATTGCCGACACCTGTCACAGTTGCATCACCATCGGTGCGCCGCCCACTTCACCCACTGTCACGTCGGTCAGCCCTCCGTCCCTGGCGCCGGGGCAGAGCGGTGCCAGCATCACTGTCTCGGGCACCGGTTTCGTCTTCGGTGCGACAGTCACGACCGTCAGCGGCATCAGCCTCAGCACGACAACCTGGCTCAGTGCGACCGGACTCGGCGTGACGGCCTCAGCCGACCCCAGTGTGGCGCCAGGCACCTACAACGTGGTGGTCACAAATCCTGACGGCACATCAGCGACATGTGTCAACTGCCTGACGGTTACTTGAGATCCTGCTTCCTGCAGTAGGAAGAATTGGGCCATTCCCGACCCTGCACACAGCCTGCTTCAACATCCATCCCCTGGTTGATGCTCACGAACCTGATGCAGCCATTTGCGGCGAGATGCGACTGAACGGCTGCGCCTTGGGGGACAATAGTGCTCGGCGCGCCCCTCCAATTGGACAGCAACCAGAAGTTCGGACCCGTATAGGCGCCGGGGACATATGGTGAGGGGGTCGCCGAGTCAGGAGGCTGCCGGGTGGGTGGACGACATGGCCTGCGGTCGTCCACACCCACTCCCGGCCTTACGGGGATTGTCAAGCGCCGGAGTCGCGGGGATGGAAGGCTCGGTGTGTGATGACTCCCCTGCACCCAGATGTTGAACCTCTCGCTGTCTTACTCGGCACCTGGTCGGGGCACGGACATGGCGAGTATCCGACGATCGAGTCGTTCGACTACGAGGAGACCGTCGGCTTCTCGCATGTAGGGAAGCCATTCCTCGCCTACAGCCAGCGGACCAAGCATGCAGTCGATGGTCGCCCTCTTCACGCAGAAGCGGGCTACTGGCGCATGGCACGTCCTGGCTGGGTGGAACTGGTTGTGTCGCACCCGACCGGCATCGCAGAAGTCTCTGAAGGAACCTTCGTCGGCTCAACCATGGAGCTCCGATCGATCATTGTTGCTTGCACTGGATCGGCCAAGGAAGTCAGGGTGATCGAACGTGATCTCTTCATCGATGGCGACACTCTTCGATACTCACTCCGAATGTCAGCCGTCGGGCAGCCGCTTACTCACCACCTTTCTGCGGAGCTTCGGCGCATCGCATGACTGCGTGATTTACAACGTATTCAAAGTTTCCGAAGGCCCACCCTCCCGGCGTACGGAGCGACCACGACTTTGGACTTCAGGGTTTGCGATGGCTCTCTTTCTCAAGCGCGCCGGGGCCCGAAGGCCCCTTCGCACGACCGCCTTTCACTGACTGGCGCCAGGATACCAGTCAATATCGCATTGGCCGCAGGACCGTTCTCCCGTAGCGCCCTGGGTCTGGATGACTGCCTCTCACTGACTACGAGGGTGCACCGCGTTCGATTCCGGCCGGGGCGCCCCACCCGAGGGTCGGGCTGCTGGTGGCTCGTCACCATCAATGACGGCAGCCCGACACTCCGCGTAAATCAGATGCGCTTCAAGCCGGCGGGTACGGGGGAAGGCTTTGCCTATCCCGATTCTCTGAGTCCGCCCAACAGGCGCCTAAGCGACTGGCGCGCTTGAGTGTGAGCCTTTCGACGGTCCGTGGCATTGGCGATATAGAGAGCGGCTTCATCCACGGCCGCTAGAAGCATGTGCGCTAACGGAATCGTCGGCTGGCGCGGAATGACCCTCTGCGCAACAGCCGCGTCGAGCATCGCCGTGATTACTCCAAGACCGTATTGAGCTTCGAGGCTGCGCCACTGCTCCCACCCGAGGACGGCCGGTCCGTCGATCAGCAGGATCTGTTGCACGTCGGTGTTGTCGGCAGAGGCATCGAGGAACTGTTGGAGTGCGGCAGCAAGGAGATCGAGCGCATCGTCGCGTTCGTTGACGATTGTGGCGGCGGCGAGGTCAGCCTGCACCTGATCGAACACGGCTCGAAACAGGTCCTCTTTGTCGGCGAAGTGATGGTAGAGGGCACCGCGAGTCCCAACGCCAGCCTTGGCGACGATCTCTTCGGTTCCGGTAGCGAAGTAACCCTTGGAGACGAAAAGTTCGCGGGCGGCACTGATGAGAGCCGATTTGGTGGATTCGCCACGGGACGCCCGTTTGGTGGGAGAACCATCGGACCTTGACATACGTCTTGTAGGTTAGTTAAACATACAGTCTGTAGGTTTGGAGAGGAGGAGCACGCGATGGCATCGGCAGGTGATGTAGTGAGGGAGTTCTGCGGGGCGATCGACGGTAAGGATCTGGCCGGGGTGGAATCCCTCCTCGACGAGAGCGTGGTGTACCACAACATCGGTTCGGAGCCAGCGGTAGGCCGCGACGCTGCGCTGGCAGCGGTGAAGTTCCAGTTCGACATGTTCGACCCGATCTCGTTCCGTATCACGAACCTTGCCGAGAACGGGAGCACGGTTCTGACGGAGCGTGTGGACGAGGTGACCGCTAACGGGATTATGGCTCCGGTGCCGGTCATGGGCACGTTCGAAGTGAAGGACGGTCGAATCGTTGAATGGCGCGACTACTTCGATATGGGGCTTGTCGGCAAACTCATGAGCGGCGAGGACGTCGGCTCACTCCTCCCTCGCTGACCGCCGGATAACCCAATCGCGGGGTAGCCCATACGTGCCGAAGTGCCCTCATCGGTCCGGCGTGGGGACAGGTCGCACTATCGGCGTCGAGGGGTGCGGTGGTAATAGACCGTGATGGCGAGGCTATATTCGGAATCCCTCGGTTGAGACTGGCGCCATCATCACCCCCGTACGTTTGGCGTAACCTGCACTTGAAGTTATCGACGAGAAAGAAATCTGGGCCGATGCTGCGTGCAACTGAGCTGTGACATTTGATTCGATGAGTATTCGCCCCATGCGATCAAGCGATTCAGATCGTCCGCGACATATCGCAACCGTCCTATTCGATGGATTCGAGCTGCTCGACGTATTCGGACCCCTCGAGATTTTCGGGATCATCCCCGATCGCTTCACCATGAGCCTTATCGGTCCGGCAGCGGGATCGGTCCGGAGCGCACAGGGCCCCCAGGCCATTGCGGACTGTTCCTATCACGATGCGCCGCCCGCAGATGTGGTGCTCGTCCCGGGCGGGATTGGTAACCGAAGCCTTCTTGGCGACAGGACCTTTCTCGCGTGGCTCGCCGAATGGGCCTCTGCGGCGGAGCTGATTGCATCAGTGTGTACCGGTTCAGTCATGCTTGCCTGTGCCGGACTCTTGAAGGGCCACCGTGCTACTTCGAACAAGCGATTATTTTCGTGGGCTGCCGGACATGGCGACGACGTCGAATGGGTGCCCGCAGCGCGTTGGGTCGAGGACCGAAATCGGTGGACCTCATCGGGTTACGCCGCCGGGATGGACATGGCGCTCGCCATCATCGCCCGCCTGCACGGTGAACCGCTGGCGCTCCAAATCGCCCACGACATCGAGCTGGAGTGGCAGAGCGACTCGACGAGAGACCCCTTCGCTGAATAAGACCCCGTTCTGAGTCCTGTTAGTCCAACCCGTTTTGCTTCACTCTTCGAGTGTCTCACGACCTGACGCCCAGCGCAGGGGCCATAGATAACCATCGCATCGTCCCAGCATGGGTCAGGCGGTCCGGTCGGAGATAGGGGCACATGCGGCCCCGGAAATCAGAACGTGCCGGGCACGTCCAGCGCTTCGAGGATCGTCACCTCTGGTTCTCCGATGATGCCTGCGCCGCTGAGGAACTCGCCCATTCTTGTGGCACCAGCGAAGAATGTATTGAACGTGTCTGCGTCCGGCCACTCGTCAATCACGACCAGGTCCTTGCCGTCGGTGACGACCCTGTGTCCTATTTGACCCAAGCTCTTGCCATAGGCCGTGATGTCCTCGGGCACCTCTGCGTGGGCCCTCACCCACTCGGCAGCCTTGCGGACATCAGAAACCGAACATCGAGCAATGACGGTGACGCTCACAGCAATCCTCCCTCATCCCGTTCGGCCGTCCACTCCTCCTGGAGCGGACTACGTGACACCCTGGGGTCACCAGAGTTCAGGTAACAAGCAAGATCCGGTTTTTGTTTACCGTTGCCCCTGCCCCAAGGTGCCTGCTTGAGAAGGGTGCGCTCCGGTCCGGCGGTTGGTGACGGTTTGCTAACCCGGATGAACGTTATTCGGGGGGGGAGAGATGACGTCGGGGGGCAAGAGCGACGTAGTCGGATCAATCGGGCGAGCTGGTCATCCCAATCGAGCGATAAGCAGGCGAAGACCAAGGTCCGCCACTTCGAGATCGAGGAGGTCGCGGTTACGTTCGGCCCACCGACCGGATGCGAGGTCATCACGGAGGCTGCGCACTGCCCTTTGCTCGACGTCCGGACCGACTCTGGCCCACACCGATATTCCGCGACGAACATCCTCGTCCAGGTATGCCTCAGGCCGGCGCCAGTACGCCTCGAAGAAGCCGTCAACGCAGTCCCACGGAATGAGCACCTGCTCGATCCGGGCCCCGATCGCGCTCGCAAGCTCGGTAGCGAGGCCGACGCGGGAGGCCGCAACTTCGGGCAGGTAGTCACGAGTCAGCCAGAACCGGCGGCGCCAGGCCCAGTCACTGGTGTCGCAGGTGAATACCACCACGCGGCGAGCCACGCGTTGCATCTCGCGCATACCGGCGATCGGGTCCTGCCAGTGATGAACGGTGGCAAAAGCCATCGCGACGTCGAAGCGCTTATCCTCGAATGGGAGGCTCTCCGCGGAGGCAGCTACGCACCGCGCTGCGCTCACGGGACGCTGCGCACGCATGACCGCTGACGGCTCTACCGCCGTGACGTCACGGTCGGGGGGCTCGTAGGAGCCGGTGCCAGCTCCGACATTCAGCACGGTCCGTGCGCCGCCGAGTGCGGCCCAGACCTGCGCCGCGATCCGCGGCTCGGTGCGCCGCGTCGCTGTGTAGGTGGCCCCGATGGTGTCATACAACTGTGCACTGGACATGGCACCCCCGTGGCTGGCTGTCACCACCCTAAACGCGTCCCGGGCGGTTCCCATCTTCGACCCGGTGTGCAAAGCCACCCGGGTGCCCACGAGGTGATGCTCGGCAGCAGACCCGAGGCCGGCGTACGGGGGCAGGCGGGCGTAGTCTCCTTGTCCATGGCACCCGATGCAGCGCTCCTCGTGGCCGTTAAGGGTTGGCGGAAAGTGCGTGGGGTTCTTTTCGGACTGAGTATTGCGGTGCTGATCATGTGGTCGTCGCCCGCGTCGGCGACGACCAAGCCGAATGCGTGTGCCGCGCTCACGCCTGTATTGGCGTCGCGCCTTCTGAGCGCTCGGGTCACCCAGGCCCCCTTCAACCACCACTTGGCGTGCACTTACAGGAGTACCGCTAACCAGGACACGATCTCACTGATCCTCACCCTCACCGGCCAGAACCGCGCCCGCACGCAACAGCTGCTCAACCGAGAGCACCGCCTTCGCGTCGGAAGCCGGGCGGCCTATTGGTATCGCACTCCTCTCCGTCTTACGCGACCTGAGCAGGCGGGAACACTGTCCGTGCTGAAAGGGGACACGCTTGTCCTAATTGCCGTCCGGCAATCGTCCAATCCGCAGGCAACGGCTCGGCAGGCGATGACGGCGATCCTGCCCCGCCTATGAGGTGATCCGCCAAGGCAGCCACCGTCCCGGCAGCGAACTGGGGCACCTATTCGCTGACGCCGACCAACTAACGAGGTGATCGTGGACCTTGCGGGTGGATGGTCTCGCCTCGGGCCAGCATCTCCACAAACTGCTCGATACGCCTGGCTCGGGTCTCCACCTTCTTTGCGCTTCCGATCCGATAGAGGATGGAGTACCGATTCGCACTTGTGAGCGTCTGAAACCTTGCCTGAGCGCGAGGATTGGCAATCAGGGCGTCCGCCAAATCCTCTGGAACCTCCACGCTCGCTTGTCCGGCGTAGGCAGTATTCCACCGACCATCCGCTTTGGCCTGCCGAACCTCGTCTTCCCCTGACCGATGCATTCGGCCGGAGGCGCTCAACCTCTCGGCGATGGCGACGTTCCGTTGAGACCAAGGGCTCCGAGCGTTTCGGGGTGTGAATCGTCGCCGGAACGTTGCGTTGTCACGACGCCCGAGCTGCCCATCGATCCAACCAAAGCAGATCGCCTCGTCGAGTGCCTCGTCGTAGGAGAGCGTTGTCGGATGCGTCGTGCCTTTCTTGGCTAGGACGAGCCACACCCCTTGTGACTTGGAGTGGTGGCCCCTCAACCAGGTCCGCCATTCGGCAGTATCAGCGACCAAAAGCTCTGGAAGATCCACAGGTTCACGGTATCCCGTTGTGCCGGACTGTCCCGCGCACCTCGCAGCGTCGCAGCCCGCCCAGCACCATGGCGAACACCATGGCTCGGTCCCGATGGGTGCGCAGTGTCCCGACCAACGCATCGACTTCCGCCGGCGAAAGGATCTTCGGCAACGTGCGGGGAACCCGCACCAGCGGCACCGTCGTCGAGCGACCACCGCGTCGGCGAGTGGAGAGCCCGCGGGGCACCGGGTTGGTCCGCACCGCAGTGTCGTCCCGAGCCGGCAGGTAGGAGTAGAAGCCCGAGATCGACGACAATCGCCGTGCGATAGTCCGAGCCGACAACCCAGACTCTCCATCGCTCATGCGCACCACACGCCGATCGCCACGTTGGTGGGCCAAGAAGTCGAAGACGTCGGCTGCAACTACCTCTGCGGGGTCCTTGTCGATCACGCTGAAGAACGCCTTTAGGTCAAAGGCAACCGCCCGCAAAGTATTGGGCCGAACTCGCCCTGCGACGAACTCGAGATACCGGTCAACGAGAGGATGGCCGAGGCAGTAGCGGTCATCTCCAGTGGGAGACGCGGTGCGGACAAGGCAGGGGAAGGTGGTCATCCCCGCACCCTCTCAGCTGTGTGTGAAAGACACGGGGATGCACTAAGGTTCACACGTATATTAAGCGTACGGGGGCACTTTTGACAGCAGAAGAGAGGCCGGTTGAACCCGCGATTCCCGTGTCCACTGGCCCCATGATTTCCTGTCATACGATTGGCGTAATATCTCGTAGTAGAGGACCTAATGCGCGAAGCCCAAGAGCGCCCAAGGACTGATCAAGAGCTGCGAGCTCGCGAGGACCTCATGCGCCAGCAGTTCGAACGTGACACCGACAGCTGGGAAAAGGCGACTCCGCTCGAGGACGTGCTCAAGAAGCTCAATATCGGTATCGCTGCCGGATCATCGACATCAACGTCACGGTGGAATTCATCGCGGTCACGTATGAGCGTTGGATACTGATCAAGAAGATTGACTGACCCTTCTTCGAGACGAGCGACCGGGATCCGAAATTCGATTGCCGCCCTCTACAGACCGGGACGGTACCGGCGTTGTGGGGTCACCCCCGTCGGAAGCCTCAGTGCCGATTTGTTCGACCTTGTAATGTCGGCGACGTTCGATTCATTCACCCCCATGCAGCATCTCGATTCGCCGAGCCAGATTGACGGCATGATCGCCAAGTCGCTCGTAGAACCGGGCCAGCAACGTGACCTGGGCGCCGATGGCGGTGGGCATGGTCTCGGCGGCAATTTCCCCCGTCAACCGGTCGTGGAGAATGTCGATTTCCTCGTCGTCTTCATGCAGGGATACCGATTGGGCAGACCGATCCGCATAGGCATCGGCGGCGTCACGCCACATTTCCAGGGCCACCTCCGCCATACGCTGCACAATGCCTCGGCTGAGCGGGCTCATGTGGGCTCCCAGGTTGGTGACCGCCCGCTGGGCGATGTGCTCCGCCAGGTCTCCGCTGCGCTCCAACTCGGGCAAAATCAGGAGGGTCCCCACCAAATGGCGCAGGGCCGTGCTTGGAGTCCTGTCGTCGTCGATCTGACGCCAAACCATCAGTTCGACTTCGGCTGTGAGGTCGTCCACCGATTGGTCGCCCTCGACGACAGCCAATCCCGTGGAGGCATCGTTGCCCAACAACGCCTCTGTGGCCCCCGCCAGGGCTTCAGACACCAAGGCAAACAACTGCATCATTCGGGCTTCAATGGGGTCAAGCTCTGAGGGTGTCGGATCCACGGCCACCGTAGGCTAGCTGGGTAGATAACCAAGAATTCGCGTCTCGTTCGCGTAACGTTCATGTTCAGATGGCCTGGAGTTCACCCAGGGCAGCAAGAATGGCATGTGCGTACGTGGCCAGGGGGGGAAGATCGCTCTGCCTGAGCAGCCAACGGGCAACGGCGAGGCCAGCCACTCCGCTCCGGACGGCCCAACGGTCACCGATCTGCTGAACGAGGCCCCGTCAAGCAAGTTTCATCGACGTACGGTGATCATTTCGGGCGTCGGATTCTTCACCGACGCCTATGACCTCTTCGTCATCAGCACGGTGGCCGCCCTGGTGGTGGTGCAGTGGCACCTCAGCACGCTTCAAACGAGCTGGGTCACGGGAGCCGCCATTTTGGGCGCATTCGTCGGCGCGTTCACGTTCGGGCGCATTGCCGACGTCATCGGCCGGAAAAAGGTCTACGTCACCGTGGCCCTGATAATGATTTTCGGCGCAGTTGCCTCTGCCTTTGCCCCCAACTTCATATTTTTGGTGATCGCTCGCCTGGTGCTTGGCCTGGGCATTGGTGGCGACTATCCCGTCTCTGCCGTGTTGATGAGCGAGTACTCCAACCGCAAGGACCGAGGTCGTCTTGTCGGTCTTGTCTTTTCCATGCAGGCGTTGGGCTTGATCGTCGGACCACTCATTGCCCTCTTGCTGTTGTCGTCGGGCATCGCGGATGGGCTGACCTGGCGCATTCTGCTCGGGTTGGGTGCTCTTCCTGCCGCCTCTGTCATCTACTTGCGCTCCAAAATGCCCGAGTCGCCTCGCTACGTGGCCCAGGTGCAAGGTGAATCCGCCCAGGCCGCCCGCGATCTGAAGCGATATTCCGATGGCGTCATCGCTGAGCCAACCGGTACCACCACTTTCTCAGAGCGGCTGAAGCTTCGCGACTTTCTGTCCGATTCACGCATGCTCAAGCTCCTCTTGGGTACCGCTGGGGCGTGGTTCCTGTTCGACTACGCCTACTACGGGAATACCCTCTCGCTGCCTGCCATCTTGAAGGAGGTCAATCCGACGGCTTCACTTGAGACCAAGCTGCTGTGGTCGCTGGGCATGTTCGTGATCTTTGCCGTACCGGGCTACTTGCTAGCGGTCACCAAGATGGACCGTATAGGGCACCGGCGCTTGCAGTTCATCGGATTCTCCGTCATGGCGTTTTGCTTCGTGGTGTTGGCCATCGTCCCGGCCCTTACCCAGCACGTGGCGCCGTTCTTGGCCATCTTTGGTCTGAGCTATTTCTTCATTCAGTTCGGTCCGAACATGACGACGTTCGTATTGCCCTCAGAAGTGTTCCCCGTCAGCATGCGTACCACCGGCCACGGCGTGGCAGCGGGTATCGGCAAGTTAGGGGCTTTCGTCGGGGTGTTCCTGGTGCCGGTCCTCCAAGACCACATCGGCTTACGTGGCCTCTTGGCCGTGGCGGGTGCGTCGGCTGTGCTCGGGTTCGCCGTCACCACCCTGCTCCCCGAGCCAGCCGGGCGAACGCTAGAGGATGTGTCTGCGAACGCAGTTGAAATTGCACCGCCAGTCGCCCCGGTGGCTACAGACCCAAACCCCGCAGGCCCTGAGCTGACGACCGCATAGCACGACATCGCTGATCGGCGACGGTCACGACAGCCCTGACCCGAAAGCGCGTACGGGGCGTAGCAACTACCGCGAGCGCTGGCCAGAGCGGGCCACCAGATCCCACCCGCTGACAGCCGAAGGGCAGCTAATCTTCCGATATGGCACTACCCCGGATTATCAGCGTTGACGATCACGTCGTCGAGCCACCACGCGTGTGGCAAACGTGGCTTCCCGAGAAGTACCGGGCGAGAGGTCCGCGGGTCGAGCGCAAGAAGTGGGGCGGTTTCCAAATCCTTTCGGGGGCCAAGTACGACATGGTCGAGGACCCCGACGGGAAATGGGGCGATGCCTGGTATTACGACGACGAATTGATCTACGTGCAGAAGAAGTTCGTTGCCATTCCTCAGGCTTCGACCACGCTCGACGCCAATGGGGACATCCTGTTCGACCGGACCCAGATGACCATGACGGCGATTACCTACGATGACATGCGAAAGGGCTGCTGGGACCGAGATGAGCGAGTAAAGGACCTGGCACTGAACCACACCGACGGCTCGCTGCCCTTCCCCACCTTCCCCCGTTTCTGCGGCCAGACGTTCTATGAGGCAAAGGACAAGGAATTGGCCCTGGCTTGCGTCAAAGCCAACAACGACTGGATGATCGAGGAATGGTGCGGCCCATCGGGTGGCGTGAACATCCCCCTTTGCATTATTCCGCTGTGGGATGCCGAGCTCGCGGCGGCCGAGACCAAGCGCAACGCCGAAAGGGGCGCACGGGCCATTGCCTTCAGCGAGTTACCGACCCGGCTCGGCTTGCCCAGCATCAACACACCGTATTGGGATCCTCTTTGGGCGGTCTGCAACGATTACGGCGTGACCGTGTGCATGCACGTCGGTTCGTCTTCGAGCGATCCGATCGCGGCACGCGACTCGCACCCCGCCGTCGGTGCCACCCTCGGGTTCAACAACGCCATGGCGTCGTTGGCCGACTGGCTCTTTTCGGGAAACCTTCTCCGGTTCCCCAAACTGAAGCTGGCCTACTCCGAAGGCCAGATCGGCTGGATCCCATATGTCCTCGAGCGCGCCGACGCGGTGTGGGAGTTGCACAATGGATGGCTGCACGCCAAGGAGAAGATTCCCGTGCCGCCGTCGACCCAGTACTACGGCCGAATCTTCGGTTGTTTCACCGCCGATCGTCATGGAGTGGCGTCGCTGTCCGAGGTGGGTGAGGACAACATCTGCTTCGAGACCGATTACCCCCATACCGACACGACGTGGCCGTACTCGGAGGCCTATGTCGAGAAGCTGTGCGCCGGGCTCGATGACGACGTCACGTACAAGATCCTGCGCGGGAACGCCATCAAAATGTTGGAGCTCGATCGGGTCTGATCGGTGGGATCATCGCTCAAGAACCCCTCCGGGAGCGCCTGGCGGCGCGGAGCGTGCTGGCGACCAACAAGACGATCGTCGTGAGTGGCACGACGACGTAGGCCACGTCTCGATGATGTCGAAGAAGGATTGCGAGAACGACGACCACCACGGTGGCCGCAAAGAGCTCCGGTGCATCGCCGATCAGGAACTCCCACCAGAATTGTCCGAAGCTGCGCACGGCGCGCGTCACGACGTTCATGTGTCGACGCTCATGGCTCGACCGCACCCTCGGCGAGAACACTCACCGGTTGGCGGTCTGCGGGTGGGCGCGCCCGCAGGAATGCGACCAATACAAGGGTTACCAACGCGAAGAGGCCAACCAGCACCAGGATTGCCAGGTCACTCCCGGGCCAGTGCACGCCGGCCCCTTCGCCGACCCAAAAGAGACCGAAGCTGGTCAACATGGTGCCAACGGTGAGTTTGATGGTGTTCTCCGGCACCCGGGACAGCTGCCGTGCAACGACTGCGCCGACAGCGGCCACAAGGAGGGCTGCCGCTCCGGCGGCGCCTGCCGCAATCCCCAGCCGGTGCTGGCTGGCTCCGAGGCCTACGACGATGAGGACGACCTCTGTCCCTTCGAGGAAGACGCCCTTGAAGGCAACGGCGAACCCCACTCGGTCCCGAAGTACCGGAGTTGAGGTGGAGGGGTCACTTTCCGAGAGCTCCTGTGCCGTCTTGGCGAAGATCGCATCTTCATCGTGCAACGCCTTGAGGCCGCTGGCGCGCAGGATCGACTTGCGGAGCCACGAGAGCCCGACGACGAGCAGGAGGCCTCCCACGACGACCCGTAATGCGTTGATGGGGACGTAGTGGATGAGGGGTACGCCCACCGCACCGACGATCACGGCCAGCACTATGAGGGCGGCCCCCGCGCCTTCCAGCGCCGAACGCCAGCCACGTGTCACTCCGGCCGCCACGACGATGGTCAGCGCCTCTACCATCTCGACCGCGCTGGCACCGAAGACAGCGAGGAGGAGCACAACAGTTGACGTCGGGTTCATCTGCGCCTCTCAAGATTACGTCGCTGCGTGTGAGGATAGAGGCTCTCGCGGGGAGGCCCCGCCACAGGGTTCCGGTGGAGCGAGCGCGGCGACGAGGCGCGCCATGCCTGCAACCCCGGCCAGTACCAACGCCGTGATCGTAAAGGCGTGGGCGGCCTGGGCCGATGAGCCCTGGTCCCCTCCGTTGACGGTGAACAACAGAGCGGTAATGGCCAACCCGAGGGCAGTGCCCACCCCCCGGCTCATGTTCAAGATCCCCGAGGCCATGCCGGCCTGTTGGGGGGGGATCCCATGATGGTGGCGTTGTTGGGCGAGGTGAAGAGGCCGAGTCCGCCACCGATCAGGGCGAGGAGGAGTACGAGTCCCGGGGTGCTTGGGCGGAGCAGCCCGAGTCCGAGAAAGCCACTCGCGACCAGCACCATGCCGCTCACGGTGAGCCGGCGTGCGCCGATCTGATCGGCCACCCTCCCGGCCAATGGCGCAACGACCCCGAACATGATCGGGAGGACGACGACCTCCACCCCGATGCGCGCCGGGCCCAACCCGAGTCCCCGCGCCAGGGAGAACGGAATGACGAGGAGCACGCCGAACGTCACGAGGTACGAACCGATGCCGCTGGCGATCCCGGCCGAGAAGCGTCGATTCCGGAACAGGGTGAGGTCGAGCATTGGTGCTCGGTCCGACCGTTCATGCCGTACGAACACATCGCCAGCAGCACGGCGGCGGAGAGAAGACCGGCGATGAGCGGTGACCCCCACCCGGCCGAAGCACCGAAGGAAATGGCCGTCAGCAGGGACACCGCTGCGGGGAAGAAGAGAGTCAGACCCTTCCAGTCATGGCCGGGCGATCGGCACATCGCCCCGGTCGCGCCGGCTCGTCACCACGTGTCCACGAAGGGCCGTCGCTTTCCCCTTCGTGGTGCCGGGTCCGGGGCGGACCGGAAGGCGTGAATGATCCGGGCTCTGCTGTCGGCCGGATCGATGACATCGTCAATCTCGAAATATGTCGCCACGTTGAGGGCTTTCCCCCGCTCATAGG
>Ga0307374_10008223_pt1 | contig 15649 bp, 13 predicted proteins | sample OX3MG_FD_202532 | JGI IMG/M metagenome (GOLD analysis project Ga0307374, IMG submission 202532) | Soil microbial communities from Risofladan, Vaasa, Finland - OX-3 | ecosystem: Environmental > Terrestrial > Soil > Coastal area > Acid sulfate soil | place: Finland: Risofladan, Vaasa | collected... | reverse complement strand
TCGCAGGCGCTGTCCGGATACCGCCCAACGCTGTCGGCGACAGCCGCGGTCGGCAGGCAATACACCAACGAGTCCGGCGTTATTCCGCCCATTCCGCCCGGCCTGCCGGCCGGCGTCTCCTACAACGTCAAAGGCTATACCACGCCGTGGTCGGCCGGGCTTACCGGCCAGCAAACGCTTTTCAACGGCCAGCAGACCGCCAACAAGGTGCGCAAGGCAGAGAGTCAGGTTTCCGCGTCACGCGAAACGCTGCGCGTGATGGAAGAGTCGGTATTGCTTTCGGCCGCGACCATTTACATGGACGTATCGCGCGATACGGCCAACCTCGAGGTGCAGCAGAACAACGTTCGCGTCTTGCAGCGCACCCTCAAGGACACGCAGAACAGGTATAGCGCCGGCCAAGTGACACCCACCGACGTCGCGCAGGCCGAAGCGCAATTGGCGGCGGGCGAAGCAACCCTGCACGCAGCCGAATCCACGCTGATGACGACCCGCGCCAATTATCGGCGCATCATCGGCGTCGACCCGACGAGTCTCGCGGCCACCTCGCCGGTCGATCGCCTGGCGCCGACCACGCTCGACGCAGCCATCGCGGTGGGCACCGCGGAGAATCCGACGATCACGGCGGCGATCTACGGCGTCGACGTCGCTCAACTACAGGTGAAGATCGCGGAAGGCGCGTTGTTGCCAACGCTGGCGCTGCAAGGCTCGGTCCAGCAGCAAACGTATCCCAACATTCTGACGCCCAGTCTGTTTCTGGGCACCGCGGCGCTCAACCTCACTGTGCCGATTTATCAGGGTGGCGCGGAATATTCGGCGATCCGGCTCGACAAGGAGACGGTCGCGCAACAGCGCTTGAGCGTCGACCAGGTGCGCGATCAGACGCGCGCCAATGTCGTCCAGTCGTGGGGACAATTGATCGCGGCGAAGGCGCAAGTCGAAGCGGCGATGCGCCAGAACGATGCTTCCGAACGGGCGCTCAATGGCGTCCGCAACGAAGCACAAGCCGGACAGCGCACGACCCTTGACGTACTCAACGCTGAGCAGGCGTTGGTGAATGCGCGCGTCAGCTTGATAACCGCGCAGCACGATCGCGTCGTGGCTTCCTATAGCCTGCTTTCGGCAGTCGGCCGGCTGTCGGCGCAGGAGTTGCAGTTGCCGGTCGCAATCTACGATCCGATGGTGCACTACCAGCAGGTGCGCGACGCCTGGTTCGGACTGCGCACGCCGGACGGTCGCTGAGGGAAGGCGTTATTTCCGCGCGCTGCAAACGAGTTGTTTTGCTTTCCCCAAAGTAACTGTTTTTCGGCGAAGTGTTTTAGGAAGGCTTCATCACCGATGACAGGCGACGGTTAACCCCGGCGAGATTCCGTGCGGTTATCACAGACGACTTCGCCGTAACCCCGCGTTCATCGTATTTCTACGCCATTGAAATAGGCTTTTGGTAACGCGGGTTGCGGTAGGGACACACCGCTTGCCGGTTTCGGTCTGAGCATCGGCAAGCAAAACGGGGGGCCCGGTTTATAAAACCGGGCCTCTTTTATTCGCTTCGCCAGCAACCCTGCCGTCGGTCTTCTGACAGATAAACCGCCGAACAAGGACGCTCGGTGCGGTTGATGACGATTTCCGTTGGCCTTAAGGTCAAGGGATGACGAACGGCAAAGACGCCGAGCCGGGTTTACGAACGACGCGGGAGAGCGAAGTTTTCCGCGAGCCGCCGGGCAGCGGAAATTACAGCAGCAGCATCGGCGCCGCGCAGGGTATTGAACTGTTTGCCGGCAGCGGCCGGGCGCGGACGGCCCGCCCTGCCAAAACCATTCTTGAGCCCGCGCGTGAAACTCCGGTTTTCGCCGAAACCGACGTGCTCGTAGTCGGCGGCGGCCCGGCCGGCACGGCTGCCGCAATCGCCGCGGCGCGGGTTGGCGCCGACGTCATGTTGGTCGAGCGCTATAACCACTTGGGTGGGCTCTCGACCGGCGGCCTTGTCATCTGGATCGACCGCATGACGGATTGGTCGGGCCGGCACGTCATCCGCGGCCTTGCCAACGAATTCATGGAACGGCTGCCAAAGGATGCGATCCAGGGACCGCCGCGCGCCGACTGGGGAAATCGCGATGCCGCAACCGCTTCCTATTGGGCGCAGCGAACCGCAGCGTACCACGGCATCGTCACCTGGTCGCCGACGATCGATCCCGAGGCGCTCAAGACGCTATCGATGCGGATGACTCACGAGGCCAAGGTCCGGCTGTTGCTTCACGCGTGGTGCACCGCGCCGATCGTGGAGAACGGCGTGGTCCGGGGCGCGATCTTTGAAAGTAAGGAAGGCCGCCACGCGGTTTTGGCCAAAGTCGTCGTCGACACCACCGGCGACGCAGATCTGATCGCCAGATCAGGCGCGCAATGCCAGTCCGATATCGACGCTGGCGACATTCACCATTGCATGAACACCGTTTTCCTGGTTGGCGGCGTCGATATGGAACGGTGGCTTGCTTTCCGCCGCGAAGAACCGGAGGCGTTCGCCGCCTTCATGGAATACGGCCGCAGCCGGGTAAAATTCTTCGAGAAGCCGTTCGTCTCATGGCGCAACGACGTGGCGTTGTTCTTAGGACCGCGCCTTGCAGGATACAGCGCCGTCGATGTCGAAGACCTGACCGCGGTGGAGTTGCGCTCGCGCGAGCTCGCCATCGGCCATCTCGACGTCTATCGCGCCGCGGGCCCGGGTTTTCGCGACGCATTCCTCATGCTTGGCGCGCCGCAAATTGGCGTTCGGCACAGCCGGCGGCTCGCCGGATTGCGCAAGGTAACCCGCGAGCAGTGGGATACCGGGATTGCCTGGGACGACGAAATCGGCGTGTCCACGTCCTTGTCGCCGAAATTCCCGAATATCTCCGTCCCCTACGGCGCGTTGGTGCCTGAAAAGCTCGACAACATATTAGGCGCCGGTCGGCACGTCGCTTGCGATGCGAGTTCGCACACTTTCCTGCGCGAGATCCCGCAATGCTGGCTCACCGGCCAAGCTGCCGGAATTGCGGCCGCCCTCGCAGTGGGCGCCGGCGTGGCCCCCCGCGATCTCCCGGTGAGCGCGATCCAGCGCGAGTTGCTTGACCAAGGCGCTTATCTGTCGCCGACGATTGCAGCCGCCATTGCGCCGGCTTCGGCGGCCGAATAATGCGAATGCGATGCCGGCGCTGCGCAGACTGACTGAATAATCGGCACCCGGCGCAAATCGCTTGCAGGCGTGAACGCCTGCGACATCGAGTTCCCAACCAGGAACTTTTAGAGCAAGCGGGGGTTACACAAGCGGATTTTTTCGCGCTCGAGTGCGTCTCCGAACGGCTGATCGAAAGCGGGGGCGCGCGAAACTCATTGATTGGGCGGGCGGATTGGTGAGGAGAGCGGCAAATGCCGCAACTTTTTCCGCCCTATGCCGACACCATTGCCCGCTCCGTCCTCATCGCAATCGTCGTCCTGCCGTTTATTTCCGTCGCGTTCGCCTATTGGATCTCGGCCTCCGAATACGTGACCGGACGGTCAATCACCTACGATCAACCGATCCCGTTCAGCCACGCGCACCACGTCGGAGGACTGGGCCTTGATTGCCGCTATTGCCACAGCGGCGTCGAGACCTCGCCGGTTGCCGGAATTCCGCCAACGCACACCTGCATGACCTGTCACTCGCAGCTCTACACCCAAACCGCGATGTTAGCGCCGGTCCGCGCCAGTCTCGCCGACGAGAAACCGATTCACTGGAACAAAGTCAACAAACTGCCGGACTATGTCTATTTCGATCACTCGATCCATGTTGCCAAGGGCGTCGGCTGCACCACGTGCCACGGTGACGTTGCGGCCATGCCGCTCATGCGGCAAGCGCAGCCGCTAACCATGGGCTGGTGCCTGAATTGTCATCGCGATCCGGCGCCGTATCTGCGGCCGGCCTCGGGTGTTTTCGATCCGGACTGGAAATTCCCCGACGACCAGTCCCAGCGCGGCGCAATCCTCGCCCATCAGCATCTCGACAACAGCCACCTCACCGATTGCTCGGTATGTCACCGATGAACGTTCATCCACACCTCCACCGTGATGAACCGTCCGAGCGCTCGGTTTCCGGCCTCGATCGCCGCGCCGCGCTGAAACTTTTCGTCAGCGGCACAGCGCTTGCGCTGGCTTCGTGCGGCCGTCCCACCGAGCAAGTCACGCCCTATGTCGAGATGCCAGAAGGCGAGACGCCCGGCCTGCCGATGCGGTTTGCCAGCGCGCTGGCGCTCGGCGGATACGGACGCGGCGTCATTGTGACGTCGATGGAAGGCCGCCCGATAAAGATAGACGGCAATCCACGTCATCCGGCGAGCCTTGGCGCAACCGACGTGTTCGGCGAAGCCAGCTTACTATCACTTTACGATCCCGACCGCTCCAAGGCACCGCGGAGCGACGGTCGGATTCAGTCCTGGAGCGCGTTCGAGGCGGCGCTCCGCGTACAACTCGAACGCATGACGCCCCGGCATGGCGCCGGCATCGCGATACTGACCGGACGCACGACCTCGCCGACGCTGGTCGAGCAGATCGGCGCGCTGACCAAGTCTTTGCCGGAAGCCAAATGGTATCGATACGAGCCGATCGATGACGATACAGTCCGCGCCGGTTCGGTCCAAGCGTTCGGTCGCGCATTGACAGCCATACCCCGCTTTGGCGACACGCGCGTGGCGCTGGTGCTCGATGCTGATCCGCTTGGCTTCGGCCCCGAGCAAATTCGATTTGCACACGACCTCATTCGCGCGCGGCGATCGCACGTCGCGCAAGACTCACTGCGGCTTTATGCGGCGGAGCCGGTCTGGACATTGACCGGCGCGCTCGCGGATCATCGTTTGGCTGTCTCACATCAGCTCGTTCGCAACATTGCCCTTGCGATCGCGGGCGAACTGGGCGCGGCCATGCCGACAGTAGAGCTGCCGGCCGCTGTCAGGGAATTCGTCAAAGCCGCCGCAACCGACCTTGCGGCGCGGCGTGGCATGGCGCTGGTGCTTGCGGGCCCCCGCCAGCCGCCCGAAGTGCACGCGCTGTGTCATTGGATCAATCACGAGCTGCGGGCGCCGATCGATTTCATCGAACCGGTTGATCAAGGCGCAACTGGGCACGCCGACGCGCTCCACACCCTGCGCGAAGACCTGGATGCGCGGCGCATCGACACGCTATTCATTATTGGAGCAAACCCGGCCTACGATACGCCGAGCGATCTCCGGCTCGCCGATGCAATCGGCGCGGTCCCGTTTTCGGTCCATCTCGGTCTCCACGACGATGAGACTGCTGCGCGCTGCACCTGGCACCTGCCGCAATCGCATCCGCTGGAAGGCTGGTCCGACATTCGCGCCTTCGACGGCACGGCGAGCATCGTCCAGCCGCTCATCCGGCCGCTCTACGATAGCCGCACCGCGCACGAGCTTCTGACGCTGCTCGGCGGCAGCGCCACGACTGGTTCCGGGTTCGACATCGTTCGCGATCACTGGCGGCGCGCTAATAACGGCAACGCCGATTTCGACGTTTGGTGGCGCCAGTCGTTACAAGACGGCGTCATCGCCAACAGCGCGGCGCCGCACGCATCTTCGCCATCGCCGAAATTGATGCAATTTGCGCCGGCAGGCGCCACCACAGGTTTCACGCTTACGCTGTCGCCAGACCCCGCCGTTTTCGACGGTAGCATGGCCAACAATGCGTGGCTGCAAGAATGTCCGAAGCCCTTCACCAAACAAGTGTGGGGCAATGCGCTGCATATCGCGGAGGACGATGCGCGCGAGCTCGGTGTCGTCGATGGCGACGTGGTGCAGCTCAAGCTCGACCGGCGCGTCCTCGAAGCACCGATACTGACGCGGCCCGGCCAAGCAGCCGGCACGTTGGCCGCAACGCTCGGCTACGGCCGTACCGCGGCCGGCAGCATTGGCAGCAATGTCGGCCTCGATTTTTACGGGCTACGGCCTGCGGACGGAGCCTGGATTATCGAGAATGTCGGTATCAGCCGCACGCCGCGTCATGAAAATCTGTTGCGCACCCAGCATTTTTTCCAACTGGAAGGCGAAGCCGAGGACCTGCAGCCGCGGCTGAACCTTGCCGATCTGGCGAGCGGGCACTTTAACTTCACCAGGCCGGACGCAAATCCACCGACGCTTTACCCCCCGGCTTCGTACGACACTTACGAATGGGCGATGACGATCGACACGTCGGCGTGCATCGGCTGCAACGCCTGCGTCATCGCATGCCAGGCCGAGAATAACGTACCAATCGTCGGCCCGGATCAAATCGCTGTCGGGCGCGATATGCATTGGCTGCGCATCGACGACTATACGGTGGGCGGCCAGCCGGGATTTTCACCCGTCCCTTGCATGCATTGCGAACACGCGCCGTGCGAACCGGTGTGCCCCGTTGCCGCGTCCGTGCATGACAGCGAAGGGTTGAACGTCCAGGTTTACAATCGCTGCGTCGGTACGCGCTTCTGCCAGTCAAATTGTCCGTACAAAGTCCGCCGTTTCAATTTCTTCGGGTATGCGGACGGCGAAGAATACAAGGGCTTTGGCGCCGACATCGTCAAGGCTGTGTTCAATCCGGACGTAACGGTACGCGGCCGCGGCGTCATGGAGAAATGCACCTACTGCGTCCAGCGCATCAGTCGCGCACGACGCGCCGCCGAAAAAGAAGGCCGCGCCATTCGCGACGGCGAGGTGGTTACCGCGTGTCAGGCAGCTTGTCCGACGCAAGCGATCAGCTTCGGTAACCTTTCCGATCCGCGATCTTCCATCAATGCGCTGCGCTCCGCGCCGCACGCTTACGCGCTCCTTGGCAATCTCGGTACCCGTCCGCGCACGACCTACCTTGCCCGCCTGCAAAATCCCAATCCGACTCTTGGAAAGCCGCAGCCATGACAATGGCAGCCGTGGCAGACCGAATGGAAGCGTCCGAGGTTGAACGCTGGACGCTGCCGTCCGCCCGCGACTTCGAAACCGTCAACGCCTTGATCGCCGCACCGCTGCTTGAGCGCGGTTCCTGGTCATGGCGGGTTTGGTGGATCGCCTTTGTCGTCAGTCTCGCTCTGACAAGCCTATTCCTGATCATGATTTTTATGGTGTTTACCCGCGGCATCGGCATTTGGGGCGTCAACACCACGGTCGTCTGGGGATTTGCAATTGCCGATTATGTTTGGTGGATCGGCATCGGCAACGCCGGGACTTTGATCTCGGCAATGCTGCTGCTGATGCGACAGAAATGGCGCGCATCGACCAATCGCTTTGCCGAAGCGATGACGCTGTTCGCAGCGACCGTCGCCGGCATCTTCCCCATCATCCATATGGGGCGGCCGCTCTACTGGTATTGGCTGACGCCCTATCCGAATACGATGCATCTCTGGCCGCAATGGCGCAGCGCGCTGATCTGGGATTTCTGGGCGATCCTCAGCTACATCCTGTTCTCAATCGTGTTCTGGTACGTCGGCCTCATTCCCGACTTGGCAACTCTGCGGGACCGCGCGCGGACAAAAGCGCCACGCGCGATCTATGGCGCGCTCGCGCTGGGCTGGCGCGGCTCGGCGCATCATTGGTACGTCTACGAACGGTTGCATATCGCGCTTGCCTGCCTGGGCGTGCCGCTCGTGGTGTCATTGCACAGCGTCGTGGGGATGGATTTCGCGGCAAGCTTGATGCCCGGCTGGCAGGAAACGATCTTCCCGCCCTACTTCGTCGTCGGCGCGATGTATTCCGGCTTCGCCATGGTGGTTTGCCTCGCCGCGTTGGTGCGCTGGGGCTTTCGCATGGAGAGTCTCATCACGGTCGCGCATTTCGACGTCATGGCGAAAGTCATGCTGACGGCGGCGATCGTCATGGGGCTGTCCTACGCCACCGAATGGTTCAACGCCTGGTACGGCGGCGATCCGACCGACCGCAATCTGGTCATCTTCGAGTTTACCGGCGCCTACGCGCCGATGTTCTGGATCATGCTCGTCTGCAATGTGGCGATTCCGCAGGCCTTCTGGTTCAGCGCGGTGCGGCAACGCATTTTCGCGGTCTTTCTGATTTCCGTATTAATCAACATCGGCATGTGGTTCGAACGCATCCTGATCATCTGGAACACACTGTCGCACGACTACACGCCGAGCGTGTGGCGCCTTTTCATCCCGACATTTTGGGACTGGGTAACGACGTTCGGTTCGCTCGGTCTGTTCGCCCTGATGTACCTCGTATTTGTCCGTCTCATTCCCGTGGTCTCGATGCATGAGGTGCGTCGTCTCGTCGCCCAGGAGCAAACGCCATGACGCGTCTTCTCCTCGCTCAGTTTTCCGATCGGGCGCGCTTTCTCGCGGCGGCTCGGCGCCTGCACGACGCCGGTCATCGGCTGCTCGACGCGTTCACGCCATTTCCCGTCGAGGAAATTCTTGAATTATTGCCGCGGCGCCGCAGCCACGTGCGCGTCGTCATGTTTGTTGCCGGCATGGGCATGGCGGCAATCGCCTACGGCCTCGAATATTTTTCGGCGGTCATCGACTATCCCTACAACAGCGGAGGGCGACCGCTCGACGCCTGGCCGGCCTTCATGCTGGTACCTTTTGCGACCGGGATTCTGGCGGCGGCGGTCGCCGGATTCACCGCGCTTCTCGTCGCGACCGGATTACCGCGCTTGCACGATCCGCTGTTTGCGGTCGACGGCTTCGAACGCGCCAGCCAGGACCATTTCATTTTGGCGCTGGAGGCGCCGCTCATCGACGACGGCAAGCACCGCGTGATCGGGATGTTGCACGACATCGGCGCAGCCCGGGTGCGGGAGATCGAGCGATGATGCGCGGCCTCTCGGTCATTGCGTGCTTGTTAAGCTGCGCGACCGCACTTGTCGGCTGCGACCTCAGCATGACCGAGCAGCGGAAGCTTGCAACCTACGCTCCGTCTACGTTGTGGACGGACGGAACGTCGGCGCGTCCCCTGCCCGATCACGTCGTCGCTCAAGGCGACGTTGAACGGGCCGCCGCCGAAAAAACGCCGCCACCGGTCACCGCTGCGCTGCTCGCGCGCGGCCGCGAGCGCTTCGGTATCTTCTGCGCACCCTGTCATGGGCTTGCCGGCGATGGCGATGGGATCATTGTCGCGCACGGATTTCCGGCGCCGCCCTCCTATCACATCGATCGCCTGCTCGCCGCGCCGGCGCAGCACTTTTACAGTGTGATCACCGACGGCTATGGGGCGATGTACTCTTATGCGGATCGCCTCGACCCGCACGATCGCTGGGCGATCGCCGCTTATGTCCGCGCGCTTCAATTATCGCGCCACGCCACGGTCGCTCAGGTCCCCGATGCGTCGGAGAACATCCGATGAGGTTGCGACTCTACGATGGCGCAGCGGTACGGAACGCCGCATTCGTCGGCGCCGGCGGGTTGGCGATCGCGCTGATTGTCATTGCCGTCTTCAACCCGAACGTCGCCGCAGCCGGCTGGCTGGTTGGGTTTGTGTTCTGGATGCAAATACTCGTCGGCAGCCTGACGCTGACGATGATCCATCGGCTCACCGGCGGCCGCTGGGGCGAGATCGTGGCGCCAGCGGTCGAACCGGCGGCTCTTGCCGTGCCATTCCTCCTCCTTTTGGCCATTCCGTTGTTCATCGCCATCCCGGTCATTTATCCGTGGCCGCACCGGCCGGTCGCCATCAAGCCGGATGTGCTGTCGTATTATCTGAACGCGCCATCTTTCATCGTCCGCAGCGTGGTGGCGCTGGTCGGCTGGTCGGCGCTCGCCGTTTATCTGCCGCGAATTGGCGGCCGCTCCGGCCAGCTTCTCGCCGCCCTCGGCCTGGTTTTTCACGCGCTCGTCATGTCCAGCGTATCGATCGATTGGTATCTTTCGCTCGAAGCGCCATTCACGTCGTCATCGTTCGGCGCCGGCGCTGCCATTTCGGCGCTCGTCGCCGCGCTGGCCTGGGCCGTACTCTGGGCCCCCGCGCCCGAGGATGAGCCCGCCGTCGGCGACGTCGGCGGGCTGTTGCTCACAACCATTCTCGGCATCACCTACATCGACTTCATGGCGGTGCTGGTGATCTGGTATGGCGATCTGCCGCGTGAAGAAGCCTGGTTCGTCGTTCGCGACAAGATGCCATGGGCGGCATTGGCGTGGATCGCATTTCTGCTCGCTTCATTGCTGCCGGTTTCGGCTTTGTTGCTGGCGCGCGTGCGCAACGCGCGACGCCCACTCCGCGCCGTCGGCGCCTGCGTGCTGGTCGGTCTTGCCTGCTACGACGCCTATCTTCTGGCGCCCCCCGCAGGCGGGATCGCGCTTGTCACCGCCCTCATCGCGATACTCGGGATCGGGCTCGCGCTGATAGGAGTTTTTCTGGGCGGCATCACCAGCGTGTTTGCTGCACGGGAGCGCGCCAATGCCCATTGAAGAACACATCGAATACCGGCCGGAATCCCCCGCCGTTGAGTTGCGTTACGTGGTGAGTGGAGCGGTTGGCGCGCTCGTTTTGCTATTTGGCGCGATCGCTGTCTTACACACCATCTATCAGCACGAGGTCCCGATCGAGACCGTGCCGCTACCGGAAAGTTTTCCGCAGCCGCAAGTCGTGACGAGGCAGGCAGATATGAAGGAGCGCCGAAAGCTCGTCGCGGCGCAAAACCAGCGCCTGCAAACTTGGCGCTGGGCCGACGATCATCACACGCTGGTACAAATCCCGATCGACCGCGCGATGCGGCTTTTGGTGCAAAAGGGTGCCGGCGCCTACGCGCCTCTGCTGCCGCCACAGCCGGCGCTGTCATCGCCGAGCGCCGGTGCACAAAACGCGATCACGCCGCCGGCTGGGCACACACAATGAATGCGGCGCAAATCAAATTGGTTCTGTTGTTGATAGCGATGGGCTTAGTCGCCGCGCCGGCGCACGCAAATTTCAGCGCGACCCAGCTCGCGGCAATTTCGGCGTCGCCGCCACCGGACGCCGCGCTGCCGCCCGATCTGCCGTTCCGCGATGAACACGGCGACCGATTGACGCTCGGCGAGGCCATCGCCGGGAAGCCAGCCCTTGTCGTGTTTGCCGATTACACCTGTCGGACCCTTTGCGGTCCGATCCTGGAATTCACCACGGCCGGGCTGGCCAAAACCGGATTGAAGCCGGGAATTGATTATCGGCTCCTCATGATCGGCCTCGATCCGAAGGACGGCCTCGGTGCCGCGCGCGCGATGCGCACAAAACACATCGATCCCGCCGACCCGGTCGAAGCTGCCGCGATTTTCTTGAGTGGAGACGAAGCGCAGATCGCGGCTGCGACCAAAGCCGTGGGATTGCACTACGCCTACGACGCCGAGCACGATCAATACGCCCATCCTGCCGCAGTCTTCGTCGTTGACGCCCACGCGCGGGTCAGACGTGTACTCTCCGCCATCGGAGTAGACGGCGCCGATCTGCGATTGGCTCTCGTCGATGCCAGTCACGGCACCGTCGGAACGCTGGCCGACCGTATTCACCTCCTATGCTACGGCTACGATCCCGTTCGCGGCATATACACCGAGCGCATCACCAAAATGCTCGGTTATGCCGCCGGCGCGACACTCATCATTTTGGCCGCCGGCATATTCGGCATGATCGTCCGTCAACGGCGGCGGGCAGCGACATGAATATCTCCCAATTCACCACGGCTGCCTCCGATTATGCAGTGAAGGTCGATCGCCTGTTCTACCTGGAATCGGTCATTGCCGGCCTTGTTGTGCTTTTGGTCACCGGACTCATCGTCGTCTTCTTCGCGCTTTATTACCGCGGCTCCAGCACGCCGCGCGGCGAGGTGCCGGAGCGCAAAAGCCGCGAGATCGAGATCGGCTGGACGGTCGCAACGCTGTTCAGCTTCCTGTTCCTGTTCTGGTGGGCGGCTTCGGACCAGCTTACGGCGCTGGCGCCGCCGAAAGACGCACTCGAAATCCACGTGATCGCCAAGCAATGGATGTGGCGCTTCCAGCACCCCAGCGGCGCCCGCGAGATCGATGAATTGCACATACCGGCGCATACCAATATCCGGCTGGCGATGACGTCACAGGACGTCATTCACGACCTTTACCTGCCAGCGCTGCGATTGAAGCAGGACATTCTGCCGGACCGCTACACGTACGAATGGTTCAACGCCACCAAGACCGGCACCTTCCATTTCACCTGCGCGGAGTTTTGCGGGACCGACCATTCGGTCATGGCCGGTTCTCTGGTCATTATGAAACCAGAAGATTACGCGCGCTGGATTTCCGCGCAGCCGCAAGCTGACGATCTGGCGCACCAAGGCGAAGCGCTGTTCCGCTCATTCGGATGCTCCGGCTGCCACACGCCGGGCTCGACCGTGCACGCACCCGATCTGCACGGCATCTACGGCCACGCCGTACAACTCGCCGACGGCCGCACGGTGACCGCCGATGAAGCTTATTTGCGCGATTGCATTTTCCTACCTGACAAGAACCGCGTCGCGGGTTTTCCGCCGCTGATGCCGAATTTTTCCGGCTCAATCAGCGAGGGTCAGGCGAACGCGCTGATCGCTTACGTCAAATCGCTGACAACAAATCGGGCAGCACGCACGCCGAACGCATCGCCGGGACAACGCGGTGGATCGCCGCCATGACCGACGCTGCGTTGCCATTCGTGCCGCCGCTCGACGTTCGGCGAGGAAGCTACCTCGACGAAGGCCACACCATCTTGTCGTGGCTGACGACGACCGATCACAAGCGTATTGCGATCTTGTACGCGCTGTCGATTACTGTGTTCTTCCTCATCGGCGGCGTGGCGATCGGTTTGGTGCGGCTGGAACTGATTAGCCCGACCGGACTGTTCCTGACATCCGACGAATACAATCGTCTGTTCACGATCCACGGCATCATCATGGTTTGGTTCTTTCTGGTGCCGTCGATTCCCGCGACCATGGGAAATTTCCTGGTGCCGATGATGATCGGGGCGCCGGACGTGGCATTTCCGCGGCTGAACCTGCTGTCGTGGTATCTCTATGTCGGCGGAGCGGTGTTCACCGTCTATGTCTTGCTGTCAGGCGGCGTCGACACCGGCTGGACCTTCTATCCGCCGTTCTCGTCGGAATATTCCCATTCCAATGTGATTCCGGCGGCCATCGGCGTTTTTATCGTAGGCTTTTCCTCGATTGCGACCGGCGTCAATTTCCTCGCCACCATCCATATGCTGCGTGCGCCGGGCATGACGTGGTTTCGCCTGCCGCTGTTTGTCTGGTCGATGTACACCGTCAGCGTTGTGATGGTCCTGGCGACGCCGGTGCTCGCCATGTCGCTGCTGCTGATTGTGGCGGAACGACTTTTCGGTTTGCCGATTTTCGATCCATCCGCCGGCGGCGATCCCGTGCTGTTCCAGCATCTGTTCTGGTTCTACAGCCATCCGGCCGTCTACATCATGATTTTGCCGGCGATGGGCGTCGTATCCGAAGTATTCGCCTGCTTCGCGCGCCGCCGCGTGTTCGGTTATGGCTTTATGGTGTTCGCGATGTTGATGATTGCCGTGGTCGGCTTCATGGTCTGGGGCCATCACATGTTCGTTGCCGGACAGTCGCCGCTCGCCAATCTGATTTTCTCGTTTTTGTCATTCATCGTGGCGGTGCCGTCGGCGATTAAAGTGTTCAACTGGACCGCTACGCTCTACCGCGGTCACATCGGCTTCGAAGCACCGATGATCTATGCGCTCGGCTTCCTTGGATTGTTTACCATCGGCGGACTGACCGGGCTGTTTCTGGCCTCGGTCCCGATCGATATTGCCACGACGGACACCTACTTCGTCGTCGCGCACTTCCACACCATCATGGTGGGGGGGACGGTTTCCGCGTTCATGGCCGGCATTCATTATTGGTGGCCGAAGGTCACCGGCAAACTGTACAACGAGTTCTGGGCGCAGCTCGCCGCCATCACCATGTTTCTCGGCTTCAACCTCACCTTCCTGCCGCAGTTCATCATGGGCTGGCTCGGCATGCCGCGGCGATATCACTACTATCCCGATGTCTTTCAAATCTGGCACGTCCTTTCGAGCGGCGGCGCCGTCATTCTGGCGGCTGCCTATCTGATGCCACTGGTCTATCTGACCTGGTCGCTGTTCTGCGGGCAGGACGCCGGCAACAATCCGTGGCGCAGTACCGGGCTTGAATGGCAGACGCCTTCGCCGCCGCCGAAGACAAATTTCCTGCGGCCGCCGCGTGTCGACGCCGATCCTTACGATTATCACGATTTCGGCCGCACCGAGGAAACCGGCGGCGAAGCGCGCGCCCGTCCGCAAGGTGAAGCGTAATGAGCGACACCGCAGGCGCATTGCAGCACCCGTGGCCTGACCTTCGCATGCAGCGCGCGGGCGTCAGCCTCGGCATGTGGATGTTTCTGGCGAGCGAAGTTCTGTTTTTTGGCGGCCTTCTCGTCAGCTATGCGGTCTACCGCAGTTTCAACGAGGAAGCCTTCCGCATCGCTGGCGCGCACGCGCAAATCGTCTATGGCTCGATCAATACGGTCATCCTGCTCACCTCCAGCTTCACGATGACGGTGGCGTTGCGCGCCGCGACCGCGAATGTGAGGCGAGTCACGTTGATCTTCCTCGGGATCACTGCCGCGCTCGGCGTTGCATTTCTCGTCTGCAAGGGCCTCGAATATCGCGAGGATCTCAAAGAACATTTGTTCCCGAGCCCGCAATTCCCGTTGTCGCCGCCGGCGACCGCAATGTTCTGGGGTTTTTATTGGATCATGACCGGAATTCATGCCGTGCATCTGACCGCCGGGATCGCCGTCGTCTTGGTCGTCTGGACCCTGTTCAAGCGGCGCGTCATCCCGGTCCAGGGCTCGACCATGGAGGGTGCGGCGATCTACTGGCATTTCGTCGATTCGGTGTGGATCGTGCTCTATCCCCTGCTCTATCTCGCGGGCCGCTCATGACCAACGGGCGGCAGCAGGATCGGCGATATCTCTGGCAAGGCCCCGGCGTAGCCTGGCTCGCGTTGCTGGTTTTGTTTGCAGTGAGTCTCGGTTCCGCCTATCTGCCGCTCGGCACCGGCAACGTGGCGATTAATCTCGCCATTGCCGCGATCATGCTGGCGGTGCTTGCAACCTTTCTGATGGATTTGCGGAACTCCGTTGCGCTTGTGCGCATCGCCGCCGCCGCCGGGCTTTTCTGGATCGTCATCATGTTCGCGCTGACTTTCAGCGATTTTTTGACTCGCGGTTAGGCCGACCGGCGACGCCGCGGGGAAGGCCTTACCGCCGATGGCGAACTGCATCCGATGCAGTGCGCAAACCAGACGACCTGCCGGCGTTCAATAAGGAAATGATCCGGGCGTTTCAACGTGTTCACGTTGCCGCGAAGTAGGAAGACGCAAACGCAAAACCTGTAGGATTGGCAAACCGGCGCTGCGTAGTTTAGTTACAGGATGATGCTCAGGTTGCGGATAGGCTGATCGCACTCGAGCAGATTGACCTGCTTGGCGGCGATCTTCCAACCGCCGCCGCCGCGCACGACGCGATGGCCGGCCCAGCCGGTCAACATCCGTGTTTCCTTGTCCCAGAATTCGCTGATGAGAAAATTCGACCGCAGCATGCGCGCATCGTCGCTCGCCGTGGCAAACACCTCGACATTGGTGACAAGCCGCACGGTCCGCGACTGCGGCGCCTGCGACC
>Ga0307374_10008221_pt1 | contig 15651 bp, 11 predicted proteins | sample OX3MG_FD_202532 | JGI IMG/M metagenome (GOLD analysis project Ga0307374, IMG submission 202532) | Soil microbial communities from Risofladan, Vaasa, Finland - OX-3 | ecosystem: Environmental > Terrestrial > Soil > Coastal area > Acid sulfate soil | place: Finland: Risofladan, Vaasa | collected... | reverse complement strand
TAGGGGGTAGATAGGGTATAGACAGGGGGTAGATAGGGTATAGATAGGGGGTTGATAGGGTATAGATAGGGGAGTTGATAGGGTATAGATAGGGGGGTTGATAGGGTATAGATAGGGGGTAGATAGGGTATAGACAGGGGGTTGATAGGGGGTGGTGGGTAGTGCCGGGGTTGGCGAGAGTCGCATTTTATTTGTTTTCCGGCAGGGCGTAGTGGGAACTGCTGTCCCCCTTTTTGCCGATATGGATTAAAAGGCCCTCGCTGACCAGCCGCTCTAAAAGGAGCGCGGCGCGGGCGCGGGAGACGTTGAGCAGGTTCGCGCACTCCCGCGTGGTGATGCGTCCGCCGTGGGCGCGGCAGCGCAAGGTGATGGCGGCCTTGCGCTCGGCCCAATCGGAGGACGGATAAGGAGATGGATTTGGCGCCGGAGTTGGGCGCGGCGCGGGCGGTTGAGGCCGAGGCGCGGGCGGCAAGGGTGTGGGAGTCGGCTCCGGCCGCGGGCGCGGAGTTGGATCGGGCTGCGGCGGCGGAATCGGCCGCGGCCGGGGCTTGGGCTTTGGGCGCGGGGCGTCGCTCAGGCCCTTGGAGAACGCGGCGAAGTAGAACAGTAACACGGTCTCAAGGGCCAGTAAAAAAATATTTTGCGGCGGGAAAAAGTGGCGGGCGGGCTTGTCCTGCGCCCAGGCCTCGGCGACCCAGAGCAGAAAGACCGAAACCAGCCAAATCACCGCGGGCAGGCCGCCCCAAGCTCCTTCCTCGCCGCCGTGCCAGCGCCGCCAGCGCTCGACTTCGCCCAAGGCGACGTCCGCGAGCATGACCGCGAAGGCGGCGGCCAGCCACCCCCAGAGGCTTTGCGCGGCGTCATCGGAGGGATGAAAGGCCAGCGCGGCGTCCAGGGCGAAGGCCGCGGCGGCGGCCGCGAGAAAGCGCGGGCCCAAGAGGTCGGTCAGGCGCGCCGTCCGCGTCGGGTTCGTCGGGCTCATAAGAAGTCCTGGGCGATTCTACAAAAGGAACGTCCCGAACTTCCAAATGCATAGGTTCGGGACGTCAGGCGGCCAACTGAATTTTTCAGGTTAGCTCTTTCGCAAAACCTGATCAATTTGATCGAATTAAATTACAATACCCGTCTAAGATGAAACCGGCGAAACGCGCGAACTCTCCTATTTCAGGTCCGGACAAGAGAGACAGCGCGTTGCTTTATCACCTTGTCTGCATCGCGATATTAATCTCGACGACTTTCATGACTTTCTGGCCCATCCTGCATAACGGGTTCGTTAATTGGGACGATAATTATTTGATATTAGGAACTATCAGATACAGAGGGCTGGCCTGGAGCAATATCCGCTGGATGTTCAGCACTTACTACATGTCCAGTTACGCGCCTTTAAGCTGGCTTTCGTACGCATTGGATTATAAATTATGGGGGTTAAAACCTTTCGGTTATCACCTCACGGATCTTCTGCTGCACACGGCCAATGTCGTGCTGTTCTATTTCTTGGGCCTGCGCCTTCTATTGCTGGCCATGCCCGAGGTTTTCAAGGCTGAAAAGAAAAAGCTCGCTGTCTCCGCGCTTTTCGCGGCGCTTTTCTTCGGTCTGCATCCTTTGCGGGTGGAGTCCGTCGCCTGGGCCAGCGAACGCCGCGACGTGCTCTGCGGCTTTTTTTACCTCCTGGCCATCCTGTCCTATCTTCACTTGCAAGCCGATGAAGCCGTTCAGAAGCATCGAGCGCGTTGGCTCGGCGCGACACTCACTCTTTACACCCTTGCGCTCCTCTCTAAAGCCATGGCGGTCAGCTTGCCGCTAGCGCTCATCATCCTGGACATCTACCCTTTGCGCCTCCTCACTTGGGACCCTCGGGAATGGCTAGTTTCCAGACGATTGAAGCTCCTTTGGGAGAAACTCCCTTTTTTCGTCCTGGCGCTGGCGGCGGGCATCATCACCTGTACGGGGAAGAATCCGGTGCCGTCGGGGGTCATGGTGCCGTTGCGACACTACGGCCTGTCATCCCGATTAGCTCAGGCCTGTTATGGGCTTGTTTTTTACCTTTGGAAGACCGTTTTTCCGCTCCATCTTTTTCCGCTTCATGAAAAGCCCCCTCATCTGGATGTTCTACATTGGCCCTATATCGGATGCGTTTTCCTGACCGCGGCGATCAGCGGCCTCGTTATTTTTCTGCGCCGCCGCTGGGACGCCGGACCGGCGCTCTGGCTGTTTTATGTCGTGACATTGGCGCCAGTCCTGGGCCTCATTCAATACGGAGTTCAAATGGTGGGAGACCGTTACTCTTATCTCCCATGCCTCGGATTGGCTCTGCTCATTGGCGCGGGAGTGGGAAAGTTTCTCAACCTAAACAAAGGCCGCGCTAAAAACGGCATGGTTCTCGGCGGCTTGACGCTGATAATTTTTGGCCTTTCCCGCCTGACATGGGAACAAACGCATGTCTGGCATGATTCCACGACGTTATGGAGCTACATACTATCCCTTGAGCCTAATAGCGACTTCGCCCATGATAATCTGGGAGATGTGTTTTTTAAAGAGGGAAATATCACCGGAGCCATAACAGAGTATAAAAAAGCGTTGGCGTTCAATCCGGACAATCTCGACGCTTTGTATAGCCTTGGCTCAGCTTTGATTGAAATCGGAAAACCGGAGCAAGCCGCCGTCAAATTCCGGCGGGCCATCGGCATTTATCCCGATTTCGCTGGTTTCTACTATGCGCTTGGCGCTATTTTGACGATGGAGGAAAACCGGAGAGGCGCCGAAGCAGAATATAAAAAGGCTATTGGCATTGATCCACATTTTATTTCAGCTTATATAAAGCTAGCCGACTCATTTATTTCCGAAGGGAATCTCAAGGAAGCCGTCGCCGTTTATCGGCAAGCGCTCAAAGCCAACCCGAAATCGACGACCATTTATCTCAATCTTGCCAGCACTTTAATCAGAGAGGGAAAAATAAAAGAAAGCGTTGAGGTGTATCGACAAGCTTTGAAGGTCAATCCTAATTTTGCTCCAGCATACTATAGCCTGGGCATCGTTTTTGCTTCTGAGCGCCGAAATAACGATGCGATACTGGAGTTCAAGCGGGTGTTGGCCATCGACCCGCGGTTTGATCTGGCGCGCCAGCGGCTGATCGAACTGCAACGCAATCATTAGTCTGAAAAATTCAGTTGGCCGCCTTCCTCCCGGCCTCGCCGATCGGAAGGTCAGGCGAACGCTTGCGCCGAAAGGCGGCCCCATCTCAGGCTCATCTTGCGTTAGACAAGTCTTTTAGTTGACTTGGGAAACTTATCCCGATATGATGTGCAAACGAGCCTGAAATTTAATCCAAGGAATTAGCTCATGCCAACGCACCAAAGCCACGACAAATCCAAGGAGGCCGTCGCCGACATTTTGAAGGGCAAGCCCGTTGACAGCGGCAAGCTGTTCTCCTATTTCAAGGTTTTCATGGGCGACCGGGCCGTCGCGGCGATTACGCCGTCAAGCCGGTATTTGGTGCGGCGCGTGATGAAGGCCCTGGACCTGGAGCACGCGAAGGACATCATCGAGTACGGCGCCGCCCAGGGCGTCATGACCCGGACCATGTTGGGGAAGCTGCGCAAGGACGCCAAGGTTCTTGCGATAGAACTCAACAAGGACCTGTTCGAGTCCTTGCGCGATGTTTCCGATCCGCGATTGACGATTTATAACGGGGATGTGCGGGAGATAGACCAGCTCGCTCCGCGATTCGGCGTGGGATCGGCCGACGTTATTTTTTCAGGCATCCCCTTCGCGTTCCTGAGCCCCGAGGACAGGCACGCTCTGCTAAAAAAGACCGCTCATCTGCTCAGGCCCGGCGGACGCTTCGTGGCCTATCAGGTGACCACGCACCTCATCCCGCTCTTGAAGCTCTACTTCAAGAAAGTCCGGATCGAGCTGGAGATTCGGAACCTGCCTCCGCACTTCGTGTTCACGGCGTTCAAATAGCCGCGGACGCCGGCCGCCGCCGCTAAAACAGCGTGTAGATGAAGGGCGTCGGGGCCGAGGCGCTGAGCACGATGAGCACGCCGAAGACCGCGAGCACGAGAAGCATCGGGATGATCCACCACTTCTTGTTCTGCCAGACGAATTCAAGCAGGTCGCGCGCGAAAGACGGGCGTTTGGGCATTAGTATAACCTCTCATCGTTGATCTTATCTTTTTCGTCGGCCTTGGGCATCGCCGCCCAGAAACTTTCCGCGCGGCCCGGCCTCAAGTCGAGCCTGTCCTTGCGCCAGCAGCGCAAGAGCAGGGCGAAGGGGGAAACAAACGCGTAGTAGGCGACGGCGAGAATGGCGCCGGTCAACAAGGCGGCGAGCGCGCGCGCCAAGCCGTTGACCGCGCGGTAGAGCCAAACTCCCGCCGTCCTCCAGAAATAGGCCGCCGCGCCGCAGAGAAGCCCTCCAGCCGCGACCCAGCGCCACTGCGGCCGACCGCGCAGGAACAGAACCACCGAAGCCAGCAGCGCGCCGCCCAGAAGAGAGAGCGCGAAGTTCCTGGTTTTTTTCTCGTTTGGGTTCCAGTCGTCGCGCGGCCGGCGCGCCGAAGGGTTCGGCGCGGGTTCCTGGCCGGTTTTTTTGACGAGGAAATTCTCCATCGCCAGCGCGTCCATGCCCGTGGCCAAAAAGCATTCGAGGGCTTCCTGGGGCGCGCGCACGATGGGCTCGCCGCGCACGTTGAAGCTGGTGTTCACCAAGGCGGGGCATCCCGTCCGCGCCTTGAAGCGGGAGAGCAAGCCGTGGAAAAAAGGGTTGGCCTCCCGCGAAACGGTTTGAATTCGCGCGCTGTAGTCCACGTGCGTGACCGCGGGCAGAACCGAGCGGGGAATGTTGAGTTGCGCGAGGCCCGCGGCCGCGTCGCCCGCCGGCGGGGTCAGCCGGCGCCGCTCCCGGATGGGCGCGGTCAAGAGCATGTAGGGGCTCTCTTCCTTGATGTCGAAGTAATCCGTGGCGTCTTCCGCCAAAATCGCCGGCGCGAAGGGGCGGAAGCTCTCCCGGAATTTAATTTTCAAGTTGAGGCGCTTTTGCATCGCCGGGTTTCGTGGGTCCGCGATGATGCTGCGCGCTCCCAAAGCCCGCGGGCCGAACTCCATGCGCCCGCGGAAAAGGCCGATGACGGAGCCTTTCTCAAGCAGGGCGCACAGCTCGTCCAGCAACTTGTCCTCGGCCATTTCTTCGTAAGAAACGCCACGTTCCTTGAGCGCCCGGCGTATTTCTTCCGGCGAAAACGCCGGTCCCAATAACGCGCCCTTCATCGAATCCGGCCGCCGGGGGGTTCTTGGGTTCCCCAAGTATTGATGATGGGCCAAAAGCGCGGCGCCCAAGGCGCCTCCGGCGTCGCCGGCGGCCGGCTGGACGAAAATGCGCTTGAATATTTTCTCGCGGGCGATGAGGCCGTTGGCGACGCAGTTCAAGGCCACGCCTCCGGCGAGGCAAAGATTGTCCGCTCCCGTCTCCTGACGCGCGTTCTTGGCCATCTTGAGCATGATGTCCTCGCAGACTTTTTGGACCGAGGCCGCGAGATCAAGGTGCCTGGGCTCCAGCGCGGATTCCGGTTTCCGGCGCGGTCCGCCGAAGAGCCGGTCAAAGGCGGGGGACGTCATGGTCAGGCCCTGGCAGTAATTGAAATAGCGCATGTCCATCCAGAAGGAGCCGTCGTCCCGGACCTCGATGAGACGGGACATGATGGTGTCGTAGTAGCGCGGCGCGCCGTAGGGCGCCAAGCCCATGACCTTGTATTCGGCGGAATTGACCGTGAAGCCGAGGTAGTAGGTAAACGCGCTGTAGAGCAGGCCGAGCGAATGGGGAAACCGGATTTCCTTTATCAGGCGCACGCCGTCTTTGGAGCCCAGGCCGAGAGTGGCCGTGCTCCACTCGCCCACGCCGTCCACGGTCAAGATGGCGGCGCGCTCGAACGGAGAGGGGTAGAACGCGGACGCGGCATGGGAGAGATGGTGCGGGAAAAACAGCATTTTTCCGGCAAATTCCTTTCCCAGGAAGCCGCCGATGCGGCGGGGAAGAAATATTTTCTCCTTGGCCCAGAGCGGCAAAGCACGGCGGAAGTTGGAAAATCCTCGTGGCGCGAAGGCCAGGTAGGTTTCCAGCAGGCGGTCGAGCATCAGAATCGGCTTGTCGTAGTACGCCACGGCCGCCAAGTCTTTCGCTAAAATTTTCGCCTCTTCGAGGCAGTAGCGCGCGGCCTGCTCCGGAAAGCGCCGTTCGTGCTTGACGCGCGTGAAGCGCTCTTCTTCCGCGGCGGCGACGATGTCGCCATCTTTTAAAAGCGCGGCCGCGCTGTCGTGGTAGTACGCCGAGAGCCCGAGGATGTAGGTCGGCATGGCGGTTGATGAGAGGATAGGAATAATAAAGCCTAACGTCCAGGAAGAAGACCGGGGCGGGCAGTGCCTGAGTTTTATTCTTAAGCGGTCTTGTAAAGGAACGTGCGGATATTATCGATGTAACGAATCAAACGTGGCAGGCTATCCGTTGCATGCTTTCAGCGCCAAATTTAATTTCCACATCTCTAAATAATTTCGACGAAGACTCAAAGAGATAGCGAATGCCCTTTGAAATGGCAACCGAAATAAACGCGGTAATTACGAGTGACCAGAAAGTAAAAGAAAGGAGAGAATGGCTCTTAATTACATTCCATCCCACAGTCACTACCGCTTCATCGGCCAGTTTTTTTTGGGGGGGAGGAAGTCGATTTAGTTCCTTTATAAAAGCTTCCATCGCTACTTTTCTTTCTTTCGCGGCCGAATGGGAAAAAAGTTGTGAGTAAGACAACCGCATTGGATTTTTCATGAACTCCCATAAAGTAGTTTGAATTTCTTTTTCAAGAAATCCTCCGGATTCAATTTCCCCTCTAGCTAATCCCTTCTCAATTTTTAAGTAAACAGAAGACACGGCCGCGCGTGCTTTCGCGCGGGCGCAATTCCTTTCCGATCTACTAACCAAGTAACCTAAATATAGGAGAAGAATCATTAGTATAGTCATGGTTTTTATCCTATTTTTTCTTGTGTTCAGCCCCTAATTTATCTAGCAGGGCAGTGATCCTATTCTCACGTTCTTGAAGAATTTTCATTAGACTATCATTATGGCTATTAAGTGCTGCTAAAGCTGCTGTATTGGTCTCGGTCAAACGATAGATGACGAAACAGATTATTAGTCCTACAAATGCCTGAAGAGAAGTTATTTTAGCAAGAGCGATTTTAAATGCTGTATTCCAGTCCATATTCATCAGCACTTACGTTTCTAGTCTATCAAATACGATAACGCCATTACGATAGCTGACTTTCCATTGAGTATAGAGCCAATACCTATAGCTTGTCAATCCATAAATTTTAAAATTCATACATTGCTCCCATGCCGTCTAGGCCGGCTGAATCTGGGCCAACGCTCCGTCCAAGCCGGCGACGAAGGCCTTCGGGCTCGGGACGCGCTTGTCCGGGTCCGGATCGAAAACCTGCGCCATGAGCCGGTCAAGAGCGGGAGGAACGCCGGGGGCGACCGAGCTTAAAGGGGCGTATTCCTTATTGATCTTGTTCATCAGCATTCCCGAGCCGCCGCCGTTGAAGGGCAGCCGGCCGGAAAGCATCTCGTAGAGCGAGATGCCCAGGGCGTAGACATCAGACTCCTTGCGCACCACGCCGCGCTCCTGCTCCGGCGCCATGTAGGGCGGCGTTCCCAGGATGGTGCCGGTCATCGCGGAGCGGGTCATGGCGTCCTTGGCGGCCCGCGCGATGCCGAAGTCCATGACCTTGACGACGCCCTCATCGCTCATCATGACGTTGGAGGGCTTCAAGTCCCGGTGCACGATGCCGCGGGCGTGGGCGTAATCCAGGGCCGAGGCCATGGAGCGGAAAATCGAAACGGCCTCGGAGAGCCCCAGGCGGCCTTTTTCGGACAGGATTTCGCGAATAGTTTTTCCCGGCACGTACTCGAAAATCAGGTAGGCGTCCTGGCCCTCCTCGACGATGGCGTAGATGTCCACGATGTGGGGATGATGCAGCGAAGCCACGAGCTTGGCCTCGGAGATGAAGCGCTCGCGCTCGCGTTTGTCGGACTTGATCTCGTCCCGCATTCGCTTCACGGCGACCTGCCGTCCGAGCGAGGTGTCGTAGCCCTCATAGACCGTCCCCATGCCTCCCGCGCCGATTTGCCGCCGGATTAGGTACTGCCCGCGCAGGGTCGGCGGCGTGTTGTTTCCGGCGAGAGGATTCCCGTTTCCGGGCCAGGTGATGGCCCCGGCGGACGCCGACGCATTTTCCGATAGGGCGTCCGGGGCCGCTCGCCCTCCGGACTTGATCGCGGTCGCCTCCTCCGCGGCTTGTTCTCCCGAGAAAGCATGGATAAGCCCCATCGCCAGGAGGATGCCGCCCAAGGCGCTCAAAATAGCGATGACGCCGAAGCGGGAGAGCTTGTTGCCGCGGCTCTGCGCTCCGCCAGTGGCAAGCGTTGAATCGGGACCGTCGTCAAAGAGAGATGCCAAATCCTGGTCCGAGGGAATTTGCATGGCGGCCTGCAGGTAGCGATTGTAGCGCGGATCAATTCCGGCGGCGTTCCGGAGGGCGTCAATCATCCCGTTTTTATCGCCCAGGCCCGCTAAGGCGTTCGCCAATTCATAATAGGCCTTCGCATCCTTGGGGTTGTTTTGAATGGCGAGCATCGCGGCGGCCTTAGCCTCCGCGTACCGGCCTAGGCGGTTGAAGGCTTCGGCCTTGGCGTCCATGAGCGCCTGGCTGTTGGGATCAATTTGAAGTCCGGCCGCCACATCCTTGAGGGCTTGATCGTAATTTTTGCCATGCATGTAGGCGGAGGCCCGGATGGCATGGGCGGGAACATTCAATGGATCGACGCTTAGGGCGCGCGTGGTTTGGGCGATGGCGTTGCGGTAGTCCCCGAGACTCAAGTCTTGGCGCGCCTGCCCGATGAATTGGGACGACGCGTTGATGCTGTCGGACACGGCGCCCGGTTGAGGCGCGCTCGGGGAGCCGGGCGCGTTGGCGTTGAAGAAATTGCTTCCGGAGGGAGGCGAGCCCGGCGGGTTCGCGCCGCCGCCCGCGGCCAGGGAATCCTCGGCGCTTTGCCCGGGATTTCCAGCGCTTTGCGGAGCGCTTAAATTAGGAACGGAAACGGCGGCCCGGCCTTGCGTCATGCCCAGAAGCACCTGCGCATTTTTGTCGTTGGGATTAATCGCCAGCGCGGCCTGGGCGTCCTGCGCTGCGGCGGCGAAATCGTTTTGGTTGGCTTCGATTTCACCGCGCATCATGTAGGCGGACGCATCTTTTGGATCGGATGCCAAGAGAGCGTCCGCCACATTTTCAGCTCCGACGTCATTGTTGTTTTGGTATTGAGATTGGGCTACAAAATTTTTAGACAATGAGTCGGGAAGTCCATAGACCGAGTTTTGTTGTTGATTGCCGCCGCTGCCATTCAGCCAAGTTAGGAAAGTCTCTCCCATCGGGTTGTGTAAAGAATCTTTGATGTGTGGGCTCATCCTCTCGTAGGCTTCCTTAATATCAGGACGCAACCGCGCCATCGCGTCCTGCACATTTTTTCCGCCTATAAGTTTTTTATCCTCACAGGCATCGACCATGCCACCGGCAATGGCGTTAGTTTCAGCGAGGATGGCTCCATCTACCTGTCTTAATGGGATTCGTTGTTTGCCCTTAGACTCGTAATTTTTGATGATGGCATTAGTAACGATGCCGGTTTTTCCCCAGAGACGATTCATTTGAGCTTGAGTTTTACCCGTAGATAATGAGGAGGCAATACTCTGTTTAACCTGCGCGGGTAGATTCGAATTGTTTATGGCTGTTTTAAGGGCGTTACTGTATTGCGGGAGGAGTTGTCTTCGAAATGCTTCTTCGCTTAAATTGGTTTGCGTACCGAAGGGTTGCCTTGCTAATTTCCCTGCTTCGTCACCGGACTTGGAACTGGGTTGATCTTGGCATAGTCCGCTTAAGCTGGAAAAACACAGGGTAAATAGGACTATATAAAGGAAAGAGGGTTTTTTCATGCCAGTTTTCGGGCCTAGACTAAGTTTAAATGGAGCAACGGCGTTTGTCAATGCCGCTTCCGGCTTTTAACCGTTTTTTATCCGCCCTCGGGGCCGCGCCCGGGCAGGAGTCGGTCAAAATCGGCGTAGAGCTCGCGGGCCGTTGGGTGGCGCTGGGCGGGGTCCGGCGCCAGGGCTTTCTTGAACACGGCGTCCAGGCCCGAGGGGATTCCCTTGGTTTCCTGGGCGGGGATAGGGATAAAGAGACCGCCGGCCTTGTTGAGCGAGAGAAAGTGCCCCTCGCCCTTGAAGGGCTTGCGCGCGCAGAGTATCTCATAGAAACAGGCGCCTAGGGAGAAAATGTCGGATTGCGCGCAGGGCAGTCCTTTCTCCTGCTCGGGCGCCGTGTAGTCGCTTGTTTCGGGCGCCGGCGGCTGAGCCCGGTGTGCCGAGGCCAGAAGGGTGTCTTCAATGGCGCGCGCCAACCCGAAGTCGGTGATTTTAACGATTCCTTCCTTGGAGACACGGATGATTTCCGGGCGGAGGTTGCCGTGGACGATGCCTTTGCCGTGGGCGTAGTCCACGGCTGAGCACAGCGGCTTTAACACCTTGCGGGCCTTGTGGTAATCGAGCGGCCCGTAGCGCTCGAGAACCTGGCTGAGCGTCAGTCCCTCGAACCATTCCGAGATCACGAAAACATCCTCGTTTTCCTCGACCACCTGATAAATGTCCGCGATGTGGGGGTGCCGCAGCAGCGCGATGGTCCGGGCCTGCTGCAGGAAGCGCCGCCGGGCGTCCGCGTCCGCGCGGATTTCCCGGCGCATCTTTCTGACCGTGACGAAGCGATTGAGAGAGGCGTCGCGGGCTTGATAGGCCAAGTCCAGGGAGCTTTGCCCTATGGGCTTGATGATTTCGTAGGGAGCAGGAAGAGACTCGGAGCCGGCTCGGGGATGGGAGCGCGGCGAAGACGGAGACGACCGCGCAGTGTTTTTTTGGGAACGGCGCTTCTTAGTTTCCGGGCCCGCCGGGAAAAAACTGAGAATGCCCAAAGCAATGAGCAGGCCGCCGCTGATGGTCAAAAGGAACAGGGTCGAAAAATGCGGCGCGGTTCTCGGAGGGGCGGCGGGAGCCCCCTCTTGCTGGGTCAGAAGCGATAAGATTTCGTCCCCGGAGGCCGCTTGACGCGCTTGGTCGTAGCGCGTTTCCATGTCCGGGTTCAACTCGGCCGCGCGGCGCAGGGCTCCCACCGCTCCGTCGCGGTCGCCCTCGCCGGCCAGCGCTACCGCGAGGTTTTGATAGGCGAAGCTGTTCTCGGGGTGTTCCTTGAGAACGGCCTGGGCGTCTTTAAGCGCGGAAGCGAAGCGGCTAAGCCTAGACAAGGTCCAGGATCGCTCGAGAAGGGCGGTCGAATCGTCCGGGGAGAGCGCCAGGGCCGCGTTCTCGTCTTGAAGCGCCGCGTCGTAGCGTTTGAGCTTGTTGCCGGCGAGGGCCCGCAGATCGAAAGCCGCGGCGTTTTGGGGATCTTTTTTAATGGCGCGGGTCGCCAAATCGGAGGCTTCCCCGTATTCGAGCGCCGCCATCGCCCAAGAGGCCTGCTGGAGCAAATCCTGGGAATCGGCCGACACGGCAGCTGCCTTCGCTGTTTTTCCGGCCGCGGCGCCGGGCTGGGTTTGAAAAGCGAGCGCGGAACCCAGCAGCGCGATTAGGAGGCGCACAGTTTTGCCGCGAGTTCGGCGGCCGCCGTGAGGGCGGCCGGGTCGGCCTTATTTTTTCCGGCGATGTCGAAAGCCGTGCCGTGGCCGGGCGAGACGCGCGCGAAGGGAAGTCCCGTCGTCCAATTGACGATATCCAGCCCCGCGCAGGCCTTAAGCGCGATGAGCGCCTGGTCGTGATAGAGGGCCACCAAGCCGTCGAAGGCCCCGTTTTTGTGCAGACGCCAAGCCGAATCCGCGGGCAGGGGGCCTTGGAGGTCCAGGCCCAGGCGCCGCGCCGAGGCGACGGCCGGCGCAAGCTTGGTTTTTTCCTCCCGGCCCAGAATGCCTTCTTCGCCCGCGTGAGGGTTGAGTCCGCACAGCACGAGACCGGGGCGCTTCTTTGAGAGTAGCGGCGACAAGGCCTCGTGCAGAGCCCGTGCCGCGGTCAAGACAAGAGCTGAGTTTAATTGGGAGGAGACCTGCGCCAAAGGAATGTGCCGCGTGACGAGAATTGACCACAGATTTTGTCGGGGTGAGGCCAGAATCATTTGGGCTCCAGGCCGCCGCCAAGTTTTTTGGAAATAGTCCGTGTGATCGGGAAAGGGAATTCCGGCGGCTTTCCAGGATTTTTTTGAAATGGGAGCCGTCACGATTCCCCGGACGATGCCGCGTCCGGCCAAGCGCGCGGCGGCGTCCAAGGCCGCGAACGAAGCGCGGCCGGTGTTTTTATCCGTTTCGCCCAGGCGGACGGCGCGAAGGCCGAGCCGGGTGTCTACAACGGGAGCGAGACTTGGCGTCCAGCCTGCACGCCGCCACAATGATTCCTCGCCGACGATAATCGGCCGGCAGACGCGGGCAACCCGTCCGGAACGCAGGGCCTTGACGACGATTTCCGGGCCGATGCCCGCCGGGTCTCCCAGCGTGAAGGCGAGCCGCGGTTTTTCCGGCACGATGACGGAGACGCGGGCTATTTGGGAAGGTTCCGCTCGATGACCGCGGTTTCCTTGAGCGACTTCACGTAGCTTTCGAGCTTCTTCTGGAGTTCGAGGTTCATCATGGCCTTGGTCAGCTGATCCTTGAAGTCCGAGAACTGAGGCGGCGAAGCGGCCAAATGGGCTTCGACCTGGATTATGTTGTAGCCGTCCGGGGTCAGGATGGGCTCGCTGATTTGGCCCACGGGCAGGCCAAACGCCGCTTTCTCGAACGCCGGCGGCGACATGCCGCGGATGATGTAGCCGATATCCCCGCCGTGCGCCGCGCTGGCGGGATCCTCCGAATTTTCCTGGGCCGCTTGAGCGAAGCTTTCCGTGCTGGTCTCGATCTGGTCCCGGATTTGCTTGATGGCGTCGAACGCGCGCCGCTTCTCGTTGTCCGAGGCCTGCGGCGCCAAGCGGATGAGGATGCGGGACACGCGCACCCGCTCGGCGCTCATGCCCTTGACTTGCTGGGCGATTTGCATGAAGGCCGCGGCGTTTTCGTCGTTCATCCCTTCGGGCGGGAGCGTGCTGCCGCTGACGATGTAGGCCTTGAGCTTGTCAAAATAGGCGCGGACCGCCGCAGGGTCTGGCGGCGTGACGGTGGACTTGACCTCCTGCTCGATGAGCTTCCGGATGGCGACCTGTTTTTTAATCCTTTCGCGGAACTGCGTATAGCTCAGGCCGTCTTGCTTGAGCTGGTCCTGGAAGGCCTCCTCGGCCTGCTGGGCGGAGACGGGGTTGCCGTTCTCATCGACTTGAAAGCGGCGCTTGATTTCATCGATGCCGGCGTCGACGGCGTGGGAGTCGACGGTGATTTTTTTCTTGACGGATTCCTGGTAAAGGAGCTCGTCGTCAATCATCTGCTCCAGGGCCGACTTGCGCAGCTTCGCCACGAAGGCGGGATCCTGCAGGGCCTGCGGGTCGGTTTGGGCCCACTCGCTCATGACGGGCGAAAGCTGCCGCTCATACTCGGAAAGCATAATGGGCTTGCCGTTGACCGTCGCGATGACGTCTTCGGCCACCATGGCCTGGGCCGCGGGCGCGAAAAATGCCAGGGCGGCGACGGCTAGGATGATTTTACTTGAATTCTTCATCAATGACCTCCACGGGGAAACGGTTTTCTATGGAACGCAGGTATTTGTCCATCTTCCCTTTTTCTAAAATGCCGCGGATGCGCTCTTTGTTGGCTTCGGAGAGGGGAACGCGGGTCTCGCTCACCTTGTAAAGCACATGATAGCCGAACTTGGTCCTGATGGGGCCGGAGAGCTCTCCCACGCGCATGTGGAAGACGACGTCCTGAAGCTCCGGAATGATTTCCCCGTAGAGCATCGGAGGCATTTTCCCTCCGTTTTCCGAGGACGCGGAATCGATGGAATATTTTTTCGCAAGCGCCGAGAAAGAGGCGCCCTTCTGCAGTTTTTTCAGGATTTGGTCCGCCTCGTTGGGATCCTCGACCAAGATGTTCTTGATGGAGACCTCATACGGATATTTTTTATAGTACGCGGCGACTTCCGCGTCGCTGACCTGGGTGACGCCGCGGTCCTCAAGTTCTTTGCGCCAGGCTTGAGTCAGTAGATAGTCCCTCTCCTGAGTGAACTGCCGTGCCTCGTTTTCTTTTATTTCCGCGATATCGCGCTTGAAGTCGGCCGATTTCGAGACGCCGGAATTCTCGGCGGCGGCCAGGACCATCTTTTCCTTAATGAGGACGTCCAGAAACTGGCGCCGTCCCGCGGGAGTGGCGACGTATTTCTGATAGGGCGGCGCGACTTCGGAGAGCTTCTGATTGAACTCGGCGCGAGTGATCACAAGATCCCCGACTTTCGCTACGACAGGCCCTTGCCTATGGCAGGCGGAAAAAAACGGCAAGAGCAGGGCCAAGAGAATCGCCACGATGCCGATATTATCATTTTTTGCGATTACCGGGCGCCGGAGGCGCCCAGTACTGGGCCGCAGACAAGGAAGATTATGTCGCGGTCCGGTAAGCCGTGGGAGAGAGGAATTTCCCCAGCCACGGCAATGGGTCCTCTTCTAATAATGCGACGGCCAGGCCGTCGCCTTCCTCGGAAGGAAGAAAGGAAAGCCTCTCGCCGTAGGTTTTCTGCCACCGATGAAGGGAACTCGGCTCGATGGGCGCGTCCTTCCGGAAAAAAACCTCCATGACGCCGTCTTTCTGGGAAATGGAGCGGATACCCGCGCCGCCGGCTTGAATTCGTATTCTTGAAAGCGCAAAAAGATTGGCGACGGGCTCCGGAGCCGGTCCGCAGAGGTCTTCGAGTCTCTTGCGCAGGGGGGCAAGTCCGGTTTCTCCGGCCTCCAATAAGCGCTTGTACCACTCCAATCGCGCCATGTCCTGCGGGAGATAGTCGCTGGGGATGAACGCGCGGACCTTGATGTCTATGCGGACATCCTCCTGGCGCCGCGATTCCGGCTTGCCCTTCATCCGGTCGATTTCCGCCGAAAGCATTTGGCTGTAAAGATCGACCCCCACGGAGTTCATGAATCCGTGCTGGCGACGGCCCAGCAGGTCTCCGGCGCCGCGGATTTCCATATCCCTCATGGCCAGCCTAAATCCTGAGCCCAGCCCGGCGAATTCCTTGAGTGCCTCCAAGCGTTTGCGCGCCTCTTCGGAGAGCTCCGAGAGATTTTCGTAGTCCTCGGGGTAAAACAGGTAGCAGCAGGCCTTGCGGCTTTCCCTCCCGACGCGGCCGCGCAGCTGGTAGAGCTGGGCTAAGCCGAATTCCTGCGCGTTCTCGACCAGGATGGTGTTCACGCTGGGGATGTCGAGCCCCGACTCGATAATCGCCGAAGCCACGAGAACGTCGGATTTTTTATGGAAGAATTCCCACATCGTCTTCTCGATTTCCGCGCCGCCCATCTGCCCGTGAACGACGGCGACTTTGGCTCCCGGAACCAGCCGGGAAATCCTGGCCGCGGCGTCTTGAATGCTCCGCACGCGGTTGTGGACGT
>Ga0307374_10008219_pt1 | contig 15652 bp, 17 predicted proteins | sample OX3MG_FD_202532 | JGI IMG/M metagenome (GOLD analysis project Ga0307374, IMG submission 202532) | Soil microbial communities from Risofladan, Vaasa, Finland - OX-3 | ecosystem: Environmental > Terrestrial > Soil > Coastal area > Acid sulfate soil | place: Finland: Risofladan, Vaasa | collected... | reverse complement strand
GGAGTACAACATTCTCGGAAGCCTCACATTGGAGAGTGAAGATGGCATCCTCAAGGTCGAATTTAGGGCCCAGTCAGGCCGCCTAGCTGAGCCCCACCGGGCTCGTTCACATCGTCTGACCACTCGCAGGCTTTGATTAGTGCATTGACGAAAATCTTGGAAATAAATGCTTGAAATAAGATATATTCTGCGCAACAAAGAACCAATAAATACTTGAAATAAGATATATCTTACTGGTGATTTAGGATGACGCTTGAACTGACAAGGCTTTCAGAGAGGGGACAGATAGTCATTCCGACAGAACTCAGGAAGAGCATGCACCTAAAGGAAGGGGAAAGGTTCATCGTGACTGGTCTGGACGACACGATAATTTTGAGGAAACTTGAGCTATCGCAGGAGAGACTGAGGCTTAAGAGGCTGATCATGGAGTCCAGCGAGAAGGCGAAGAAATCAGGGTTCACAGAGAAGGAAGTTGAGAAGCTTATTGAGAAGACTAGAAAGGTAAGCCATTGAGGGTCACACTCGACACAAACGTCCTAGTGTCGGCATTTATTTCAAAGTACGGGCACTCGGCGAGCATCCTTGACATCGTGACCACGTTCGACGCGATAACACTCGTACTATCAGAAGAGATACTGGAGGAATTCGGGGACGTGATGGGGAGAGAAGAGGTCAGGGAGAGATTCGATTACGGCAGAACGGATGTTAAGGAATTCACAGGCGCGATCAGGGGCGTCGCAAAAATCATCAGCGTGAAATCGAGCTTCAAGGTGGTGGAAGAAGATCCGAAGGACGATATGGTGCTGAACACTGCATATGACGGCAACGCTGCTTACATCGTGTCCGGAGACAGGCATTTGCAGAATGTGAGAAGGTTCAGAGGAATTATGATAGTGAGCCCAAGACAGTTCATGGGAATAATAACCAAAGGGTTTGGAGAACTGATAGTATCAAGAGAGAAAAATCATGTAGGATTTGAAAGGAAAAGATAAATTGTCCACCGGCGGCCCCTTCCTCAAATCGTAATGCTTCTTCTTCTTTCTTTTTCGAATTCTAACAATTCATCATATCTTTCACCAAGAAAAATCATGGAGCTTTGAAATAAACTCAGATGCGCAATGAATCTAGTACAAGATGCGCGAAGTGGCGCCTAGGGGACATCTCTGGACCCCTTGAATCTGAGAACTCACCATGATTAGATCCATTGCTTTGGTAACAGGTATAGGAGCTGGACTGGTATTAGCCTTGGCTATTGTCTCGTTGTCGTTAGGAGTGACACCAAATTCTACTAGTGGGGTACCCTCCATGACATCGACGTTTTCAACCACAGCTTCACCAATGAACCTAACCTTCACCAATACCTCCCCCACCACAACTAACATAGCTGCGCCACCCGGCAATACATCCTCTGGCTCGACTACGTCAACCTCATCAACAAGTGAATCTCGAAACGGGAGCATCACAGTTTTGGGCGAAACTCTGAATGGCACGTCTCAAGTCAATGGAATCGAAGTTGACTTGAGGATTAATGGTAATGATGTTGCCATTGGATCTACCCCAGTAACGTTCCACAATCTCCAACTTGGTGTTCAGTACGGCGTCGTTGTTTATTGGTACGGAAATTATTACGTCAGATACATCAACGATGCAAATACAGGAATCGATCTCCAAAGATACGATCTTGTAACTCTCAATCGATCAAATCCGTCCGACGTGCTTACCGCTCAGTTTGAATTTGTGCCGCAGTCACAGGCTTCTTCTCTCAATGTAATTGCGGAGTATCCCAACGGAACTCACATAGGAAGCACGTCAGTCGTGAATAATTACGTATTACATAGTTCGGGAATGTGGTTAACAGTAACGCCTCCATTCCAATCAACGCCGTACACAGGAACATTCACTGGTGGGAGCATTCTCCCTTTCACTTTGTTCAACCATCAAACATACTCCGTACAAATGTCGGTGTCGTCTTGCGGTCCTGAACAAAATCTTAAAGGACAGAGTATCGGGACGGTCGAAAACGTATGGTCGCATTGGGAAAATAACAGCAGCACTAATTCCACTTTCACAATAACACTTGACGGGAGTGTAACTTTGATCGCAATTTACGACCAAGTTAGTCCAGCAACATGCGGAGACAATTTAGCTTCAAACAGTCAGATAACCTCGGCGCCAACTGGTTTTGCTACAATTTTCTGTCTGTCGAGTTGGCGATACAAGGAAATAATATCAAAATATATGTGATTGTTGTTCCGTTCTTGCAACAATAATTTTAATGGAGACCTTGAAGAATAACTGTAACTTAGTTCCAGGAACTCAGTATCTTGTTCGTTTAATTAGAGTAGAATGTTCTAGTGGCAACAGTCACTAGGTTAGTTCTGCAAACTTGAGCAGTAGAATATTCCTTACATCTTTTCTGTTAATGATAATAATCGTCGGTGCTGCCGTACCCGCAGTCTCATTCTCCAAAAGCAATATTCAAATCGAGACCGGCCCGACTGGAGTCATAGTTCCGATGTACAGTTATCCTGGGAGCGACTGGTCAACGGTCGCAAGTGTGAAGGAGGCCTATCCTGCTGTTCCGATTATTGCAATCATTAATCCATCTAACGGACCAGGATCCTCGCAAGATCCCAACTTTGTTTCCGGGATCAATCTCCTGAAATCAGCCGGGGTAACAGTTCTCGGATATGTGCATACTTCGTACGCCACCCGTTCCTTAGATAGTGTAATAGCTGATGTCAATAGCTGGAAGCAGATGTATCACATTAATGGAATATTCTTCGATGAAATGTCCAACGTTTCGGGTTACGAGAGCTACTATTCCACCTTGAATTCATATTCGATGTCCCTCGGTTATGCCCTTACTGTCGGAAACCCAGGATCTAAAGTTCCGGAAAGTTATTTGGGAACTATGGACAACATTTTGATTTACGAAAACTCTGGATTACCCAGTCAATCATCTCTATCGAATCTGGGTTTTGAGAAAAGCGATTTCTCGTTCGTTTCCTATGATATGTCAGCTCTCAACGCTACTTTCATTTCGAGCGCATCCCAAAGTGCAGCATACCTATACATAACAAACCAAGGATTACCGAATCCTTACAACGTCATTCCGCCCTATTTCGACACGCTTGTATCGACCCTGGCCCAGATAAATTCGCTTCATGCGAACTTACCCATTTTGGGGTCTGTTATTTTGTACGTCCCCAAGCGTACGACCCTCTTTCGATTGTCACATTGAAAGAGTTAATTCTTCGTTGCTGGTACGTCCCTCTCCATTTTTTGGGTGCACCGACAGTAGGTGATCTTTCAGTTCCTTCGCACTCGTGTGAATTGCGCCACAAAGCTGGCAGTTGTAGCCTTCTGTCGAAAAGGATGAATTAGTCTTCATCGGAAAAGGTGATGGTACAGGCGCAGGTATTGGAACCGACATTACTCTCCCTGTATTAGGTTCGGACATTTTAGATCAGCTCAATTACATCAACATCCTATTTAGTACCTCGTCAACAAGCGTACTTTGCATTATTCAATAAGAATCTCATGTAGTCGAGGTATGTATGTCCAAGCCCCCAATATTCTTTTGTTCCTAGTAGAGATTGGATCAAATTGATCCAGGAATAATCTCCCGCACATTTGAGAGCTTGCTATGATCTCTTCTTCTGAACCGGGCTTGCAACAGTTCCTCCGCCACGCGGTTCTTTCTTTCTAATGACTGCGAGGTCTGTATAATTTTTCGGCAATAATGTTCTCTGTTCGATTTGCAAAGAATGGCTGGAAATTACGTGTGCAACTAGATAGTTGAGGAAGGTGGAGGGATTTCATAGTCTTCGCGCGGGTTAGATATTATCACTCTATCCCCAGAACTCAGATTCATAACGTCAAGTCAATGCGAGGAAATAAGGAGGTTTGGAGCACGCCCCGAATAAAAATCAAGTACTTGACGATCATTTTTACCTGGGTCAGACTTCTTCAAAACTAGCCTGCTTATTACCGTCTTCCTCTTTTCCTTCTTTTCCTGATGTGGCAGGGCATGAACCTCGATTACGTTTGAGGATGTGCCAGCAAGCTTGAGAAGCTTGGACTCTGAACTGAAAGCCACGAACAATTTTTCGAGTATTCCGTAGTACTTCTCCTCTTATTTACGAGCAAATAGCTCTATTCTTTCGACTTTGAGGGAGCCGAAATTAGACCCTTTGAGAGACCCAAGGATCCCGTTGGGGTAGATTGATCTCTCATCGGTGATCTCGTTCAGGAGATCACGAACTCTCAATGTTCGTTTCCTTAGCTGAGAGGAAGAATTTCCAGAGGTAGTGTGTGTAGCCAAATGCTCGGACTTAATGCACGTCAGATTAATTTAGTGTATTCATGGTTTGTACTAGAACATATTGAGCATAGTGATAAAAAAGCGCGATACTCTCGTCCTCAATGGGTTGCAGATTTTCTGATGTAGAACAGAATTAATCCAGATCCGTCAAGAGATCTGATACTATGCGGCTATCAAAGTGTGTGAGTCAGATTACCTCTAAGGATGGAAGTCTCTACACTCGAGAGATCAGAAATTCGTACCAAAAAAAGAAACGTAATGGGTGATTTTATGGTTCAAGCAGAGCCAAACCTTATGATGCGCCAAGACTTCAAAGTAAGCTCTTTGCTCGCGGGTTTAATGTCAGAAAAAGAAGAATCACGCCGGGATGGAAGGATCAAAGAAAAATAAATCCTGCTCGAATGAAATCTGGATTTCTACAATTCGTTCCTAAGCTAGAAGACAATTGGACAAGTGGATTCAAGGGTCCCATTCCGGAAAAGAGGGGGCAAAATCATGACGCAGAAAACCAGTTAGTCGGGCTGCAAAAAAGAATTTTGATTCGCTGTATTTTTCTCTGCGAAAAATGTTCTGTGAGAATAATGCAGTTCAAAATATATACCAATTCACGAAATAATGATATATCATGCTGGATGCTATGGGGGCCATTCTACCCGGAGATCTCGGGTTCGGTCTGCAGTTCTTGGCAATTGTTTTCGTTTTAGTTGCACTACTTTTTGCAGTTCTTCTTGGAGCGCTCTTCTGGTCAACAAAACATCCGAATGAGTCAAAAAAGAATGGCCTCGAGAGATTTGAAAGAAATTACGTAATAATTTTCTTGGCGACAGTTCTTGTGTTCTCAACTTCGACGCTAGGGCTTCTGCCATATCCATATGCTCATCCCGATATTCATCCCACGTTGATCGTTGACGTACGGGCTCAACAATTTCAATGGTGTTTGAGCTATTATCCGAATTGGGGAACAGACTGTCAGACCGATTTGCAGATACCAATTGGCAGCATAGTCTTGTTCAACACATCCAGTATCGATGTGAATCATGGTTTCGGCCTCTATTCTGCTAATGGTCAGATCCTAGATCAAGTTCAGGTAATGCCAGGGTATTATAACAACATAATCTTTCAGTTTACGACCTCGGGACCATACTACATCCGGTGCCTTGAATTCTGTGGGTACGGCCATTTCGGAATGGTAACTCTGCTGAACGTTTCACAATCATGAAGGAAAAAATGAAGGGTAGTAAAAATTCTTGAAGATAGTACAATCCACTGAAGTGCAGCCGCACATTGTTCAGATACCGTCGGCTGCCCTAACCCCCTATACAAAAAGTTGGGTAAGACGGCTTCTAATCATGTCTTTTGTGGATTTTATCATATCTGGGACAATAGCGCTTTTCATGCGAACCGACCAATCGCAGGGTTCGAACCTCCTCGGTCCCATAGGCAGTCCTGGAGTCTTTGGACAGCTCGAGACCGCTCACGGCTTGGGAATGTTTGTGGGATGGCAATTCCCGTTCACCTATGGACTGTGTCTATACATCCTACCGAAGTACATGAAACGGAGAATCTACAATGAGAGACTTCTCCCCTGGATGTTCTATCTATTCTTTGGGGGGTTCTACATGGTTTGGTTTGCTACCCTGTATGGGTTCGGCGCTGGTTGGTATTTTCTATTTCCACTTCCAATCCTGGGAGGACCGGGGGCGAGCGCTCCTTGGAGTCTTGATGCATCGCTGCTATTCTTTGTCGGCATGATCATAACGAATCTTTCACTTGTTCTTTTCGTTGTAATGGTTTTTGGAACAATATTCTCAACGAAGTATGGAGATTTGTTTGACACTGCGCCCAGGATGATTCACTCTTTCAGCTCAAGGCTTGCAGCGTCGTTGGGCTTTGATGGCTATCTTCCCGGATCAGTAGCAAACAGAATCGTGGGAATGCCCATTGCCGTCATCGGAGTGATGGTTACTGCATCTGACATGATCATTTCTCTTCCTCCGTTCATGGTACTACTTACAGATGGAGCTTGGGCCTCTGTGAATAATCCCCCATTCTTGCAGAATCTTGTCGCCAAGAATTTTCTTTGGTTGAATTATCATCCGATAGTTTATTTTGCCTTCTTTCCGTTGGTCGGGATGTACTATACACTCATCCCGGTTTTTGCGAATAGAGGATTCTCAAGTTCACGGTGGATAAGGATTGCGTGGCCCCTGCTTCTCATACCTGCCGTTGGAGTTTACAGTCATCATATTTTCATGGATACTGCGCAACCCTATCTTCTTCAAATCATATCTCAATACATGACCATGACAGTTGCGCTTGGTTCAGGAATATCAGTGTTCACGTTATTGGCGCTTGTCTGGAGATCCAAGTACAATTTTAATCTCACTGCCAAATGGATTTTCGCTGCTATCCTTGGCTGGGTACTTGGTGGAATAATAGGAACGGAGTTAGGCGATCCCGCTTACAATGTCTACGGACACAATACATACATGACACTCGCGCATTTTCACTATAACGCTCTCTGCGGCATAGTTCTTGCCGGTTTCGGCTTTCTCTACTGGGTGCTACCGGAACTCACCAATAGAAAATGGTGGAGCAAGAGGCTCGGCGAGGTGCATTTCTGGGGCACTATAATCGGCGCGTTTGGAATGGTCACAGATTTTGCCATAATGGGCTATATCGGAGTTCCGAGAAAGGAGTTTGCTCCAGTAGTCCCCGTTCTTCCGTTTACCGATATATACAGCCCCTACCTACTCGTTGCGGCATCCTTCGCTTTCGTCATAGCTTTCTCGCAACTTCCTTTTATCTATAATTTGATCAAGACTATGCGATCTCCTCCTCTTGGATCAGAAGATGAAACACCCCTTGCGACTCCTGAAATTTTAGGAGAGGATCCGAGAGATCCCTTCCTGCAGAAGGTAAGCGAGGGCTCGAACTATTCCCCTTCGAACGGTGTTTGATAGTGTCATTGCCAAAAGATCTCCCGAAGACCGGCTTGCCTCTTCCAAAGCGAGACAGAAGAATAATAGGACTCCTCGCAATCATTCTTGTTGCAATCCTCGTGCCTATTGGAGTGATCCTTTCCAACGATCTTGCAAATGCCCACTCCAATGAGAATTGTACATGTTTTGACGCGAATACATACGCTCCTGCATCCATAAACGGAGGAACTGCCAAAATAAATGCCCAAGTGGCAAACAACAGCGCGATGAATGGCACTACTCCTAGTTACGTACAGGAAATAGCGCAGAATGACACCATCATATTTCATTCGATGAATATCAGTATCATCGCATTCTCAAATTCGAATGCTTGGGTATCCACGATCACAAACACATCGATTCCTGCTTATGACAACGTATCATCACTGTCTAATGGTTTCGCAATCTACCACATGTACCAGCCGACTCTAGTTATTCCTCGAGGTGCAATGGTAAACATAACTTTCGTAAACATGGATTACACCGATCACCATAGTTATGTTTTGAGCACTTTTCCACCGCCGTATCCACTGTACATAATGCAAAATATGGCTAACGGAGGCGAAATGATCCAGATGACACCCCTCCTTCCGCCTGTTGACAATTCTACAGATACTGTTTCTGCTTACCAGTATACCTTGATCCTCAACTTACCGGCGAGTGTGACACACATGTGGTACATGTGCATGTTTCCTGGTCACGCAATGCTGGGGATGTATGGAAACATAACATTGGTAGATCCAGCCTCTGTAGGAGCTTAGATTTCATAGTTCGAATATCATTCAGACAATCAAAGGATCTTGGTAATCCTTGTCATCCTTTGATTTGTCATCGACTTCAGAATGATGTTTTCGTATGAATCCGATTCTGTTGTATAATTTCGGAACGCCGTATGCTGAAGCAATTGTGACAAAAGCTCCAAACAGAATCAATGGGAAACTTCTGAGGAGGAAAGAAACGACATGGTCTTGATTGAGATAGGCACCTATTACTAGAGCACTCAATATGAGAATTAGTGAAACTGCAAATGAAGCATTATGGAATAATGTTGGCTTTGCATTGTCTCCCTTTCTTTGTCTTCTGTCTACTTCCCCTGCCAACATATTGACCGTAATCCCAGCGGCACCAATCAAAAACGGGAGCATAATGTTGACATGGTAAGAACTCAACATCAATCCCTCTAGTCTTCCCGTCGACACATAAGAGACAATTATCCAGAATATGAAGAGTGCAAGTGAACTGACAAAGACGGCTAGGTCTAAGAGGCCGCCTGAAAGTGCAGGTCCATATGTGCGTCTCCAAGGATTTTGCTTCCATTCTTTGAGATCTTGATCAGATTTCCGCGTAAACTCTAATGGATCATATTGGTAAAGATAGATTTCACCCTTTGTAGTTTCAAGCGACCTACCGTGCTCATCATTTGCGGCCTTTTTGACAAACCTTGAAAATGGGTACAGCCATTCTACACCGCGATCTTTCGCAGTTGTGAGAGCATCAAGCAGGGTATGCAAGAATGCGCCAAGAGCTACAAATGGGTTGATGAGATAAAGTAATCCCAAGAAAAGGTAGTTGTGGAATAATGCTCTATGAATCTGGTGATCTCGAAAGGATTGTCTACTGAAAAAGGCGTACTCTCTGTCAAGATCTGGTATTGCAGATCCAAGGCCAATAAGAAGTATGATTTCTGGTTTTCCGAATGCCAGTGCCCCTACAAGAACCCCTAACATTACATGAGTTGTAAAATTCATCCTTTTGCGGGTTCACTCTCGGACACAAATTAAATAGATTTCACCCTTAATGTAAATCTTGGTAATTTGCTCTAGATCAATCATTGTCAAGAAAGCAGATTGATTGTAGTCTGTCTTGCGCAGGCGCTTGCGTAGTAGAATTGTTTCATAAAGAGTTCTGCGAAAAAGCAATTGACTCAGAATAAAGTATTGAACTTCTGCAAGCTTAGTTCATTCAACAATGTACTTAACAGTTCTTGGTAGAAATCATCCAAATTTTGTGCAAAAGATTGGTGAAAAGAAACATCTGAAGAATCTTTTCGATCTTAATGTATCCACATTGGCCACTTTTCCTAAAAATGCATCAAATGAAGCTCCGTACAAATTGGCAAACGGCACAACTTGTGCAACTGCCCCGAAAAATATCACGGTTGACTGCTTTAGTTTCTGGGGTTTTGAAAAGCTAACATCCAAGGGAGGCTTTTCTGTTGGAAATATAATCACGCTCAATTTTACTATCACTGTTCCGTACAACTTTTCATCGGATTTGGGGGAACTGTACGCAATTTCGATACAACCGTACGGTGCCATGCAGACTCCGTTAACCCTGAATCGAACTTTGGGGATATACAACTTCGTGCATATAGTTCTAAACAAATCCAAGACACAGGTAATTTCTTGGGGCACAACTTGGACAGGTAGTGTACAAACGGTATATTCCTCATCTGGAACCTTTGGAGGGATAATGAAACAGTGGATAGACCTAAACTCTTCTTATAGAGTGCATACTGAGCGTCTGAACTGTACGATTCCGCAAATAACAATAATATCTGGTCCTAATGTCTCAGCACAATCCCTTACGAATTCTCTAGCCACTAGCCTCACTCTTGCAATATTGGCTTTGACTATCTTCTCTCTTCGTTCCGAGGATAAAGGATATCAGTGCAAGTATCAAGAGACTGGAAACAATCCCGTAAAACCAGATCAGCCCAGACCAAGACAAAAGAAGTACAAGTGATCTCCTTTGAACACAGAACCTTTCACTGATTCGTCATTTAATTCGGCAATCTACACTAGTAGTGACACTCACTTCGATAAGAGAGTGAATTTTGATACTGCGTTTTGAAGCACAATTGACACGACTCCGATAAATCTGTGCTCAAGGTTGCGTCATTTACTTCGATAATCTACATCCTACGTCTTTTTCATATATGCTCAAGGTACCAACCTAGATTTCAGGAACTCTTTCATTGAAGCGGAAATTACCGCAATTTCGGCGTAGGATTTGAACAAACGCAAAAATAGCCCACCCGCGGCGCCTTCTAACCCTAATTCCACACACTCCTTTCTTCAATAGCGCGTTAATTTATTCCATTATTGTCTTCTCGTTTTTTAATGCGCATGAATAACCCGCTCCGTTTCGAAGCGTTTATCACTTTACGGCTCAATCCGAAACAGAAATTGCCTAAAATTGACAGCGATGGTTCGCAGTTATATTATTCTATGGAAGGAGAAGGCCAGCCACCTATGGTGTTTCTTCATCCATTACCTTTTGATCATCGCATCTGGACGCAGCAGATATTCGAATTTTCTTTCAATCACAAGGTATTTGCTCTGGATTTTCCCGGCCTCGGATATTCCAAGTTAGCGTCCAGACCTCGCACTATCTCCTCATTATCAGATGATTTGAATAATCTGATGAAAATTGAAGGAATTGACCAAGCTGTGGTTGTTGGTCTGTCGCTTGGTGGAGCTGTTGCACAGCAATTTGCTCTCAAATACCCCGATAAAGTTGGCGCTCTCATACTGGCAGGAACTAGTTGTTCATACGGAGCGGATGAAATTCAAAAGAAATTCTCAGATCGGGTATCGCAATACCGATCCGCTGATGCCGGAGAACACTATGCGAACAATTTGAAAATTCTATTCAGTTCAAAATTTGCCGAGTCAGAACAGGGAAAAAGTATCATAAGAAATTATATCTCTTTCAGTACGAGAATTGACTTTGGAAGCGTTGCCAGGCTTTTCTCCGCGCTCCTCTCATTCGACATTGAAGAAGAAATAGGCTCAATCAAAGTTCCGACTTTGGTCATTGCAGGAGATGAAGATAGAGCCTTCTCAGATTCGAAGAAGATTTCAGAGAAAATACCAAATGCAAAATTCTTCCCTATTCACGGTGCAGGTCACATTGTATGCTATGAGAAACCAGAGTTGTTTAATTCAGCGATTACAGAATTCCTTGATTCTGGTCTCATTAATTGAAAAAGCGCGACTATCTTTTTGTCTCTTTCGCTTGTGGGGTAATGCAACTCAATCGTCCTTTACAACCAACCCCGCGAGGATGACTTTCTTGATGTGTTTCTGACCAGAAAGAACAGATATATTTCTTGACGGATCTTCATCGACGATTATGAGATCTCCTTGCATTCCTTCTTTGATTGATCCAATTTGATCGGGAACGCCTAGGGCATTGGCCGCACTGCTCGTCGCAGCAACTATAGCTTCCATTGGCTTCATTCCATACTTCACCATTAACTCAAGCTCGTGAGCAGCTTCGCCTATCGGGCTACCGGGGACTCCTCCCTCATCACTACCCATCGCGATCTTAACTCCTGCTTCTAATGCAAGCTTGAAGCTCTTAGGATGGATTGTCTGGGCTTTCTTGACATACTCCAAGATGGATTTACTATACCGGGTGTCCTTTGTGGTATCCCACCTCTCGTGAATGTATAATGTTGGAACATAGAAGACATCTTTCTGGACCATTTTACGAATTATTTTTGGATCCTCTGCAAGAAAGAAACCATGTTCAATAGTATCTGCACCTGCCTCGAGAGCATTGGAAATTCCCTCGACAGTGCCCGCGTGCACTGCAACTTTTTTCCGAGCATTATGGAAAACATCTATGGCAGCCCTCATTTCGCCGACCGTAGGGACACAATAGGAAGTGAGTGCGTCAGCGCTAATTTTCAGCAAATCGACCTGGCGTTTTATTAGCCCGCGTGCAGCAGCTCGAAATGCCTCAACCCCATCGACCTCGATTCCAATATTCAGTCGATGCAAATGACCATTGGTTACACACAAACCCAACCCGGCTGCGAAAATCCTAGGTTGGATAATGATTCCCTCTGCGGCAGCTCTCTTCGCATCTAGATCCACGCAATGGGGCGAGCCCAAGCATCGTATGGTTGTGAAACCGGCCTTCAGCATCGTGAAGGCATTTTTCTGAAACATTAGGGCAAAATATCCGGGGGTTCCCTGGATATTAGGGAGCGCCGGATGAACATGCATATCGATCAATCCGGGGAGCACAGTGCACCCGCTACCGTCAATTACGAGATCGTCGCTTGACGCATCAGGCTTCTTTGTGATAGCCGATATTGAACTTCCTTTGAGAACGATGCTCGTTCTATCAATTCTTCCGCCTTTTCCATCCAAGACTTGTGCGTCTCGCAATATGACCTTCATATCACTCATTTGCCGCAGATGAAGATGCTTAAAGAGTTGCGCGAAGTTACTTTCCGATGCGCGCCTAACTTCTCTATCGAATATCAAACAAGTCTTTGGTTATTGGCCCTTCAATACACGACAGAACATTTTAGGAGTGAAATCTCTTTAAGCTCTCCAGAATTTTTTCATTCGCTAATGGCTAACGATCTATCGAAGCTCGCAGATCAGTCTTCAGCGATATATCGACTCATCAGGGGGATGCATGGGACCTATCTTATAGATACTGGAGTGAGATTGGGATTCTTCGAAAAGATTCTCGATTCTGGAGAAAGTGGGGTCACTTCATTTTCGCTTTCCAGCTCTTGCGGCACTAATCCACGATACACAGAAATATGGTGCCAGATGGCAACAAGTCTTGAACTGCTTGCAGCGAGTGATAACACCAACTCGGTCAGAAGTGCCTCCACAAGATACACTTTCGCGCCTTGCATGGATGAATTACTCGGAAGAAAGGATGGCGCTTTCTACATTGGTGGAGCGGCTCACTCTCACATTCAGATATCTCGCGACTACAACAGGATCTCAAACCTGTTCAAGACAGGTAAGACATTTCCTTTCCAGCAGCACAACAAGAAGTTTCTGCTCAGCGTAGCAAAATCAGGTCGGAATATCCCAAGGAGATTGTTCTCCATTGTCTTTCCGAAAATGCCAGAGTTGAAGGAAAGGTTGGAAAGTAAAGGGGGCAGAATACTTGACATCGGTTGTGGCGCCGGTTATGCTGTGGTGGAAATGGCAAAGATCTTTCCAAAATGCACTTGCAGTGGCATTGACATTGAACCCAATTCGATAAAGCTTGCAAAGAAGCTGATTCTAAAAAACAAATTGCAAGCACGAGTAAAGGTGACAGCATGTAAGGATCAGAATTATGGACCGGCTGAAAGTTGCGATCTCATTACGATGATCTTGGTGTTGCACGAAATCTCTCCGAATCTGAAGCAAGCTGTTTTGAACTCTGCAGCCCGAGCACTCGTGCCGGGAGGAACGTTATTGATTTACGATGAAGCATACCCGCAGACATTCTCTGATTTAACGAAGGAGCCAAAGTATTTCGCAGTAATGGCACAGTGGTTCGAGAGTCTTTGGGGTAATGTCATCAATACTAAGATTGAAATTAGGGAGTTAATTGCAAAGTCGGGATTGACTATTCAAGACGAGACAGATTTTTCGAGATTCTACATTGTCTCTGCAGCGAAGAAATGATGAACTCTATCTCGACTATCTCCGATCGAACTGCATTATATTTAAATAAAGGACATTCAGAGGCCCGATTCATATCATGAAATCCAGCAGAGCAGTGTCTCAACTAATTGCAGTAGCTGTCATCGTTATTGTAATCGTCGCGGGGGTAGGAGGATATGCCATATACTCCCTAGGCAATGCGAAAACAAGTATTAGTACCGTGACAAGTGTCAGTACTGCAACAAGTGTTAGTACTTCAGTAAGTGTTAGTACTACTTCCGTAAGTACGACTTCTAGTGCCAATCTCGTTGCGTTGGCACAGGCGGAAGGAACTGTGACTATCTACGGCACCGTAGATACTACCTCCTTTAATCAATATGTTGCTTCAGCTTTCAAACAGGTTTACCCGTGGGCTACTGTGAATTATCTGGGCGACACGTCAGGTAACATTCTGAACAAGGCCCTCGCAGAAGCGAAATCTAGCGCAGTTCAGGCAGACATAGTTGAAAACATCGGACCCGATATGGCTGTTCTTGTGAATGCTAGTGCTCTTCAGGCGTTTGTCAATCCTATCGAACCAACCGCAGGTTATCCACCTGGTCTTCTCGACCCAAATAACTTACTCCATCCGTACGACATTACTTCCTACATGTTGATTTACAACACGAACCTTGTTACCAACACCTCAACTCTGCCAAAGAGTTGGCTTGATTTGACCAATCCAATCTGGAAGGGCAAAATCGTGATCGACGACCCGAGCAGGTTAAGTGCAACCGGCGGAATATTTGCGTTGCTTCGACAGAATATGACGCAGAGCCAGTGGGTAGCGTATCTACAGGGAGTAGAAGCGAACCAGCCACTCATTGTATCATCATCTGGGGGCGTTTACACTGATGTTGAATCTGGTTCCGCAGCGATCGGGGTTGGTGCTATCACGGATGTCGTTTCTGGCTTGGGCACAGGTGCTCCAGTGGGTTATAAATGGCTCAATCCGATTCCGATAAACACAACTCCACTGGGAATCATGAAGAATGATCCTCATCCATACATGGCTGAGCTCTTTGTCGAGTGGGCGAGCTCCTACGCAGGTCAGACCGCAGTGGGATTGTCCTCCAGAACTCCGGCTCTTCCAGCAGCTGCTCAAGTAACTCTACTCTCAAAGCTACCAGTTCCGATTCCAGCTTCATACACTGAATCGAATTTCGTAACCTTGCTTTCGGGGAGCAACACCTCAACCTATACCACTACATACACGTCAATATTCGGAAAGTAGAATCTGATAGCAATAGCATAAACGAAGGTAAAATCCAGAAATCATCTTGAAGTCTAGATGACTACAAAGTTTCCTGTTGTAGTATCTGCGATCTTTGCGGCGTTATTTGTTACGCCGCTTTTGTTTTTTTTCGGAACGAGTACATCACTCAGCCAGATTCTGGTGGTGCTCAAAGAGCCTGTCTATGACGATGCAATTTGGACGACAATCTACCCAGCGGCGGTCGGAGGAGCATTGGCGCTCGCGATGGGAACCATTTATGCTTGGATAGTTCAGCGGACTGATGTACCATTTAGGAGAGTTCTAAGCCTTCTGCCATTCTTGGGTCTCACCCAACCGGGAGAGGTTAGGGCAATTGGGCTTAGCTTCTTGTTTAGTCCGAGTATTGGGTCAGTAAATATTCTGTTCGAGAGAACATTCCACGTATCATTTCCGCTTTTCAACATATTCACAAATAACGGACTAATCTTCGCACATTCCATAGGCGGACTTCCGTTTGCTTATCTAGCAATGTCTGCGGCAATTAGAGGAATCGACCCAGTTCTTGAGGATAGCTCTCGTCTGACTGGCAGCTCAATTAGGAATTCGATGCGCCGAGTCACATTACCTCTACTGAAACCTGCCCTGATTGGAACTTATTTGGCAATGCTTCCGA
>Ga0307374_10008218_pt1 | contig 15652 bp, 10 predicted proteins | sample OX3MG_FD_202532 | JGI IMG/M metagenome (GOLD analysis project Ga0307374, IMG submission 202532) | Soil microbial communities from Risofladan, Vaasa, Finland - OX-3 | ecosystem: Environmental > Terrestrial > Soil > Coastal area > Acid sulfate soil | place: Finland: Risofladan, Vaasa | collected... | reverse complement strand
CTTCACGTCGTTTTTTGCACAACAACGTAAGGTAGCCGATTCGGGGTGCTCCCTTCTACGCACCGATCTGCAACTTATTGCATTTTCAAGTTCTCAACCCCTACACACTTTTGGGAGAGGAGCCACAAAAGAAGGCAGACGACCTGCGGGGTCGTTGACCTTACGAAACTTGATGCCAGGAAGGTCGTGTATTCCTTGGACTACACGGTCGGATCGCTTACGAAAGTCCGCTACAATCCGGTCTAACTTCCGCAGTTGAGCACGCATCACGGCACCGGTAAATTCGCTCATCCGGAACTGGCCCCCGCAAAACTGCTGAAGGCGCGGCGACCGACCCAACCATTGGGCGTGTGGGCCCCTCAGCGTTCCCAAATCATGGTAGCGGGAGGCGCGCTCGAAAATGTAAGGGTCATTCATCACCACGGCACCGCCTTCGCCCGCACTAATGGTTTTACATTCCTGGAAGCTGTAGATGGCACAATCACCCATCGATCCCACGGGTTGCCCCTTGTACGTAGCACCTAAAGTTTGGGCACAATCCTCCAAAACTCTCACGCGGTGCTGGTGAGCGATCGACAGAACGGGATCCATAGCGGCGGGTTCACCAGCAATATGGACTGCCATAATCACCTTCGTCCGAGGGGTAATGTGCTTTTCGATCTCGGCGGGTCCATATCAAAGGACTCGTCAATCTCCGCAAAAACAGGAGTCCCGCCTGCGGCCACGATGGCGTTGTAGCACGAATACCACGTCCAGGCGGGCAAGATCACTTCATCACCCGGCCCCACTCCCAACGCCGCCATGGCTGTGTATAGGGCCATGGTTCCTGAGGTCACGGCGACGCAATAGCGGGTATGCTGGTGTTCAGCGAACTCCTTTTCAAATTCGTCGCACTTGCGGGGCGCTTTGCCCTTGGGTCCAATGCCGTACCAGCGAAATGGGGCTCGGCGCTCCAGGACCTGTATCAGTTCGTGACGTTCTTGCTCATCATAATAGAGTGGACCTGGAAAATTAGCTTTGAGCTTTGTGGCGCGTACCGGCTTCCCGCCCTCCAAAGCCAGCTGCTCTTCACCTGTTCCCGCGCGCCCGCCCAGCCGCGACGCATTGGGAGATCCTTCGTCTGCACCTTTTAGCTGCCTTGCGAATAAGCCTGCCGAAGCGGCGCCGGTGGCAGCGGCCAGGAACCTCCGCCGATTCAAAATTGACGCCTGCTCCTGACTGTTGTAATCAAGACGCTTTTCATTATCCATGGTAAAACTTCCCTTCCAGATCGTCCGACTTTGACAGGACTTGAGGCTGGAAAACTGGCCGGCCTCGTTTCACAAATTCTCAATCTCCCGCTAATGTTCGCGTATCGTTTAGGCCGCGGTCTTCAAAAGACGGGCGCTGTTTACATAAGGATCTTATGGGCGACGGCAGGGTTGCGGGATAGCCGCCGGATAGTTTGAATGAGCTTTCACCCCGTGCACTTCGGGCCTCGCCCCAAATAGTCCGAGCAGTTGCTTCCGAAAGTCAGCTTGTGCTGATATCGTGCCAAAAACTGCTGGGCGTATCCCTCACCGCGCAGCAAGGCGTTCAACTTTGAGCCTGCCGAAAGCAGCCGATCCGCGAGACTCGCGGGAGCCACCAGGCCTTTCGGGTATATCACGCCCGGCCGGTAATTCCCATCCAGATTGGCCCACCAGGTCTGCCAGTGACCGAAAAAACTGCCCCGGGATAGCGCAGCAGAGGTTTGTGGAAACGCTCCAGGTGCATGTGGAGCCGCAGCTTGCTTCCATCATGGTCTTCGAAGCGCATCATCACCAGCGCATTAAATTCCTGAGCCACCTCCGCCACCATCTGCATGACCTTCGAGTCACAATCAATCGGGAACTTCTGTTCCCCGATTCCTCGTGCCCCGCCTTTCAGGTACTTCTCGATGACTTGACGGGCTTGAGGAAGAGTTGGATCTTCGTTGGCGTAGTAAAAGAACATATCAGGACGTCGATGTGCGAGCCCCACTACGGAATCATTCCCGCCGGCCTCTACCGATAGCCCGTAGCGGGACGCGGCTGGCAGAAGCTCCGTTATTGTAACCCCCATTTCCCACTAGAGGATTTTCCTGGGTCGTCCCTCCAACGTCAGCTCTCTCGCTAACCCACGGCTGTGTTCGAATCATTTCCATCCTGCTCGTGGCGCGTCCTGGAGGCGGCCCAACATCTGATAAACCTTAATCAGCGCGTGATCCACCATTCTCTCACCCGCCCCTACCTGGACCCACGTCGTGGCGTTGGCAGCTCCATATCCTCCTTCCGTCGCTGCCTGAATGGTCGGAAAGTATCCGAAATAACCATTGGTATAGCCCAGAAGCAAACAGTCCTCAGTTGGACACCTGGCCCGCCAGCTCATCTGGAATTGCACAAACGGCTCACCGGGCATTCCCATTATTGCAATCCGCTTGTTGATCAAGACCGTGGTCACCGGCAACTCCATTCTGGTTCGGATGGGCGGGCTATAGATCTGAAAAGATTTCGGCCCAATTTCCCGCAAGGTTTCCTCCCTGAATTTGTCCGCATCCCAGCGGAGACGAAACGGTAGGTCATCCTCAGCAAACTTCAAACTCGGCTCTGGATCCGCCGCAGTACGAATTCCCTTTGCCACCCGCACCACCTCTTCGCCCAAGCGATCTCCTGCCCAGTCCCGCCTCGCTACTGCGCCATCCTTGACCGGTGTTCCGGTATCGTAAACGTTGATATCTCCAGGCGCCCCCTGCAAGAAGAAGCAGAGCGGATGCCCTGGAAGGGTCTCCCCCACGAGCTTGCACATCACACCCGGAAAGTCCGCCGAGTATTCGAGGTCATCCGGTCCAAACGTTACGGGATGACAAGCATAGTTCACCAGGATCGCCAGCGGCGTCCCATCCATCCTATCCACCCTCAAAACCGTCACGACTGGATCGACCGGCACGGTCGGAACCTGAGCCGTATTGTTCCAGAGCATCGTCACCGTGCCATCCGGGTTCACTCGCCGACGGTTATAGCCGATGTATGCAACGCCATAGCCAGTCCCCAGACGGACTGGTACCGCTTGCTTGGAAGCTTTTTGAATAGCTTGCCCGATTCTGGACAGCGCCGTCTTCTCCCAGGATGGAGTTCCGGCGGAGTACTTATCCATTATCACTGGGCCGGCGTGTGTGTGAATGGCATCCACCAGAAGCCAATTGATTCGGCTCGATTGCCGCACCGCTTCCCGCAATTGTTGCAGCGACTTGGGCCCAAACGTCCGGCCGAGATCAAGATCCACGAGCGCCATCCGCTGATCACCTACTTCGAGTACCAAGACCCTCGCATAAAGTGGGTCGATCGTGCCCTGAGCAGGCGTCAACCGGTCAAAGTACCCCCACATTTGTACTCCTGGAGGAGGCGTTATATCGGCCCGTGATACCCCAGCCTTCATTACCGCGCTGGTTCCCGTAATGGGTGTCATCAGCATTATTAAAATGACCCAGGAAGCAGCAAAGCTCAGGTGAAAACGGAATGATCTTTCATCCATGGACTTTTCCCATCCGGTAAGCTCAATCTTGCGTCTTGGCTCCTAGATATTGCCCAGGCGAAATTCCTCGGCCAAATGGTCCGAGGCACGCCACGAAAGCGCCATGATGGTGTGGGTGATGGGCTTCTCAGGATGTGAGACAAAGCATGCCCCGTCCACCACGAGGACGTTTTGGACGTCATGGCAGCGGTTCCATTTGTCAACCACCGAGGTCCGCGGGTCATTGCCCATGCGCGCACCACCGGCTTCATGGGTGACGGCGCCGAGGGGATAAGGCGCAACCTTTTTATAGGGCAATATCTCCGCGCCCGCGGCCCTGAGGATCTCTTCAATCTGCCCATACATATCTTCGAGCATGGCAACCGCCTGGGGATATTCAGCCTTGGTGTGAAACCGTACCTGGGGGATTCCCAACCGGTCACGCAACCCTCCCGGGTCGATTTCGACGGAATTCCAATCGAAAGGCAGTCCCTCACCATATCCGCTCATCTCGAACCCTGCGGGATAGAGCTCCTTGATCTTTCGTTTGTACGCCAAGCCGAACCCAGGCAGGCTGGCGCCTGGCCCCGGACCCATGCCGCAGCCGGTATAGAAATTAAACTGCCAGCCCCGCAGATATTTCTTTTTGCCATTCTCACCGTAGTTGTAACGGGGAATGTACATGCAAGCTTCGCCGGGCCCGTCGTCGTTCGTCGTAGGCCGTCCGGCAAGCTGCGGAAAGAAACCCGGCACCGAGTTGAATGACACGTGGTCCATCAAGTAACGGCCCAGCGTTCCGCTGGAGTTAGCAAGCCCATTCGGAAACTCTCTATTTCTGGAATTCAAGAGAATACGGATGGACTCGATCATCGAAGCGGCCAAAACCACAACTTTACCCCGCGCTTCATACTCCTGCTTATCAACCCCATCAATATAATTGACCCCACGGGCTTTGCCAGTACTGGAATCGATCAGGACGGTGTTGACGGCCGCGTTCGGACGCAACGTGAAATTCTGCTTTTCCCGAAGCTTGGGAAACACCACATCGAGCGAGCTGTAGCGTGCCCGCACGTCGCAGCCCCAACTGCAGGCGCCGCAGTAATGGCACGGAGGCCGCCCATCGTAGGGACGGCTCAGTACGGCCAGCGGCTTCGGAATCGCTTGCATGCCAAGCTTTCTTGCGCCTTTGGCAATCAGGAGTTCGCCACAGCGCGCGTTGAAGGCCGGCAGCAGATGTTCTCCTTGGGGGGAGTTGTAGACACCTTTTGAATCGCCCGAGACGCCAATCAATCTCTCGACCTCGTCGTAATAAGGTGCTGCCTCCTCATAACTGACCGGCCAGTCTTCACCCCAACCGTCCTGCAGGCTCTTTGGCTTGAAATCGAGCGGACCAAAGCGTTCAGTCTCCCGCCCCCAGAAGTTCGTCCGTCCGCCAACCGCCCTAAGCCGAGTCCATGTGAATTGCGCGTCCGGACCGAGCGCGTAGGGGTCTTCGGCGGGAATCGTGTAAAGATGGTCCGTCCATTCCTTGATCTTCCATTCCATACCCTGGGGCAGTCTCCCATACTGCCCCGGTTTGCCGTTACCTCGATAAGGCCAGTCAAAAGGGTACTTGTGCGTGTAGAAATCCACGGCGGGATCGATCATGCGGCCGGCTTCAAGACAGAGAACGTTGAGTCCCGCCGTAGCCAGGACATTGGCAGAAATCCCCCCAGCAGCCCCAGAGCCAACCACAATCACGTCATAAACGGGTTGACGCGCCATAGCCTCCCTTCGAATCGTCCGGGGCTTTGACCTTACATGAATAAACCCTCAAAAGGCCGGCTCCCCTAAATTTCACTTCCCAAATTCAACTTTCTGGGTGGCAGGCCCAATGGCCTTGATGCTCTATTCATACCCAGCCAAGACACCCGCCCCCTTTACTTCAAGCATTCCCTTTAGCGCGATGTCTGCCGATGACTTTCCAACCATGATGTCGAAAGTCCCTGGCACCACCACCCAGTGCATGTTGCGATCGAGCACCATGAGATCGTTGGGTGTTAGGGTCATGGTAACTGTTTTCCTTTCGCCGGGTTCAAGAGCGATGCGCTCAAAACCATGGAGCTGTTTGACGGGCGTTGATACAGGAGCATAACGCTCGTGCACATAAAGCTGGACAGTCTCTTCGCCAGCCCGTTTCCCGGTATTCTCAACGTCTACGCTGACCTTCGCATCTCCCCCGGCGTAGATTTGGGCTGGATCGATGCGAAGGTTGCTGTATTGAAATTGCGTATAGCTCAGGCCATAACCGAAGGGATAAAGCGGCGTTCCGGGCAAATCGACATAACCCTCATGTCGCGTCCAGGCGCGATGGATCCAATATGCCTTGGAGGGTTTATAGTCATAATACACCGGCAATTGTCCCACACTGCGGGGAATGGTGATGGCTAACCGGCCGCTCGGATTGGTGTCGCCGAAAAGCACACTCGCCACAGCCTCTCCGCCGCGCTCCCCCGGCTCCCAGGCTTCTACAATTGCGGGAAGGTTAGCAGCTTCCCATCGGACAGAAAGCGGCCTGCCGTTGATCAGGACCAGAACGGTAGGCGTGCCCGTCGCGGCAACGGCCCGGACAAGGTCCTCCTGCACGCCGGTCAGGTCCAGGCTGGCGACGTCATATCCCTCGCCGTCCGTCGGCGGCTCCTCATTGCGGGCCTCCTCCCTTCTAGCCTGTTCACCCACCACTACGATGGCAACGCTGGCATGCTTGGCGGCTTGCACTGCTTCCGGAAAGCCACTCCTATCGCGGGTGTTAACGCCGCATCCCCTGGCATAAACAACGCGCGTCGCGGGCGAAACGGTCCCCTTGATCCCATCGAGGACCGTTCCAACGTGCTGCAGAACAACCGAAGGAGCATAATCTCCAAACAGGTTTGAGGCGCTGTCCGCGTTAGGACCGATCACCGCAATCGACTTGAGATTCTTTTTGAGCGGCAGAACACTGTTCTCGTTCTTCAAGAGGACGATGCCCTCGCGGGCGGCCTGCAACGCGAGTTGCTGATGTTCTTTGGAGTGCATGACCTGCTTGGCCCGGGCAAGATCAGCATACGGATGCTCAAAAAGTCCCAGGCGGAATTTCTGTTCCAGAACCCGCCGCACCGCTTGATTAACCAACGACAGGGGAACCCTTCCTTCTTCGACATTTTCGATGAGCGGCCTCATGTAAGCTGGCTCGTAAGTAATATCCAGATCGACCCCGGCTCGCAACGCCAGCGCCCCAGCCAGCTTCTGATCCGGAACGATGTCCTCATAAATCAGCGTCCCAAAACCGTCGCCTTCGCTCATGACGATTCCCTTGAAACCCATCTCTTGGCGAAGTATTTTGGTATTCCACTTCCTCGACGAGTGCTCCGGGACGTCGTCAATCTCGGGATATCCTGCCATAACACCCAAGGCCCCTGCCTTGAACGCCGCACTCCACGGAGGCAGGAAGTTTTCGCGAAGGCTCCGTTCCGATAATTCGATGGCGCCACGCTCCTGGCCGCTCATCGGCTCGCTCTGGGTTGGGAAGTCCGTCATCAGGGCGATAACTTTGTCCGGGGCGTCAATGTTCGAGCCTTGCGCGCCCCGGACAATGCTGGTTGCGATGCGGGAGTAAAGATAGGGGTCTTCGGTGTACGCTTCCTCATTGCGTCCCATCCTTGGGTCGCGGTCGAGTTCAAGCACCAGCGTCGACAGGACGTGGATGCCCACGGCCCTTGCCTCCTGCGCTGCCGCAGCGTAAATGGACTCGACCAGGGGCATGTCAAACGTACTGCCAATGGCAAGTCCTTCCGGGAAAACAGTTGCCCCCGGAAACATCCCGCCATGAGTGCCCTCCTCATCCTCAAGGAGAGGAATTTTCAGCCTTGTTTGAGTCAGCGCAATTTTCTGAAGGGCATTAAAATACTCAACCTGCTGCTCCGTGCCTTTGTGCAATATTGTGTCAGCGAGCGTGAAGAATCCGCAGCCCGGGCCGATCTCAGCCGTGTAGGTCCCGGCAGCGAATCTCCTGCACGCGTCCATCTTGGTGGGAATATCTTTTCCCAATTGATCGACATAGACGGCGGGCAAGTTGAGCTGGCCGACTTTCTCCTTGAGAGTCATCCGGCCCAATAGATCCTCGACGCGGCGCTGGACCGGTTGCTTCGGATCCAGATACAAGGGGATGCTGCCGCTTGGTTGGGAACGCAGCCAAATGCCAACTGGCAGCATCAGCCCCACAAAGAGAATGAATACTTTGAGGAATTTGAGGAAGCGCATGGTTGAAATCCTCCGGCGGATCACGATGTCTCGCGCTGCGGCTGATTCACGACCCATCGTCCGCGGCGCAGTGCAGGGTCCCCGGCTGTAAGGAGCCGGGCTAAATGCAATACTGTTCGCTTAAGGTCCGGTCGAGAATGATGCACACCGGTGAACCATATCCCCTCACCCACCGCTGCGCGGTTCCCCCTCTCCCCGCCTGCGGGGAGAGGGCCGGGGTGAGGGGCCATGCGACGCCTCTGACATCAACATCATGGGACTCGCCTTAACTGAACAGTATTGGGGCTAAATGCTACGCCAATGGCGCATCTCCACCCTTTCAGAATAAGAACTTGATCGCGAGCTGGCCGATGCGCGGATCGCGCGCCCCGGTCACGAACCCAAAATCAGAAGAAAGGAAGTTGCCGTTCGGGTTCAGAAATTGTGCGTGGTTGAAGGCGTTGAAGAACTCGGCGCGGAACTCAAGCGTTTTCGATTCGGTCAAGCGCAGATTCTTCAGGAGTGCCATATCCCAATTATTGATTCCCGGCCCATGGAAGAAGCGCTGGCTCGACGTGCCCAGACGCCCGAGAGGCCCAGGGCTGAAGAGCGCCGTGTTGAAGTAAGGATCTTTCAGTGCCCCCGGATTACCCTTGCGCGGATCGGTAAAGTTAAGTGGGCCCGGAGTGAGGTTGGGCGCATCGAGAGTTCCTCCCGGACCCGTGCCAAACACGCCCAGCAGCGAACAATCACAAGGATCATTGATAAAAACGGGCAGCCCGGTTGAGAAACGGGTGATACCAGAAATGATCCAGCCCCGCGTCGCCCGATTCGCGCCAAACAACTTGTCAAAAGGCATTTCATAACTGTAACTGGCCACAAAATCATGCGTCATATCGAAGGACGAGAGACCCTTGGTGAGGTTGTGATTGATGGGGTTGATAACGTCCTGTCCAGCACCCCAACCCGAAGCGTTATCCAACGACTTGCTATAAGTGTAGCTCGCCAACCACGATGCCCGGCCAGCGGTGTGGCGGAACGTAACCTCCAGCGCGTTATAGTTTGAATTGGCCATGGTGGCAAAATAGCCGTTGCCTCCGAAGTTCGGACCCAAAGGCCCTCGGGTGCCGTTGATGACGCCTCCGGTCACCGGATAATAGACGCCATTTTCGCCGAAAGGCCCGCAAGGAGTTGTGCCTGGCATTACTTCGCTCTGCTGGCTCACGCCCAGACACAGTGCCGGGTTACCCGGATTCGCCGACAAATCGGCCATAAGCCAGTGCCCTTGCGTCCCCACATAACTGAGGCTCAGTAAGGTGTCATTACCGAACTGGCGTTCTATCGAGAACATGTAGTCCTCGGTCGTAGGCACCTGGTTCGTATGCAAATACCCAGGCGAACTGGAGATAGGCTCATACTGAGCCCAGTTGACATTTGGATCGGGGTGAGTTGCAGAGACATTCAGAGGAGGAAAAACGACCGGGAACCGCTGGCCCTGGCTTTGTCCGTTGCCAAGATTAAGGAAGGGGGCAGCAAACTGCGACGGCACGGGATTCACGTAGAACAGGCCGTAAGGGGCATCCCCTACGGCGTTAAACGTGCTGGCATCCCCGTAAGCCGTGTGGAACATGCCCCAACCCGCGCGAATGCTGGTCTTGCCGGCGCCGAAAAGCTGACGGGCGATACCACTATCGCCTCTGGGGGAATAAGCAAAACCGACTCGCGGCGCAAAATTATCGTACCGGGTTGGGGACGTGGTGGACGGAATGCCGGGGTCGCCCGGCACGAGCCAGCCTTTAGGCGCTCCGGGGAAGACCACCGACTGCTCGCCCGGCACCATCGTTTCAATTTGATTGTGCTGCTCGTACCAAGGCATGCTGACCTCCCAGCGCAGTCCGTAGTTCAGCGTGAGATTGCTCCTGGCACGCCAACTGTCCTGACCATAGAGTCCCCCGTAGCGGGTGCGGGTGTTCATGGGGGCCTGGACGCCTTGCTGATAAGAATTAGGTGCGCCCAGAAGAAAGTCTGCAAAGTCAAGGCCGGTCTGGGCCCCGTTAAAGCTGAAAAGACCGTTATTTCCCTCTTGTTGGATTTGATTAATCGCCATGTAGTGAAACTCGCCACCGAACTTCAGACTGTGGGTTCCATAAACCTTCGCGAGATCGTCTGCCATCTGGTAGGTGATGTTATCCTGGTGGCTCGCCCAGGGGTCCACGCCCATCGTGTAATTATTAAAAGAGAGGGTGGGAACACCTTCGGATTTGGTATTCAGCGGAACGATGCCAGGCGTGTTTGCTCCCGTTACGAACCCCAGTGAACTCAGGCTCGGGCCAACCCCGCCGACAGGGTCATTATTGAAGTTGGCGTAGCGCACGTAGTTCAGATGGAGTTCGTTGACCGTAGAACTTCCGAAGGACTTGGTGTCGCTCAGAATGAGCTGCTGTGCCCGCCCAATGAAGGAAGCAGCAAAGCCAGGCACGTTGGCACTGGGATAGGGGTTGAGGAGGTTAGAATTGTCCAAAAAGTAGTAAGCAGATAGCATTCCCAGGCGGCTATTGCCGTCCACTCGGATGCTTCCTTTGTCATCTCCAAGGGTCTGATTGAAAGCCGAAGTAGAAAAGAAATTCCCGGGGACGTTGGGCGTGGGGATATATTTCATCAGAGGGGCGGAGGGAGAGGACCAAGCGCTTTGCGGAATCACAGCGTTGGGGAAAACGCACTGTGCGGAAGCAGTGCAGCCGCTCGTATAGAACGGCTCACCCGCCAGAACCGGGTATCCCAATTTTTGCTGGAGCGAGCTCGCGAAGGCTGAGCCAACCACGCTTCCCGTCAAACTGCTAGACACGTCGGCCAGATTCCCCGTCCGATCCGCCAGCGAAGGCACAGGAATGAGCCCGGTGTCCACACCAATAACCTGGCGCGTTCCCTGATAGTCAACGAAAAAGAATGCCTTGTCATGGCGAATGGGACCCCCGAAGGTTCCTCCAAACTGGTTCTGGTGGAAGGCGCCACGGCTCGGAGATTCAAAGTTGCGGGAATCGAGCGAGTCATTGCGGAGGAATTCGAACGCATCGCCGTGAAATTGATTGGTGCCGGATTTGGTCGCGACATTAACCAGCCCGCCGCTATAGTTGCCGTATTGCGCGTCGAAGTTATTGGTCAGAATTCGAAACTCGGCGATAGAATCCAGATCAGGGATTATCGCCGTCCCGTTAGCGGTTCCTTGCTCTACGTTTCCCCCGTTCACCATGAAGCCGTTCGAGTCTTCCCGCCCGCCGCTGATCGAGAGATTGCCGGGATTCAGGTCACCCGAAGGGCTGGTCCCAGAATACTCACCCGAATTCACCGGAACCACGCCTGGCTGAAGCGCCAGTAGGTCGGTGTAGCTGCGCCCATTCAAAGGTACTGTGGTCATCCTCGTTCCGGTAATGACCTCGCCCATCTGTGTGCTGCTGCTCTCAACGTGGACAGCCGTGCTGGAGACCGTAACCTCCTGAGTCGAGGTCCCAACTTGCAGAGTGGCGTCAACCCGGAGCGCCGTATTCACATTGATCACCAAGCCGGTCTGACGTAAATGCTTGAATCCGCTCTGTTGAATGTCAATTTCATACCGCCCAACGGACAATGCCGGGAAAGCATAAAAACCCTGAGCGTCCGTCAAGACTTTCTGCTTGATGCCGGTAAGGGTGTTCGTCGCGATCACGGTGACTCCAGGCACGACGGCGCCGCTCTGATCCTTGACCACCCCGGAGATGCTCCCTCCAACACTTGCCCGGGCGAGCCGAGAAGTACCCGTGAAGACAAGCACCGCTAACCACACCAAGCTCCAGGAAAGCAGCACGCTGCCGGTTCGCTTCGAAGTGGCAACGCGAAGATTTACGCTTCTCATTTTGAGCCTCCTCTAAAGGCTTGCGACGTGTCATCACCGGCGCCACGAACACGAGAAACAATGGTCATCAGGGCGACCGGCCGGAGACGGCTTTTGCGGGAGCTGGGCGACAGGGTGAGCGTTATGACGTTACCTCACCGGTGGACCCGCTCCGTGCATCCAAGGCTTCCGCCATTCAGAGACTTAGGAACACATTTCCTGTTTTGCCACCGGACGCCACAGGGTGGACCAAACGACCGAAGCGCGCAATGAACGGCCCCCGCTCCATCCACGGTCCTCAATCAGGCTAAGAAGGCCCCCAACACCTTTTCAAATGCGGTAATGATGTCGTCCTCATCGCGCTCCGTCAAACACGACGGTATAGCCAGAATGATACTGCACTCAAAAAGGCTGTCGGCCACGGGACAAGTTCCCTTTCCATAGCTGTACTGCGAGCCCGCATTTTCAGCCAGCTTCCAGGGAAATCCGCGGCCATCGACGCTCGTTTGATTCACTAAACTTGCAATGTTGTAATAGAGGTGGAGACCCCATTCCGTCATCACTACATTGGTTAAGCCTTGCGGGGAGGTCACAATCCCCTCTGCCCTTAGCGCCCGATTCACGGTCTTTGCGAACTCCGCGTTAGGGCAAGTGGTAATCAGGAAGCAGCCAGTGTCGCCCAAAGGATCGATGATCCTTCGCAACCGGACTTGAGGGAACCGTTCCAGGGCGTGGCGGATTCGGTACTTGCTGTGGCGCATCCCCTCGATAATTCTGGGGAGTTTCTTTAACTGCACTCGTAACAAAGCAGCGCGCAGCTCATCAAGACGATATCCTTCCCCCCAAAGACAATAATCAAGGTCGCTGAAGGATAACCGGCCGGCTTGGTCCCGCGCATAGCCCAAATCGTGGCAGGCAAAAGCGCGTCGATAGAGGCGGTCATCGTTCGTGACCACGCAACCGCCTTCGCCGCAGGTCATGTTTTTGTTCATTTGAAAGCTGAAGGCCGCCATGTCACCGAAGGTGCCGACCTTGCGGCCATGAATACTTCCCCCGCAACACTGGGCGCAATCTTCAAGGAGGAACAATGCATGGCGGCGGGCGACCTGCTGAATCCTCTCGATGTCCGCAGGCGCGCCGCTCATATGCACGACGATGATTCCGGTTGTTCTTGGTGTGATCCTCTCTTCGATCGAATTGGGGTCGAGACAGAAGGTATTGTCAATATCGGCCAGTACCGGAATTGCCCCATGGCTGACGACAGCCGATGCAACGGACACCCACAGATAGGCTGGAATGATTATTTCCTGTCCCGGTCCCACACCAAGAGCCGAAAGCGCGGTATTTAGGGCGCCCGTCCCGCTGCTGACCGCTAAGGCATGGGAGATCCCCAGAAATTGCGCAAATTCCGACTCAAAAGTTTCCACTTCCTTCTGTAAGTCGACGCCGTAGAAACGGAACAACGACCGGCTGCGTAAAATGCGGATCGCGGCCTCAATCTCATCGTCGCCCATGTGATGAACCCCAGGGAATTCGAGAGGCAGGGGTTCTGTTCGAACTGGAGTTCCTCCCTCAATCGCCAACTTGTCCAATGTGCGGTCTTCTTTTCTCACCGTGAATTTTCCTTCCTGCTTGCTCAAATTGCCTTAAAAAACCGGGCAAGGTCAAACCTTTACAACAGCTTATGCTCCAGCCTCGTCCCTCGTACAGGTTCGAGCCTTCGCGCAGCATACGACAATCAGCCACTCGCGGCACTGGCAGCGCTCACTACAAACAGTGAAATGAGTCCTAATCTGTCAATCTTTCCGGTTCAAATTTGTGCCCGAAGTCTTGCTGTGAGCCATTGAGCCTGCCGCACCAAATTCCCGGCACGCAAAGGAATACCTTTCCGGGAAACATTTGTCAAGCATTATTTCGCTACAGAAATTAATATCATAAACATTTGGAGTTTACATATTCATTTTATCTGTGCAATAAGCTATGGGCCCTGCCCCTTGCTTGCAGCCCGAATGAAACTGGGAAGTCAGACGCATGCGGTCACCCACGCAAGGGCAGGCTCGAAGCTGTAGGGTAAGTAGGAATATTTTCAGATATCTCAGGTGAATTTCTGGCCCGCGAATCCGCTGCAAATCCGCTCGATGAGGGAATGCACTCTCGGGCGCAGGGCCTTCCTCAACAGAATGAACGAGTGGCAAAGAGATAATACCTATGCTATCGTTAATTCTCTTGAGAATTAAAGATGGCATTTTCTGCGGTTCGCCATGAGACCCGATCGCATCACTCCGTGGCTATGGCTTTGAGCCTCAACATAGCTGCCAACAAAGGGCAAAATGAAAACCGATGATCTCGTTTGGGTTCTAAAAACGATCTATACACAAGGGCATGCCTCGCGAACCGGCTTGGCCGAAAGAAGTAAACTGGCGCCAAGCCATGTCAGCGTCCTCGTTGCAGAGCTCCGCAGGCGAGGTCTTGTCGAGGAGGGGGGGCACACGCCGTCGCGGGCCGGAAGGCGCCGCGTGCTCCTGCGTGTAGTTCCTCATCTTGCTCATCTGGTTGGAATCCGTGTTGGCCGGGCTAACACCCGGATTGTCGTGACGGACTTTTTGGGGAAGGTGTTGAGCCTCAGACGAATTCCCACCGAGATCGCAAAGGGGGAAGATCATGTGTTGAAGCTGCTTGATCGCGAGATTGAGTCCGCCCTTCAGCGGGACCGCTCCGTGAAGGGGATCGGAATCGCGCTTTCAGGTGTTATCGACCGCAATGCCGGCAAGGTGCTGTTCTGGCCGAAGGTTCCCGGATGGAGTGACGTTCCCATTAAGCAGATAATCCACGGCAAGTACAATCTCCCGGTTATCGTTGAGGACAGCGTGCGGACCATGGCGTTGGTCGAGAAGCGATTTGGAGACGCTAAGGCTCGCAGCAATTTTGTTTACGTTTTGGTGTCAATGGGCATTGGAGCTGCCATATTTGTGAACGGCCAGTTGTATTTGGGGGCCGACGACCTTGCAGGCGAACTTGGGCACACGACAATCGATGAGCGGGGAGATCTCTGCTCATGCGGGAATCGTGGCTGTCTGGAGGTGTATTCTTCAGGATCGGCGATCATCAGCCGGGTGAAAAGCGGTTTGGAGCAGGGCGTGCATTCCAGCCTTGCACCGCTCGTAGAAAAGCATCCGGAGCGGCTTTCCATCGAAGCCATCGTGAGCGCGGCCAAGTCGCGGGACCAGTTTGCGCACACCGTACTGTGGGAAGCAGGCCTGCACCTGGGTACAGGGTTGGCAACCATGGTCAATCTCCTTAATCCCGAAGCCATTATGCTTGGAGGAGAAATTCCACGAGTTGCTAAAACTCTCATCCTGAGGCCACTTTTTCATTCGTTCCGAGGGCGAACTTTTCACAGGTCAGTCAGAAATCTGAAAATGGTCCTTTCGCGGCTGGGGGGCGAGGCAGGCGCCGTGGGAGCAGCCATCTTGGTGGCAGAGATGCTGCTCGCTGGTCTTCTATGAGTGGGGAGGCAACGCGTGCAACTGCGAAACTATTTCTGAGCACGTGCGAAATTATTGTAGCCGGCCGATTTGTTCGACAACTCGGCGAACAACATCCACGAGCTGTCCTAGTACATCGTACAGTTAGTGCTTTATATTCTTCTTCTTCCGATGGCGACGCCTCGGTTTCCGTGGATGTGCCGCCTGATACGCTTGGGTCTTTGCAATAATATGTTGCAAGTGCTCCGGTCCCTTCGTCCACACGAAGGGGGAACAGGTTTCGTTATAGTGGTCGATGAACTCCAAAAGGTTCTCGTTCAGTTCCCGCCGGGAGCAATGGACGCTCTGCTGGAGCCCGCGCCGGGTCAGGATGCTGAAAAAGCGGCTCTTCCGGCTATTTAGTGGAATGCGGAGCAAGGTCTAGGCCGCCGCAGTGGAAGTAGATGGCGCTGGCGAAGTTCTCCTTGTTCCGGAATCCTCGGGCGGTGTACTTCACCCACTGAATCTTGGCGTTGATCGATTCGCTGGCCGC
>Ga0307374_10008217_pt1 | contig 15654 bp, 21 predicted proteins | sample OX3MG_FD_202532 | JGI IMG/M metagenome (GOLD analysis project Ga0307374, IMG submission 202532) | Soil microbial communities from Risofladan, Vaasa, Finland - OX-3 | ecosystem: Environmental > Terrestrial > Soil > Coastal area > Acid sulfate soil | place: Finland: Risofladan, Vaasa | collected... | reverse complement strand
ATTCGGGCCAGGGCGCGTTCACCTATGGTGTCGAGTCTCTGGCCTCCTAACCACACCTGTCCTCCCGAGGGTCGGTCCAATCCACCCAAGAGATGGAGGAGCGTCGACTTCCCACAGCCGCTCGGGCCCATGATGGCCAGCATCTCGCCCAGCGCGACGTCGAGATCGAACTCGTCGACTGCCCGTACCAGCCCGTCATCCTTGCCGTAGTCCTTGCGTAACCCGCGGGCACGAATGACTTGTCCGATGTCTGTGTCGATCATGGCTTCCTCTTTCGGATGGTCCAGTTCTGTTCGCATGCTTCGAGCCAGTGCAGGTCGGCTTGGAGCCGTAGCACGACACCCTCCAGCAGGAGCGCAGCATCCGAGTTGTCGGGCTCCGCCATGGCCGCCCTCTGCACGTCGCGTAACCGGCGCAGTAGCTCCCGGCGCTGAGTGTCCACGATGGCCACCGGGTCGGCCAGCTTGGCCGCCGCAGCCGCAATCAGCTTCAGGTGGAACTCGGCCAGGTCGGGCTTGGGCCAGCTCACTTCGATGAGCCAGTCTGAGACCCGCTGCTGCCCGGCAGGGGTGAGCCCGTACACCTTGCGCTCGGGCCGGTCGGGGAGTCCGGGCGTACGTTCGCACGTCACCAGGCCGGCTTTCTCGAGCCGACCCAGGGTGACGTAGATCTGACCGGCATTCATGGCGTCGCCGAGCGGGCCGAGCGCCTCCCCAAGGCGAGCCCGAAGCTCGTAGCCGTGCGACGGCACCTTGGCCAGCATCGCCAATACCACTTCCTGCCGCACGGAGGACTCCTTTTAACGGTTATCTATATACTTAACCGTTATCGGACCGATGTCAAGGGCAGGTGACATAGCCGCCGTGTTCTAGCTTACGGAGGTGGGTGACAAGGTTCCCCGGGCTTGCACTGGTCCGCCGTTGACAGTTCGGACCGCGCTGGCCGTCTCCGTCACCACCATCGGACGAGCAATAGAGGGGGTAACCGGGTGCAGCGGGCGGGCGATGTCGATATCCGCAAGGGGTTCGCCTAGCGAAGCGCGTATAGGTGAGTCAGGCCAGGGTCATAGAGGCGTGCGCGCAATGAAGCGGATCTGGTAGTCGCCCACCTCGAGTTCCGTGTCGACGAAACCGGCGTGCGCCAGGCGGTCACCTAGGGTTTCCGGGTCAACCGGCACGAAGGTATCGTCGACATGGTCGGCCCGAATCATCTGAAGGTCTCTCGAGTCGGTCCCAACGAAGAGCCCGCCCGGCCGGAGGACCCGGCCGATCTCGGCGAAGAGTTCGTCCTGTTTGGTTGGTGTCGGCAGGTGATGGAGGACCGAGAAGCAGGTCGCAGCCGAAAAGGCCAACGGCAACCGGCGGCTGAAGGAGGCGGCGCGGCCGGCTCTCGCGGATTCTGCGCTGGTGTCTAGGTTCCGCGCAGCGGGCCTGGTGGTTGCGGGCCGGACAAACACCCCTGAGTTCGCCAGCCAGGTGACGACGGAACCCAAAGCGTGGGGGCCGACCCACAACCCGTGGAACCTTGCCTGCTCGCCAGGAGGATCCAGCGGAGGCGCGGCTGCCGCGGTGGCCTCGGGCATGGTCCCGGTTGCGCACGCCACCGACGGATCGGGGTCAATCCGGATACCTGCAGCGTGCTGCGGGGTGATCGGCCTAAAACCGTCGCAGGGCAGGATCAGCGCCGGGCCGTTCGGCGACGAGTCCGGCCCCGGCGCCGCGCTGTGCATCAGCCGCACGGTCCGTGACACCGCGGCGATGCTCGACGCGGTGTGCGGCCCCGGCGTCGGTGACACCGTCATCGCGCCCCCGCCGAGCAGGCCTTACATGCGTGAACTCAACGGCGATGCCGGGCCGTTGCGGATCGGGGTGATTGACCGCTACCCGGCCGGAGATCCCGTTCACCCCGAGTGTGCGGACGCCGTGCGCGAGGCCGGGCGGCTGCTGGAGGCGCTCGGGCACCGGATCGAAGCCGACTATCCGGCCGCCCTTTCCGATCCCGGGATTGGCAAGCAGATCGGGCTGGTGGCATCGAGCTATCTGGGCCTGGCCCTCGACCAGCTCGCAGAGTCGCTGAGCCGCGAAGTCACGGCCGACGACGTGGAACCGGCAACCTGGGCACGGGCGAAAAGGGGACGTCAGGCGACCGCGGTTGACCACGCCCGGGCGCTGATCGCCTGCTCCGGCTTCCGGCGTGCCGTCCACCAGTGGTGGGCGGACGGGTACGACCTGCTGCTCACCCCGACGACGGGCGAACCTCCTGCGCCGCTCGGTGCCCTCGCCAGCGACCCCACGGTTCCGGTCGCGGGCTCCCTGTCCGCCAAGTACACGGCCTTCACCAGAGCGTTCAACATCACCGGCCAGCCCGCGATCAGCTTGCCGCTGACCTGGAACAGCGACGGGCTCCCGGTTGGCGTGCAACTCGTTGCCGCCTACGGACGGGAGGACCTGCTCATCAACGTCGCCGCGCAAGTGGAACAAGCCAGGCCATGGGCCAGCCGAAAGCCCCGCTGAGATGCTCAGCATCAGCCGGCAACGGGTCCACGAGCTCCGCAAGGCCGGGCGGTTCCCTCTTCCTATGGTCGAGTTGGCCGCGGGCCCCATCTGGCTCCGGCAGGCGATCGTGGCATACGACGAGCGGTGGGACCGGAAGCCCGGCCGGCCGGCCGGCCGGCCTTGCGTGCTGAGGAGAGTGGGCCCGGTCCAGTGCCCAACGAAATGCCCGATATATACGAGGGCGCACACGGCTGATGAGAACACCGTCGCTCCGCAGCCAGCTCTACCGAGCTGCTCGAGATCTCGGCAACGTCCAGGCCGCGGCGAAGGGGCCGACCGCCTACGCCAAACGGGTGGCCCGGCGGAAGGTCTACCGGACGACGAACGGGATGACCCGGCACCTGCTGAAGGGTTTCGGGCTCTGATTTCATCACCGTGACGCAAACCGCCCGGGTGCTATGCCACCTGGAGATAGGGCATCCAGGCCGGCTCGGGCTTTGTCTTGAGCAGATGGGCGTCGACGCCCTTCGGTCGGTAGGGGGTTCGGTCGAGCGACCAGCCGAGCTCGGCCAACGTGTGCTGGCCCTTCTTTCCATTGCAACGCCGGCAGGCCGCGGTGACGTTCTCCCAGATGTTCCTGCCGCCTCGAGCTCGGGGGACGATGTGGTCGATGGTGTCGGCGTGGCCACGGCAGTAGGCACACACGTGCTGGTCCCGGGCGCAGACGTTCCGAGTGGTGAGCATGATCGACCGGTGCTTCTCCGGCATGACGACGTACTTCCGCAACACCAGGACGGACGGCACCAGGACGGTGGTGGATGGCGACCGGAAGACGTGGCCGCTGTACTCGACGGGATCGGCCAGCTCCTCCATATAGAGCTCGACGGCATCGCGGTCGCGGATGATCGCCAAGGGCTCGTAGGACGCGTTCAGGAGGAGCGCCCTGGTCATCTTCGTCTGCCTCTACCTCTGGTGCGATTCATGATCTCTATTCTCCATTTTTCTAAACCCGTGGTACCGGCGGCGGGAATCGAACCCGCATGCCACGAGGGCACCCGTTTTGAGCGGGATGCGTCAACCGTTGCGCCACGCCGGCATGAACTGAGTAGTCATGGGATGGTGACCGAACCGTGAGTCGAACCCCGGACCCAGAAGGACAGCGCCCTCGACGCTGCGTGTCTACCGTTTCCACCATTCGGTCGTGGTACCCCTGCCCGGAATCGAACCGGGGAAGGCCGGGGTAGAAACCCGAGATCGGAGTCCATCCCAGGGGCATGGTCGCGGTGGCGGGAGTCGAACCCACTGCTCCGTCCTTATGAGAGACAGGCCCGTCCGCACGAGCACCGCGGTAGATGGGGTGAGTGAGGGGAATCGAACCCCCTAGCCGGCACGGTCACAGCGTGCGCCCTCGCCATTTGGGTTCACCCACCATGGTGCACGATGCCGGATTCGAACCAGCGACCTTCTCGGTGTGAACGAGCTGCGCTCCCGCTGCGCCAATCGTGCATGGTGCCGACGACAGGAATCGAACCCGCTCACTCCTGCTTAAAAGGCAGGCTCCCACCATTGGGTGACATCGGCATGGTCCTCACTCTGGGGGTCGAACCCAGTGTCTCTCGCGTATCAGGCGAGCGCCGTACCCGTCTGGCCCAGTGAGGCTGGTGCTCGCAGGAGGTGTCGAACCTCCGACCTCTACCGTGTCGAGGTAGCGCTCTTCCGCTGAGCTATGCGAGCTGGGTCCCGGATCATCGGCGTGCACGCCTCCCCGGACGTGGTTCCAGACGGAATCGAACCGCCGTCTACCGGGCTTCAACCGGTCGCTCGTCCCCTGAGCTATGGAACCTTGGTGCAGCGCCTGAGAGTTGAACTCAACGCGCCAGGGATATAAGCCCCGGCTGGTCACCGGACGCCACGCTGCATGGAGCCGATACAGGGAGTCGAACCCCGGTGGCCTCGTTACAAAGGAGGCGTCCTGCCCGCAGGCATCGGCGTGGCTCGGAGGGTAGGGATCGAACCCACATTCTGACGGTCAAAGCGTCGCGTCCTACCGTTAGACGACCTCCGAATGGAGCGAGTGACCGGGCTCGAACCGGCCCTATCTGATTGGAAGTCAGAGGTGCCTCCGTCAACACTTCACTCGCATGGTGCGGACGACGAGAATCGAACTCGCGCTTCGACCTTGGCAAGGTCGTGTGATTCCACTTCACCACGTCCACGTGGACGCCCGACCGGGACTTGCACCCGGGTGACTGGTTTTGCAGACCAGTGCCTCACTACTCGGCCATCGGGCGATGGCCCCCTCGCTAGGTAACGCTCCCAGCTCTCCTGATTAACAGTCAGGCGTGTGGCTTCCACACCGCAAGGGGTTTGGTACCGCCCGCGGGTGCTGACCCCGCGACCTCCGATCTGAGAAACCGGCGTTCTCCCGTTGAACTAAGGCGGCTTGGCACACCACGGGGGTTTCGATCCCCCTTCTGCAGTTTGAAGGACTGCCGTCCTAGCCAGTAGACGAGTGGTGCATGGAGGAGGGTAGAAGGTTCGAACTCCCAGGCTTTCACCCGCTCCGGTATTCGACACCGGTCGCCGGCCACTCCAGCAGTACCCTCCAAAGCGTGGGCCTCGCACCCACTCGCGGATTGCACCGTGCGGCGGAAGCGGTCGGAGTCGAACCGACGGGGACTCTCATCCGTAGCCGCTTAGCGGGCGGCCTGCTCACCATTCGCATCGCTTCCAAGATGGGAGCGGAGGCAGGATTTGAACCTGCGATCTCAGGCTTATGAGGCCCACGGGGACAACCAGACTCCCCTACTCCGCAGTGTCCCGCCCGGGAGTCGAACCCGGTCAGCCGGTTTAGGAAACCAGCGCGCGCGTCCGACGCGCGAGACCAACATGGAGCCAACGGAGGGGGACGATCCCTCACACCCGGAGTACGAAACCAGGAGCTCACCCGTGAGCGTCGGCATGGAGCCACCAGCCTGAGTCGAACAGGCGTCTCTTCCGTACCGAGGAAGCGTCCGTACCACTGGACTATGGCGGCGTGGTACCGATGGAGGGAGTCGGACCCTCTCACCGAGGTTCGGAACCTCAGGTCCAGATCCGCTGGCATCGGCTTGGTACCCTCGCTCGGAATCGAACCGAGCATCCGACGTTCGTAGCGTCAGCGCCTGCATCCACAGGCGAGGGCCTGGCGCCACCGACCGGTTTCGATCCGGCTGCCTCTGCCTTGACGGGGCAGCGCTCTCCCGATTGAGCTACGGCGGCATGGTCTGGCTAGTGGGCTTCGCTCCCACGACCTCCGCACCCCGAATGCGGCGCTCTTCTGAACTGAGCTACAGCCAGTTGGCTGGCGAGGCAGGCTTCGAACCTGCACGACTCCTGCTTCAGAGGCAGGGGGCTTTGCCAATTTGCCCACTCGCCAATGGTCGGGATGGAGAGACTCGAACTCTCGATGTCCTGTCCCCAAAACAGGCGCCTTCGCCGCTAGGCCACACTCCGTTGGTCGGACTGGTCGGGATCGAACCGACGACTTCTGGTCCCCCAGACCAGCGCCCTACCGCTGGGCCACAGTCCGTTGTTGGTGCGCCCGGTGGGCCTCGAACCCACTACGTCTCGGGTAAGAACCGAGTGATCGTCCACATGACCGTCAGGCGCATGGTGCCCAGAGCCGGAGTCGAACCGGCACGCCGCGATGGGCACGGGTTTCTGAAACCCGCATGTCTACCGATTCCATCATCTGGGCATGGAGGTGGAATAGGCGCGAATGACGTCGCCTCGTTCTTCGACCGGTCGTAGCGTCGAACGCCACCGGGGACTAGTAACCCGATGACGCTCGATGGTTTGGTGGACCCATTGCCTACGGTTGGTCTCCACCAGTGGAGAACGTCGGGCTCGAACCGACCGCCTCCTGCTTGCAAGGCAGGCGCTCTTCCTACGATGAGCTCGTTCCCCGTGCGGTCAGTTTTCAGACGTGACCGGGTCGCGTCCGTCGTGAAGGAATCGAACCTCCTGTGCTCGAGAGCGGCAGGGTTACAACCTGCTGAGCGCCATTGCTCATCCGACGGATGTGGGAAGGTCGGTGCCCAGCACGAAGCTGGCCCTTCCCGTTTTCCATGACTATTCAGTTTTCAAGTTGCGCCCTGGCCGACGCCATAATGGCTGGTCAGCGATCAGGTGGAGCACCCGGTGGAGGTGTCGAGCCCCCTCTGGCGGGTTTGGAATCCGCCGCTCAGGCCGCTGGACCGGGCAAACAAAAAAGGCCCCTCCGTTTGGGAGGGGCCTCTGCGTATTCGGATTGTTGGGTCCGGTTACGTGAGGGCCTCCCGATTGCCTTCGGTCGCCTTCCACTGGCTATCGAACGCGGGCATGCACGGGGACGACAATGTCCCTCGAAGATGCTCTTGAATTCGATAGGCGGCGAAAGTCACGTCTTCCACAGTAGAGATTCGCGCGACGGATCGCAAGCCTTTGTTGTACATCAACGCGAGAAACCGGCCCACCCGAAGGCAGGCCGGATCACGCGATGCGGTATTCCCGACGAATGCGTCAGGCGGCGGAAGATCCGAACACGTCGGCCAGGAGGCGGTCACTCGCCGCCACCGAGACGGGATCGTCATCGGTGATCCAGCTGATGCCAGGATCGTCCGGCTGCTCGACTCCCCCCTGCGGGATCCGGACGGTGAACGTCGATCCGTTCGGATGTCGAAGCCGTGTGACCCGCGAACCGTCCGTTTCCATCGCCGGACCATAGATGATCTCGGAGGGTGCTCTCTCGAGGTCGAATCGGAGTGCAGGGAAAGCCAAGTCCACCGGGATCTCCACCATCATGGCGATGCATTCCCGATTGTGCTCTGACGGAGTGATCCTCCCGCTCTCCCAGTGGGAGATCGAGGCGTCCGACAAGCCGAGGATGTCGGCCAGCCGCTGCTGGGTGAGCCCCAACTGCCGACGGTACGAACGAATGAGCGCCCTTACATCCCGTCCAGCAGATCGCCCACCTTCTTGCCCAGGTCCCTGACGACTGATCGGAGCACCAGGACCACAGCGACGCCTCCGGCGATCACGAGCCCAGCGACGCCGAGCAGGAGCCACCCCCACCAGGTCATTGGCCAGCGGGTGGCGCAGGAGCAGCGAAGTCAGGAGGGATGCCGGCGCCGGCCGGGCCCGCTGGCGTTGCGCCCAGGCCGAGTGCAGCGATCGCAGAGGCGGTGCTGACCGAACCGGAGGCGTAGCCGGCCGGGCCCACCCACAACTCGGTAGTCAGATTCGAGTCCCGTATCGCTCATGGCCTCGGAAACATCCGTGATGGCGATCAACCCACCATCGGTGGCCAGCGATTCACTTGGGAACAGAATCCGGTGAGGCGGGTCCGCCCCGCCTTCCGCGATGATTGGATCGCGTAAGGGTAGAGACTCGTCTCGAAATCTCCCCGGATGGCTCTCGCTCTGGTGCTTCTCTTCTTTGAAGTCACTCATGGCGGACTGTCGCTTCGCTAGCGCAGTGTCTTGTCGATGAGCCGTTCCGCTGCTTCGAGCCGGTCTTCACCGCCAAGGTCGCAGAGATCCCACACTTGCTGGACCGGATGAACAATTGGGATGTCTGGCCGACTGGTCGACCAAGGGTCGACGAGCGAATCGTCCGAGATGGCGCGGATGAGAAGCGTGGCCTCGCCCCGGGCCATCGCTGGTACGAACAGGCTGGGCTCGAGGTCGAGCGATGCCTTGGCGTAGACGACTGTGAGCGTCGGTGTTCGCCACGGAGCGATGAGGTCAGGCGCCAGGTCGGCGCTTACTGCCACCCGGACATCTTGTCGCCGAGCAGCTTCGATCACCCGGCGAACCTGCTCATACGCCGGATCGAGGCCGTAGAAGAGCGACTCTGACACCGCATAGGGACGGTGGTGCCGCGATCGTACCTCGGGCGCGGCCACGTGCGTCGCGGGGTTCGCGCCCGAGCAGATCTGGACGGTTTGGGTCCCCAACCGGGTCATTCACTCGTCGTCCCAGCCGTAGACGAGCCAGACGTAGGCCAGAAGGACCGAACGATCAGTTGTAGCCCCAAGAGGATTCTGGGTGCCCGGTGCTCAACCCGGAGCGCTGCCGAAAAGTCCAGGGACACGACCCGACGTCAATGGAGGGTTTGCCTTGCGTGTATCACGCGTGATACACTGTCCAGGTGAGTGAGATCTCGATTCGTGAACTGCGCAACCACGGTGGGGACATGGTTGACCGTGTTGCTCACGGCGAACGAATGACCGTGACTCGAGACGGTAGGCCGGTCGCTCTTCTGGTTCCCCTCGAGCGTGAGCCACTCTCGGTCAACGTGCTCATCGAACGGTGGTCGCGGCTGCCGGCGATGGACCCAGAGTCCCTCCGTCGAGACATCGACGCCGTGATCGATTCCTCGCTGTGAGCACCTCAGACCGAGGCATCCTCGACACCAGCACGGTGGTTCTGGTCGAGCGGATCGAAGATCCCCGGTTCCTCCCACCTGAACCTCTCATCACGGCTGTCACTCTCGCAGAGCTCTCCGTCGGTCCCCTCGTTGTGACGGATCCTGGCGAGCGAGCGACTCGCCAGCTTCGTTTACAGCAGGCAGAGGCCGACTTTGACCCCCTTCCTTTTGATGCGGCGGCGGCCCGAGCGTTCGGCCGCGTCGCCGCGTCGCTTCACCGTGCGGGGCGCAAGACCGGTGCCCGGTCCTACGATGCAATGATCGCGGCCGTTGCGCTCGCCAACGATCTTCCGCTATTCACGTGCAACCCTGCCGATTTCAAACACATCGACGGCTTGGATCTGAAATCAGTTCCGCATCCGGACAAAACCCCGGCACATGAACCACGGCCCGATTTGTAGGGGACCGGCGTTGGCGGACTGCTGGCCTCCTCCACATCCGTGACCACCACTGCCATGACCACCACTGTGGTCGGAGCCCCAAGCCGTCCAGCCGAATCCACTCGACGTGCCGGTTGACGATCGGGCATGATGGCCGACCCTTTCCATGCTCCACATCTTCGGAGGCTTCCCCGGAAGAATCGGGACCAGCTCCGGACCGTCGCTTCTATTCGGCGAGAACGTCGAGAAATCCACCGTTGATGGTCGTGGTGTTGGCCCAGGCGACCTGAGGAATCGTCGAGGTGACGACGTACTTCTCTACGCCGTTGATGAAGCTGGCCAACGGCTCGATATGGGCGGGTTTCTGGCCCTCCAGCGATACTCGTCATAGGTCCGGCGTCCCAGGAGGACGACATCCTGCGAGGCGATCGCACGCCCGAGGTTGTCTCGCATCACGTCATCGAACTCGGCGATGAATTGAGACGGCTCCTCCGCCACCCCATCGAGAGGTGGCAATCCTAGATGCGCACTTCCGATGAGGACGCGGGCCCTGACCGAGCCAACTGACAGTTGAGCGTCACCGGTGACCGCTCAGGTGAAAGGTACTTGTCGGCGAGCCGTCACGTAGACCCTCCTCGACTGGTACTCGTGAGGCAGTGGGTCTCGGCGCAGCGATGCCTCCAACCAGAAGGATTCGTCGGCAAGTGCATCTCGGAGTTCCATCTCGTTGTAGAAGGTTCCTCCGACAGGTTCGATGTCGTGACCCAAGAACTCGCTGAGGTGAATCTCTCCGTCGCCGAGATGAGTGGCGACGACGAGTACTCCGCCGGTGGTCAGGACCCGGTGGATCTCCCTCAGAGCAATTCGCAGGTCGGATCGCGGGAGATGCTGGATGGAATAGAAGGCCACGACACCACGGAACGAATGTGAGCGGAATGGAAGCGTGCGCATATCGCCGCAGGCGAAGAGGTCGCTGTTCATCCGCGCTGCGGCGAGCCGGAGCATGTGGGTGGCAATGTCAAGGCCGACCACGTCGAGGCCAGGGGCAGTGAGGTAGCGAGCGACCTGTGCCGGCCCGCAACCGAGGTCGAGGACCGGACCCACACCCGTTGAGTTGCTCGTTGGCAATGTCGAGGATGGAGCGGTCAATGGGAAGCCCGTCCAAGTCGTCGGCGAACGCGGCGATGTAGTCCTCAGCCACAGCGTCATAGGCGGCTCCCACCGCCTTCGGGTCGAATGGATCCACTCGTCGCAGTCTGATCCTTGCTCTCCGAAGGTTCCAGTCCTTCGTCGAGGGCGACACGTACGACGGAGATCGTATGTGTCGGCCGTGCGAGGCGGAACGGAGATCGTGTGGGACAATCCTTCGGTGATTCAGCGCGGTGCCGAAGTGGGTTGGTCGCGCCAACTTCCAATGATCGTCCGGATCACAAGCCACAGTGCCGTGTGGATCGCCATCGTGACGCCAATGGTCGTCGTCCTCTCCAAGGGTTGGATCGCCGGAGGCGATGACGCCGCCATAGCCATCCGCTCGTCTCAGACCCTGTCACTCCATCCGCCTCTGGTCGGCATGTACTCGACCGCGGCCAACAGCCTCGGACACCCGCTCTTCGATCCGGGTCCCCTCCTGTTCTGGTTGCTGGCCGTTCCGGTACACATCGACCCGACCCACGGCTTGCTGTGGGGCGCCGCGCTCGTGTGTGGAGCAGCGCTGTCCCTGGCTATCGAGGCGGCATGGTCGACAACCCTGTGGCTCGGATGCGTCGCCGTTGCCTTCGCCGCGGTCGACCTGCTCTGGAGGGTTCCAGTGGTGGTCGAGCATCTCTCGTGGAACGCCTATTTCCCGATCCCGTTTCTGATCGCCACCATCGTGCTGGCGTGGGTAGTTGGCATGGGATCACTGGGGTGGTGGCCGGCGCTGGTGTTTGTGGCATCAGTGGCCGCACAGTGCCATCTGATCTTCGTGTTGCCGGCCGTCCTGCTCGCCCTGCTCGCTCCCGTCCTCGGTTGGATGGCGACGGGGAGGCCTGACCGACTGCGATGGCTGGCCGTCGGCGTGCTGGTGGGTGCGGCATGCTGGCTGGCCCCGCTGATTCAGAATTTCCGCACCAATGGCAATCTGACGGCATTGCTCCACAACAACGCGGGCGAGAAGACGTTGGGCCTCAGCTTCGGATTGAAGATGCTGGCTGCCGCAGGTGCACCATGGCCGATCTGGCTCCGCCGCGAACCGAGCGGGTTCTACGATGTCTTCCGCTTCGTAAGCGGCAACTCGCCGGCCTGGGGCGTCGCGACTGCGACCCTGTTGGCCGCGATCGCCGTTCTCGCCCGTCGACGGAATCGCCCACTCTCCATCCTCTCGTTGGTCGGCCTGGTGTGCTCATTAAGTCTGGTCCTCAGTTTCACGATCTACCCAGTGAGGAACCTGGTGAGCGTCCTCTACCTGATCTGCACCCTCTGGGTTGTCGGCATCGTGGTGTGGATCGCCGTGGTCTGGGCCGCCGTGGTAGGAGTGTCGGCACTACTTCGCCGCTATCGGTGGGGACCGGTACCGGCCGACGTGGCTGAGCGTCCCCGGCGGCCGGCCGCCCTGCCGGCGCTGATAGCTATCGGCGCGGTGGTATTGACCACCATCGCGGGACTCTGGTCCTTGAGGTCGGTGGAGCTCGGCGATTCGGTCATCGGTTGGGCACCCAACGACACGGTCGTCGAGCAACGGGTGGCACACGAGGTCGAGCACCTGGTGCCACGGGGGCCGGTCGTGGTTCAGGTCACCACGGTGCCCTCCAATAGCCTCTCGTCACTCTGGATTCCGGAGGGCGTGGCGTGGATACTGATGACCGACGGCTGGCAACCGGGACTCCCACCGATCGGAGAGGCGTTCACCGGGCTCCACCCCTTACCCGGATCCGCCGCCGTCCACGTCACCGTCGATGGGACACGGATCGTGGCGGTCCAGCACGCCGGGTAACCCCCGCTGACGTATGCCGCGCCGCCATCCGATGGGACTCGCCGCACGACGGGCGAACCCTGCCGCAGGGTTCAATTCCGTACACTGGATCCTGTCGGGTTGAGCAACCGCTTTCCGCCAGGCGGTTGCTCCCCGACACTCTCGATTCGTCCCCCGGCCGGCGATCAGCAGCGCTGGGCTACGCCCGGACAGCGCCGCCCGAGGTCCACCGGTCGCCCTCCGGCCACCATGGAGGACATGACCCGTCTGACGCCGTATGGAGCCGTATCGAGGGGTCCGGAGCCGGTCGCTCCTCGCTCGATCCCCCACCGATGTTAGATTTCCGGCGCCGAGAGACAACGGAGGCTCGACTCCGGCGCACGCCGTAGTCGTCACACCACGCCCACGACGAACGGGGACCCCATGCACGCCCTGACCGGCTACCTCGACTTCAAACCCGATGAACGAGACGTCACCATCGCCGCCCTCCGAGCCGTGACCGCCCGGAGCAGGGAGGATGCCGGATGCATCGACTACTGGTGGTCCGAGGACGTCGGAGAGCCCTGTCGGTTCCGGTTCTTCGAGTGTTGGGAGTCCGAGGCGGCGTTCGACGCCCACCAGGCGCAGCCCTATGAGCACGAATTCATGACCGACCATGTCTCGAGGATCGTCGGTGCTGACGCCCACGTCCTGGCCGTCACCGACCGACGGTCCGTGACGGGCGGCTAGCCACGTGCGAGGAGTCAGGAACACCGTCGACGGCATCCGGGTTGTCACCACCGACGGACCTCCGGCTGGAGGAGCGCGCGTCTCCGTGGCCAGTTCCGGCATCTGCGGTTCCGACCTCCATTTGGTCTCGCTGGGACCCTCGCCGGTCACGCTGGGCCACGAGTTCTGCGGGCTACTCGACGATGGGACCCCGGTGGCGGTACTCCCCGCCGTCCGGTGCGGTCGTTGCCCACGCTGCCTTGCCGGCGAGGAACAGCAGTGCAGCGCGGCATTGGGCATGACGTACGGGATCAGCCTCGATGGTGGGCTGGCCGACGAAGTCTGGGTGGACGACTCCTGCGCCAAGGTTCTCCCGTCGAGCATTCGTCTCGATGACGCCTGTCTGGTCGAGCCGATCGCCGTGGCCCTCCACGGGGTCCACCGGGCCGGAGTGACATCAGGGTCACGCGTGCTGGTCATCGGGGCCGGGCCGATCGGGTTGTGCGCCATCACCGCGGCGCGGCACCTGGGCGCATCGGTTGACCTCGTCGCCCATGGTCCCCGTCGGATCGAGGCCGGGGAACGGCTCGGGGCGTCCAGCTCGGAGGAAGCAGACTATGACATCGTCCTCGAAGCCGCCGGCACCCAAGCGTCGATGGACAAGGCATTCGAACGTGTGCGACCGGGTGGGACAATTGGTGTGCTGAGCAACTTCTGGGAGCCGGTGACCGTGAGCTTCGCCTTCCAACTCAAAGAGGTGGACCTGGTGCCGGCGTTCACCTATGGCCACCATCACGGCGTCTCCGAGTTCGAGGAGGCGGTACGGATGCTCGACGCCACCCCTGACCTCCCCGATGCGGTCATCTCCCACCGGTTCTCCCTCGACGACTCGGCCGAGGCGTTCCGAGTGGCCGCCGACCGGAGCACCGATGCCATCAAGGTGGTCGTCCACCCGTGACCGCCTACCGGGTCGCGCCGTGAGCCGGTTGGCCTTCACCCACGCCACTGTCATCGACGGTGACCGCACCACTCTCACCGATGCCCATGTCGTGGTGGACGCCGACCGGATCGTCGCCGTGGGCACCGGACCGGTCATCGGACCTCGACCCGATGACCGGGTGGTCGATCTGCAGGGCCGGACCGTCATGCCGGGCATGATCAATTGTCACTTTCACGCCACGTACCACAACCTCGGAGCGAACCCGGCGCCGTTCGGTCTCGAGGAGCCGATGGCGCTCCAGGCGGTTCGGGCGGTGAACAGCCTGGCCCTGCTGGTCGACAGCGGATTCACGAGTGCGGTGTCGGCCGGCGCGCCGTTCGCCATTGACGCCTCGATGAAGGTCGCCATCGGTCGAGGACTCATCCCCGGTCCTCGGCTGGTCCCGTGCAGTCGGGATGTGAGCACCACAGGTCACGCCGGAGACCGGAGCTATCCACCCCAGTGGCAGGTTGGCGCCCTCGGGGCGATACGACCGAGCGACGGGCCCGACGAATTTCGGAGATCGGTCCGCGCCGAGATCAAAGAGGGCGCCGAGATCATCAAGATGTTCGTGACCGGAGGCCACGGGACCATCGGGCCCAAAGAGCAGTTGGAGATGACTCGGGAGGAGATGGCCGCCGGCATCGAGGCGGCCCATCTCCGGGGAGTCAAGGTCCGTGGACACATTGCCAACCGCGAGGCGATCCTGATGGCACTCGACCTCGGCATCGACATCATCGACCATGGCGACGGCATGGACGAGGACTGCATCGAACGGATCGTCGAATCGGGTACACCACTGGTGCCCTCCATGATGTTCCCCGCCCGATTTCTCCAGTCGATGGGATCTGGTGCCCTGGGGTTCACCGACGGCATGAAGGCCGACATCGACGCCATGGCCGAGATGCTGCCCAAGGCCAATGCCGCCGGCATGCGCCTGGTCCTCGGTGACGACTATGGGGCCATCTTCTTCCCGCACGGTCACTATGCGGATGAGCTGTCCTACTACGTGACGAAGGTCGGCATCCCGGCACGGGATGTTATCCGGTGGGCCACAAAGCACGGCGCCGAGCTGATGGGGCGGGGAGACGAGCTCGGCACGATCAAAGTGGGCAAGTTGGCAGATCTCTTGGTGATCGACGGAGACCCGGTCGAAGACATCGACGTTCTGCAGGACCGTTCGAACCTTCTGGCCATCATCAAAGGTGGCCAACTGGTGAAGGACGAACTCTCCGACCGGCTCGCTCCGTCCGACTGATCTCACGCCCGCCGCGGCCTGACGTGATGGCGCTCGGTCGACTCGTGCCGCGACGATTATTTCGGGCCCTCCCCGCGTAGGATTTGTGCAGTAGCACGAGGGGCAGACATTGGGGCAGGGGGGCTATGACCAGTGGTTGGATCGCGTCCAACGCGGGGATCAACAAGGGTGTCGCGAGGTCAGGTGAAGCGTCGGACCGACGCCTAGCCCGCGGGAACCGGACTCGAACATTCATCCTCGAGGGCATGATCGCCCTCATCGACGGTGGCAATCCCCGTCCCACCAGGCATCAGGTGGCTGCACGAGCCGACATCGCTGTCCGCTCGCTCTATCACCATTTCGCAACCATGGACGCCATGTTCCAAAGCAGCGTGGAGCTGCACCTGGCACGCCACCGGGCTCTGGTGGCCACGATCCCACCCCGTGGTCCGATC
>Ga0307374_10008215_pt1 | contig 15656 bp, 10 predicted proteins | sample OX3MG_FD_202532 | JGI IMG/M metagenome (GOLD analysis project Ga0307374, IMG submission 202532) | Soil microbial communities from Risofladan, Vaasa, Finland - OX-3 | ecosystem: Environmental > Terrestrial > Soil > Coastal area > Acid sulfate soil | place: Finland: Risofladan, Vaasa | collected... | reverse complement strand
CGTCTATGAAATTCAATCGCGCCTCCAACCGGCGAACACTCCCGCGCCGAACAGTGCCGAGCCGCCTTCCGTTCCGTCGCAGCAGAAATCGCCCAACGAATCGCAGCGGAACCACAGCACAAATGGAGGCTTTACTTTCGTCGCCACGCTAATTCCTGATGCGCCCGCAAGGAGTCCTCGATGAAATGCGCTGTTCACACCGACGTTGACGCCACCGGCTTCTGCCGCAACTGCGGCAAAGCCCTTTGCGCGCAATGCGCCCGCGAAGTCCGCGGCGCGCTGTATTGCGAGGAGTGCCTGGCCCGCATGGTCGTCGGCCCGTCGCCCGCCGCGCCGGGGGTTTCGACGGGACCACATCCGGGGGCTGCATGCGCGCTAGGTTTCATTCCGGGCTTGGGCGCCGTCTATAACGGTGAATACGTTAAGGGACTCATTCACGTGATAATTTTCGGCGGTCTGATCGCCCTGATGAACAGCGATTCCATTTCCAGCGGAATGCAGGCAATGGTCGTCGTTTTTTTCATCGCTTTTTGCTGCTACATGCCAATTGAAGCCTATCGCACGGCACGCGCCAGACAACTCGGCCAGCCCGCGCCCGGAATTTTCGGCGAAACGGATTCGCATCGGCCGATTGGTGCTTACGTCTTGATCGCCCTTGGCATTCTTTTTTTGCTCGATACCCTGGGAGTTCTGAGCTTCGTTTGGGTGGGCCGCCTCTGGCCATTGGTGCTTATCGCCGTCGGCGCGCTCTTGATTTGGAAGCGGACTCAAGTTCAGTCTTAGGAGGTTAAGTAATGTCGGCCTGGAGAAATTGCCAATGCATGCGTTGCCGCACGCGGGGCTTGATGGGGCCCGTAATCCTGATCACCATCGGCGTTCTATTCTTCATCGGCCAGTATAATTGGCATTATTCGTTTGAACGCCTGTGGCCTGTCATCCTCATCGTTATCGGTGTCGTGAAAGTCCTTTCGGAAACCGCGTCAACCGAGGGCCACGTCGATCGCAGCGGCTGGCAAACTCCGCCTTCTGGTTCGCCTCCCCCTCCTCCTAACGTCCCGCCACCTCCGCCGCCTCCTCGACCGCTATGACTTACTACTATCAGCCACGGCGCTCTGTCTTTGGCGGTCTGCTCCTTATCCTTATCGGCGTGGTCTTTCTCCTTTACGAATATCACCCGGAGATGGAGATTGGCCGCCTGTTCACGCATTACTGGCCACTTCTGTTAATCCTCTGGGGAGTCGCGCGCCTCTTCGATTACCTGTTTGCGTCCCGTTCCGGTCAGCCCGGGCCTCCCGCAATCTCCGGAGGCGAAGTTGCGCTCGTCGTTCTCTTGCTCGTCGCCGTCGCGGCCCTCGCTGGATTCGACTGGGCGCGCAAAAACAATCCCGGCATCGACTTCGGCATGGGCAACATCTTCGAGCATCCCTACGATTGGAAGAGTTCCTTGCCCGTTGTTCCCGCGAAGCCGAACGAAGTCATCTCCATCTCCACGGTCCGCGGCGATATCTCCGTGCATCCCGGAAATGACTCACAGCTTCACGTCTCTGTGCACAAAACCGCAAGCGCCTCGGACGAGAACGAAGCCCGCCAGGCCGCCGACAAAGTGCAGGTCAAAGTGACTCCCACCGGCAACGGCTACGAAATTCAGCCGCAAGTCTCCGGCGACGAAGGATCGGACGTAAGAGTCGACCTCGACATCGAATTGCCCAACCATGCGACCATCAACGCGCAAACCAGCCACGGCGACATTACCATCGCCCAGATCATCGGCCCTGTCACAATCAATTCGAAAAGCGGTGACCTCAATATCCACGACATTTCCGGCGACATCGACGCCGACCTCGCCCACGGCGACGCTCGCTTCGACAACATCAAGGGCAATGTTCGGCTCACCGGCCACGGCGGGGAAATCAATCTCTCTGGCATCACCGGAGATGCCACCATGGAGGGCGATTTCTTCGGTCCGATCCGCGCCAATAACGTTTCAAAAACCACGCGCTATACTTCTTCGCGCACGAATCTAACTATCGCTCATCTTTCTGGCCAGTTGGAAATGGATTCCGGTGACTTGTCGATTTCCGATGTTCCGGGCAGCGTCCAGCTTTCCACCGCGAACAAAGACATCACGCTCGGCGGAGTCGCTGGCAGAATCGACCTCACCGACAAGCGCGGCGATATTCAAGTAACGTTGCCTCGCCCGCCTCACGACGATGTCCTCATCGCCGACGAATCCGGCAGCATCAGCATCACTCTTCCCGCGCAATCGAACTTCGAAGTTTCCGCCGTCTCCCGCAAAGGAGACATCGAAAATGATTTCGAATCCGCGGGCCTCAAATCCTCCAACACCGGCGACACCACGGTCCTACAAGGCACCTACGGCACGCGCGGTCCGCGCATCACCCTCAGCACGACCTACGGCACCATCTCCATTCACAAATCCAGCCAGAAGTAAAAACGCTCCGCTGCGCTTTTGTACCCGGCCAAATTTTCCTGGGGGGTCTGTCGAAGAATTGCATTACCGCGCTGCGATTTACACGTCGGTTCGCAATTTCACCAGTCCATCGAGCAACTCATAGAAACTCGGAAACGAAATGCCCACGCAATCCGCATCGCGAATCACCGTCTCGCCTTCCGCGCCCAACGCCGCAATCGACAACGCCATGGCAATCCGATGGTCATCGTGCGGATCAATCGTCGCTCCGTGCAGTCGTCCTGCAGACCGCCCCGCCACGCGCAACCCATCCGGGAATTCCTCAACTTTCGCGCCCATCAACCGGAGATTCTCCGCCATCGCCGCGATCCGGTCGCTTTCCTTCACGCGCAACTCGTGCGCATCGCGAATTTCAATTCCCTCTTCCGTGTAAGGTCCCAGCGCCGCCAGCATCGGCAATTCGTCAATTACGCGCGCCACCATTGCCCCCGAAACCTTCCCGCCCATCAGCGGCGCATGATGAACATTAATATCCCCGACCAACTCCCCATTCCGCATCGCCACGGCAACCACGGAAATCCCCGCGCCCATCGACACCAATAAATCCAATATTGCCGTCCGCGTCGGATTCAACCCAACGCTTTGGATCGTGAGTTCCGTACCGGGCACCACAAGCGCAGCTCCCAAAAAAAATACTGCCGCTGATAAATCTCCGGGCACGCCCAACGGCCGCCCCACCAGTTTCGGTTGTCCTTGCAACCGAATCGCGTTGCCGTTTCGATCCCCATCTCGGATCGTCACCTGCTCCACCGTTGCCCCCAGTTCACGCAACGCAATCTCCGTATGGTCCCGCGTGCGTACGGGCTCGCGAACCACCGTCTCGCCCTCCGCAAAGAGCCCCGCGAGCAGCACCGCCGACTTCAACTGCGCGCTCGCCACCTTCGGCGCATATTCGATCCCGCGCAGCTTGCTGCCGCGAATTTCAAGCGGCGCGAATTCATCGTCGCGCGCGCGAATCTCCGCGCCCATTTGCCGCAACGGCTCCATCACCCGCCGCATCGGCCTGCGCCTCAGCGACTTGTCTCCCGTCAGCTCCGAATTAAAACTTTGCCCCGCCAGTGCTCCCGCCAACAATCGCATCGTCGTGCCGCTATTCTCTGCGTCGAGCGCCTTGCGCGGCGCTTTCCACCCTCCCAGTCCCTTTCCTTCGATGACAACGCTGCTTGCCTTCTCCTCGATTTTCACTCCCAGCCCGCGCAGACACGCGAGTGTGCTCGCGCAGTCCGCCGCCGCGGAAAAATTGAAAATCTCGCTGCTCCCCTCCGCCAGCGAAGCCAGAATCGCGTACCGGTGCGAAATGGATTTGTCCCCCGGCACAAGGAGCACGCCGCCAAATGCCTTCGCCGGAGTGATGCGCTTTTTCATCGTCCCCAAAATAGTAGCACGCGGCGCGAAACAACCCCACGGCTCCCATTCGTGTCCAATAGAATGTACTCCATGAATCGAATATGACTCGACAAGGAGCCCCAGCCCCGTCGTTACCCTCGAATCACATCGGTGCCACGTCCGATTTGCTTCGCGCGGCGGCGCACGCTATTATGAAAAGTCTTATGCGTCTCCGTCCCGGCCTTCTGTTGCCCTGTTTATTGGCTTTCTGCCTTGCCGTTCCTGTTTTCAGCGCGGAAAATCCCGTCATTTTTCCCCTCAGCGACATTCATACGGGAATGAAAGGCGTCGCCTACACCATCTTTACGGGCGACCAAGTTGAAAAAATGGATGTTACCGTCCTGGGCGTGCTCAAAAACGCCATGGGCCCGAAGCAGGACATCATTCTCGTCGAACTCTCCGGCGCTGACGTTGCGAAAACCGGCGTCGTAGCCGGTATGAGCGGCAGCCCTGTCTACTTCGACGGCAAGCTCGCGGGCGCTGTCTCTCTTAAAATCGGCACCTTCACGAAAGACGCCATTGCCGGCGTCACGCCCATCCAAAACATGCTCGACATCCAGAAGGCCATGGCCGCTCCTTCAGTCAACGATAATGGCACGCCTGCCGCGTCACCTGTCGGCTTGCAATCCCGAGCTTTTCCCGAGAAAGTCGCTCTCGGCGGCGGAAAATTCCTCGTTCCCATTGAAACGCCTCTTGTTTTCTCCGGCGTGATGCCCCAAACGCTCGCTCTCTTTGGTAGCCAATTACAAGCTTTCGGAATGAGCACGATGGCGGGTGGCACCACAGCCGCGCGTCCCGACGACGCGCAGCTCAAACCCGGCGACATGGTTGGCATGGAGTTGGTTTCCGGCGATCTCTCCATGGACGCCGGATGCACCGTCACCGCGATCGTTGGCGATGAAGTCTTCGTCTGCGGCCATCCCCTTTTTGGCTTCGGTTCGGTTGCTTTGCCCATGACTCGCGGCCACGTAGTCACCACGCTCGCTTCGTCCCTCGAGTCCACAAAAATCATGAATTCCGGCGGGCCTATCGGCACGATCACCGAAGACCGCGTCACCGCCGTCGTGGGCCGGCTCGGCGCGTCCCCGAAAACCCTTCCCGTTGAAGTGAACGTCACCACTCCCACGGAACAGCGCCATTTTCATTTTAATGTGGTCCAGAATCCGAAGTTGACGCCCCTGCTTGTCGCCCTTTCGGCTTTCAACGGCATCGTCTCCAACACCGCCTATACCGAGGGCACCACGCTGGAGCTTAACGGCCAGATCGATCTCGCCGGCCACCCGCCTGTTCAGCTACGTGACATGTACCCTCCGACCGACGCCTCAGTTCCGGATGGTTACCAACTGGCTATCGCCGTGGCCACCTCCTTCGGGCGTATTTACGCCAATCCCTACGAGCAGCCCAAGGTCGAAAAAGTCACTCTCAACGTTACCAGTCGTCCCGACAAACGCTGGGCCGCAATCGACGGCGCTTGGAGCAACAAAAGCGAAGCTCAGCCCGGCGAAACCATTCGCGTCAAAGTGTTGCTGCGCCCTTATCGCGGCGCTCCCTTCATTCAGGAAGTCCCGCTAACCATTCCCGCCCAGGCTGCCCGCGGCAATCTGCAGATTCTTGTCAGCGACGCATCTTCTCTCGATCGCATGCGCGAACTTTTTCCTGGTGCGGGCGGCGGGCGATTGCAGAGCCTTGACGAGTTGATCCGCGTCATCAACCGGGAGCGCCAGAACGATCATTTGTACGTCACACTGCTCCAGAATTCCCCGACCTTGCTCGTCGAGGACAAAGAGCTTCCCAATGTGCCCGCTTCCGCGGTCAACGTCCTCGATCAGCATCGCGTTCCCGGCGGAGCCCAAATGCTCTTCCAGTCTGTTATCGGCGAGCATTCCGTCGGCATGAGTCAAGTCATCACGGGCCAGCAGTATCTTTCGATTACGATTAAGTGAATTCAGCGAACAACCCTGTAAATAAAAAGAATGCGAGACACCTGATGCGGCGAGCCATACTCGTTTCGATTCTCTCTGTGGCCCTCTTTGGCGCGGTTGCGGCACGCGCGGAGCACACGCGCTTCTGGGAACAATCCAGCTTCGCGGAATTCGAAAAGGGTACGCACAAAGGCGTCGCTCTCCGCAGCGATGGCACCCTCATTCCCGCGCCGGAATTCAAACCTTTTGCCGATCCCAACCTCGCATATGTTTGGGCGTTGGCCGTGGATTCTCACGGACGCGTGTACGCCGCGGGCGGCTCTGACGCCAAGGTTCTCCGCCTCGACGCCTCAGGCAAACTTGCCACCATTTTCGAATCAACCGAGCTTACAGCTCAAGCCCTCGCGATCGACAAGCAAGACAACGTCTACGTCGCAACGTCGCCTGATGGCAAAGTCTATAAAATCACGCCCGACGGCAAGCACACCGTCTTCTTCGATCCCAAAACGAAATACATCTGGGCCCTTGCCTTTGACTCTGCGGGCACCCTCTTCGTCGCCACCGGCGATAAAGGAGAGGTTTACGCTGTCGGACCCGATGGCACCGGAAAACTCTTCTTCAAGAGCGATGAAAGCCATGCCCGTTCCCTTGCCTTCGACCATGATGGCAACCTGCTCGTCGGCACCGACCCCAGCGGCCTGATAATTCGAGTTCCCTTCCAAGCGGCCAGCGCCTCCGCTCTTCCGCAAGCCGGCAAAGCCTTCGTCATCTACGAAACCAATAAAAAAGAAGTCACCGCTCTTGCCGCGGACTCGGCAGGCAATATCTACGCTGCCGCTGTGGGGAATAAAGCGCCCAGGCAGCCGCAAATGGGCGTTAATCCCGCCGCGGCGCAGCAGCTTGCCGCCGCGTTTCAAGCCGCTGCGGCTCGTTCGGCCGCTACTGCGCAACCTCCAACGGTTGGCGCGCCCGCTGCTGCCCCTATGATTTTTCCCCAATTCCCCAGCGCAACCGGAGGCAGTGAAGTCTATCGCATTGCCCCAGACGGCTCGCCGGAATCCTTGTGGTCATCGCCGCAAGACGTGGTCTATGCCCTCGGCTTTTCGCCCGAAAATCATCTTCTGCTCGGAACGGGCAATCACGGCGAAGTCATCGAGCTCACCGACAATCACATGTTCTCTTCCCTCGCTAGCGCCGACGCCTCTCAGGTCACGTCGCTCGCCATGGGGCCCGGGCACAAGGTCTACGTCGCAACAGCGAATCCCGGCAAAGTTTTTACCCTCGGCCCTGAATATGCCGCGGAGGGCACGTTTGAATCCGATCCTTTTGACGCAAAAATTTATTCCCGCTGGGGACGTCTCACGTCGTGGGGCGAACACGATGGCGCGGCCGGAAAAGTTGAATTCTATGTTCGTTCCGGCAACACTTCGGACCCCGACGATTACTGGAGCCCTTGGGCCGGCCCGTATTCCGACGCGTCCGGAAACGATGCCCAATGTCCTCCGGCGCGTTTTGTGCAGTGGAAGGCTGTCTTCCACCTTGCAGCCCAGCGCGGCGTCAGCCAGGATTCGCACCAGCAGCGACCCACGCTTGCTTGGGTGAAGCTCGCCTATCTTCGCAACAACGTCGCGCCTGTGATTGATGGCATTGTTGTCGAGCAGCCTGGTCTCCGCGCGCAAGGATTTTCCAGCGGCGGCGCGGGACCTCAGCAGCCTCCCTCCGTCGTCCCGCTTCGCATGCCGCAAACTGCGGGAGAAGCCGCATCAACTTTTTCCGCCGTCGCATCCTTTCAGCAACAAACACAGCGATTCGTCGCTCCCCCGCAGGGAATTTCCGCGAAGGGCTACCAGACGGCCGTCTGGACGGCCCACGACGAAAATGATGACGAACTCACTTTCTCGCTTTATTATCGCGGCCAGGGTGAAAAAGAGTGGAAGCTTCTGAAAAATGACATCCACGAAAATTTCTATTCTTGGGACACCAACTTAATGCCCGATGGCGCCTACTATTTGAAGCTCGTCGCCTCCGACAGCGCCTCGAATCCTGTTGGACAAGCGCTCACCGTCGATCGCATCAGCGACCGCTTTCAGGTGGACAACACTCCCCCATCCGTCGAGAATCTGCGCGCGCAACAATCCGGCAACGAGTGGCAGCTGCACTTCACTGCCCGCGACGCGGCCAGCGATATCGCTCGTGGCTCCTATAGCGTTGACGCTCACCACTGGCAATCCGTCTTCCCCGAGGGTCAACTCACTGACGCGCCCGTCGAAAATTACGACGTCGTCCTCCACGATCTCAAGCCCGGCGAGCACACCGTGGCCGTGCAGGTCTTCGACCAGTTCGAAAACTCCGCCGCGTCCAAAGTCACCTTCACCGTCCCACCCGCCAGCCACTAAACCGGGCGCTGGATAGAAGCGCGAACGGAAATTGAATTTTCGCGTTGAGTTCTCGGCGAAGTCCCAAGTATGCAATAATTCTCCGCATGTCAACGGCACAAAGCCAGCAATCGCCCGCATTCGTTGCACCCGATTTCCAAGCCATTCGCGCCGCCCACGCGCGTATTCGCCCGCACATTCATCGCACTCCGGTCTTCACTTCCGAATCCATCGACCACATCACCGGCGCGCAGCTGTTTTTCAAATGCGAAAACTTGCAAAAAACCGGCTCGTTTAAATTCCGAGGAGCCACCAACGCCGTGCTCTCGCTCACCGACGAAGAGGCAAAGCGCGGCGTCGTCACTGTATCTTCCGGAAATCATGCCGCAGCCATTTCGCTCGCCGCCCGTCGCCGCGGCATTCCCGCGTGGATTGTCATGCCCGGCGCCGCCCCGCGCGCCAAGCGTCAAGCCGTCGAGTCTTACGGTGGCCGCGTCACCGAATGCGAATACAGCGTTGCTTCGCGCGATGCCGCCTGCAAAATCCTGCAGGAAAAAACGGGCGCGGTCCTCATTCACCCGTACAACAATCCGCAAGTCATCGCCGGCCAGGGCACTGCGACTATCGAATTGCTCGAAGACGTTCCCGACCTCGACGTCATCATTACGCCCGTCAGCGGTGGCGGCCTTTTGAGCGGTACTTCCATCGCCGCGAAATCCATGCGCCCGCAAATTCGCGTGATTGGCGCCGAGCCCAAGAATGCGGACGACGCTTACCGCTCCCTTGCCTCCGGCAAAATCGAGCCAGCCGCAAAAACCGAAACCATCGCTGATGGCCTCCGCGCCACTCTCTGCCCGCTCACATTTTCGATTCTTCGTCAGCACGTGGACGAAATCGCTCTCGTCACCGAGGAAGAAATTCTCGCCGCCATGCGCACTCTCTGGGAACGCTTGAAGCTAATCGTCGAGCCTTCCGGAGCCGTCTCTGCCGCCATTGCCATCCACAAAAAATTTCCCGTCGAGGGAAAACGCATCGGCATCATCCTCTCCGGCGGAAATCTCGACCTCGACCAAATTCCATTCGTCCGCGCCTCAAATTAATCTTCCTCGGCCTGAATTATTTGTATCCATGCAAGGCACACCCTCTGCACGGGCAATATTGTGTTCAGGAATAACGCAGTGCGGGGGGAAACTTTGCAGACGATTCACTTCGACGCTTTCCAATCCGTGGGAGGAAATGCGATATGCCAGAATCCCGGAGCCGCCGTATCGAATTCCACCGGAACCAGAAATCCACCGTGCGTGGCATTCGGTGTCCGCGTCACACGGCACCCGATCCGCTGCCGCGAACCGTTGTGCTCGAGAATGAACCGCGAATTGGGTTCAAAATTTTCAGGACACGCTAGCAGCGCTCCATTGTCATTCACGTTCGCGGTATGTGCTTCGATTGTTTCTGGTTTTCCCGGCATACTAACGTGCAGTTTCACAGCCACTCGAAGCATCACGCGTTGCGTGCGTCTTCGTTCGTCATGCGGCGCAACCTGCGCTCCCTCGTGCTTCGCCGGGTTCTCGCGGTTCATTCTCGCAAGTCCTCGGCAAACGGCAATGCGGTGCGCGAAAAGAAATTCGCCCCTGCCTGTTTCCCGCCTGAATCTACAATTCCAATCCCCAAAAATCCATTCTCGGATCCACCAACTCGACACCCACTTCCCACCCATCCACTCTCTTGTTCCCTGTGTAAACCACCACCGCGCCAATCGAAGCTCGGTTTGCCAGGTTGGTCACCACCAGACGCTGCTCCAGCGGCATCGCTTGCGGAGACACCAATAGGCACCCGTAGAAGTTCACCACCCGCGTGTGTGCCTGCTCCTGACGCGGCGCCTTCGCCTTGCTCTCCACCCATTCAATGGCCACCGGGACGCGCGAATTCATCCGCGGTCCCCGCCGCTTAGCTCGCATTTTTGATTCCAATGATGGTTCTTGACGAAAGTGCAGCCTGTTGGGCACCTGGCAGGATCCTCGCACACTTTTAACCGCTTAAATATCAAAGCACTACAGAAAAACAAAAAAGAAGAACCGATCCATTGAGGAAATACTAGTACCTGTGGGTGCCCCAGTCAATAGTACTGGAATCAGCTGCAGTCAGTCCCGTTTCGGGAATCGCCTCAGTTCTCCGCGATGCGTTTGGAGTGCGGTGCCAGCAGCGGCTGGTCCAATCTCACTCCCTGTTCCGCAAAGGCCTTCCCCGTTCCCTTACCCAGCCAGCTCTGGAACGAATCCATGTAAGTATAGAAAACTGGCGTCAAATACAGCGTCACCACCTGCGCGAAAATCAACCCGCCGACCACCGATACCCCCAGCGGCCGTCGCGAGTTTGCTCCCGCTCCAAATCCGATCGCGATTGGCAAAGTGCCCATAATTGCCGCCATCGTTGTCATCATAATCGGTCGGAACCGTATCAAGCATCCCTGCATCGCCGCCTCAGCCGCTGTGTGATTTCCGCTGCGCTCCAGTTCCAGCGCGAAGTCCACCATCATGATCGCATTTTTCTTCACAATGCCGATCAGCATGATGATGCCCACGAACCCGAACAAATCGAGCTGCATTCCAAAAGCCAGCAGCGTCAGCAGCGCTCCAAACGCCGCCGCCGGCAACCCGGAGAGAATCGTCAGCGGGTGGATGAAGCTCTCGTACAAGATTCCCAGCACCAGATAAATCACCAGAATCGCCATCACCAGCAACAGCCCCAGCCCTTTCAGGGACTGCTGAAACGCCTGCGCCGTCCCCTGAAAGCTTGTATTGATCGTTATCGGCAGCGTGTTGGCCGCGAGCTTCTGAATTTCGTCCACCGCCTGCCCCAGCGCCACTCCCGGAACCAAATCAAACGAGATTGTCACCGACGGAAGCTGTCCCAGGTGGTTCACCGTCAGTGGCCCGAGACTCGTCGTCAAACTTGCCACCGCATTCAGTGGCACCAGTTGTCCATTCGACGACCGCACATAAAGATACGAAAGCATCTGCGGATCGCGCTGGTACTGCGGCTCAAGCTCCAGAATCACCCAGTATTCATTGTTCGGCGCGTAGATTGTCGACACCTGTCGCTGCCCGTACGCCGTGAATAGCGCGGTTTCGATTTGCTGCGGCGTCACGCCCACCACCAGCGCTTTATCCCTGTCAATTTTTACGTTCACTTGCGGACTCTTGATTTGCAAGTCCGACGTCACGTCCTGCAGGCCGGGCAATTGCTTCATCTTGTTGCTAAAAATCTCGGCATATTTGTAGAGTTGATCCGTTTGTGGGCTCACCAGCGTGAATTGATACTGGCTTTTCGTCACCTGTCCTCCGATCCGGATGGATGGAGGATTTTGCAGATACACTTTTAGCCCCGGTATCGTGTTCAACTTCGGTTGCATCTCCTGGATAACGTCCGAAATGTTCATGTGGCGCTCAAACAGCGGCCGGATCACATTCAGCAGCGATCCGATTACGGCCGTGTGCCCATATTTTGCTCTCCATCCCTCATAAGTCGCATTCGTCGTCCACGGCCTATCGGGCACATCCTTCAAGTGATCGTAAAAGCGTCCGATGTTCAGCCCCTGCCCGCCCTCGCTGATACTCGAAAAGAATTGCTTCGTGTTCGGATCGGCCCAGACGATTTGATTCAGCACTTCCTGGTGCGCTTTCATCGCGTCAAACGAAATCCCTTGGTTCGCCTCCGCGAAACCGGCCACTTCCGCTTGGTCTTCTTCCGGCAAAAATCCTTTCGGAATCACCCAGAATTCCCACGCTGTGCCCGCCAGCAGCAGCACGCCAATCGCCATCACCATCACGCGATGCCGCATTGACCATCGCAGCGTCACTTCATACGAACGCAGCATCCCCTCGAACATTCGCTCGAGCGCGTTGTAAAGCCGCCCATGTTTCTCTCCGTGATGCGGCTTCAAGAATCGGCTGCACAGCATCGGCGTCAGGCTCAGCGACACCAACCCTGAAACCAGAATCGCCGAAATAATCACGACCGCGAATTCGTGCAGCAATCGCCCCAAAATTCCGCCCATGAAAAACACCGGCAGAAACACCGCCGCCAGCGAGCATGTCATCGACACAATCGTGAATCCGATTTCTCGCGCGCCGCTCAGCGACGCTTCCAGCACTCCCTCGCCGTGCTCCATGTGCCGCACGATGTTCTCGAGCATCACGATGGCGTCATCCACCACGAATCCCACCGATAGCGTCAGCGCCAGCAGCGATAGATTGTCCACCGTGTAATTCAGCAAATACATCACGGCGAATGTTCCAATGATCGACATCGGCAGCGCCATGCTCGGAATAATCGTCGCCGACGCGTTCCGCAGGAAAAGGAAAATCACAAGCACCACAAGAATGATCGCCAGGAACAAACTAAATTTCACATCATTTACAGATTCTTTAATTGAGATCGACCGGTCGTGTTCAATGGTCAGGTGCATCGCGGGCGGCATGATCGCGCGGAAACCCGGCAACAGCTTTAGGACCGCGTTGACAATTTGGATCGTATTTGTCCCCGGCTGTTTCTGCACCGCCAGAATGATCCCGGGACTCGTATTGATCCAATTCGCGAGTTTCGAGTTCTGCACGCTGTCATATACTTTCCCGAGTTCGTCCAGACGCACCGGCGACCCGTTTCGGTAAGCCACGATCATCTGCCGGTACATCCCCGCGTCCGTCATCTGCCCATTGGCCTTCACGGTGTACGCCTTGTGCTCTCCATAAAGCGTTCCCGTCGGCAAATTTACGTTTGCGTTCTGAATCGCGCTGCTGACTTCATCGATCCCGATTTGCCGGCTCGCCAGTTCTTTCGGGTCCAGTTGGATGCGAACCGCATACTTCATCGACCCGAATACAGACACCTGGGCCACGCCGTTCACCATCGAGATTTGCTGACCCAGCAACGTCTCGGCATATTCATCCACTTCCGATAAGGGCAGCGTCGGCGAAGTTACGGCCAAAAATAAAACCGGTGAGTCCGCCGGATTCACTTTCCTGAATGTCGGCGGAGTCGGCATGTTCGGCGGCAACTGATTCGCCGCGGATGTAATTGCCGCCTGCACGTCCTGCGCCGCCGCATCGATATTCCGGCTCAAATCGAATTGCAGCGTGATTGACGTCTGCCCTAGCGAACTCGTCGAGGTCATCGAATCGAGCCCGGCAATCGTCGTAAATTGTTTTTCAAGCGGCGTCGCAACGGCCGAAGCCATCGTCTCCGGGCTCGCTCCGGAGAGATTTGCGGAAACGCTGATCGTCGGGAAATCCACGTTCGGCAAATCGCTGACCGCGAGATTCTGGTACGCGATCACGCCAAACAGCAGAATCGCCAGCATGACTAGGCTGGTCATCACCGGTCGCTTGATGAAGTTTTGTGCGATCTGCATCCTGGCTCTCTCTACAAACTTGCAAAACAAATCAAAATGCTGTCATTCGAGATGAGGGATCTGCTTTTCTCTTCGAACTCCGGCAAAAATATGGATCTCCTACAGACTCGTCTTCACTTCCACTTTGATGCCCGGCACTAAACGCACCTGCCCGTCCGTCACAACGGTCTCCCCCGCCTTGATTCCCTCGGCAATCACCGATTCGCCGTTGACGGTCCGCTCCACTTTCACCGCGCGTGAATCCACCGTCATGTCCGGTTTAATCACAAATATATAATCGCCTTGCTGCCCCGTCTGCACTGCCTGCGACGGCACCACCACCGCTTTCTCCTGTTCTGACAATCGCAGGATCACCGTCACAAATTCCCCGGGCCACAATCGTGAATCCGTATTGGGGAATGTTCCCTTCAGCACAATCGTTCCCGTCGTCGCATCAACCGTATTGTTCACAAATGTCAGGTATCCGGATTCCGCTTTCGTGTTGTCGGACGTGGTCGCTTCGATCGGCAGTCTGCCTTTTTTCATGTAGCCTTTGATCTCATCCAGGTACTGTTGCGGCACCGAAAAAGCCACGTACACCGGCGAAATCCTGTTGATGACCACCAGAATCGGAAGATCGTTGGCCTTGACCACCGCGCCCGGATACACAAGTTGGCTTCCGGTGCGTCCGCTGATTGGCGCGTAAATCGAGCAGTAGGCAACCTGCAGTTTCGCCGTCTCGATCGTGGCTTGGTCCGCCTGCACCGCTGCTTCGCTCGCATCCGCCGTTGCAACGAACTGATCGTACTGCTCTTTCGGCACGATTCCTGACTGATAAAGTTTTTCGTACCGCCCCGCCTGCACTCTCGCCAATTCCGCGCTGGCCTTATCCTTTGCCAAATTCGCTTGCGCAAGCTGCAGATTCGCCACGAACGGCCGGTTGTCCAGCGTCACCAGCAGATCGCCCTTCTTCACGAATTGCCCCTGCGTATAACGCACTTCCTTCACGATTCCGGCAACTTGCGATTCCACCGAAACAGTCGACGACGCTTCCCCCGTGCCGATGGCGTGCAACTCGATCGGCATCGCTTTCACCACGGCCTTCGCCGCCATCACTGGCACGACGGGCGCATCCGGCGGCGGTGCTGCGTGCTCCGTGCATCCCGCAGCCGCAAAAAGCGCCAACGTGCAAAAAATAATGCTCAGTTTTGAGAAGTGCTTCATTTTTCCCCGTGATGTTTTGTATGTAACTAGCGTCCGCCGCAATCAGCCTTTGCCTAACCGGTCATGCTCGACCAGCACCAAATCGAATTGTTCAAAGAACCGGAAAAACTAAGGCCGCAGCTCCGCGCGACCCAATCAACGCTCTGGGCCCTTGTATATCTGACGTTGGCTCATGCCTGTACGTTGCAACTTGCCTCCGAACTTTTTCTGCGCTCCCGCTCCCTTGTCGCCGCATGTCTGTGCTACGATTCGGGGTTGCCGTCGGCGCTTTCATCGCACTCGGATGCGCGCGCCGGCATAAAGCACTTATCCCACGAAAGCCTCTGTGAGAGAGGGAGCAAGGATGGAAACCAGTCAGGCCTCGCGTAACGGCAAACCTTATCTCTTGCCAGAGAAACCGCTGCAATCGCTCGACGATTACATCGCCATCGGCGGCCTCAAAGGGCTCGAAAAAGCGCGCTCGATGACGGCGGATGCTGTAATCGCCGAGGTGAAAAAATCCGGCTTTCGCGGACGCGGCGGCGCCGGTTTCCCCGTCGGGATTAAATGGGCCAGCATCGCAAGCGATCCGTGCCCCACGAAATACGTTGCCTGCAACGCCACCGAAGGCGAGCCCGGCACCTTCAAGGACCGCATGCTCATGCGCCGCAATCCCTATCAGCTTCTCGAAGGCGTCGCCATCGCGGCGCATGCGATGGGCGCGCGCAAAGCTTTTATCGCCATGAAACGCACGTTTGACCAAGCCATCGAGCGCACTGCGTTTGCTCACCGGGACATGACCGCGCGCAACGCGCTTGGCGATATTCCCATCGAGTTCGTCTACGGCCCCGAGGATTATTTGCTCGGCGAAGAAAAGGCCATGCTCGAAG
>Ga0307374_10008214_pt1 | contig 15660 bp, 14 predicted proteins | sample OX3MG_FD_202532 | JGI IMG/M metagenome (GOLD analysis project Ga0307374, IMG submission 202532) | Soil microbial communities from Risofladan, Vaasa, Finland - OX-3 | ecosystem: Environmental > Terrestrial > Soil > Coastal area > Acid sulfate soil | place: Finland: Risofladan, Vaasa | collected... | reverse complement strand
GGTACAGCACTCCGATCACCAGCGCGACGAAGAGCCATAGTCCGACCGCCACCGCCGGCAGCGACCATCCGCGCATGCGCACGTTGGCGAGCAGGATCAAGGCCGCGGCCATGGAGAGGAAGAACAGGATCGTTAACGCGGGCATCCGGGCGTGCACGTCGGTGTACCCGGCGCCTTGCACGAAAGCATTGGTGGAATTGACCAACTCCCATTTGGCGATGACGTAGCCGGCCGCTTTCATGAGCGCGATGCCGGCACCGATGACCGACAGGTGGGCCTTCACCCGCGGCGAGACGCGCGGCGTCACCCTGGTGGCGCGGATGCCGCCGTTGAGGTAGTGAAATCCCGTGGTGACGATCAACGCGACGATCAGCGCCACCAAGAGCCAGGTCACGACGAAGGACACGAAGGGCAGGGTGAAGACGTAGAAACTCAAGTCCTTGTGGAAGAGGGCGTCTTTGGCGTGGAAGGGCTGGCTGTTGGCGAAGAGGAGGTACTTGTTCCACTGGCCGGTGGCGTCCAGTCCGGCGATCAGGCCCATCACCAGAGCGATCGCCGCGTAGATGCGCTTGGCGTAGGGACGAACCACGTTCTGGAATCGGCGAACGATCTCGTCTTCGGGGTCGAAGGAGAGGTCGCGCGCTCCGAAACGGTCCGTCAGGAGCAGGTTGCCCCACATGATGAAGAAAAAGATCGCGCCGAAGGTCAGGCCGAGCCCCACCTTTACCATCAGCAGCGTTGAAAAGACCTTGCCGAGACCGACCGAGGAGAACCACATTTGGTCGGTCCACAGCACCGCGAGATTGCGTAGGGAGAGGAACCCGATGAGGATGACGACGAAGGCCAGTCCGAACCAGAACCTTCGAGAGAACCGACCGAGGCGGCGCGCACGTGGCGGAATATCAGTCGGACTACGCACGCCACGAGCCTAGGCCGTTTTTCAAACAGGAATAACGGCGCAGGCGCACCCGGCGTGCAGTGGCGGGAAGGGTGAACCGCTCGGGAAGAGCTCGCCGGCCGGGCGTTCCCCCGACGCCGCGTCCATCGCGCACGCGTCGCACGGCGCATCGTTCGGCGCGACGAAGAATCGAACGTGGCGACCTCGCGAGGCGGCCACGACACCGATTTCGAAGGCCCGACGAGCGGCGTCGGTGCAGAGACGTTCGACGCGCGCGCCGCGCCACTCCTTGTAGGCGGCGTTGGCGCGGTCCGGGCCATCGCCGCTGCCGTCGGTGAGAATCCTCTTTCGCAACGCCAACACGATCGTCACCGCCAGGTCGGCCGCGCAGTCCTTCAGCGCCGCGCTCTCCACCGCTCCTCCACTGACGCCCGCCTCGTCCATTGCGAACTGGACCCCGGCGACGGCGGCTCCCGAGAGGGCGTCGATCGCCGCGTCGGCGTAGCGCGCGCGTTGTTCGTGCTCGTCTTCGAGCTCGGTGGTGATCATCGCCTTCACGTCACGCAGTCGCTCGAGCATGACGTTCTGGTCGTCTTGGAGGGCGCGCTTCACTTTGCGCGTCAGGGCCGCCAGGGACCCCGCGAGCGCCGCGTCACGACGTTCGAACAGTTCTCCCGTCACCGTCGGCGCTTTGGCCGGCGCGGGAGCGGCCCGTTTCGGCACCGGTGCGGCACCGCGCTCTTCCAGCGTCGCTTTACGAAGCCGTGCGAAGATTTCGTTGACCACGTCAGTTCCCGAGCCGTCGTCGTCGATCATCGAGACCTCGGTGATGTCGGCGACGCTCGTCGCGTCGTCCTTCGGTCCTCGGCGCCTTGGTCGAGTTTCGGGGGGCAGATCGCTCACCCCTTGCAGTTGCGGTTCGGCGACTTGGCGAAGGGGCGTGCTGGCCAGCACCTCCTCTTCGGTCGGCTCGGGCACGTTCGGTCGTAGTCGCAAGGCTTCGAGAGCCGCGTTGCGCGCCTCCTCGTCCGAGTTGTTGATACCGGAGAGCACGCCTTCGACCTGGTCGAGGACCGACGTGACGAACGTGGCGAGGACGTCGCGCGCCGCCCGCAACTGCTCGATCTGAATCTGCAGGGCCTTGCGTTTCACCGCCAGGTCGTTGAGGACCGCCTTGCGCGCGTCGTAGGACTGCTCGACGATGGCGCGCCCCTGCTCGCGCGCCCCTTCGACCAGTGCTTCGCCGTTCACCTTGGCCGACTCGACGAGTCGTTCCGCGGCCAAACGGGCGTCGTGGTCGACTTGACCGGCCGTGCTCTCGGCCTCGGAGATGAGCGCCGCGGCGCGCTCCTGGGCCTCGATCAAGTGGGCCGAACTTCGTTGTTGGCTCTCGGTGAAGACCTGGGCGCTACGTTCTTGGGCTTCGGCCGTCACCCGGCCGGCCTCTTCGTGGGCCGAGCGCAAGATCGCCGCACTCTGGGCACCGAGCGCCCCGGCCAGCGTGGCCTCGTCGAACGTCGGATTGGCGGCTCGGCGATGGGCCTCACTCAGCTGATCTTGGAGCTCACGAATCCGGGCCTCGAGATGACCCATCTCTCGCGCCACCGACTCCAGCTGAATTCGCACTTCGTTGGGGTCGTAGCCCCCTTTTCGCACGGTGGTGAAGTTCATTCGGGCGATCTCGGCTGACGATTGGCGCGTGGTTGAGAGAATTCGGCGGTCGTCCATTCCCTCCAGACTACGGCGTCGGCCTTGGGGTAAATGGCTTAACGAGGCGGTGTAAGGGGTTTCGGAGCGACGCCACCAAGGGCGCGTAGGTCACGCAGCGTCTGGGCAAGGGTCGTCACGCCGATGATCGTGAGACCCCGCCGTGCCGCCCCTTTGGCCGTGGCGACCTCGACTTGCGGCACGAAGAAATACTTCGCCCCGGCGCGTTGCACCGCGACGGTTTTTTCGGCGACGCCGCCCACGTCGCCGACATTCCCGTGGATGTCAATCGTGCCGGTCGCGGCGACGGTCTGATCGCCCGAGATGGATTGGCGACTCAGTTTGTCGATCAAGGTGAGCGTCATGGCGAGCCCGGCCGATGGTCCGCCGATGTTCGCCGTGTTGATGCTGACGCGCGCGGGCAACTGGTACGTGACCCCATCTTCGATCGAGACCCCGAGATAGGACGCGCCGACGCCCGTGACTCCGGCACAGCCCGATGGGCCCATGCCCGCCGGGGCCTTCGCGGTTTTCAGTGTCACTGTCGACGGCGAAGCGTAGGTGATGACGCCGGTCGAAGAGATCCGCGCCCGTTTCAGGGAGAGGTGGACCGTCGTGCCGACGCGAATCGAATGCATCGCCACGATGAGTGAGCAGTTCGAGTCGACGCTCGTTCCATTCACCCCCACGATTTCGTCGGCCACCTGGATGCCCGCGCCGCGAGCCGGCGACGGCGACACGACCGAGTCGACGATCGCGCCCGTGGGCGTGGAGGGCGTCTTCCAGCCCAGGGCGTCAAAGGCCGTGACCTCGGCGGCCTGCTTGGAATCGGTCATTTCCAGGTACCCCTGGGCTTGGAGTTCATCGGTCGGCACGCCGGGTTCGACGAGCTGGTCAGCGCCAATGAACTGCACGTGACTTTCGAAGTGCATGATCGCCCATTGCCAGCCGTTCAATGACGTCAGATAGACATCGGTGAGCATGATCTTTCCGTGGTGTGTCTCGCTGGCGACGCCCTTGATCTTCACCAGCGGCGACACGGGCGTCGCGTCACCCGGGGTCAGGGCGTACTCGTGTATCGGCCACTCGTAGAGCCCCACCACGCCCACCAGAAGGAGGATCAGCACTGCGAGGAGCACTCGTGAGCCCCGACGATGCTTCCTAGGTGGTGAAATGGGGGCGTGCAAAGTGATGATTCAACGCTAGCGGAGAGCATTGACGAGTTACTGTTGCGCGCCGGCTTTGGATTGGGTGACGACTACGTTGACTTATTGCGAACGCATCTCGTCGGCCCCGTCCCTCGTCACCGGATCCTCGCGCTGCGCGGTGTCGTGCGCCAACGGTTCGTCACCTCCGACGATTGGAAGAGCGCCCTGCGCGACCCCGACGTGGAGGTTCGACGCGAGGCGTTGCATCAGATCGCCCACGTGGAGATTGAGGAGGGCGACGTCTACGCCGCCCTGGTGCACTGTCTCGACGACAAGGACGCGCTGGTCGTCGACGGCGCGGTCTTCGCCCTCGGGGAGCACCTTTACGGGGCGGCGGTTGAAAAAATGTGCGTCATCGCGATGAGCCACGACGACGCCCGTTGTCGTGAGTCGGCCGTCGCCGCGCTCGGGGCGATTGGCGACGACCGGGCCCGTCCGGCGATCCTGGGCGCGCTCGACGACAAACCACCGGTGCGCCGTCGCGCCATCGTCGCCCTGGCGAACTTCGAGGGGCCCGACATCGACGAGGCCCTGGAACGCGCGAGCCAAGACCGCGACTGGCAGGTTCGAGCGGCCGTCAACCAACTCGGCCGCGACGAGGACTAACGATCGGCGTCTCGATAGAGCGAGTGCAGTGACGACATCTCTTCGAGACAGAGCCGGAGTCCGCGAATCACCACCGTGTCGGGCTCTTCGGCGACGGTGACCTCTACGCCAGTGTTGGTCGCGATGAGTTCGCCAAAGTCACTCAAGAGTGCGTGTCCGCCGGAGAGGATCAATCCCCGAGCACTGACGTCCTGGGAGAGATCCGGCGGCGCGTCACCGAGACACTCCTGGATCATTCGCACCGCGGTGGTCACGACGTCGAGGACCGCGGCGTTCACGAGTTCGGCGTCGACATCGATCTCGACGAGGTCGCCGCGATCGACCGTGCGGGCCAAGATCACCTCTGAACGACCCTTCGTGCGACCGAGGGCGGAGGCCAAGGAAAACTTCAAACTCTCGAGTACCGACGGGGCGACGACGACACCGAGTTGAATCCGCAACGACGACGCGATGGCCGCGTCGAGGTCGTTGCCACCGAGACGCCGGGCACTTCCCGTGACGATGCCGCCGAGCGAGATGATCGCCGCCTCCGAGGCCCCGGCCCCGAGGACCGTCACGGCCGAACCCACGGGGTCCTGCACCGGGAGTCCCATTCCGATCGCCGCCGCGATCGGCGCTTCAATCAGCGTCGCCTCGCGCGCGCCGGCCTGAATGGCCGCTTGACGTAGCGCGCGGCGTTCGATCGACGTCGCTAGCGACGGCACGCTCATTACCACCCGAGCTCGACTCATCTTCGAGATGCCGGCGCGCTCGAACAGTCCGGCGATGAGTCGCGAGGTGACGTCGAAGTCCACGGTGGCCCCCTGGGCGAGCGGTCGAAAGACGACGACGTGACGAGGCGTGCGCGCGACCATGTCGAGGGCCCCGTGGCCCACCTCCACGACGCGTCCGCTATTGGTGTCGATCGCGACCATCGTCGGTTCGTTGAAGACGATGCCCCTTTCGGACGTCGCGAGGCGCGTGTTCGAGGTGCCGATGTCAAGCGCGACGTCCAATGCCATGGTTTTCGATGATAGGGCGACCCCAACTAGCCAACTGGTGGTAACTAGCCTTTATCGGGTGGAGAGTCGGGGACCTGGGGAATGGTGGCGTCGTCGGCGCGCGCGCGCGAAGCCCCCTCCGAGGGGTGAGCGTGAGTGGGTCCATCCGAGTGAATTGCCGAGTTTTGAGAAGCTCCGGACCCATCAGATTTGGCCCATAAAGTCGCCCGCGGCCCGCGCCGTGGCCGCCCTGATGGCGGTCGCGCTGGTCGTCGGATCGGTTGCGCTGTACCTCACCCAGTCGAGTGCCCCGCCGGCGACGCCGCACCTGGCGCAGTCGATCAGCCAACTCCCTTCGAACTCGCGCACCGCCGCGGCCGACACGGTCGATCTCTCCATCGCCACGCCGGGCCACGTCGACGTCGTCGCCGCGATGGTCCTTCCCCACAACCTCGCCGTCACCACCACCCAGATCCCGGCCAACGCGCTCATCACCGGATCGACTCCGGGCGACGCCAACTTCCCCGTTCACTGGGTCGGACGCGACCAAGTCATGGGTTTCTCGATCGTGCGCCTCGGCCGCCACGTCCGCGCGCTCAGTTTTGCGCCGTTACCCGCCAGCAAGTGGGTGGTGGCGGTGTCGCCCATTCTGAAAAGTTCGTCGACGTCGCCGCAGTACGCGTGGGCCAACACGATTCTCGGCGATCCCAAGAGTGACGCCACCGGGGTCATCAGCTATCTCTCGACCAAGTCCGACGCGAATATCAGTGGCTTCCTCGACGCCATCGCCGTCGATCAGAGCGGCCAAGTCGTCGCCGTCTTGTCCACCGACCACCTCTGGTACTCCGCCCAATTTGTCGCGCGCATCGCCTACATCGTCGCCACGGGACGAGGGTGTCACGCGAGCCTCGGCATCGTCGGCTTGAACGCCCAGGGCGGAGGCGTGTCGGTCTCTCGGGTCATCCCCAAGAGTCCGGCGCAGTGGCAGCTGAAGAAGGGTGACGTCATCACGGCGTTGAACGGCACACAGACCGAGACCTTCGACGCCCTCGACACCGCCCTGTACCTGACGCCGGCCTTTAGCGTGGCCCACGTCACATTCGTCCGTGACGCCGCGGTCCACCACGCCGACATGACGCTCGCCTGCGCGCTTTAAATTGTCTCCATGAGCGACAACCCCTTCGGCGGCATGTTCGGCGACATCTTCTCCATGCTCGGCCAACAAGGACCCGACGCCTGGTTTTCGACGGCCACCCAACTCGCGCTCAATATCGCGCGCGGCGAAGACGGCGACCCGAACGCCCAACCCATCGAACGCCAGCGACTCGAAGAGCTGGCGCCGCTCGTTGCGCGCCACGTCGACTCGTTGCTCGGAGTATCGATTGACGCCTCGGTCGTCGCCGTGAATCGCTCGGCGCTCACCATCGCCGCCCTCACTCAGTGGCGCCCGCTCATGGAGCCGATGGTCTCGTCGAGCGCCACCATCGGCGAGAGCCTGGACTTGGGGGACAACCAGATGGCGGCCCAGATGGCCGCCGCGCTCGGACCGCTCTTCTCCGGCTTCCAGATGGGCTCGGTCGCCGGTCACTTCTCCGAACGCGCGTGGTCGCTCGGCGCGTTACCACTGCCTCGCGTCGACACCGAGCGACTGTTGGTCGTGAACAATCTCGCCAGCTTCGCCGAAGCCTGGTCGCTGGAACGCGATGAGGTCTACGTCTTCGCCTTGGCTCAAGAGTTCCTGGCGTCACTCGTGCTGACCCAGCCCGGGACCGGCGACGCGCTGCGCGCGCTGTTGATCGACACCGTGCGTGAGTCCACCAAAGCGCAGGGCGATCTACTGACGCGTTTGCAGTCGATGATCAATCCGGAAGACATCGCGGGGTTCATGGAGAACCCCGAATCACTACTCGACGGCATCGAGATGCCCGAAGAGTCTGACGCCACGCGAGCCATCAACGCCGCCGCCAGCGTGCTCCTGGCCTTCTTCGAATCGGCCGCGCATCAGATCACCGAAGCGATACTGGGACCGCGTCCGGCGCTGGTCGAGGCCTACCGACGTCACCGCCGAAGCGACGCGCGCGGTGAGGACGCCGCCGCCGCGCTCTTTGGCATATCGACCCAGGGCGAACACCACGATCAAGCGGCGACGTTCGTCGCCACGCTGTCGAAGGATCACACGTTGCGCGTGTTCGACGCCCTGCTGCGCGTCGACGGGCTGCCGAGCTCAGATGAACTGCAGGACCCGAACGCGTGGTTCGAGCGAGTGACGAATTCACCTCTCGCTTAAGATTCCTCTTCGTACCCGAGGTTCCATTCGACCAGTAGGTTCTCGCGTTCGGCGTCGCGGTTCACGCGCTCGCGGTTACGCCGGAACTGAGGATCGTGCGGCGGCAAGAAACGCAACCGGGCGTCGACGCGGTCGACGAAGGCCTGGATCTGCTCTTCGTCGCCGAAGACCATTCGGCACTCCCAGTGGGGCGCCACGGGACCGAGGTAGATGACCTGGACGTGGCCAACCGGGTCGACGACTTCGGTGGTCTCCGGGGTTGGGACCTGGCTCACGGTGCTCCTTTGGCGTTGCGATTGAGGCGAAATACCATTGTAGTAACTGGTTCTGGAGCGCCCTTCGAGCCTTTGTCTTTGAAAGGGCTTACAAGCGTCTGTGAGAAGTATGGTAACCATCGGCTTGTGAACAAATGAGCCCTTCGCAATCAGTTCGTCACACAAAGTGTCGCTACTGTGGCATAGAGAACCGGCATGGGGGTGTGCATGAGTACCGAATGGATGGCAGACGGGAAGTGCCGCGAGTACCCGGCGGGGACCTTCTTCCCGCGTGATGGCGTCGGGGTTATCATTGCGCAACGAATCTGCGCCACCTGTCCGGTGGCGAGCCAGTGCCTCGAGTACGCACTCGAGAACCACGTGGACCACGGCATCTGGGGCGGCTGCTCCGAGCGTGAGCGCCGTCGCATACTTCGTGAGCGCCGCCGCCGTCGCGTGTTTAACTCTGACGCTCCGTAGTACGCCACTGGCGTGCTCGAGTGTGTCATCAATCTCTCGGAGGGCCGCAACCTCGAACTTTTAGACGAACTGGACGATTCAGCCGGTCCCTCGTTGCGCGACCTGCACGCCGACACGTTTCACCATCGTTCGGTCTTCACGCTTGTCAACGACTCCGAATCCTTGATCCGTGACGTTCGCGCACTGGTTAGCGCGTCATTCGAACTCCTGGACCTCCGCGCCCACGAAGGCGTCCATCCCCGCTTCGGCGTCGTCGACGTCGTGCCGTTCGTGGCCCTCGACCCCGAAAAGCCCTCTCGCGCCGTCGAATTACGCGACGAAACGGCCCGGTGGATCAGCGAGACCTTCGACGTCGCGACCTTCCTCTATGGGCCGGTGGACGCCGACGTTCGAACGCTGCCGGCCGTTCGAAAGCACGCCTTTCGGGAGCTCTCACCGGACTTCGGACCGGCCGCACCGTCACCGACGCTCGGGGCCGTTGCCGTCGGAGCGCGACCGTTTCTGGTCGCGTGGAATATCTGGCTCTCGGGCGTGTCGCGAGACGAGACGCGCGTGATCGCCAAGGCGATTCGACGTGGTGCCGTGCGCTCACTCGCCTTTCGCGCGGGCGAGCACACGCAGGTCAGTTGCAACCTGATCGACCCGATGACCGTAGGCCCGTCGGTGGTCTACGACGAAGTGGCGGCGTTAGTGCCCGAAGGCGGCGAGATCGTTCGCTGCGAACTCGTGGGACTGGTGCCGCGAGCGCTGCTGGTAACCCAAGAGACCAGTCGGTGGGCCCAACTGGGACTGAGTGAGAATCAGACGATTGAGAGTCGGCTGTAGGTCAGCTGGCCTGAGCGCGGCGCTCAATGGCGCGCGCGCGACGCAACCGGCGACGCTCGCGTTCGCTCATGCCGCCCCAGATGCCGAACTTTTCGCCGTTGTCGAGGGCGTACTCCAGGCAGTCCTCGCGAGCGACGCAGCCGCGACAGACTTCTTTGGCTTCACGAGTCGAGGCGCCACGCTCGGGGAAGAAGAGATCGGGGTCGACGCCCATGCAGTTCGCCCGGGCCTGCCAACCACGATCTTCCATGCCGCTCATCAATTCCACGATTTCCACGTTTAATTCCCTTCCCCTATGGTTCTCGCCACTGATGTAATTACATCCATGTCATTGTGACGACAAACGTGACAAAAAGCAAATGGAAAAGTGTTATTCCCTGATGAGAAGGGGGAACGGAATCGCGCTAGCCGGCGCGGCGGTGCTTCACGAAGTCATCGAGGGCGTAGGAGCCCAGATCGTCCACGTCGGTGTAAAAGAGCCGTCCCCCGTTGACTTTGGCGATCTGCTCGACGAACGGGAACTGGCTTCGTTCGATGTCGAGGGCGAAGGTGTTGATCGTGATGTCGGCCTTGGTGCAGCGAAGGACCTCGGCCATAGTCTTTTCCAGGGTCTCGCGCACCGGCGGCCAGGCAAAGAAGGGCTCGCCGTTGGCGAGCAGGTGGGCCGTCGGTTCACCGTCGGTCACGACCACGATCTGTCGCTCGCCGCGTTCGTTGCGCATCAAGTGGCGACTGAGCGCCAGGGCGTGTTGGAGGTTGGTGCCGTAGGCGTAGTCGATGGTGAGCGCGGGGACGTCTTCGATCTTGAGTTGCTGGGCCGTCTCGCCGAAGCCGACCACCGCCACGAAGTCTCGAGGAAATTTCGAGCGAATCAGCGAGGTGAGCGCCAGCACCATCTTCTTGGCCGGCACCAGGTTGCTGCGCATCGCCATCGAGAGCGAAAGGTCGATCGCGAAGACGGTGGCCGAATGACGGGTCGATTCGAACTCTTCGACCTCGAAGTCGTCGGCGTGCAACTTGACCGGCGTACCCGGACCCTGACGAAGGACGGCGTTGCGCAGGGTCTTGGGCAGGTTCAACGCGAACGGCTCACCGGGCTCCCAAGGCTTGGAGGTCTCCTCGCGGTCTCCCCCGCGCGAGACGCTCGCGACGCGATGCAGGCCGAGCGTGGGCGAATCGCGCAGCTGCGCGAAGAGGTCACGCAGGGCCTGTTGGCCGATCTGGCGAACGCCCTTCGGGGTGAGGTGCAACTGGCGACCCTGTCGGTCGACGAAGCCCTGATCCTTCAGTCCCTGCAGAGCCTTTTGCAACCGCACGACGTGGCGCGCGGCGTCATCGCCGAGGTTTCGACGAACGGCCTCGACGTCCACCTCGGGCAGACCCTGCGCGGCGTTGGCCTGGCCCAGGAACTCCTCCAGGCCCTTCAACTGACCCAACTGCTCGGCTATCGAGGCGGCGTCGGCGAAGGGCGAGCCGTCGCCACCGCGCATCCGGTGGGCGCGATTCCAGTCGACGTCGGGCGTCGCCATGCGCAGATTCGACACCAGACGATTCAACGAGAAGTTGAGCTCCATGTTCTCCATCATCCCGGCGAACATCGAACGCAGCTCGCTCTGTTGATCGGGTGACAGTGAGTTGAACATGGCCTCGGCCGCGGCGGCGCGTTCGGCCATCATGCGCACGACGTCCTCGAGACTCTCCGCGCCGGGAAAGAAGTCGCCGAAATTCTCCATGAAGTCGTCGAAGGTCGGATCGAGATCCTCGCCGCGTCGATCCTGCTCGATCATCGTGGACAGGGCGTCCATCATGTCGCGCATGCGCGCCAACTCTTCGGAGTCGGGGCGACCCATCATCTCCTTGCTCTTCTCGAAGTAGGTGTTGAGGACGTCTCGTTCCAACTCAGCCAAGAGTTCTTCGAACTGCTCGCGAGCTTCACTCGAGACGAACTCGTAGTTCTGATACTCAGCCAGTCGTTCGCCGATACGGTCGCTCATCAGGTCGCGCTGCATCTTCTTCTGATCAACCAGGTCGCGCGTGACCTCTTTGCGTCGTTCGTCGGCGGAGGCCTCGGCCTCGGCGAGCAGGCTGTCCAACTCGGTGTCCTCGGTCGCTTCAATATCGTTCAACCAGTCCCGGTAGCGCTGCATCTCCCCGTCGGGGTCGGCCTGTTGCTCGAGTTCGCGACGCTTCGTTCGCGCCTGCTCGAGCAGATCACGCAGCCCCTCGATACGCTCACCGTCGGCCGTGGTGTAGCCCTCGCGCAGCAGCCGGTCCATTGCCTCTTCGAGGTCGCCGTTCTCCATGAAGTCATCGGCCAGCATCCGCAGCATCTCTTCGACGTCGAGATCGTTGAAGTCGTCGTCCTCGCCGAAGCGACGGTAGCCGTAGCGAACGGGCACTAACGATGCCTCGAGCGATAGAGCGCCCTCGCGCCCGAGGCGTCCTTGGCCAGTCGTTTGGTGAGATAGAGACCCTCGAGTACGAATTCGACGGCCGAGGCGAGTTCGCCGTCGTTCGCCTGCGGTCCGGCGATTCGTCGCGCCGACTGGTCCAGCGACGGCATGGCGGCCATGACCGCGAGGTAGTCGCGGTCGGGCAGGTCGTCACCAGTGTGCACCAGCGCCTCGGTATTGAAGGCTTCGACGATCTGCGGCCCCTCTTCCAATACCACGTGCTCGGCGAAGCATTGACGCACCGCGAGCGAGACCAGGGCCGCGATGACCTGGTCCGAGTCGCTGTCGTCCATCGTGTCGAACTCGATCTTGCCCTGCGTCGACTGCACCATCGCGCTGAGGTCACTCACCCGCGGCACGACGGCACCGTCGTGGGTGCGCAAGGTCCGGCGCAGCGCGTTCGCCACGACGATTTCGTAGTTGGCGATCGACAGCCGTACCGACACGCCGGAGCTCTGACTGATCACGTGACTCTTGCGCGCGACGTGGCTGACGCGCGCGACGATGTCGTTAATGAACCACGGCACCGTGATGGGCACCGGTGACGCCGGCAGTGTCGCCTCTTGGTGCATGATGGCGATCTCGGTCGTCAGCTCGTACGGGTAGTGCGTGCGGATCTGCGAACCGAAGCGGTCCTTCAGCGGCGTGATCAGACGACCTCGGTTGGTGTAGTCCTCGGGATTCGCGGTCGCCACCACCATGACGTCGAGATCGAGGCGCACCAGGTGACCCCGGATCTGCACGTCACGTTCTTCGAGCACGTTGAGGAGTCCGACCTGGATGCGTTCGGCGAGATCGGGCAGCTCATTGATCGCGAAGATGCCGCGGTTGGACTTGGGCACCAGTCCGTACGAGAGCGCTTTCGGGTCGTCGAGATAGAGGCCACCGGCCACCTTGATGGGGTCCACCTCGCCGATCAGGTCAGCCATGGACGTGTCGGGCGAGGCCAGCTTCTCGGCGAAGCGCCGCGAACGGTGGATCCACGTCAACGGCGTGTCGTCGCCCTTTTCTTCGACGAGTTCAATGGCGTAGGCCGATATCGGAGCGAAGGGATCGTCGCGGATCTCGGATCCCTCGACGATCGGCAGCCATTCGTCCAAGAGACCGACCAGCGAACGAATCATGCGGGTCTTCGCCTGACCGCGCTCACCGAGCAAGATGATGTCGTGACCGGCCAACAGCGCCGTCTCGAGTTGGGGCAACACGGTGTCTTCGTAGCCCAGGACGTCCGACGTCAGCGGTAGCCCATCGGCGAGGCGAGCTTCGAGGTTGGCGCGAATCTCTTCGCGAACCGATTTAGGCTGGTAGTTCGACGCGCGCAGCGCGCCCAGCGTCGTGGGCAGGTCGGTGGGGGCAAGGGGGTTGCTCATGCATCCACTGTACGGGCTCGAGATTCTGCGCCACGCTCGGGTTCGCTCGTTCACGCTGGTCAACACTCAAAGTTGTAGGTACATGATGTCGAGTCCGACGCGACCGAGCGCGGCGTGTTCGAACGCCTGGGGCACCGTGCCAATGGTGACGAATCCCAGTTTCCGGTAGAGCTCGATGGCGTGAAGGTTGGTCGAAACGACCGCGTTGAATTGCAGGGCGGCGTAGCCCTTCTCCCTGGCCCACGCGATGGCGTGCTCGCACATCGCTCGACCGAGTCCCGTTCCTCGGGCCTCCGCCGCGACCATGAAGCTGGCCGTGGCGACGTGCGATCCTCGAGCCGGGCGATTGGGACCGAACTTCGCGGTGCCGAGGATTACGCCGTCTCGCAGAGCAACGACGGTCTGTCCGGGAGGTTCCTCGATCCACAGGGCCCGCGCGGATTCGGACGTGAGATCCTCGGGGTAGGCGTAAGTCTCGCCTTCGCTCACCACCGCGCGAAAGATCTCGAAGACGCGGTCCCACTCGCGCGCGTCAATCGGTCGAACGGCGAGCGACGATTCAGTCATGCACCGTGCTCCTGATCGCGAACGATCACGTCGCCGGGGAACATCCTCACGCGGCGCCGATCACCCGGCGCACGATCGTCGCGCCCGGTCGATAGGCGAGGTGGGCGGCGCGTGGCGCGTCCAGGATCACCACGTCGGCCCGGGCGCCGACACCCAGATGGCCCACGTCGTCGCGACGAAGCGCGGCCGCTCCCCCGCGCGTCGCCGACCACAGCGCGTCATCAAAGTCCATACGCATGTCGCGCACGGCGATCGCCAGTACGAAGCCCATACTCGTCACGTACGACGTGCCGGGGTTACAGTCGGTTGCCAGGGCGACGACGGCGCCGCGCTCGCGCAGTCGACGCGCCGAGGAGTAGTCCGCGCGTGTCGAGAACTCCGCTCCGGGCAGGAGCGTCGCGACGGTCTTCGACGCACACAACCGCTCGATGTCGTCGTCACTGAGGAACGTACAGTGATCCACGCTCGCGGCGTCCAGTTCGACCGCCAGCGCGACGCCGCCGGTCGCCCCGAGTTGATTGCCGTGCACTCGTAGTTGCAATCCGGCCGACTTCGCGGCGCTCAGAATTTCGCGTGACTCATCGACGTCGAAGGCACCCCGGTCGCAAAACACGTCGGCCCACTTCGACTTCGGAGCACAGAGGTCGAGCATCGGTCCTCGTACGAGGTCCACGTACGCCTCGCGGTCGTTGAGGTATTCCGGCGGCACGACGTGGGCGCCCAGAAACGTCACTTCATCGCTGAATTCGTTCGCCATATCGACGAGTCGCGCCTCGCCGTCGACGGTGAGTGCGTAACCGGACTTAATCTCGACCGTCGTCACGCCACCGGCGCGAAGTTCACCCAGACGTTTCTCGGTCGCGCAGCGCAGTTCGTCACTCGACGCGGCGCGCGTCGCCGCGACGGTGTTCGAAATGCCGCCTCCGTCGTACGGAGTGCCGTTCATGCGAGCCTCGAACTCCTCGCTACGTTCGCCGGCGAAGACCAGATGGGTGTGCGAATCGACGAAGCCGGGTATGACCGCCGAGTCCTGGGCGTCGATCATCTCGTCAGCGGCGGGCGCCGCGGCGTTCGGCCCCACCCAGAGAACCCGTTGCTCGTCCAGGACCACCGCGGCGTCGTGCAGCCGACCGGCGACCCCGACACCGAGCGACGGATCGTTCGTCGTCAACTCACTGATGTTCTTGATCACCCGCGTGGTCATTACTGCTCGCGCATCGGAATGCGGACGCCTCGCTCTTCGGCGGTGCGTTCCGCGATCTCGTAGCCGGCGTCGACGTGACGAATGACGCCCGTGCCCGGATCGTTGGTCAGGACCTTGGCCAACTTCTGCGCCGAGAGCTCGGTGCCGTCGGCGACGCACACCTGACCGGCGTGAATGGAGCGACCGATGCCGACACCACCGCCGTGATGAATCGAGACCCACGTGGCCCCGGACGCCGTATTGACCAGCGCGTTCAACAGCGGCCAGTCGGCGATGGCGTCCGAACCGTCGAGCATCGACTCCGTCTCACGATACGGCGACGCGACCGAACCGCTGTCGAGATGGTCGCGACCAATGACGATCGGCGCCGCCAGCTCGCCGGCGGCCACGAGGTCGTTGAACGCCAGTCCCGCCTTGTCGCGTTCGCCGTAGCCGAGCCAGCAGATTCGCGCCGGCAGTCCCTGGAAGGCCACGCGCTCTTGTGCTTTGGTGATCCAACGACGCAGGGCCTCGTTCTCGGGGAAGAGATCGAGGACCGCTTGATCGGTTCGCGCGATGTCCTTGGGGTCGCCCGACAACGCGGCCCAACGAAACGGTCCCTTGCCTTCGCAAAACAGCGGTCGCAGGTACTCCGGCACGAAGCCGGGAAACGAAAACGCGCGCTCGTAGCCGCCGAGTTGGGCTTCGCCCCGAATCGAGTTGCCGTAGTCGAAGACCTCGGCGCCGCGGTCCTGGAAGCCGACCATCGCCTCGACCTGCTTGGCCATCGACTGGCGGGCCCGGTCGGTGAACTCCTCGGGCTTCTTCTCGGCGTAGTCGTG
>Ga0307374_10008211_pt1 | contig 15667 bp, 11 predicted proteins | sample OX3MG_FD_202532 | JGI IMG/M metagenome (GOLD analysis project Ga0307374, IMG submission 202532) | Soil microbial communities from Risofladan, Vaasa, Finland - OX-3 | ecosystem: Environmental > Terrestrial > Soil > Coastal area > Acid sulfate soil | place: Finland: Risofladan, Vaasa | collected... | reverse complement strand
TCTTCCTCCCACCGGCACCGGCGCCGGCGAACACCATCGCCACCTACCAGGCGGTGCCGGCCCTCGCCGGCCTCTCCCTCCCGTTCGGTCTCCCCGGTCACGGCTACTGGCTGACCGGAGCCGACGGCGGGGTCTTCGCCTTCGGTGGCGCCGGCTACTACGGCTCGCTGCCCAGCCTCGGCGTGCACGTGAGCGACGTCAGGGCGCTCGCGCCGACCGGTGACGGCAAGGGGTACTGGCTGACCGGAGCCGACGGCGGGGTCTTCGCCTTCGGCGACGCCCGGTACCAGGGCTCGCTGCCCGGTCTCGGCGTGCACGTGAGCGACATCGTGGGCACGGTGGCGACTCCCGACGGGGGCGGCTACTTCATGGTGGGGGCCGACGGCGGGGTCTTCGCCTTCGGCGACGCCGGCTACGTCGGCTCCCTGCCCGGCCTCGGCGTGCACGTGAGCGACATCGTGGGCATCACCCCCACCGCCGACGGGGGCGGCTACTGGGTGGTGGGGGCCGACGGCGGGGTCTTCGCCTTCGGCGACGCCGGCTACGTCGGCTCCCTGCCCGCGGACGGTATGCACACGAGCAGCATCGTGGGCATCACCCCCACCGCCGATGCCGCCGGCTACCTGCTGGCCAGCAGCAGCGGCGGCGTGTTCGCTTTCGGTGACGCCGTCTTTGCCGGGTCGGCCGCCACGGCCGGGGTGTCCGACATCGTCGGCATCGCCACCAGCCCGGCGCGTTCCGCGTAGCGCTCCGGCGCCAGGACGGGCGAGGCCTTCCGTGCAACGAGTCCCTTCGGCAACGGCAACGGCAACGCCTCCGGCACTGCACCGCCGGAGGCTGTCGCTCCGCCGGCGGGTCGCCGCGTGGGCGGGCGCCGCCACGATGACCGTCGGCGGCGTGGCGGCACTGGCGGCCGTGGAGCTGGCGGCCGTGGTCGCCCCGGCCTCCCCGGCGGCCGCCGACCCCATCGGGAGCTGCACCACGACGACCGGGGTGATCGTCGTGGTCGACTTCCGGCCCTGGGGTGGCGCGGTGACGCGTGGCTGCGACGCCACGCCGACCACCGGTTACCAGGCGCTCCTCACGGCGGAGTTCACGCCCGCCGGCGACAGCCAGGACGGTCCGGCCTACATCTGCCGGATCGACGACGAGCCGCCGCCGTCCCGGGAGCTGTGCGTGACGACGCCGCCCGCCTCGGCCACCTGGTCGTACTGGCACGCGAACGCCGGCCAGAGCACCTGGACGTACAGCATGCTCGGCGCGATGAGCTATCACCCCCTGCCCGGCAGCGTCGACGCGTGGACCTTCGGGGCGGCCGGCCCCAACAGCCAGCCCTCCTTCGCCCCGAGTGCCGTGCGGGCCACCAACCCCGGACCGCCGGTCACCGCCCCCACCACCGCCCCGGCCCCCGGCGCCCCCGGCGCCCCGACGACGACGGTGGCGTCCCCCGCGACCGCAGGCACCGGCACCGGCTCCGGCACCGGCTCCGGGACCAGCGCCAGTGCCAGTGCGCCGCCGACGAGCGCTTCCGGCTCGCCGTCCAGTACCACCGAGCCCGGACCGCGATCGAAGCTCAGGATCGCCGACGTCGCCCCGGTATCGGCACGCGGGCATCCGTCGGGGTCCCCCCTGCCGCTCATGGTCGGCGCCGCCGTGGTCGTCGTGCTGGCAGGTAGCGGGGGGATCGTCGCGTGGCGCCGTCGTCAGCACCGGGCCGGCTGAGCGTGCCCGTCCCCGCCGGTCGTCGACTCCTCGCGGGCAGGCAGCGGGTGCCCCGCAACCTGCACCCCATCGCCTGGTGGCTGTGGGCCCTGGGGTTGGCCACGGCGGCCAGCCGGACCACCAACCCGATCCTGCTCATGCTGGTGCTCGGAGTACTGGGCTTCGTCGTGGCCAACCGACGGGGCGAGGCGCCCTGGGCGCGGGCGTTCAAGTACTACCTGTTCCTCGCCCTCGTCGTCATCGCCATCCGGGTGGTCTCGCGGTCCCTCTTCGGAGGTGACACCGGGGCGGGCGACGTGCACGTGCTGTTCACCCTGCCCCACGCTCCCCTGCCCTCGTGGGCGGCGGGAGTGCAACTCGGCGGTCCGGTCACGCTCGAGGGGACGCTCTCGGCCCTTTACGCCGGCCTCCAGCTCGGATGCCTGCTGTGCTGCATGGGTGCCGCCAACACCCTGGCCAATCCCAAGCGGGCGCTGCGCGTCCTGCCCGGCGCGCTGCACGAGCTCGGGGTGGCGGTCGTCGTCACCCTCAGCGTCGCCCCCCAGTTGGTGGAGAGCGTGCAGCGGGTGCGCCGGGCCCGCAAGCTCCGAGGGGGCGCCACCCGCGGGTTCCGCGCGCTCCGGGGCATCGCCATCCCGGTGCTCGAGGACGCCCTCGAGCGCTCGCTGCGATTGGCAGCGGCAATGGACTCGCGCGGCTACGGTCGCACGGGGAGTGCGTCGCCCCGGGCTCGGCGGGCGACCGGTGCCTTCATGGTCGTGGGGATGTGCGGGCTGTGCGTCGGCGCCTACGGCCTCTTCGGCGGCTCGGGGCTGGGGCCGCTCAGCGTCCCGGCCCTGCTCGGGGGATCTGCGCTGTGCTGCCTGGGCCTGGCGATCGGGAGCCGCCGGGTGCGCCGCAGCCACTACCGGCCCGACCCGTGGCAGGCGCCCGAGTGGGCCGTCGTCGCCTGCGGGGCGGTGCCCGCCGTGCTCTTCCTGGTGAGCGCGGGCTTCGGCGCCACCGGGCTCAACCCGTCGGTCTACCCCCTGACCTGGCCGTCCCTTCCCATCATCCCGGTGCTCGGCGTCCTCGTCGCCGCCCTCGCCGGTCTCGCCGCCCCACCGCCGCTCCGCCCGGCCCGGGCCGTCGTCCGCGAGGGCAAGGACGACCGGGCAACCCCGCCGGGTGGCGACGGGTCGAGCGGGGCCGGCCGACCCGGCCATCGGGTCGGAGCGTCGGCGTGATCGAGCTCGACCACGTGAGCGTCACCTACGCCGGCGGCTCCTCGCCGGTCCTGCGAGACGTGAGCCTCCACGTCGAAGAGGGCGAGCTCGCCCTCGTGGTGGGCCGGACCGGTGTCGGCAAGTCCACCCTGCTCGGCGTGATCAACGGCCTGGTGCCGCACTTCACCGGGGGAACGCTCGCCGGCCGGGTCCTCGTGGCCGGTCGGGACACCCGGACCCATCCCCCGCGGGAGCTGGCCGACGTGGTGGGGGCGGTGGGTCAGGACCCGCTCTCGGGCTTCGTGACCGACACGGTCGAGGAGGAGCTCGCCTACGCCATGGAGCAGCTGGCGGTGCCCCCCGATGTCATGCGCAAGCGGGTGGAGGAAACGCTCGACCTCCTCGGCATCGCCGAACTGCGCGACCGCGCCCTGCACGAGCTCTCGGGGGGCCAGCAGCAGCGGGTGGCCATCGGATCGGTGCTCACGGCCCACCCGCGGGTCCTGGTCCTCGACGAGCCCACGTCGGCGCTCGACCCGACGGCAGCCGAGGAGGTGCTCGCCGCCGTCACCCGCCTGGTCCACGACCTCGGGGTGACCGTGGTCCTGGCCGAGCACCGGCTCGAGCGGGTCGTTCAGTACGCGGACCGGGTCGTCGAGGTGCGAGCCGACGGGACCGTCGCGGCCGGGCTCCCCGCTCCGATGCTCGCCGTCACCCAGGTCGCCCCGCCGGTCGTCGAGCTCGGTCGTTTCGCTCGTTGGGACCCTCTTCCCCTGTCGGTGCGGGACGCCCGCCGCCGTGCGGGTCCGCTCCGGGAGCGGCTCTCCGCCCGGCCGGTCCCCCCGCCGCGACGCACGACGCCCCAGGCGGCCATGGGCACGACGCCCGGCACCCCCACGGGCGTGGTGCTCAGCGCCCGCGGGATCGTCGTCCGCTACGGGGCCGTCACGGCGGTGCGCGGCGTGAACGTCGACCTGGCCGGGGGCGAGGTCACGGCACTGATGGGACGCAACGGCTCGGGGAAGTCCTCCCTGCTGTGGGCCCTTCAGGGATCGGGCCGGCGCCAGGGTGGCACGGTCGACGTGAACGGCACCGATCCGCGGTCGCTGCCCGCCGCCAAGGGCCGGCGCCTCGTGGGGCTCGTGCCACAGACCCCTGCCGACCTCCTCTACCTCGACACCGTCCTTCAGGAATGCGAGCAGGCCGACCGCGAGTCCGCCGGCGCCTCGTCGGTCGGTGCCCGGGCGCTGCTCGACCGGCTGGCGCCGGGGATCGCCGACGACGTCCACCCGCGCGACCTGTCCGAAGGGCAGCGGCTCTCGCTGGTCCTGGCCGTTCAGCTCACGGCCGCGCCGAAGGTCCTCCTGCTCGACGAGCCGACACGAGGGCTCGACTACCGGGCGAAGCGATCCCTCGTCGGGATCATCCACCTGCTGGCCGCCGAGGGGCGGGCGGTGGTGGTCTCGACCCACGACGTCGAGTTCGTGGCCGCCGCGGCGGACCGGGTGGCGGTCATGGCGGCCGGCGACCTCGTCGCCGACGGGCCGACGGCAGCGGTGGTGGGCGCGTCGCCGGCGTTCGCCCCCCAAGTGGCCAAGATCCTGGCACCGCTCGAGTACCTCACGATGGACCAGGTGAGAAGTGCCGTGGCGGGGGTCGACTAGTGGGCAGGGACGCGGTGGCCATCCGGATCGGGTTGCGATCGAGGTGGGTCATCGCGATGGCCTCGTTCCTCGGCCTCGTCGCCTTTCTCTGGCCGTTCGTCGTCGCACCCGGCACCTTCGGCGACAACGCCATGGCGCCGCTGATGTTCGGGGCGCTGCTGGTCCTCGTGGTCGCTGTCGTCTTCGCCGGGATCGCCGACGGCGGGATCGACGCCAAGGCGATCGCCATCCTCGGCGTGCTCTCGGCCGTCGGGGCCGCGCTGCGGCCGCTCGGCGCGGGCACCGCAGGCATCGAGACGGTGTTCTTCACCCTCGTCCTGGCCGGCCGGGTGTTCGGTGCCGGCTTCGGCTTCGCCCTGGGTTGCACGACCTTGTTCGCCTCCGCCCTGATCACCGGAGGCGTGGGGCCGTGGATGCCCTACCAGATGTTCGGCTGTGCGTGGGTGGGGTTGTTCGCCGGGCTGCTGCCACCCGCCTCGGGCCGGCGCGAAGTGCTCATGCTCGCCGCCTACGGGGCGCTGTCCGCCTACGTGTTCGGCTTCATGCTGAACCTCTCGTTCTGGCCGTTCTACCTCGACCCCCACAGCACCGTCGCCTACTTGCCGGGTGCGTCGTTCGCCACGAACGTGCAGCGGTACCTGTTGTTCGACGCGACGACATCGCTGGGCTGGGACAACGGCCGAGCCATCACCAACTTTGCCCTCATCGTGCTCGTCGGGCCCGCGATGCTGGCCACGTTCCGCCGAGGTGCCCGGCGAGCGGCGTTCGAGGCGCCGGTCACGTTTGAGGGCACTCCGGACCGATGACCGGGCCAACCGCGGGCGCACCGAAGGCGACGACGTCGTTCTGGTAACCTGCGGGTTCCGGACCGAGGCCCCCAGGGGCACGGAGGCGGAGGCGGTGCCGGGGTCGTTTCCCACGGCTCACGCCTCCATGAAAGGCCCGCCGTGACGCAGGAGACGAGGACCGACTCTTCCCGGTCCCTGCCGATCCCCGACAACGGCGGTGGGCGACCCCGGCGAGGCGGGCCGAGCCCGAGGCCCCACCGGCCCTGATGTCGAACAGCGAGGACTTCGCCGAGCTGTCCCGCAGGATCCGCGACGAGGGCCTGTTGGGACGACGACGTGGCTACTACGCGGTCATGATCGGGACGACGATCGGTGCCCTGGGCGCCCTGGCCGGTGCCGCCGTCGCCATCGGCAACAGCTGGTGGAACTTGGTCGTGGCCGCCGGCATTGCCCTCGTTCTGACCCAGATCGGCTTCATCTGTCATGACGCGGGGCACCGTCAGATCGGGGCCCGCCGAAGGAACAACGACGTTATCGGCCTTGTCCTCACCAATCTCCTCACCGGGTTCAGCTTCGGCTGGTGGCTGAAGAAGCACAACCGCCACCATGCACATTCGAACGATCCGGGCAAGGACCCCGATCTCGCTCCCGGCGCCTTGGCGTACACGCCGGCCCAGGCTCAGGCGCGGGGGCGCCTCGGCCGTTGGTTCGCCCGGACGCAGACGCTCTCGCTGGTACCCCTGCTGTTCCTCGAGGCCCTCAACCTCCATCTGGCCAGCGTGCTGTCCCTTGCCCGCCGCCGGGAACGGGCCGCCCTCGTGGAGGCCGCGCTGCTGGCCGTTCACGGAGCCGTCTTCTTCGTCGGGCCGTTCTTGGTCCTCTCTCCGCTTCGGGCAGCGACGTTCGTCGCCGTCACACAGTCCCTCTTGGGCTTCTACCTCGGCGCCAGCTTCATCACCAACCACGTGGGCATGCCGACGCTGGCCGGGGGCGACGACCTGGGGTTCCTACGCCGCCAGGTGTTGACCTCGCGCAACCTCTCCGGAAGGAGACTGACCACCTTCGTCTTCGGAGGGCTGAACGCTCAGATAGAGCACCACCTGTTCCCGACGATGCCCCGGGCAAACCTGCGCCGAGCACGCGAGCTGGTCCGCCCTTTCTGTTCCGAGCGCCGGATCGCGTACACCGAGCACAGCCCGTGGCGTGCCTACCGTGACGTGGTGCGCCACCTCCATACCGTCGGCACCCGATCTGCGCAGCCGGCCGTCGACTGAAGCCGTCGACCGAAGCCGTCGACCGAAGCCGTCGACTGAAGCCGTCGACCGAAGCCGTCGACCGAAGCCGTCGACCGAGGGGGTCGCTGAGGGGGTCCCCCCGATCCGTCGATCGGCCGACCTATCATATTTGCCGCATGGCAAACGGGAGGCCGGTCGCGCGGTACGGCGTTCGCCGGGCCGATCGCCAGACGAGCATCACGTCTCGCGACAACCGACAATGCCGGTCGGCCGGCGACGCAAGGAGCACCTGACGTGGCGGACGCACCAGACAGGGGCAGTCACCGTTTCGAAGGGTTCGACCATGTGCTGGTGCTCGATTCCGAGCTCGAGCCCTCGACCGCTGCGCTGCAGTTGGACGACACGATCCTCTCGAGGAGAGACCGGGGTGCCGATGAGCCCGGGATCGTCGAACCTGGCGCGACCAGTGCCGTCGCGCCCGTCACCTTCGCCGGCGTGGAGCAGGGCAATGCGGCAACTGAGATCCTCGATCCCTTCGTGCGGGCCATCGAGGTGCTGCTCCAAGGGCTTGCGGGGGCCTTGGGCGAGCGAGGAAGCCCGGCGACGATCACGTTCGGGTCGATGATCATCGAGTACAGCGGCCTCGGGCTGGGGGACGACGTCGTGCGGGTTCACCGGACCGGGCCGGCCCCATCCGGGCAGGTGACCGATCCATCCGCCGATCAGGGCGACCGGCAGGCCCTACGCGTCACCGCGGACCGGTGGGAGCTCGGGGCCTCCGCTGCACGGGAGGGAGACCATGCGGGGGCGCTCGAGCTCTTCGAGGCGGAGGCCCGGGAAGCGGAGGCGCAGAACATTCATCAGCGTGCTGCCATCGCGTACCGGTCCGCCTCGCGCGAGGCGGGGTGGATCGGCCGTCGCGACTACGCGAACAAGCTCCTGAGACTGGCCGGAAAGCACTATCTCTTCGTCGCCGAGGACGTCCACGTCGCTGCTCAGGGCAAGGTGAGGGCGTTCGTGACGGCAGCCAAGTGCTTCCTGCAGGCCGGTAACCTGTCTCTGGCGGAATCGTGCATCGCTCGGGCTCGGTCCGGTGCTCAGGCGCTGAGCGACACCGAATGAGGTGAAGGTCCTTCTCACGACCGAAGGTACGTTCCCCTACAGCACCGGAGGCGTGTCGACGTGGGCACTGTCGCTGATGACGGGTCTCCCCCATCATGATTTCGCAGTTGCGGCGGTCACCGCGAACCCGCCGTCGTCAATGATGTACCGGCTCCCCCCGAACGCGGTGGTGCTCCCGGTCCCGTTGTGGGGGCTCGATCTCGTCGAGGAATACGTGCCCAGTTCGCATGGCGTGAGCCGGCGGCGGCTGACGACGCCGGCGGCGATCGGGACCCGGTTCCTGCCGCCGTTCGAGCTGCTGCTCGACCAGATCCTGGTCGCAGTCGGCCAACCGGCCGATGTGGCAGAGGCACTGGCCGACATCGCTCGTTTCGCGGATTCGCACGACCTCCGACGGGCGATGCAGGACGAGCGGGTCTGGACGCTGGTGCATCAGCGCCTTCTGGCCAACTCGCTCTACCGCCACGTGAAGCTCGGGGAGGCGATCGGCCTCGCCCGCTCGCTCTACCGATATCTGCTGCCTCTCACCATTCCGATACCCGACGTCGACGTGGTGCACGCATCGGCGGCAGCCTTCTGCGTGTTGCCTGCGCTTGCGGCGAAGGTCCGGCTCGGTATCCCTCTGGTGCTGACAGAGCACGGGATATACGTGCGCGAGCGGATCCTCGAGCTCGTGCGGAAGGACGCTTCGACGCTCGAGAAGGTGATGTTCTCCAACCTCTATCGTGCGATCGCTCAGGCCGCGTACCACGTCGCCGATCTCGTGGCGCCCGTGTGCAGGTACAACGTCCGGTGGGAGACAGAGCTCGGTCTCGCCCCCCGCAAGATTCGAGTGATCTACAACGGCGTGGATCCCGATCGGTTCTCCCCCGGTGCAGATGGTGTCTCCTCGGGTGCGGGTGCGGGTGAACGGCGTCCCACCGTGGCTTGGGTCGGCCGGATCCAGCCGCTGAAGGATCTTCTCAATCTGATAAGGGCGATCCGAATCGTCAGCCGATCCCTCCCCGACGTGCTCTGCGAGATCTTCGGCCCCGACAGCGACCCGACCTACGCGGCACAATGCCGAGAGGCCGTGAAGGCGGCAGGGCTCGGCGAGACCATCCGGTTCGAGGGCCCCACAACTGACACCGCGCGTGCGTACCGCGAGGCCGACCTCGTGGTGCTGAGCTCGATGTCCGAGGGCTTCCCCTACACGGTCGTCGAGGCGATGATGTGCGCTCGGCCCGTCGTGGCCACCGATGTGGGCGGCGTCTCGGAGGCCCTCGATGACGAGAGCCTTCTCGCCGAGCCCCAGAACGCCGCCTCGTTGGCCGATGCGATCCTGCGGCAACTGGGTCGCCCACGCAGCGAGAGGGAAGCCCTCGGTGCCCGCCTCCGGCAGCGAGCGGTGGCGAACTTCACCGAGCGGCGGTTCCTGAGCTCCTATGACGACCTGTACCGGGAGCTCGATGTCCGGGTTCATTGACAGCCAGATCCTGAGGTTCGACGACGACCTGCAGATCGAGGCGCGCACCGTCCTGGCCCACACGGCCGAGCCCCAGAACTCGTTCGAGGTGGCCGTCATCATGGAGACGTTGGGGCACACCGACGCGACGGCACGAGCGCGCGGGTACTCGAACCTGTTCGACCTGGCCCGGCACCTCCATGCGAGCCTCGAGGAATTCGGCACCCTGGCACCGGCCCCCGCCGGCGACGAGAAGGCCCCGCAAGGGCCTACCGTCAGGCGGACGCGCGAGGGGGTGGGCCTCTTCGTCGGTTGCTCGCTGCCCTGGCTGACCGCGGTGGCCCTGTTGCTGGCGACCGGCACCGGTTTCTGGTCCGCCTCGGTGTTCACGCCCGACCTGGCGTCGGCCCTGGTCCTGGCGCTGGTGGTCGGACTCGGCTCGAGCGCCCTGTTCACCTTCCCGTTCGGCCGGCGGGCCACCTTCTACCTGTTGCAGGACAATCGGTCCCTCCTCGCGTGGACCGCCCGGTGGTTCATCGGAGCCGGTGCGGTCGGCTGCGTCGCCATCACGGGCGCCGTGTACCTCCTCCTCGAACGGGTTCTCTCCGCGTACACCCCGGGGAGCACCCGGGCCTTCTTCGAGATGGGCGTGGCCATCGCCCTTCTGCAGCTCGCCTTTGCGCCCCTGTACACGCTTCGGGCGTTCGGTTGGCTTGCCGGTGCGACTGCCGCGGGCGCGGTGGTCATCGTCGTCGGTCTCGGTCTGGTGAGCCACGGGGTATTCACCGACCCGTTCGACGTCATAAAGGTGCAACTGACCTCCCTCGTCACCATGGTCGTCATCGCCTCGGTGGGGTGCGCGTGGCTCCTGCGCGAGGACGGCCGGGGGATAAAGGCGCCGGATCGATGGGCAGTCCTCCGGTCGACGTCACCCTACGGGCTGTACGGAGCCGGGTACTTCTTGCTGGTCCTGGTCGGCCAGCTGGTCGCGGGCGGCGTCTGGCACGGCTCCTTCCACTACTCGCGGGGCTACTCGGTCGTCACCGGCGCGGCGCTGCTCGTGCTCCTGCCCATGTTCGGGTACACGACCGTCGCCGGGGAGCACTTCCCCGACGAGGTCGACTCCTATGCCCGTCGGTTCTCGGTGGAACAGGTCGGCGAGGTGTCGAGCCAGGCGACGAGGACCCACTGGCGCCGATCGGGAATGGTCGTGGCCATCGGGCTCGTCGCGAGCGGCGTCCTGATCGGTTTGGTCGCCCTCCTCCGCCAGGACCTGGGCGCTGCCATGATCGTCTGGGTGCACCTCCCGCTCTTCGCCGTCACGCTCCTCTCGTACGTCGCGCTCGCCGTCGGTGTCCTGAGCAGCCAGACCCTGTTCATGTTCTCGAGGCCGACCGTCCCGACCGCCGGCGCCGTCGTCGGAACCGCTCTGTGTCTGGGGTGCGGGGGACTCGTCTCGCTGATCTGGTCAGGTGGGTCGGCCGCAGCCGTCGGGCTCCTGGTGGGCACCACCACGTTCGCCATGGCAACGACCCGAGCAGCAGCGCGCGCGCTCCGGCATTTCGACAGCTCGTACTACGGGGCCCTTTGATGCTGCGCTCGTGGGCCGCCGAGTCCTGGGGGCGTCGCATCGCCGTCGAAGCCGCCAGGCCGAACTGGCACAGCGCCACGTTGCGTTTCCTCGGCAGGGTCGTCTGGGCCGGGCCGATACTCCTCGTGGCTGTCGGGGCGGCCTTGTGGGCAGGCTCCGGCGGTTCGGCTCTGGTGGCGTCAAAAGGCGCGGTCTCGCTCTGGCGGGACGTGAGCGGCCTGGCGACGTCGGTGAGCTTTCGAAGCCCCCTACCGCTTCGTGATCTCGGCGACGCCTTCACGTTCAACGGTTCGGCATCACCGGGCATCGGCTACGCCGCGCTGGGCCGGCGTGGGCTGGCTGTCGGAGTGCAACGACATCCCGACCGCTTCGAAGGTTGGTTCGCAGTGACCAATGCCGCATACCCGGCGGCCGGCGCCTACCACGTGCGTATGGACCGACCACCGGGCAATGTCGACGGAGGACGGGCCCAGGGCGAGGCGGTGTTCGCCGTGCAGACCGGCACGACCAGCCAGAACGGGCTGATCAACTACGTGGTCGTGGCGAGCAACAGCACGGGCGGCACGACGTTCTGGACGATCGGGTACGCCCACGGCCACGTGAAGGACGCCCGATTGCAGATCCTGGCCCGGACGCCGGCATCGGTCTCCTCACCGACCGGTCGCGAGATCACCCTTCAGACCGACGGCCGGCGCCGGCTCGCCGTGTACTTCGGCCGGACGCTGGTCTTCGCCTCGAACCGCTTGCATCTCAACATCGAGCCCCCCTTTCAGGCCTACCTCGAGGTGCAGTCGCGCCGGGTGCCCTACACCTCCTTCTTCCACGATTTCTGGGTGACGAACAGCACGTCCGTCACGGTGGCAGGCGTCTCGTCGGGCGCCCGGCTCAGCCTGATCGGCCCCGACGGCCGGGTATTCTCGTCGGCCACCTCCCACGGCGGCGAAGCCCGGTTGGATCTGCCGGTCCCGCTCGCTCGCGGCAAGGCCGAGCTTCTGGTGCAGGCTGGTTCCCACCGGGTACGGCTCGGCCCTTTCGCGTACAGCGGAGGTGACGCATATCGCGTGTCGGGGCTCTCGACGCGAGGCGGAGGTGCGTCGCCGACTTGAACGACCGAGGCAACGAGGCGACGCCATACGGTTCCGGCTTCTTGCAGCGGACACCGCAACCGGTTGCCTGCTACTACGGGTGGCCGAGCATGGTCAACGGATCCGACGGCGACACCGAGCGAGCAGCCGGGTACTTCGAGGCGTTCGAGGCCACGGTCCTCGGGGATGCGACGCTGACCCCTTCGGGCGATCCCCGTGCCGGCGAGTTGATCGCGCGGTTGGGTGGTCGCTGCCGTGTCTTCGGGTACCTCAGCCTGGGCCTGGGGCCGGGCCAGCCGGCCTGGTCCGACTCGAGCATGGCGCGGAAATTCGAGCAGTGGGTCGAGATGGGCGCGAGCGGGCTCTTCCTCGACTGTTCCGGCCGGGATTTCGGTGTCTCCCCCCGCCGGCTCGCCCGGGCCATTGACGCGGCTCACCGGCTGGACGTGCCGGTCGTCGTGAACGCCTGGGATCCTCTCGACCTTCTCGCTCCGGGGATCACCCTGCACGGGAGCGACGGCTACCTGGCCGAGAACGACGTCCTGCGCGGCGGCGAATTCAGGTTGCGACGGGAGTACCGGCAGAAGCTGCAGGAGGTCGAACGATGCCGCCGATGGCTCGGCATCTCCGTGTGGGCCACCGGGACGCTCGGCCGGGCCGACGGTGCCGGGACCTATGAGCCGGAACTGGTCGATCGCATCGCTCTCGCCTGGGCGGCCGCAGAAGCCCGACCGCCGGACTATCTCGCCATTGCCGATCCCCTGTACGGAGCGCCGGACAGCCGTATGCCGTTGCCCCCGCACGCAGGCCGGCCGAACGCCGGGGCCGCGGCCCGGGAGGGATGATGGTGGCGCATGCCAGAGCGCTACCTCGAGGGGTCCACCTCCTCCGCGTCGGTTCCCGAGGGTGGGACCGCGCCATCTGTTGAACCCCGGGCCGCGCCGGCGAGCGGTCCTCGGGTGCTCATGTTCCCCCAGTCCGCCGTCGCCTCGGCGTTGGCGGTCGCCCTCGTCGTCGCCCTCGGGGCGGTCATGTTCCCGTTCCGGAGCCACATGAGCGTGGCGACGACCGCTCTGGTCCTGGTCGTACCGGTCGTGGTAGGCGTGGCAACCGGCGGGTTCGTCGCGGGGATCGTCGGCATGGTGACCGGTTTCCTCGTGTACGACTTCGTGTTCATCCCGCCCTACTACACCCTTTCCGTCGGGGCGGCCCAGAACTGGACCGCGCTCGTCGTGTACGCCGTGGTCATGGTCGTGGTGGCCCGGGTGGTGGCAAGGGTGAACGCAGCCAGAGCGGAGGCTCAGCGACGGGCGACGGAGGCCCGCCGCCTGTTCGACCTTTCGGAGTTGCTCGTGCGCGACTCGTCGATGCCCGAGCTCCTCCGGACGATCGTCACCACGGTCCGGTCCGCCTTCGACCTCGACGGTGCCGCGCTCATCCTGCCGGTCGACGGACGCCTCCACCTCGTCGCCTCGGCCGGCGTGCCGCTGTCGGATCCCGAGATCCGCCGGCTGACGGCCGACGCCAAGGTCCCGGTCAGCCTCGAGACCGCCTCGGTACAGCGGGGCGGAGTTCAGGCCGTCCCGCTGAAGGCGTCCGATCACGCGATCGGGCTGCTCGCGCTGCGAGGGCTCCGTGGCACCGGCAGGGACCACGAGCCGCTCCGCACGTTCTCCAACCACCTGGCCCTGGCACTGGAGCGGGCCCAGCTCCGGGAGCAGGCCGTGCGGGCTCAATTGCTCGAAGAGGTCGACCGGCTGCGGCGCTCGCTCGTGGGCGCGGTCTCCCACGACCTCCGTACGCCGTTGGCCACGATAAAGGTCGCGGCCTCAGCCCTGATCGACACCGCCGCTCCGCTGAGTGCGGAGGACTCCTTTGAGCTCGCCGGGCTCATCGACGTGCAGGCGGACCGGCTCGACCGGCTGGTGGCGAACGTTCTCGACATGACCAGGATCGAGTCAGGGGCGCTCGAGCTCCGCCGCCGACCGACGACGGTGACCGAGTTGGTCGACGAGGCCCTCTCGATCCTGGGCCCTTCCCAGGACCTCGAACGCGTTGAGTGCCGACTCCCTGCGAACCTCCCGCGCGTCGATGTCGATCACGTCCTCATCTGCCAGGTTCTCGCCAATCTCGTCGACAACGGCACCCGCTACTCCCCCTCCGGCACGACGGTCACGGTATCGGCGGCGTGCGGTGGGAACGGGCAGGTGGAGGTCGCCGTCACGGACAGAGGACCCGGCGTGCCGGCGGGCGAGCGCACCGGCATCTTCGAGATGTTCAATCGCCGCGAGGCCGGTGGCAGAGGCGGCCTCGGCCTCGCAATCGCGCAGGCCTTCGTGGAGGTGCACGGCCAGCGGATCTGGGTGGAGGAGCCCGATGGTGGCGGTGCCCGCTTCGTCTTCACCCTGCCTGCGTCGGATCCGGCCTGATCGCGCTGGTCGATCGCCTCCGCCTTTGGAGATCGAAGCGGGCCCAAGTACGATTGTGGCTGTCAGCGAAAAGGGCAAACCCACCGCAAGGTGGGGGCGCAAAGCTACGGAGCCCACGAGGCCTGCCGAGCTACCGAACGAAAGGGTGCCGGGATGTCTCCGACAGCCAGTTCTCCCCGCAGTCGGCTCTCCGATCAGCAAGCAGCCACGGACGGGCGGGCGGGAGGCCCCCCCCGACCGAGGTACCGGGGACTCGTCACCCTGGTCGTCTCGGCCCTGCTGCTCGGGGGTGGGTTCGCCGTGTTCTCCCCGACACCCAAAGCCCGCCCGGCCGCCGCCTCGTCGCCCGCGTCGGTCCTCGGCGTGTACGCGGGATCGGAGAACGTCGCCGGCGTCAGGCAGTTCGGACAGGCCGTCGGCGTGCAGCCGGCCAACGCCATGGACTTCCTCGACGGCTCCTCGTGGGCCTCGATCATCGCCTCGGCCGCGTCGTTCCCCAGGGCATGGGGTCCCGGGTACCAGATGACCTGGGGCGTGGACATGCTGCCGAACTCAGGCGCTTCCCTTGCCTCCGAAGCCGCGGGGGCCTACGACGCCAACTTCGTTCAGGTCGCCGACAACCTGGTCGCGGCCGGGCAGGGCAACGCCATCATCCGGCTCGGGTGGGAGATGAACGGCGACTGGTTTCCCTGGGGGACCAACGCCGGCAGTGCCGCCGACTTCGTCGGCGCCTACCAGCACGTGGTCACCGCCATGCGCTCCGCTCCCGGGCAGACCTTCAGGTTCGAGTGGAACCCCACCCTCGGGGGGAGCGCCGATCTCGCTTCGTACTACCCGGGGGACAGCTACGTCGACGTCATCGCCATGGACGTGTACGACCAGACCGTGAACGCCTATCCCGGGCCTGCCGCGGCCTGGCAGGGCTACCTGGACGGTTCGGCCGGTGCCAGCACCTACGGCCTGAACTGGTTGGCCTCCTTCGCCGGTTCCCATGGCAAGCAGATCGCCTTCCCCGAGTGGGGGCTCGGGTACAACACGAACAACGGTGGCGACGATCCCGCCTTCGTCAACGACATGGCGCAGTGGATCTCCACCCATGACGTGGTCAACGCTCTCTTCTGGGACGACGGCGATTGGGTCGGGACCGGTAAGTTCCCCAACAGCGTGGCCGCGCTCGGCGCAGACTTCGGTCCGGGTGGGGTGGCCTCGTCCGCATCCTCCACGCCGCCGCCGACCACGCCGCCGACGACTACCCCGCCGCCGACCACGCCGACGACCACGCCGACGACCACGCCACCGACGACCACGCCACCGACGACCACGCCACCGACGGAGGGGACCGGATCGACGACTGCGGACCCGAGGACGGTGACGACCGCGCC
>Ga0307374_10008208_pt1 | contig 15669 bp, 12 predicted proteins | sample OX3MG_FD_202532 | JGI IMG/M metagenome (GOLD analysis project Ga0307374, IMG submission 202532) | Soil microbial communities from Risofladan, Vaasa, Finland - OX-3 | ecosystem: Environmental > Terrestrial > Soil > Coastal area > Acid sulfate soil | place: Finland: Risofladan, Vaasa | collected... | reverse complement strand
ACAGTTCCAGCACGCGAACAAAATTGCTGTGAGTGTGGCCCTTGTCGAGCCAATGGAGAACTTCATCATCCAGCGATTCCACGGCGCTGGTCACAAAAGCGCATCCCGTTTCGCGAAGCGCCGGGAGAAATTCTGAGTGCTTCAGCAGATGCTCGACCTTGACCGTAACGTCGTAGGTGATTTCAGGATGCTCAGCGTGCAAGGCCGTGACGATTCGCATGGCGTGCCGGATGCCGTTGAAAAAATCGGGATCGCCGAAGGTGATGTGCGCCGCTCCCATGTCCACCTGCCGCCGGATATCTTCCAGCACCACTTCAGGCTGTACAATGCGGAATCGGCCGTTGTACACAGGAACGATGGGGCAGTGCCGGCAGAGGTGTTTGCAGCCCCGGCTGGCTTCCGTGTAACCGGCCACACGGCTTGGGCCATCGCCGGAAACAAGCTTTGCATAGCTGCTGAGCGGGGGCAGAGTTTGCCGCTCCGGGGTCACAAAATTCTGCCGGGCCAGAGAGATGACCGGCAGCGGCTGTGCAGTTGGCGCAGCCCCGGAATCCTCCAGCCGTTCGAGCGTCGCAACCAGACCTTCTTCAAATTCCCCGCCTAAGATCGTCTGTGCTCCCAGCTTGCGCAGGAACGCCTCATTCACCGGCGCATAGAGGCCGTAGCAGCACAAGTGTGCGCGCGGGTTCAGTTTGCTGACGATGGGAAGAAGCTGCGCCGCCAGCCGTGTTGCGGTGTGCATCGGCACATAAAACGCAACAAGATCGGCTGACCTGATCGCCTCTTCATCCAGCGGCTGGCAGGAGAGGTCAAGACAGGTGACGGCAGCACCCGCGCGCCGCAGCCACGCGGCGGGAGACGCCAGGCCAAAAGGCTGGCGTCCGAGTTCGTATGTTGAGATCAGGACACTCTTCAACGGATTCGCCCCGTTCGTCGGCATTCAATCGGATTTGTTCCCCAGAGGCCATCTTATCAGTCAGCGGAACTTTCCTCAAAGAGCTCATGGCCGTGGACGAAGATCGAGCGGATCAGCGCGCACCGTTCCTTCAGTATCGGCTCGCTGCGCAGAGCGCAGGAAGGAGCGCTGCTGATCGTGCTTGATTTTTTTGGGTTCTATTCATAGCATAAAGATTGTTACGCGTGAACGCCTGCACATAACGTGGGGCGGCAGGTGTTGGCTGCGTTTTACCTCCGAACATTAATTTTTGAAATTGCAGGCTGCCTGAGGGTACCCGAAGGGGCAAATTGTCATCTAATCATTAGGGCTCGATCGAGGAGCTTGATCTTCCCGGGTAACAATTTCCACGAGACCGGGGCGGAGATTCCAGGCGGTCGAAAAGCTGAAGGCTGAAAACATCTTTTGCGGCTGGGAGGGAGCATGTTCCGGAAGGGCGCCCGCCGCGAAAGGCCTGCACGTCAAATTCGATCGAAGAGGATGGAGATAGATTTTATGAAATTGCTTCGATGCGTGGCCTTGACGCTCCTGGTGGCTGGATCGATTGTTTATGCCGTCTCGTTTTCTTTCGCGATAGACAAGAAACCGGAGGGCGCCGGCATCTTCAGGGAAAAATGTTCGATGTGCCATGGTATTGACGGCAAAGGCTACGCTGCCATCAAGACTCCCGATTTTACCGACCCCAAGTGGCAGGCGGCCCATCCCGACAAGGAATTGCGAAACGCCATCGAGAACGGAGTGCCGGGGACGGCAATGGTTTCCTTTGAGGGCAAACTGAGCAAAGAGCAAATGGAGGATGTGCTGAAGTACATTCGGTCCCTTGGCGCCGCGAAAAAGAAATAGATCGGCGGGATCTCCCTTGCCGCGCCGAGGTTGCAGCTCTTCCGGAATCCATTTCCGGAACTCTCATCCGGGGCTGGGGGCTGACGATCTTTGCGAAAAGAGATTGGCGGGCGATGATCGGGATCACCGAAGGGAATCATCGGTGGAATGTGTGAAGGGTAGCAGCGCATCGCGAATCAACCGGGTTTTCTGGTCATCGTCCAGCGCGTCGCAGAAGTGAATTCTTTGACCACTCTTTGGAATCTTATTTCTGGTCTCCACCTATGAAACCTGCTTTGCCGAGTTCGGGCGGGCAAGTGTATTTCAAATTCCTGCGGGAGCCGACGGCGGGTCTGGCAATAATCTTGTTGGCACAGGCTGAAAAATAGCCCTATCATGAGGACAGCCGGTGTCCTCAAAAACATTACCAAATTCAGAGGAGAGGTCTTGTCATGGACAGGAAGTATAAACAGCGGGGCTATATGGACTCGAATGCCCCGGAACGCGAGGGGCGGCCGCAGAATCAAAAGAAGCCTGAAACGTTCGGTCCCCGAACTCCAACGATGCCGGGGAAGCGCTCCGTCTGGCGGTGCGCTTCCTGCGCGACCATCCTGCCCGCCGGGATTGACCCGCAGGGCAAGTGTCCGAACTGCGCAGCCGAGCTGCACAGTTGCAGGCAGTGCACCTTTTTCGACACCGGCAGCCGGTTTGAATGCACCCGGCCCATTACGGCGCGGATCCCGAAAAAGGAGGCGCGGAATGAGTGCTCATTTTTCGCCCCCCGGACCACGATTGAACGTGAGACTTCTTCCTCGAAACCGCTCGACGCGCGCGTGGCTTTTGAAAACCTCTTCAAGAAGTAGCCGTCAGGCCGCATGGCTTTTACCCTTCTGTCAGGATCAGAAGTTTCGGTGTCCTCCCGCCACAGCCGGGAGGGTCTTGTTACCCGAAAATCTTCTGTCGCGCGGCTTCTGAGATGGCGACGACGGCAGGATTCTTGATTTTTCTTTCCACCGAGATCGCATAGAAACGTGAGCGGATGGCGCTGGTGCGTCCGATGAGCCCGAAGCCGTAGTGGCGCATTTCCGCGTTCAGCACCCAGGGGGCCGCGAAGGCGCCGTGCCCTGCCTCCGCAAATGTCCGGAGCAACGAAAAGTCGTCAAACTCGCCCACGACCAGAGGCCGAACCTGCTGCTGATTGAACCACTGATCGAGGCTGAATCTCATGGAACTGTCCTCAGTGGGAAGAAGGAAAGGAACTTCCTGCAGGGAGTGAGGGAAACGCCGCCGCAGTTTGGCCGCAATCTTGCGCTTTCCGTAAAAGGCCACGTCGCATTCCCCCAGCAGATGATTGAACGCGCGCACCTTCACCTGAGGCCCAACGGGCGCGTCCGACAAAACGACGTCGAGGTCGCTCACGGCGAGCTCGGCCAGCAGGCGATCAAGCCGATGTTCATAGCAGATAACCCGGACGGCGCCGGGAAGCTGCAGGGCCGGATTGATCAGGTGATAGGCGATCCACTTGGGCAGCGGGTCGGCCACTCCCACTCGCAACCGCAACGGACGCCCGGTGGGACGCCCGTGCAGCGTCTCCGTCAGTTCCCGTCCGAGCGAGAAGATCTCTTCCGCGTACCGGAAGGTGACGTGCCCCGCATCCGTCATAACCAGCCGGCGGCCGGACCGCGCGAACAGTTTTTCGCCGAGCTGATCTTCCAGGCGTGAAATCTGTGAGCTGATGGTGGGAGGGGACAGCAGAAGCTCCTGCGACGCGCTGGCAATGCTGCCCGTCCGCGCCACCGTCCAGAAGTAAAGCAGGTGGTGGTAATTGATCCATTCCATATGACTATTATAGATAGGAAAAATCTATCCTTTACATCGAAACTTTCTACTTTTCTAATGGCGCCCAACTTGGTACAAGGATGTATGCGCCGCGTACTGTGGCCCACGATGAAGGAGTTGCCCAGGCTCTCTTGGCCTGATGAGGGTTCTGGTGCAGCGGGGACGAAGAGGTCCAGATGTAAAGACAGGAGGAAGCCTTATGAACAGCCCCAGGGCGGGTCATGTCATAGCAACCGAGGACGATCAGCAGAGCCTCAGGGTTCTGATGGTGATGGATGAACCCGAAAGCCTGTGCCATCACAGCGCCCTTCTCCGGGCCTTGGGGTACGAGGTTCTGGCGTGCGATTCTTACAGCCACGGTCTGGCGATCCTCCAGCGCGAGGCGTTCGACTTTGTAACCGTGGGCCAGGGCGGCGTGGCGTTCGAAGGCAAAGGGGTCGTAATGCGCTCGCTCGAAATCGATCGGAGCATCCCCGTCCTGGTGCTGGCACGCAATTCAGATATGGAAAATTACCTGGAAGCGATGCAATTGGGAGCGGTCGACTACCTGGAAATGCCCGTCCCTTCGGAGGAGTTCATGCGAGTCCTGAGGACGCATCTTTTCTATTCGACGGGCCGCCGGCATGATTCCTGATGCTGCGCCCCGGACCGGCGTGCAAGAACCGTTCGCACGGAAAGGTTTGTGCTCAATTTCTTGTTGAACGGACCTCGGCGCTCCGGATCGAATTCATGTAACACCGGCCGGTGCGCGGCATTCTCACACGGAAGGCAGCATGCCCGGTACCGCTGCCTGGCTCAGCTTTTTTAATCGGCGTCCTCTGACAGTGGAAAGTCCCTCTCCGTCCTCCGGCGCGCCCGGATATCCATCTCAAATGAGCGCCGCAATCCTTTCAAGGCGGGGAGAAGTGTGTTAGCCTGAAAGGTGCGTTGGCTGGGGTTGTCTGGGCCCGGCGTCGCACCATGTTTTATGGCTTCGACTGTGCCTTCAATCCTTGCAGGAGATTTTGCCCGGCTTGGGGAATCATTGGGCGTGGTTCAGGCGTTGGGGATCGCGGCAATCCATATTGATATCATGGACGGGCATTTCCGGCCGCAAATTTCCGTCGGTCAGCCCGTGGTCAGGAGCCTTCGTCAGGCAACCCGGCTGAAGCTGGATCTTCACCTTATGATTGAGCGCCCCGAGCGTTATATTCAGGATTTCGTCAGCGCGGGTGCGGACTCTCTTGCATTTCACCCTGAGGCAACGCAGGATATTTCGCTCGGAATAGGCCTGGCGCGAAAGCTGGGGGTGAAGGTGGGCCTGGCGCTGGATTCCGCTACGCCTGCAGAAACATGCTACGAAGTCCTGGAAGATCTCGATTACGTGTTGATCCAGACGGCGGGCGGCGGCCGGGGAGCTGAAACCTTCATGCGGCGTTCCATCCGTAAAGTGGCTGCCGTGGCGAAAGAACGCGCGGCCCGTGGACTGAATTTTGCGATTGCGGCGGAAGGCGACATCGGGGTGCGCGAAGCAAAGGAGTTGCTTCCGGCTGGAGCGGACATCCTTGTGGTGGGTTCTGCCATCTTTGATAAACAGGACCGGGGTGAAGCGATGCGCGCGTTTGTGCGTGCGCTGAGCCGCGACTCTTCGGACTTCGGACCGGGAAGGAAGTCCAGGGTTCATTAACCTGCGCCGCAACCCTTTTTCCCCGTTCGCGCTTGGATGCCCAAACAGGATCGGCAGGGTGATGAAGGGTTATAAGAAAATCATGACGGAAGACTTAAGGCGAAAAAAAACGGGTCAGATCCAGGCTAAGGCTGCGCACTCGCGCAGGTTTTCGATGCTGTCCCCGAGGTCTTATCAGCGTGCGGTATTCTGCCTTCTGGCGGCCGGGGTCCTGGCATTTCCCGGATGCTTCTTTTTTCATCACAAGAGTGCTGCGGACTCCTTGCTTCCTACCGGCCAGCAGCCGGACAAAATTCTCTATCAAAAGTCCATTGATGCCATCGACAGCGGCCATTATGATGTTGGCCGTCTGACGCTTCAAACTCTGCTCAATACCTATCCCGACAGCGAGTATCTGGCCAAGGCCAAGCTGGCGATTGCGAACTCCTATTACCAGCAGGGTGGAACCGCCGGACTTACAGAGGCGGATGCCGAGTACAAAGACTTCATTACCTTTTTCCCGACGGCGCCTGAAGCTCCCATGGCTCAGTACCGTGTGGCCATGGCCCACTTCCGCCTGATGGGAAAGGCCGACCGCGACTTGACCCAGACCAAACTGGCCCAGGCGGAGTTTAAGGAATTTCTGCTTAAATATTCTGACAGCCCCTTGATGCCCCGCGCCAAGGCCCGGCTGCGGGAGGTTCAGGAAGTCCTGGCCCAGGGCGAATATGAGGTTGCTCACTTTTACTACGCGAAGGGTGCGAATCCTGCAGCGAGGTCTCGCTTCGAGGAAATTGTCACCCAGTATCCATCCTTCAGCGAGGCGGACAAGGCATGCTGGTACCTGGCTCAGACCTACGAGCGCCTTAACAAGCCGAAGATGGCCGTCCCTTATTACTCCCGGATTCTCACCGACTATCCTTTGAGTTCCATGGCTTCTAAGGCCAAAGAACAGATGGCTGCCCTGCATCAACCGATTCCACAGCCGACCATGGCGACGCTGGCGCGGGCGCGCGCCGACGCTCTGCACAATGCTCACCTGAGCCTTGTGCAAAGAATTACGGGGACGTTTTCGAGTGCGCCCAATCTTACCGCCACCCGCCACGGCCCTGTCGTTCTGAGCAATGAGTCGAACAACGCCGTGATGATGGCGAAGAATCCCACATCCGGCGGGGGTTCGGCAAATTCGATTTCTGTCCAGCCGGTGGGCGACGCCGCCTTAAAGAGCGGAAAGGCTGTTGATCCGGCCGGATCGAAAGAGGCCCCCTCCGAGGCAAAGAAGCCGACTGATTCCGGGGAGAAAGCCGCGAGCAGTTCCAGTAACGATGCGAAGACCGCGGCGGCGCCGAAGAAAAAAACAGGGCCCCTGCATATGTTTAAGAGAATTCTGAAGCCCTTTTAGGACCCGACCTGTTTTCCGGTCCCCTTTAAACCGCTCATTGCCCGGCGCGCTCCGGGCTGGCGAACGCAGCGGAACCCCACGTTGACCCGCCTCCGGTCGAACGATATAGTAAACTAACTTTAAGCTTTGCCAGGCGACTTGTGCATGATGCGCCGATTGCGCCAGGGACTTTCCGTGTCTGGGCATCAGACTGCGTTGGGATGAGGATGGGAGCGAGAGTGGAAACAGAGATCCCCAAGGTATATTCTCCGGAATCAATTGAACCTTACTGGGCGCGCGTGTGGGTTGAGCAAAAGCTCTATCGGCCGCTTGGCGATCCTGCCCGCCCGCGCTTCAGCCTGGCGATTCCACCGCCCAACGTGACCGGCTCGCTCCACATCGGGCACATGCTGGAGCACACGGAAATTGACATCCTGATGCGATGGCATCGCATGCGCGGAGAGGACGTGCTGTGGCTTCCGGGGACGGACCACGCTTCCATCGCCACCCAGATGATTGTGGAGCAGGAGCTTGGGCGCGAGGTGCTGCCGGATCTCGAAGGCCGCTCCGCCGCGATGGCCGCCTGGAGGCGCGAGGGCCAGCGCCTGCGGCTTGAGATGGGGCCGCAGAAATTTCTTGAGCGATGCTGGCAATGGAAGGAACAGAGCGGCGGCAGAATTCGCCAGCAGATGGAGCGCCTCGGCACGTCCGTCGACTGGACGCGCGAGCGTTTTACCATGGACGCCGATTATTCCCGCGCTGTGCTTGAGGTCTTTGCGCGCCTATACCAGGAAGGGTTGATCTATCGCGGCACCTACATTGTGAACTGGTGTCCCCGTTGCGGCACGGCGGTCAGTGATCTGGAAGTGGTGCATGAGGAGCGCGCCGGCAAGCTCTGGTACATTCGCTATCCCTTTGAAGACGGCAGCGGCGCCGTCACCGTCGCCACCACGCGTCCGGAAACCATGCTGGGCGATACGGCGGTGGCCGTGAATCCCTCGGACGAGCGATATCGAAGCGCGGTGGGCCGCCGGCTGGTGCTGCCCTTGCTCAAACGCGTCATCCCGGTTGTCGCCGATGACTTTGTCGATCCGAAGTTTGGAACCGGAGCCGTAAAGGTAACCCCGGCCCACGATCCCAATGACTTTGGCATTGCCAGCCGCCACAATCTGCCGCAAGTGAAGATTCTGGATGAAAAAGCGCTCATGACGGAAGCCGCCGGGCCCTACCACGGTCTGGACCGATATAAGGCCCGCGAGCGCGTTCTGGACGATCTTCGAGCGGCCGGCCTGCTGGAAAAAGAAGAGGACTATGCTCTCAACGTCGGCGTGTGCAGCCGTTGCAAGACCGTGGTCGAGCCGATTTTGTCGAAGCAATGGTTCATGAAAATGCAGCCGCTGGCCGAGCCTGCCGTCCGCGCGGTCGAGGAAGGCCGCATCCGGATTGTTCCGGAAAACTACCGCAAGATTTATCTGGACTGGATGCACAACATCCACGACTGGTGCATTTCCCGCCAGCTCTGGTGGGGCCATCGCATCCCCGTATGGACCTGCGAACAGTGCGGCGAAGTGTGGGTCTCGGAAGAATCGCCGGGAACCTGCTCCAAGTGTGCCGGTCATTCCCTCCGGCCTGAAACTGATGTTCTGGACACCTGGTTCAGCTCCGCGCTGTGGCCGTTCGCGACGCTGGGCTGGCCGGAAGATACGGAAGACCTGCGGCGTTATTATCCGACCGACCTGATGATCATGGGCTTTGACATCCTGTTTTTCTGGGGCGCGCGCATGATCATGATGGGTCTGAAATTCATGGACGAGGTTCCCTTCCGCGAACTTTACATCCACGCCCTGGTCCGCGACGCCGAGCGCCAGAAGATGTCGAAGACCAAAGGCAATGTCATCGACCCGCTCGAAGTCACGGAGAAGTACGGAACGGACGCTGTCCGTTTTGCGCTGGCCATCAGCGCCGCGCCGGGCACCGACATCGCTTTCAGTTATGACAAGATCGAATCGTACCGCGCCTTTGCCAACAAGATCTGGAACGCCGGACGCTTTATCCTGATGAACCTTGAAAAGCTGGGCCCGGAGTCGCGCAGCCGCGTGGCAGCCGCAACGGAAGCTGCCTCCAGGAATGGTTTTGAGCCTCTGCCAACAGACCCGGCCCTCGAACTTGCGGATCGCTGGATCTTTTCACGCCTCGCGGCGATCACTCAGGAAATCGAAGAGGCGCTTGCGGATTACCGTTTCCACGAAGCTTCCCACAAGGTTTACCACTTTTTCTGGCACGAATTCTGCGACTGGTACCTGGAATGGATCAAGCCGGAAATCACAAGGCCCCTGGGTCCGGAAGAATCGTGCAACGCCTGGGCGAATCTGCTGCTGGTTTTTGAATCGGCGCTCCACCTTTTGCACCCCTTCATGCCTTTCATCACGGAAGAGCTCTGGCACCGCCTGCCCAATCGAGAGGCCGAGGTTTCGATATCGCGCACGCCTTTTGCGCTGGTCAGTCCGCAAGCGGCGAATCCTGACGCGGAGAGAGACTTTGAGAATATCCGCAACCTGGTGGTTGCAGCGCGCAACGCGAAAGCCGAAGCGGGATTGCAGAAAGAAAAGGTCGCGGCGCGGGCGGCGACGGAGGACTCTGCGCTTCTCAACCTTCTCGATGTCCACCAGCAGACGATCCTGAGGCTTGGCGGTCTTGACTCACTTGGACTGGTATCCGGACGGCTTGAAACGGGAACCCACGTGACCTCGGCGTTGGAGTTTCAACTCCTTTACGAAAAGCAGGTGGATCAGGGCGCTGAACGGTCACGATTGGCAAAGGAAAGAGAGAAGCTGGAAGAGGCGTTGCTGCGGGTCAGGGATCAGTTGGAGAACCGGAACTTCCTGGACCGTGCGCCCGAAGACGTTGTTCGCGCCACGGAAAGCCGCCGCGCAGAGCTTGAAACTCAGTTCCAGAAAGTTGTTGAATCTCTTGAAAGGTTGGGATAACAGCGTGCCGGGTATGGACAAAGGCGGTTCGGTTTCACTGGACAGCATGGTTCCCGGTCTATCCGTTCAGGAAGTGCGCAAGGTAGTCGCGCGCGCTTTTGTTGAAGACCTGGGCCGCGGTGATGTAACCACCAGCCTGACCGTTCCTGAAAGCAAAAAGGCGCGGGGAACTTTCTATTCCAAGCAGCCTCTTGTGGTGGCCGGCCTGCCCGTCGCGGCGGAAGCCTTTCGATCGCTGGAACCCGATTGCCGATGGGACGCACTCGTGCCGGACGGGGCGAACGTTCCCGCGGGGGAGCCGCTGGCCCGGGTGGAGGGAAATGCTTCCACGCTGCTTTCGGGTGAGCGGGTTGCCCTGAATTTCCTTCAGCGGCTGTGCGGTATCGCCACCCTGACGCGGGAGTTCAAAAACCGGCTCGCGGGATTGAAGACGGAATTGCTGGATACCCGCAAAACCACTCCGGGCCTGCGGCTTCTTGAGAAATACGCTGTTCGCATGGGCGGTGGAACGAACCACCGGATGGGGCTCGACGACGGGATTCTAATCAAGAACAACCACATTGCCCTGGCGGGCGGTATCCGTGCCGCGATTGAAAGAGTGTGGCAACAGCGGCCGGCCGGGATGCCGATTGAAGTGGAGGTTCGGACCCGTGCCGAACTCGAAGAAGCGGTTGCGGCGGGCGCGGATATCGCTCTGCTGGATAACATGACGCCGGCGGAAGTTGCGGACTGCGTCGCTTTTGCGCAAGGCCGGATCGTGCTGGAAGTTTCGGGGGGCGTGAGCCTGGAGAATGTTCGTGCCTACGCAGAGACGGGAGTGGAGAGGATTTCCGTAGGCGCGCTGACCCATTCGGCCCCCGCGGCCGACATTAATTTTCTGATGGAGCCTTTCCTGGACGCATGACCACGGGAATTACAGATCACAAAATTGATCGCCTGGTCCACCTGCTGGTCAAGAACGCTACGGTGGTGATGCCGGGGCCCAAAATCGCTTCCGAGATTGGAGTCTCAAGATCCACGGTGTGGGAGTGGATCGAAAAGCTGCGATCGTTGGGCGTGGCGATCAAGGGGCATCCAAGGCACGGCTATCAGCTTGAGAAGCTTCCGGACATCCTGGTTCCCAGCCTGGTTCGGTCCGAGCTTTTGCATGGCGAAATAGGCCACAAGATTGTTCATTACTTTCGCACCGATTCGACCAACGGCGCGGCGCTGCAGCTTGACGCGCAGGATGCTTCTCACGGCGCCGTCGTTATCGCGGAGGAGCAAACGGCAGGGCGCGGACGGTTGGGACGGAAATGGTATTCTGAAAAGTCGAGCGGCATCTATACCTCGATCATTTTGCGGCCGCCCTTATCACCGGCGGCTGCGCCCATTCTGACCCTGATGGCAGGCGTTGCCGCTCACCGGGCCGTGTGTTCGGCCACGGGACTTCAGGCGGACATCCGCTGGCCCAACGACCTGCTGGTTAACGGAAAGAAGGTTTGCGGAATTCTGACTGAAATGAAGGCTGAGCTCGACCGCCTCCACATCGTGGTGCTGGGAATCGGCATCAATGTGAACCATCGTGCGATGCCGGAGGAGCTGCAGGAGATCGCGACCTCGCTTGCGATGGAGGGAGGCCGGAGCTACTCGCGATTACACATTCTCACGGAATTACTTCGTGAAGTGGAGCGTACCTATCACAGGCTTCTTAAGGAAGGCAACGCGGCCATTGTTGGGGAATGGTCGGCTGCGTCAAGCTACGCGCAAGGAAAGCGGGTCCGCGTCAAGGCCAATGAGCGTGAGTATTCCGGCACGACTGCGGGCCTGGATCTGAGCGGCGCCCTGAAGATCCTTCGAGACGATGGCCGGCAGGAGTTGCTGGTGGCGGGCGAAATTACTGAGCTAAGATAGGTGCTACTCGTGGTTTTCCAAAAAGTTTGAAAGCGCAGGCGCATGATGCTACTCGTGATTGATGTCGGCAACACCAACACAAGCCTGGGAGTCTTCAGGGAGCGCGAGTTGTGCGCGCAGTGGCGCCTGTCCACCCATCGCGACCAGACCGCCGACGAGTATGGCATCCTCAGCCGGAACCTCTTTACGCTGGGGGGAATCCAGCCTGGCCAGATTAACGCCATGATGGTTTCCAGCGTGGTGCCCACGCTCAATCCGGTGATTGAGGAGATGGCGGAACGCTACTTCCATCTTAAACCCTATTTTCTTGGCCCCGGGACCAGGACCGGAATGGCCATCCACTATGACAATCCGCTGGAGGTTGGGGCGGACCGCATTGCCGACAGCGTGGCGGCGTTTGAAAAGTATGGCGGTCCGTGCATCGTGGTGGATTTCGGGACGGCGATCACGTTTGATGCCATCTCTGAAAAGGGAGAATATCTGGGAGGGGTGATTGCGCCGGGAATCGGTATTTCGTCGGAGGCGCTGTTTGCACGCGCGGCCCGTCTGCCCCGGGTTGAGATTCGAGAGCCCGAGCGCGTGATCGGCACCAATACGGTCTCGAGCATGCAATCGGGGTTGTTCTACGGCTCGCTCGGGCTGGTTGACGGCGTTCTTGACCGCCTGTGCGCTGTGATGGGTCCCAAAACGCGCGTCATTGCCACGGGTGGCCAGGCGGGACTGCTGGCTTCGGCCTTGAAGCACAAGCCGCCGGTGGATGCTTTTCTTACCCTCGAAGGATTGCGGATTATCTACGAACGAAATCTCCAACAAACTCATCGCAAATAGCTTTGGAAAACTACTTTAATTATTTTACCGAAATTGAAGAGTGCTTCCAGCGGGCGCGCGGCGTCACGACGCTGCTTTCCACCCTGGACTGGGCGCTGATCGAATCCTGGAAAGAAGCCGGCATTCCGCTCGAAGCCGTGCTCACTGGAGTTGAGCGCACCTTTGAGAAGTACCATAAGCGGCCGCAGCGGTTCCGGAAAGTGAACAGCCTCGCCTATTGCTCGCAGGAAGTTCTGCGCGCCGCCGAAGGCGCCGGCCGGGCTGAGGCGGACGGCGCCCGCGAACGAAAAAGCCAGGACGAACCGTTTTTTGCAAAGAGCGACATCATCGGTTTTCTTACGCGCAATACGGAGATTCTTGAAAATGCTTCGAAGTCGCAGCAGAGCGAGGGCCCAAGTGTTCTGGCGCAGGATTTCGATGAAGTTGCAAAATCGCTTGCGGGCATTGCCGCCAGTGATGCCGATTGGGACGCGGACCCTGAAGGCCTGGAGCGGCATCTGACGGCGCTGGAAGACAAACTCACGGCTTCTCTGACGCGCGCCGCCCCCGTCGAATTGCTGACCGCTTTCCGGGCGGAGATTGACCGCGCGATGGCTCCCTACCGGAGAAACCTGGGGGCCGGCGAAATCGGATCACTGGAGCGACAATTCATCAAGAAGCGCCTCTTTGAGCATTACAATATTCCCCGGTTGAGTTTGTTTTACATTTGATTCTGCCCGGAGGCTAAGGGTCCGGGGCAAGCAAGTCTCGCGTTTTCCGGCCGATGAGAGAAAGGTGATCCATGTCCTTTGAATTTTCGCCGTACAAACTTGTCTACGGAGGTGAAGCTTTGGGGCACGCTCAGGGGCGCGCCGTCCTGGTTCCGCGTGCGCTGCCCGGCGAGCGGCTGGAAGTTGAACCGGTCCGCGTCGCAAAAGGGGTCGTCCATGCCCGGCCATTGCGCGTTCTGGAAGCCGCGCCTGAGCGCATCGACCCGCCCTGCCGCTATTTCGGCCGATGCGGCGGGTGTCATTATCAGCATCTTGATATCGAACACCAGGTCTCCTGGAAGGCGGAGATCCTTCGCGAGACGCTGCGGCGGATCGGAAAGATCACCTGGGAAAGCGAAATCACGATCCACCAGGCAAGCCCCTGGAATTATCGCAACCAGGCCCAGCTGAAAGTTGTTCACAACGAATCGGGCGAAACCGCTTTGGGCTTCTTCGAGGGTGAATCTCACCATCTTGTTTCCATCGACGAATGCCTTATTCTATCCTCCCGCCTGAATCAGGCGCTCGGGCAGCTTCGCCAGCCGCAGTGGCTTTCGAGGCTGCGGGGATGCCGGGAAATTGAACTCCTCGCCAACGAGCAGGACGATCAGGTTCGGATCACTCTTCAGGGAACTTTCGGGCCGGGGGAAGCCGAGCCGCTGGCGCGGGATTTGTTGCAGCAGGTTGAGGGTACGGTGGCAGTGGCGTTTCAGGATGGACGAAGAATGCAGAGGTTTGGAGAGTCCGCCTTCATCTACCGGGTTGGCGAGTTCAAGTATCAACTCAGCCCCGGCTCCTTTTTCCAGTCCTCCCGCCATCTGCTTCCCGAACTCGTTGCCGCGGTGACGGATGCGGCGCCCGGAGACCTGGCGCTCGATCTTTACGCGGGCGCGGGGCTGTTCACCCTTCCTCTTGCCCGGCGCTTCAAGCAGGTGATCGGCGTGGAATCCCAACCTGGCGCTGCACGCGATCTTGGAGCGAATGTCGGAAGCCACGGCCTGAAGAATGTCCGCGCGGTTGGGCAACCGGCTTTTGATTTTCTTCGCCGTTTTGCCCAGACCGGGCCCGACCTCGTTATTCTCGATCCTCCCCGCAGCGGGGTCGGCCCATCAGCCCTGAAATATCTGGTTGATTTGCGCCCGCAACGTATTCATTATGTGGCGTGTCACCCGCCGACCTGGGCGCGTGACCTGGCTTACCTGCTGGGGCAGGATTATCGTCTGGAAGGAGTTGAGATGTTCGACTGCTTCCCGCAGACATACCACATCGAATGCCTGGCGCGTCTTGTTCGTCAGGACCAGACTGCCTGATGAAATGTCCATTGCTGCTTTTGGCGGCTTGCTTTGCGCTGGGGATTCTCATCGCGCACGCTTTCTCCCCCGGCTTTCGGGAAATCCCAATCCTTCTCGCTGGATCGGCCGGTTGCCTGCTGATCGGCCTCATCTTCCTGCGCCGAGGCCGGTTTCGTGCGCCGGCCGGCCTGGCGCTTGCAGGCTTTGTTCTTGCTGGCATGGCGGCCGCCGTCAGTTTCCAATACCGCTTTCTGCCCAGCGACATTCACAGCCTGGCCGGCTGGGGCGTGAACCTGAAGACGGACGTTGAGACGGAAGGTGTGATTGCCGGCAATCCTGTTCGCGGGAGTAGCAGCTTCAGGTTCGATCTTGAGTGCCGCAGGATTGAAGTCGACGGGCAGTGGCGGAAGGTCCGGGGAAAAATCCAGGTACGGTTGTACACACCTGCCAATGCGCAAAGCTGGGCGGCTGCTGATGCCCTGAACCTTCGCTATGGCGATCTGATTCGGGCGCCGGTTCGATTTGAAAAGCCGTGGGTCTATCGAAACCCGGGAAGTTTTAATTTTCGCTGGTGGCTGGAAGCGATCAACGATATTTCCTGGGAAGGGGAGATCAAAAGTCCTCTCGCGGTCCAGAAGCTTTCGGAATCCCAGGCTTCCCGGTTTTCGATGCTGGTGCACAGCGTCAGAGCCCGCCTGCTGCGCGGCATTGACCAGATGTACCCGTCGTGGTCGCCTGAAGGGCGCGTGGGCGCTGTGTTGAAGGCGGTCCTGCTGGGTGACCGTTCTTCTCTTGACTCCGACACCGTGGAGAATTTCCGGCGGTCGGGTTTGTATCACCTGCTGGTCATTTCGGGGCTTCACGTGGGTCTGCTGGCTTCGGTGATTCTCTTCTTTTTGTATCTTCTGCGCGTGGGTGAGTCCTGGAGGATGGTGTATCTCCTGGTGTTTCTGGGGTCGTATGCATTATTAGTTGAGCAGCGGGCTCCCACCCTGCGCGCTTCGCTGATGATCGCGGCTTATTTGTTGGCCCGCTTTCTCTACCGCGACAGGCCGGGCCTGGATGCCGTCGGGCTTGCGGCGCTGGTGTTGCTCTTTCACAGGCCGGCCTGGCTTTTTGAGGCGGGGTTCGATCTCTCTTTTGCAGCCGCGCTGCTGATTGTCGGGCTTGTCGTTCCCATTCTCGAACGCACCTCGGCTCCTTACCGGAGAGCCCTGCTGGGTCTGGGTCGCGTAAGTCTTGACCCGCATCTCCCGCCGCGGGTAGCGCAGCGTCGGT
>Ga0307374_10008207_pt1 | contig 15671 bp, 12 predicted proteins | sample OX3MG_FD_202532 | JGI IMG/M metagenome (GOLD analysis project Ga0307374, IMG submission 202532) | Soil microbial communities from Risofladan, Vaasa, Finland - OX-3 | ecosystem: Environmental > Terrestrial > Soil > Coastal area > Acid sulfate soil | place: Finland: Risofladan, Vaasa | collected... | reverse complement strand
GACTTCCTCCTCACGATGATCCGTCGGAGTCCGCTCGTGTCCGACGAGGACGAGGAGGCGATCCTTCAGGGCAATGCGATCGAGCTGCTCGGGCTTCAGGCCGTTCCGCCGGTGCACACGGCACCGGACGTGCCGGCCTGAGATGCAGCTCCCGGGGACCAAGCGTTCAGGAGAAGACCAAGCGTTCAGGAGAAGAGGAGCAAAGGGCATGACGGCCATCACCAATACCGAGGCGTTCTACGAACTAGTGCCGAGGGGCGCCGATGTCGAGCGCGTCGGGACGGGCTTCACCTTCACAGAGGGCCCGATCTGGAACGCCGTGGGAGGGTTCCTCCTCTTCAGTGACATGCCCGGCGACGTCCGGCGGCGGTGGGATCCCGACAGCGGCGTGAGCGAGGTGATGCGGCCGAGCAACAAGGGAAACGGCATGACCTACGAGGTGGGCGGGTCCCTGCTCGTCTGCGAACACGTGACGAGCTCAGTCGTGCGCGAGCACGCCGACGGGACTCGTGAGACGATCGCCTCGCACTTCGCGGGCAAGGAGTTGAACAGCCCGAACGACGTCGTCGTCGCTTCCGACGGGAGCGTCTACTTCAGCGACCCGACCTTCGGCAGGATGCCGGTCTTCGGGCTCGAGCGGGCGCAGGACCTTTCGTTCCAGGGCGTGTTCCGCCTGCCATCTGGGGGCGGCGAGCTCGAGCTCCTCCTCGACTACTTCGAGCAGCCCAACGGGCTGTGCTTCTCGCCAGGGGAGTCGCGGCTGTACGTCAACGACAGCTCGCGGGCACTCATCGAGGTGTTCGACGTCGCTGGCGACGGCTCGCTCGGTCAGGGCAGCGTCTTCCTCTCTGGCATCGGGACGGGCGAGGTCGCCGAGGGGATCCCCGACGGAATGAAGTGCGACGAGCTCGGCAACGTCTTTGTCACCGGCCCAGGCGGGGTCTGGGTCGTCGACCCGGCCGGGGAGGTCCTCGGCCTCATCGAGGTCCCCGAGAACGTCGGGAACCTCAACTGGGGCGGCAGCGACTGGAAGACGCTCTTCATCTGCGCGTCGACCTCGCTCTATCGCATCGAGCTCGCGGTGGGCGGCAACCGCCTGCCCTACATGAACTGAGGAGAGACATGGCCGCCGGACAGGAACTCCAGCTAGAGCGCACGTCGAGCGCGCTCATCATCCAGGACCTCCAGAACGACGTGATCAGCGAGGGCGGTGCGTTCGCCGACTCGGGTGCCCCTGCCCACGCGGTGAGCCAGGGGATCGTCGTCAACGTCGCAAACCTTGCAGCGGCTGCTCGCGAGCTCGGCGTGCCCGTCGTCCATGTCCACTACGTCGTCGAGCCCGGCGCACGCGGACTGCGGCAGAACGCGCCGTTGTTCCAAGGGGTCAAGGCGTCCGACGCTCTCGTGCGCGGGACCTGGGGCGCGGCTCCCGTCGACGGCCTCGAGCCGCAGCCGGGCGACTTCACCGTCGAGAAGTTGCGCATGAACGGCTTCTACGGGACGAAGCTCGAGAGCCTCCTCAGGGGCCTCGGCACCGAGACGGTCATCATTACCGGCGCCTGGACGAACATGTCGATCGAGCACACGGCCCGCCACGCGGCCGATGCGGGCTTCGAGGTGATCGTGGCGCGCGACGGCACGTCGACAGTCAACGACGAGTGGCAGCATGCCGGGCTCGACTACGCGCTGACCAACGTCGGGCGGACGCCGACGTGCTCCGACATCATCGCGGCCCTTCGAGGTTGAATGCAGCGCCCGGCGGCACCCGCCGCCCGGCCCCGGCTGTGCCGCCGGGGCGGATGGCACGAGAGGTGAGATCACTGATGGGAAACGAGATCCTGCGACTGCCTGGCGAGATACTCTTCGGCCGGGGAGCGCTGGGTGCCATAGGGGCGCGGGTGCGGGCCTTCGGGGTGAGCACGCTGATCTGCACCGACCCGGTGATCGCGGCGAGCCCATCGGCGGACAGGGTGCGCGAAAGCCTTGCGGCGGCGGGCGTGCGCGTCACCGAGTTCTCCGGCACCGAGGCCGATCTGCCGCTCGCCTGCGTCGAGGCCTGCCTCGAGGTCGCGCGTCACGCACGGGTCGAGTCGGTCGTCGGGCTCGGGGGCGGTTCCTGCATCGACATGGCCAAGGCGGTCGCGATGCTTCTGGGCGATCCAGGCCCCGTCTCGCGCTTCTACGGCGAGAACAAGCTGACGCGACCAGTCCTGCCGGTCGTGGCGGTCCCCACCACCGCGGGCACCGGGTCCGAGGTGACGCCGGTCGCGGTCTTCAGCGATCCGGGCCGGTCGATGAAGGTGGGCGTCTCCGATCCCCGGCTCGTCCCGAAGGTGGCGATCTGCGATCCCGAGGCCACGCTCACCTGCCCGCCGGGCGTGACGGGTTTCTCGGGAGCCGACGCGCTCGTGCACGCCGTCGAGGCCTACTGTGCGCCGCCCCGGGCGAACCCGTGGGAGGACGTGCCGGGGGACGTGTTCCGCGGACGCCAGGAGCTGTCGCGCCACTATGCGCTCGTGGCGCTCGAGCGCATCGGACGCGCGCTCGAGCGCGCCTACCACCACGGCGACGACCTCGACGCCCGCGAGGACATGCTCTTCGCCAGCCTTTGCGCCGGGATCGCCTTCGCGCACGCCGGAACCGCCTGCGCGCACGCCCTTCAATATCCGGTTGGCGCCGCGACAGGAACCGCGCACGGTCTCGGTGTCGCCCTCCTGCTGCCCTACACGCTCGAGCTCGCCCGGCCCGACGTGGACGACGCGCTCGCCGATGTCGGTGCGGCGCTCGGTGGGTCCCGCGTCGGCGCAGACCCCGGCGAGTCGGCGATCGCTCTGATCGAGCAGCTCACCCAGGCCGTGGGTGTACCGGTGTCGCTCGCTGCGATCGGGGTCCGCCACGAGGACCTCGCGCGCTTCGCGGGGGAGGCGATCGCGATCGACCGGCTGGTGCGCAACAGCCCGCGGCCTGTGACCGAGGCCGATCTCCTCCGGGTGCTCGAGGCCGCCTTCGCCGGAGACCGCGCGAGACTCAGATAGCTGCTCGTGCCGACGTCGGTTCGAGCACCTCCTCGCCGGTCGAGGCGGCGAGCAGCTCGGCGGCATCGAGTGCGCGCACGCCGGCGCCCGTGGGCCCGGCCGCATCGTCGGCCCGGGTGGAGCGCGCGTCGTCCGTCGACGGGCGGTGAGTCGATCCGCCGGTGAACGCCCGCCCCATCGTCGATTCGTCAGCGTCACGTCGGGGCCGTGCGCAAGGCGTGAACCAGCGCAGCGGTCCCTTCTCGTGGTTCTCGTCCTCGCGAAGGAGCAGGCAGTCGGGGCAGCCTTCGGCGATGACCGGTGCAGCCCGGTGGACGAACCACTAGACGGCGTCGAGCAGATCCAGTCTGCTCGACGGTGCTCACCAGCCGAGCGCCAACGCGATGCCGACGATCACGAGCAAGGACCCCCCGGCGATCGAGGCGGCAAAGCGGGGCACGCGGAGCCCGGCGGCGCGTCCGAGGCGCGAACCGAGCCCGACGGCGAGCAGGGAGAGAGCGCCGGTGACGACGGTGGTCGCCGCGAGGGGCAGCCTCGCGGCGCCGCCGCCCACGCCGGTGCCGATGTTGTTGAGCGAGAGCGACACACCGAGGACAACGGCGTCTCGCGTGGCCATCGGCCGGGAGGAGGGGCCTCCGTGTTGCAGCCTTGCGGAGAGCCGAGTGGCGTCGGCATCGGACTTCCCGCCCGTGCGTCGGCGCCGGAGAAGGGCGACGACCACTGCGTACGCCCCGACGGTGCACAGGGCGAGGCCACCAATCAGGGGGGCCGTCGAGGCCGGCAGCCATGACGCGACCCTCCCGCCCGTCGCCATCGCGGCAGCGGTCGCGACCATCGTGATCAGCGCGATCACTGCGTTCGGGCCGGCGGTGACGTGTCCTTGCCGCAACCCGATCGCCGTTCCGGCGCCGAAATTGTCGAGGTTCGACGTTATGCCGATCAGCACCATCGCTACCCACGGCATCGCGTCAGGTGCCCGCCGGGGCGTGGAGGCCTGTCACCGTGCCTCCGGTCTCGAGACCTCCGGCGTCACGTCGCGGGCGAGCGCCTCGAGCTCCTCGAGTCCGAGCGTGCGCCTCTTCGCGAGCGACGAGGAGCTCAGCGGCTGCAGGGTGTCGAGCGTGTCTCGATCGGACGCGTTCTTGTCGAGGCGTTCGACCACCTCGTCGAGGTCGTCGACGCGACTGTCCGTGCCGCGGACGATGCTCGGACCGGTCTAGCCGACGAGCTGCGGGAGGTTCGCAGTCTCCTCGGTCCGGCGGGTGTCTCGGACGTCGCGCCCCCAGGTCGCAACGCGCGCACCCGGGTCGAGATGATGGTGGACTCCAGGTCGACGAGCTTCGTGCCGCTGATCGGGCGACCGGCGCGCTGCAGCGCGCCCGAGAGCTTGCTGACCAGCCGGGCGATGCGTGTGAGCTTCTCGGCCCTGATGTCGAGGTTCTGGTCGCAAAGCGTGAGCAGCTCCGCGACGACCCCTTCGAGGGCGTGTGGTCTGCACGCCCTCCGACGCCGCTCGCGGTCGTCCGACTCGCATGAGTGCCGGGCCTCGCCGCCATGAGGCGTTTCGCGACGGGCAGTCCCATCTCGATGCGATGGACCGCAGTCCCCGTGAGAGCGTGTGCGATCCCGACCTTGTAGTCGGCGGCATCCGGGTCCCATGGGCCGGTGAACCACGGCGCGTAATGCCAGGAGGTTCTCGGCTCCCCCATGGTCGCCTCCTCCGGCGGTCCGCCGTGTGGCGCGTGGGACACGCGGCGCGGCTAATTGACGAGGTAGTCCAAGGTCTCGCGAGTGGCGATCGCCTTCACGATCTGGGAAGCGGCCTTTGCGCGCGACTCTTGCACCGCCTCGACCGAAAGATACGCGCTGTGGGGGCTCGTCATGAGCCCGGGCACCCCGGCGAGCCGCTCGAAGGGCGGGGGCTCCGGATCGAAGGTGTCGAGAGCCGCGCCGCCGAGCTTGCCGGATTCGAGCGCGCTGATGAGATCCTCGAGCACAACGACCGGCCCCCTCGAGACGTTGACGAGGAATGCTCCGTCGCGCATCTGTGCCAAGGTCGATCGATCGATGAGGCCGCGCGTCTCGTCTGTGAGCGGGCAGTGCAGCGAGACGATGTCCGAGCGCTCGAAGAGCTCGGACAACGAGACCAGCTCCTCACCGCCCGATACCGAGGTGACGTAGGGATCAGCGACGAGGATCGCGCAGCCGAAGGGGGCGAGGAGCTCGCCGAGGCGGCGGGCGATCTTCCCGTAGCCGACGAGGCCCACCGCGAGCGCGGAGAGGCGATGGACCGGCCCGATAGCACCGACTCCCCACTGCCCGTCGAGGACGAGCTCGTCGGCGCGCTTCAGGCGTCGCAGCATCGCGAGGATGTACGCCATCGCGTGGGTGGCGACCTCGTCGACGCAGTAGTCCGGAACGTTGGTCACCGCGATGCCTGCCTGCCTCGCGGCAAGCAGGTCCACGCTGTCGACCCCGATCCCGTAGCGGGCGATGATCTCGCACCGCTCCAGCCCCTCGATGGCATCGCGATCGAGGGGGAAGTAGGTCGTGAGGATGCCCTCGGCATCGCGTGCCGCCGCGAGGATCTCGGCGCGGCTCCCGCCGGGAACCTCGACGGTCCCGCCCACCGCGGCGATGATCGCCCGCTCGACATCGACGTCGGATGAGAGGGGATCCGTCACGACGACCTTGAAAGGTCTCACGTACGGGCCCCCCTCGGCTGTCCATCGCACCAGTTCGTGATGATGCTCAGCCCCCTGAAGCCCTGTCGCCGTGACATGTTGCGGACGGATGATGCACCCTGCATTTTACAGAGGCGCGCGCGGATGGTCAATGCTGCGCCAGAGTCTGCCAAGGACTCGACGGAGACAAGATGGCACAGCGGCGGTGTCGCGCACGATGCGCGTACCTCACATCGCCGTGCGAGATCCCTTCCCGCGCGGGCGCTGAATCGACCGGCCAAGGCGGATGCGCGCGACGACGCGTCGCCGGCCCGGCCTCAGTTGACCGTCCGTCAGCGAGCTCGGTGCCGCTCCCTCGGCGTGACCCTGGGAACGTCGTCGAGACCGGCACTCTCGGCGGGTGGGCTTCGCGCGTAGACCGCCAGTGTGGCCGCAGCCCGGCGACACGATCGAGGTCCGCGTGAGGGCGAGCGGTGCGTTCCGCAACCGGGTCGTCGCCGACGAGGGCGCGGTGCGGGAGTGGCCGTGGCTCCGGCAAAAGTGCTGGGAGAAGCGGCTTTGAGCGAATGTGCCCCCGAGGCGAGGTGGGCCGCGCGTGCTCCTCGGCGGCTCAACCAGTGTCAGCCGCCGTTTCCGGTGAGGGCGTCCCCCGCGCGTGGCGCGAGGAGCAGGGCCTCGATGACGGGGACGACCAGTAGAAACCCGAGAAGGATCACCGCCGTCCGGTACTGGTCGACGAGAGTGCCGCTCGTGTGCAGCAATCGCGACACTGGCCCGCCGATTCGGACACTAAGGGCGGCGAGTGCGATGCCGAGGCCCGCGGCGAGTTGTTGCGTAGTGGCGAACAGGGTGCTCGCGTCGCTGGTCATGGCGGAGTCAACGTCCGCGAAGGCGATCGTGTTGTACGCCGAGAAGCCGGTCGAGCGGAAGACGCCGCTCAGCACGAGATCGCCGCCGATGAGGACCTCGGGCGTATGGGGGCTCATCGCCGCGAACAGAAGGAAGGTGCCGAGCGACCCGCAGCTGCTGATGAGAAGGACGCTTCGGAATCCGAAACGGCGGAGCATCGGTGTGGTGAGCGGCTTGATGCCGACGTTGCCCGCGAAGAGGAACAGCAGCAGCAGCCCGGATCTGACGGGCGACCATCGGTACGCGATCTGGAAGGTGAGTGGTACGAGGAGGGGCATCGCCCCGATGACGAGCCGAAACACCGAGCCCCCCGCCGCAGAGGCCCGGAAGGTCGCGATCTTGAGCACGCGCAGGTCGATCAACGGGTTGGCACTCCGCCAGAGGTGTGCGCCCGTGAGCGCGATCAGCACGAGCGCGGATCCGAAACCGGCGACCACGGGCGGCCAGGAGCTGCGCGGGTCGGACGCTCGTTCGGCCACGAGGACGAGCGTCGTGATGGCCGCGGCCGACAGGAGCAGGCCGAACCAGTCGAGGGCGGCTGCACGACGTCCCTCGATGCGGGGCACGATCCGCTGCGCGAAGGCCAGCGCGATGATGCCGAGCGGCAGGTTGACGAGGAAAATCCATCGCCAGGTCGTATGCGTGACGATCACGCCGCCGAGGGCCGGCGCGATGAGCGGCGCGACGAGCGCCGGCCAGGTGAGGTAAGCAATCGCGCGGATCGTGTCGAGACGCGCCGTGGCCCGAAGGACGACGATGCGGCCGACGGGGACCATCATCGCCCCTCCGACGCCCTGGAGCACCCGCATCGAAACGAGCATCGCGGCCGAGGTGCTGAGCGCGCACCCACCGGACGCGACCGTGAAGACCGCGATCGCGGCCGTGTACACGCGACGAGCACCGTACCTGTCGGCAGCCCAGGCACTGCCGGGGATGAGCACCGCGAGCGTGAGGAGGTAGGCCGACATCACGAGGTTCAGGCTGACCGCGCTGACCCGGAGCGACCGGGCCATGCGCGGCAAGGCCGTCGTGATGATGGTCCCGTCGAGGTTCTCCATGAAGAGGGTCCCGGCGACGAGCAGCGCGAGGGACCTCGGGAGCGCGCGGGGGTGGCCGCCAGCGCCGGCCGCGGTGCCGCGCTCCACCGCCTGCGCGGCTGGGCCCGCCGCGCCAGACCGCCCGTCATCGTGCACCCGGACGCCGGCGGTCAGTTGATCGGATCGGTCACGCCACCAGTATGTCTCAGGTTCCTCAGGTTCGTGGCTGCTCGCGGGCCCCCGGGTCGAGCGCGTGATCCTCCGTGGGCGTGTCCGATCTCTCGCTCGCCCTGATCTCGGGCAGGTTGCGCGGGTGCTCGCCGTGGCGGTGCGCCCCGCACTTGACGGGGCCCTCCGCATGGTGCAGTCTGCAAGATATAGGGATCGGCTCGGCCGCTCCCGGGGTCAAGGGGGGAACACGAGTGGCTGGAGCAGATGCGCGCGCCTGCGGGCCATCTGGGGATCGGTGGAGTGCCCGCGAGCAGCCTTTTGGGGCGATCTGGCGAGCCCCGACAGAGCTCGGAGTCCGCCGCGGGCCATGGGAACCGGGCCTCAGGTGTCCCCGATGAGCACATTCCTTCTCGGCGTCGGTTTCGGGCTCGTGACCGCGGCGATCCTCGCGATCTCGACGGTGGCACTCTCGCTCCAGTTCGCCGTGACGAACGTCCCGAACTTCGCCCATGGCGAGATCATGACACTCGGGGCATTCGTCGGTTACAGCACGTTGCAGTGGTCGCACAGCGTCCCGCTCGCCATCGTGCTCGCGATGGCGAGCGGTTCGGTTCTCGGGGTCGCCATCAACAAGTTCATCCTCGGTCCGTTCCGCAAGCGCAACACCGCGCTGCTCACCCAGTTCGTACTTACCATCGCAATCTCTCTCATCGTTCAGAACGCGCTCTTGTGGATCTACGGGGGAAACACCCTGCCCATATCGGTGAGCTCGGGTCTCCCCGTCCACATCGGCCCGTTCCTTCTTACCCCGGAGGAGGACATCATCATCGGCGCCGCGGCGGCGATCATGATCGCCGTGCACGTCCTCTTGAGGTACACGATGTTCGGGAAGTCCCAGCGGGCAGTCGCCGAGAGCCCCTCGCTCGCGCAGGCCAGCGGGATCAGCGCGAGCAAGGTCATCACTCGCACCTGGATACTCACCGGTGCCCTCGCAGGGCTCGCGGGCTTCGTCCTCGGCCTCACCTCCGGGGGCGTGTTCCCGACGCTTGGCTTCGGGTTCTTGCTCGTGGTCTTCGCCGCCGCCATCCTCGGCGGGATCGGCCGGCCCTACGGAGCCATGGCTGGCGCACTGGTCGTGGGTGTGGCGATGGAGGTGAGCGCCCTATACATCAGCTCGGACTACAAGACCTCTGTCGCGTTTGCCATTTTGATCCTGGCGCTGCTGTTCCGGCCGCAGGGACTGTTCACCTCCCGCATGGCGGAGATGGCCTGAGATGCTCGAGTACCTCGTCAGCGTCCTGACTCTCGGCGCAGCCACCGCGGTCATCGTGCTCGGCCTGAACGTCCGGTGGGGGCTCAGCGGTCAGCTCGACCTCGGCTTCTACCTGATGGTCGCAGTCGGCGCCTACGTCTACGGAGTGGCCACGCTCGGCCCATCGAACGGCCAGGGGCAGGTAACCTACATTCTCGGGCTGCGCCTCCCCTTTCTCGTCGCGATATTGATCGCCGGCGCGGCGAGCGGATTGCTGTCGCTCGTCATCGGCTCGATCGCCCTCCGCAGGGTCCGTGGTGAGCGTTATGCGATCGTGACCGTCGCCGCGACGATCATCGGCTACTCGTTCATCTCCCAGTACTCGCCGCTGTTCGACGGCTACAACGGCATCTACGGTGTTCCCCGCCCATTCGCCGGCGTGTTGAACCTGAGCGCGCAGGGCTATTCGAACTTCTACTTCGTGCTCGAGGTCTGCGTCCTCGTGATCGTGTTCGTCCTGCTCGAGATGGTGCGCCGCAGTCCCTTCGGCAGGGCGGTCAAAGCCGTGCGCGAGGACGAGGTCGCGGCCGCGGCGTTCGGCAAGAGCGTGTACGGCCTGCGGCTCAAGGCCTACGTGCTCGGCGGCGTCGTCGGTGGCATCGGCGGCTGCCTCCTGATGGGCTACATCTCTGCCTTCAACCCGGCATCGTGGTCGGCGATCGAAACCTTCCTGCTCTACGGTGCACTGATCGTCGGAGGAACGGGCAACAACGCAGGAGCCGTCCTCGGTGCACTCATCGTGCTCATCGGCATCCCGCAGCTCGCCCAGGCAATCCCGGTAGTCGGTAACGATGCCAATGCGCTGCCCGCGATCGAGAACATGGTGATCGGGTTGCTCATCATCGGCGTCCTGCGGTTCCGCCCAATCGGGATCCTCCCCGAGCGGAAGACGATGAGCGGACAACTCCCTCGATGGATGCTGCACGGCTCGAAGAAAGAAGGCGTGACGGCGGAGCGCTCGATGGTGAGCCCGACAGACGCGGTCGCCGCACCGATCCTCGAGGTTCGCGACGTTCGAAAGCGCTTCGGTGGCCTCTATGCGGTGCAAGGCGCCACCTTCTCGGTGCAACGGTCGAGCATCACGGGTCTCGTTGGACCGAACGGCGCGGGAAAGAGCACGATGATCAACCTGATCTCCGGTCTGATGTCGCCCGACAGCGGCGTCATCGTGCTCGACGGCGAGGAGATCCAGGGCCGGCCGCTGCACTGGACCAGCCGGCGCGGCCTGCTGCGCACCTTCCAGGTCGCGCGAGAATGGCCGAAGCTCACGGTGACGGAGAACGTAATTGCCGCCCACCCGGACCGCGAGCGGGAATCGCTCTGGCGCTCGCTCTTCGCACGGCGCTCCCTCAGGCGCTCGGAGAACGAGCTCGAGGCCCAGGCGCTCGCCACGATCGATCGGCTCGGACTGTCGCGGGTCAAAGACGAGCTCGCCGGCAGCCTGAGCGGCGGCCAGAAGCGCCTGCTCGAGTTCGCCCGCGCGGCGATGGTGAAGCCGAAGGTCCTGCTGCTCGACGAGCCGTTGGCTGGCGTCAATCCGGTGCTCGCCCAGGAGATCGCCGCGGCGGTCGAGGACCTGCGCTCGGCGGGTACGACGATCGTGATCGTCGAGCACAACATGCGGTTTGTCGAGAAGAGCTGCGACACGGTCGTCGTCATGGGGCAGGGGCGAGTGATCGGCGAGGGATCGATGGCCGAGCTCCGGCAGAACGAGGAAGTAGTCGAGGCCTACCTCGGCTCCGGGAGCATGGCATGACCGCCCCCGTGGAGTCGAGTGGCGACCTCCTCCTCGTCACTGGCCTCGAAGCCGGGTACGGCGGCGCGCCGATCGTACGAGGTATCGACCTCGCGGTTGGAAAGGGAATGCTCACCTGCGTCGTCGGGCCGAACGGCGCCGGCAAGTCGACCGCGCTGAAGGCGATCGCCGGGTCGATCCGGGCGACGGGTGGCCGGGTGCAGCTCGCGGGGCGGGACGTGACGAAGCTGCCCACCGAGGAGCGGGTCGGTGCTGGTCTCGGCTATGTCCCCCAGGTCGCGAACGTCTTCACGACGTTGACGGTCCTCGAGAACCTCCAGATCGGCGCGATACGAAAGCGCTCTCGCACCAAGGAGAACGTCGAGATGGTGTGCGGCATCTTCCCGGACCTGAAGCCCGCCCTCGGGCGCCCGGCCGGCACCTTGAGCGGCGGACAACGCAGCATGCTCGCGCTCTCCCGGGCTCTCATGGCCGACCCCCTGCTGCTGCTGCTCGACGAGCCGACCGCGGGGCTCGCGCCGCGCGTGGAGGAGCAGGTGTGGGATCACATCCTCAACATTCAGAGCCGGGGAATCAGCATCCTCGTCGTCGAGCAGAACACCCGTAGAGCCCTCACGCACGCCGGTTGGGCCTACGTCATGGTCGACGGCGCATTGGCATCGCAGGGCCCAGGCCTCGACCTGCTCGGACGTCAAGAGCTCGTCGACATGTACCTCGGAGGATGAACCGCAACACCAGGGACCACCAAACAAGGAGCATAAAAGTGAGCAATTGGGGGAAGAACCGATCACGCGCCCGAGTTCTCGGCGCGGTCTCCGTCGCCGGAGCGATGGCTATAGCGTCGGCGGCACCGGCTCTGGCCGCTGCGCCGCACGCCAGGAACCGGTTGATGAGCAAGCATGCGACGGTCCATTTCACGGGGAACCCGATCCACTTCACGGTCCTCGGCGCAGACACGGGGACCTACGCGACGTTCGGCCAGTCGATGTACGCCGGAGCCGTCGACGGCCTGAATGCCGTCAACGCAGCGGGTGGCATCCTCGGCCGCAAGCTGATCCTCGACAAGGTGGACACCCACGGTGACCCGGCGGACGCCGTGTCATCGCTCCAGCAGGAGTTCGCGAAGAACCACCCGGTTGCAATCATCGGCCCGACCACGCTCGAGATCTTCGGTGTGCGGCCGGTCATCACCGAGAACAAGATCCCGGACATGTTCAACGGCGGCTCGACAGCCTTCGACCACAGCACCAACCCGTGGATCTTCCGGATCAACCCGTCGGACTCCCAGGAAGCGGTGGCGATCGCGATGTACGCGCGCCAGCGCGGGATCAAGAAGGCGGCGATCCTCTTCACGACCGAGGCCTCGCAGCAGGAGCTCGAGCCCTTCCTCGAGAAGGACTTCAAGGCTCTCGGGGGGACTGTGGTCTCGGTGACCAACGTGACGCCTACCCAGACGTCCTACAACTCCGAGATCATCAAGCTCCTCGCGTCGCACCCGCAGGCGATCATCGGCCAGCTCGACCCGCCGACCGCGGCGACGTTCTTCCACGAGCTGACCGGGCTCAACGGGACGAAGACGCCCTTCATCGGCACCGACGTGACTGCTGGCGGCGACTGGATCACCGCCGTCGGCGCGCACCTGGCGAAGCAGATGGTGACCTCCGTCGAGGGCGCTACGCCGACGAACCCGGCCGGCAACGCGTTCAACAAGCTCCAGCAGGCGGCGTGGCATCAGGCGGCTCCGTCGGGCGCCAACTACGCCTATGACGGTGTCGTGGACGTCGCGCTCGCGATCGACGCGATGAAGGGAACGACGGGCACGGATATCACGAAAGGCCTGCTCAAGGTGTCCAACCCGCCAGGAGCGACGGCCTGGACCTACGCCCAGGGCCTGTCGCTTCTCAAGGCTGGCAAGAAGATCAACTACGACGGCGCGAGCGGCCCGATGGACTTCAACAAGTGGCGCAACGTCTCCGGCCCCTGGGTCGTCGTGCGTGCCACCGGAGCGGCCAATGACGCTCTCAACACCGTCGAGACGATCACCGCGGATCAGGTGGGCGTCGTGGCGAACAAGTACGGCCTATGAGTCTTCACGACTCCTCGGGTCGTGATGTCGTGGAGGGCGCCCGGTCAGCCGGGCGCCCTCGCGGCGCTCAAGGCCAAACCGTGGTCATCACCGGTGCGGGGGGCGGCATAGGCCGCGCCTCCGCGCTGCGCTATGCCTCCGAGGGTGCCGCAGTCGCCGTCCTCGACTCGAACCCCGAGACCGCACACGCGGTCGCAGCCGAGGTGGATGCGGCGGGCGGTAGGGGGCTCGCGTTCACCACGGACGTCTCTGACCCCGAAGCCGTGCGGTCGGTCGGCGAGGACCTGCGGTCCGCGACCGGCGGAGCCGACGTCCTCATCCACGCTGCGATTCAGCGGATGCCAGGACATCTCGAGACGCTGCCGGTCGAGAGCTTCGACCGGCTCCTCGCGGTCGGGTTGCGGGGAGGCTTCCTCGTTGCGCAGGAGTTCGGTCGCGACATGATCGCCAAAGGTGCCGGATCGGTCGTGTTCGTCGGCTCGACAGCCGCCCACCTGCCGTACCCGCACACTGGCGCCTATAGTGCCTGCAAGGCCGCGCTTGTCATGCTCGCCAAATCCTTTGCCCTCGAATGGGCCGGATACGGCGTGCGCTCGTTCTCGGTGAGCCCGGGGATGATCCGTACCCCGATGACAGAGGAGCTCTACTCGCGACCTGAGATCCTCGCGGGCAGGAGCAAGATGGCGCCGCTCGGCCGGATCGGGTCGGCTGAAGAGGTGGCTGAGATTATCCACTTCCTCGCCTCGGACGCCGGCGCCTACCTCACCGGCGAAGACGTGCTCGTCGACGGGGGGTTCGTCATGAGCAAGTTCATGCACGTGCCGGGACGGGACTGAACGATGCCAGAGCTCGCCAGGATGCGCATGCCGGCGTCGGGCCACGCCGGAGGGCGCGACGAGCCTCGGGAGATCGGGCCGGCGAGATGAGCACCGGGTCCGCGACCTCTGGCAGGGAGCGGTTCCCGCGCCTGTTCAGCGAGCTCGCCCTCGGCACGCAGGTTCTGAAGAACCGCATCGTCTTCCCGCCGACGTGCCCGTCGTGGGTAAGCGATCCGCGCAGCGCCCGCTTCAACGAGCTCGCCGCGCCGTACTACGAGGAGCGGGCGAGCGGCGGAGTGGGCCTCATCATCATTGGTGGCACCCATACCCACGAGAGCTCCATCGCCTCGCCGCTCGCCCAACCAGGACTGTGGGACGATCGCCAGATCGAAGGCTTCGCCCGGGTCGCCGAGGCGGTCCACCGGCACGGCACCAAGCTGGCAGTCCAGCTACGGCACACGGGCGTGCGTGGGTTTCCCTATTACAAGGAAGATCCTATCTACGACGTCGACGCGACGTGGTACACGATGGCGCCGAGCCAGGTCCCCCTCGGGGAGTTTCCGGGGGGTCACACGCCAAAGGAGCTCTCCGACGACGAGATCGAGGACATCCTCGAGGGTCACGCGAGCGCAGCGCGCCGGGCGATGGAAGCGGGACTCGACGGCGTCGAGTTCCACCTCAGCCACGGCTACCTTTCCTGGCAGTTCCTCTCTCCGCTCTACAACAAGCGCACCGACCGCTGGGGAGGCTCTTACGAGAACCGGCTGCGGTTTTGCGTCGAGGCGCTTCGGCGCATGCGGGCCTCGATCGGACCCGACAAGTTCCTCGGGTACCGGATCAATTGCACCTCGATGTGGCCAGGCGACCTCGAGCAACAAGACGTCCTAGCGATCGTGGCGGACCTCCAGGCCCGCACCGAGATCGACTTCGTCGACGTCACGGTCGGGGTGCACCACCAGTTCATCCACGCGCCGATGCACTTCGAGGGGGGCTGGGAAAAGGAGTATGCGCGCGCGATTCGCGAGGTAAGCGACAAGCCGGTATTCGTCGTCGGGCGGGTCACGACGCCCGAGGTCGCCGAGCAGCTCCTCGTCGAGGGAGCAGGCGACGCAGTGGGCCTCGCCCGGCAGCTCTTCGCCGACCCTGACTGGGTGTTGAAGGTCGAACAGGACCGCAGCGACGACATCCGCAGGTGCGTCGCCGCCAACTTCTGCTGGAAGAGCGTCTCGCGCGGGATGCGGGTGCAGTGCGTCTACAACCCGACGGTCGGTCGGGAAGCCCTCTGGGGAAAGAAGGCTCCACTTCGAGCGCCCAAGGCGCGACGGGTAGTCGTCGTGGGGGGCGGCCCCGCCGGTCTCGAGTTCGCACGCGTCGCCGCGATGCGCGGCCACGAGGTCTCGCTCTACGAGCGTGAGGCCGAGCCAGGCGGGCACGTACGAGTTCAGGCGATGCTCCCCGGGAGGGCGAACCTCGCGCAGATCGGGACCTGGCTCCACGAGCAGGCGCTCAAGGCCGGCGCAAGGATCCACACCGAGGTCGAGGTAACCGCCGAGTCCCTCGGTCAGATCTGCCGCGATGCCGGCGCCGATCACGTGGTCGTCGCGACGGGTTCTCGCATCTGCCGAGACGGCTTCCAGGGCTGGACCGGCGCGGCGCTGCCGGGGGCCGAGGAGGCCAACTGCCTAGGTTGGGACGAGGTCCTTCTCGGGCAGGTGGCTGTCGCCGGCAACGTCCTCGTCGTCGACGACCAGGCGGACGCCGTCGGGCCCCTCGTCGCCGTGCATCTCGCCACTCACGGCGCGGCCTCGGTCTCGCTCGCCACTCGTTGGCCGATGGTCGGAATGGAGACGCTCGCGGATGCCT
>Ga0307374_10008206_pt1 | contig 15672 bp, 9 predicted proteins | sample OX3MG_FD_202532 | JGI IMG/M metagenome (GOLD analysis project Ga0307374, IMG submission 202532) | Soil microbial communities from Risofladan, Vaasa, Finland - OX-3 | ecosystem: Environmental > Terrestrial > Soil > Coastal area > Acid sulfate soil | place: Finland: Risofladan, Vaasa | collected... | reverse complement strand
CAGGCCGATCTCACGGCGTTGCGCGGCCTGATCGATCAGGCGATCAATGGCCAGGGACAGGTGGCGCTGGTGAGCGGCGAGGCGGGGATCGGCAAGTCGCGGCTGGTCGCCGAAGCAAGAACCTACGCGACTTCGCAGCGCATGCAGGTCTTCCAGGGTAGTTGTTTCCCCAGCGATCGGACGGCGCCCTATGCTCCTCTGCTCGATCTCTTCCGATCCCATTTTCTCACGCCCGCCGCCCCACCCGACGCCGACGAGACGCCACCGCTGCTGAGCGAACTGCGCCGCCTGATCCCGGAGTTGGCGTTGCGCTTTCCCCAGGAGTCGGGCATATCGGCGCTGCCACCAGATGATCCCGATCAAGAGAAGCAGCGACTCTTTGCCATCATGGCGCATTTCTTCACCGAGCAGGCGGCGCGCCGCCCTACACTGCTCATCATAGAGGATGTTCATTGGTGTGACGACCTCAGCCTGGACTTTCTAATGCGGCTGGCGCGCCGCTCTAAGCAGGCGCCGCTGCTGTTGCTGCTGACCTACCGTAGCGACGAACTGTACCCACCCTTGCGACAGTGGCTCGCCCAGCTGGATCGGGAGCGATTGGCGCACGAGTTCTCGCTCGCGCCGCTTTCACAGTCCGAGGTCGCCGCCATGCTGGGCGCCATTTTGGGCGTCGTGTCGGATACGCAGCCAGCCGTTGACACCGACCTGCTCGCTGCGCTCTACACGCGCTCCGAAGGCAACCCGTTCTTTGTCGAGGAACTCCTCAAATCGCTGGTGACATCTGGCGAGCTGTCGCCGGTAGACGGCGCCTGGCGGCATGGAACGCAGCGCGACGCTGTGCCACGGAGCGTCCGCGAGGCCGTGCAGCAGCGCGCTACATACCTGAGCGCGGACGCGCGTCGCCTGTTGACACTGGCGGCGATTGCCGGGCGACGTTTCAACGTGACGCTGCTGCGCGAGATCATGGGCTGCGACGAGGCGCGCCTGTTGGCGCTGCTCAAAGAAGTGATGGCGGCGCAACTGGTGAGTGAAGAGGCGGCGGACCAGTTTGCCTTCCGGCATGCGCTGACGCAGCAAGCCATCGCCGCCGAGTTGCTGGAGCGTGAACGCCTGACGCTTCATCGCCGCATCGCCGAGACGCTGGAGCAGTTCGCCGCCTCGTCCCCCGTGCGTGAGCGCTACCTGGAAGATTTGGCCCACCATAGCTTTGCTGCTGAGATGTGGGAGCAAGCGCTGACGTATTCACAGGAGATGGGGGAACGCGCGTTGGCGCTCTACGCCCAGCGCGCCGCCATCGGCCATCTGACCAATGCGCTTGAGGCGGCCAGCCGTCTCTCAGTGGCTCCGTCGGCGCGCCTGTACCACCTGCGCGGGCAAGCGTATGAAACGCTCGGCGACTTCGAGCGCGCTCGTGGCGACTATACGCGCGCCCTAGAAGCTGCCGGGAGTGTGCGCGAAGGGGCGATGGAGTGGGAAAGCATAATGGCGCTGGGCTTCCTGTGGTCGGAGCGCGATTACGAACGAGCGGGCGCATGGTTCCAGCAGGCCATCGCCTTGGCCGATCAGCTTGGCAAGCCAATGCTACACGCCCGCAGCCTCAACCGCGTGGGCAATTGGCTGGTGAACACCGGTCGCACGGCGGAGGGCATACGCGCCCACCAGGAGGCGTTCGCCATCTTCGAAGCGCGGGCCGACACACGCGGCATGGCGGAGACGTTGGACCTGTTGGGGACTGGCTACGGTCTGCAAGGCGACAAGATCAACTCGGTCCACTACCAGACACAGGCAGTCGCGCTCCTACGCGCCCTCAGTGATGATCGCACCCTCTCGTCGCTGCTGGCCGGGCGCGCGTTCCAGTCGGCGCTGGAAACCAACGAGACAATCTATCAGCCAATGCTCACGGTGGCGGAGTGCCGCACGGACGCCGACGAATCATTGCGTCTGGCGCGGCAGGTCGGCTCGCTCTCCGGGCAGGCCTTCGCCGAATTCGCGCTCTGCTACACGTCGTCATTTGGGGGTGATGTGGGGCAGGGGCTGCGCCACGCGCACGAGGCGCTGCGCATCGCCACGGCCATCGAGCATCGCCAGTGGCAGGCGATCGCCGCCTACGGGTTGGGCAATATCTACCTGTTCTTGCTGCAACCTGCCCTGGCGCGGTCCGTGTTGGAGTCCGGCCTGACGCTGGCGCGTGAACTTGGCTCGGAGTTCTTCGTCGGCGCGTTGGCTGCAATGCTGGCGCTAGCGCATATCCAGGCGCACGAACTGCCGCAGGCGGAGGCGATTCTCGCGTCGGTGGCGCCCCTTGAACGGCTGCCCCATACGTTGGCAGATCGGCAGATCGCCTGGGCGTGGGGTGAGCTGGCGCTGGCCCAGGGCGATGGGCGCCGCGCGCTGGAGCGCGCCGATCACCTGCTCGCCACGGTTCCTGGCGACCCACAGCCGCAGCCCATCCCGTATCTGCTGCATCTGAAAGGCGAGGCGCTGGTCACCCTCGCGCGCTACGACGACGCCGAGCAGGCGCTGGTGGACGCGGCGCATGGCGCGGAGATGCGCCACGATCAGTTCATCCACTGGCGCATCCTGGCTGCCCTGGCGCGTCTGCATCACCGGCTGAAGCGCAAAGAGCGCGCCCAACAGGGCGCGAACGCCGCCCAGCGGATCATCGCAACCCTCGCCGCCACCATCGAGGACACGGCACTGAGTGAGCGCTTTCGGGGCAGCGCGCTGGCCTCGCTGCCACAGCGCACACCTCATGCCGCGCAGGCGCTGGCCAGCGCGACGTATGCCGGGCTTTCGGCGCGCGAACGCGAAGTGGCGGCGTTGGTCGCGCGGGGCTGTGCAAATCGGGAGATCGCCGCGCGGCTGGTCGTAAGCGAACGGACTGCCGAGGCGCATGTGAGCAACATCCTGGGCAAGCTGGGGTTCTCGTCGCGGGCGCAGATCGTCGCCTGGGCCATCGAACGCGGGTTGACCACTACTGATTAGCCATGCGCCAACCCCCAAAAGATACGTACTGGCGTTCGCACCATGTTGGTAGTTTCCACAATGCGTACTGGATGGCGTTCCAGGTATGCTGGTCGCAGAGGTCAACCCCGCGCGTCAATTGGGCGCGGACGGGCATGGCTTATCACGACATGAAAGGGAGATACCAACGATGGCGAAACCAGAGGTCAAGAGCTTCAATGCCCCCGACGAGACACGCACACCCCCCAACACCCGCATGGAGTTCGTCAACTTTGGCGACATGACCCTCGTGCGGATGGTTTGCCAGCCGGGCTGGCGCTGGTCAGAAAACATCAAACCCATCGCCGGGACGGACAGTTGCCAGGGCACGCACTTCAGCTACGTCATCTCCGGGCGTATGCATACCCTGATGGATGACGGCTCCGAGTTCGACATCGGGCCAGGTGATGTGGCCATCACCCGCCCCGGCCACGATGCCTGGGTGATCGGCGACGAGCCATGCGTCGTCATCGACATCCAGGGCGCCAGCAGGAATGTCTGACGTCTGTGGGAAACGGCTCCTCGCATAAGGAACATGACGCGGCAGGCGAAGTTGCAGAAGCGCAACTTCGCCTGCCGCGCGATCCCCCCGCTTCAGGGCATCAGGATACTGGTTTCATCACCACTTTCAGGCTCTATGCGAGTCAGCGAGAGCAAGGGCAGGCCCAAATCACGTATTTTGATCAGCGCTCCATGTAGGGCGGTTTGATCAGCGATTGGGCCAGTGAGAATAGTTTCGCCATTGTCCCCCAGAGTGACCGTCAACCCGTCAAACCAGTCCGACCACTCACCGCCGAGATGTCCTTTGATGGTAATGCGGTAGATGTCAGCAGCCATACGATCAACCCCTGATCTTGCTAGTATTGCCGCTCTCCCGATGGTCCAGCGACAAGCCGAGCGGGTGGCGCAAGTGCGCCATTCGCTCGGCTCGTCGCCGGAAACGCCTGGCGCCTAGAGCTGACGAGCAAGTGGCGCCTCTTGCAGAGACACGGCGGCGGCCACAGACGGACGCTGGCGACGCTGCAAGATGGCCAGCCCGATGAGGGCCACCAGACCGAGCAGGCATAGCCAGGCGAACAAATCACCGATTGCAGCATAGATGGTGCGGACCCCATGCGTCGGCACGTAGGCGACCATGATCTGATTGTCGGTGGTGTAGTAGTCGGAGGCGGCCAGGACATGCCCTTCGTAATCAACCGTCAGCGAGAGTCCTTGGGCCGACACACGCACAAGGGAGTAGCCATTCTCAATCGCCCGGAACGTGGCGTCGTAGCTATGTTGCGGGTCTAGCGCCTGCCAGTCGTGGGCAGGTACCAGCACTAGATCGGCTCCGCCTTGCCCGGCCTGGCGCATCGTGGCAGGAAAGTCGGCGTCGAAACAAATCGCCGTGGAAAGCCGCCCATATGGGGTATCCACCAGGGGTACGTTGCCATCTCCCCGGACGACTTCATTTTGTTCCCCGAAAGGAACCAGGTGGGACTTTTCGTACTTTGCAACCACGGCTCCCGTCGGATCCAGCAACACGGCTTCATCTTTCAGAAAGGGCGCTGGGCTGGAATCTGGCAGGAACACGGCCAACCCCATATCCAGGTAGACGCCTTCCTGCCTGACCAGAGCGCTGGCCCGCTGGATCAGGGCTGGCTCGTCTTCTTGCAAGATGTTGGCGCTCACGGGGGACGCTTCTGGCCAGACGATGATTTTGGCTCCAGCGCGCGCTTCCTGTTGGCTGCGAGCCAAGAGATCATCGTCGAGCGTGGTGAAGGCGGCGCGCGCAAGGGCGCGGTCCGCCTGGGTGGCCCGGCCTGAGAGCAGCGCGTTCTGTGTCGCTTGTGGCAACTGCTTATCGAACGCAGCAACAGCAGCCTGCGAAGGACTCAGCCCTGCGATGCGGACCAGGGTCGCGTCCGGCGGGAAGAATGCCAGCCGCGCGCCCCCACCCAAGAGCACTGCGGCGAGGACGCCCGCATACAGCAACCCACCTCCCCGCACTTTGGGCCAGGCAAACCCGCGCTCCCACGCCCAATTAGCGACCGCCGCAAACCAGGTGATCAAGAAGGTAATGCCCCAGATTCCGGTCACCGACACCACTTGCATGAGAGGCAAATCCCCATACTGCGTGTTCGCAATGGAATTAAGGGTTCCCTGGGGGCTAAACGAGCTGAGGTATTCGAACCCCGTAAAGGTTACGGGAAAGACCAGCGTCGCGACAAAGCCAGGCAGCCGGGGCGCCAGGAGGCGGTCGGTCAGATAGGGCAGCATCGTCGCCAAGGTGACAAGCGCCACAATTACGTAGAAGCCAACGCCGGAAACCAGGACAATCCCTTGCTGGCTAATAGCGGCGCCAGCCAACCTGGCGAGCCACGCCAGTAAGAGACCCAGCAGCAGGGGCTGGGTGCGGAAAAACCGTAGTAGAAACAGCGGCGCCAGCCAGGCGGCCAGCGGAATCACCCACCGACCTGCGGTGAACAGGTACAAGACCGCCGCCAGAGCCAGCCAGAGGTAGGAGAGCCGATCCGGGGCGCGTGTGAGCGTGAGCATGCGCGTGAGTGTGCGCTTGAACATCGTTGGGACTCCTCTCTTGGATTCACCACATCGTCGTGTTCGTCGTGCGCTACTCAGAAGCAGCGCAGTAACTCTAACGTGAAGGGTACCTGGTTTTGGGTGGATTTGCGCCCATCAAAGGGTGGGAAAGGGGGTGGGTTTTCGGAGGGCAACGAAAGCCGCCAGGTGGGGGAAACGGGGGAAAGAGAGGCATGTAGCCGGGCTAGACGATCTTCAGTTCTCGTGCGCGGGCAATGGCCTTCGTCCGGCTGCCGACCTGGAGCTTGCCATAGAGCGCGTTGATGTACCATTTCACCGTGCTGACCGCGAGGACGAGTCGGTCGGCGATCTCTTGATTGGAGCAGCCTGCAGCAATCAAGCGCAGCACCGCCAACTCACGTTCGCTCAATGGTTCGGCGAGCGGGGACACGTCAGGCCCAGCGACAGCTACCGCAGGGCGCGACATGCCGGTGTCAGTCGTGGCGCCTAGCAGCGCCAGGAGTTGTTCTCGATAGTGTGGCTGCTGATCGGGCCGCCGACGGCGCATCTGCTCCAGCAGTTGTGCCATCGGCGGCCCCTCATCCACAAAGAGACGAATGTAGCCCTCTGGCTCGGCAAGGATGAGCGATTGTGCGAGACGCCCCATTGCCTGATTCACCTCACCGGAAGCCTGCAATGCTTCGGCCTGGAGCATGCGCAGCTCAATCACACTTCCGGTGCGTCCCTGCGCCTCTGCCAGTGGTAACAGGCATGCGAGCCACTTCGTGGCGTCATCGAGCTTGCGCTGGGCGATGAGGATACGTACCAACGTCAGATACTCACGCTCACGTACATGAGTGATTTCCTGGCCGAGGCTGAGGCCGCAATGTTGAAGCCAACGCACGGATGACGCCTCATCGCCTTGCAGGAGGAACAACCACGCCTGATAGGCTTTCACCTCCTGTATCCCTCTCGGCGGAGAGAGGCGCATTTCCACGCGCTGTACTGCCTGCTGCATCATCGTACTCGCGCCCGTGGTATCGCCTCGCGCCTGATGGATAAGCGCCAATTCAATGTACGCTTGCGCGATCACGCGTGTATTCGTGGTCTGTTCGCAGAACTTGATCCCTTCTTGGAGGAGGGCGGCTGCGGCGTCAAGATCATTCCACTCACGCTCAAGGCGCCCCCTGGCAACCAGGGCTGGACCTTGTGCAGGTTGGTTTCCACCTTGATCTTTGGCCTGCTGAAGCGCCTGACGACAAGTCTGATCGGCCTGATAGAGCTGTCCTTGCAGGATGCGCAGGTGAGCCAGGTCATAGATCACCAGAAAGAGACCATAGACGTGCTTCACTTCCCAACTGACACGGCAAGCCTCCTCCAACGCCATGCCCGCTGCCCCGATATCACCACTGTCGTAGTGCGCTTTGCCCAGATACCCGGCGACATACGAACGCGCCATGTGTTCCTTCGGCAGGGTGGCAAGAGCCAGACGCGACAGCGCGATGGTCTGCGGAAAATCTCCCCGCATAACCGCGATAGACGCACGAATCGCGGCAATCCGGCCCCTGATTTCGGCTGATATCTCCGCTCCGAGCGGGATCGTTTGTTGCGCTGAATGTTCATCCGAAACTGGTGTGGCGCCGAATGTACGCTCGATGTCTTGAAGATGCTGTTCAGCGTCGTTATGTTTCCCGCTGACGAACAGAAGCCACCCCTGCAAAACAGAGAGTTCGATGTTGGAGCGTATCAGTTCATCCGGGAGCGCGGCTACCCATCGTTGGAGCGTTGCGATCTCACCCCGCCGTACAAGAGCGCTAAATGCGCGCTCTATCAGGCGCGCTGCCTGCGCGAAGTCGTCAGCTGCCAGCGCGTGGTGAATGGCGTCGTGTGTCATGCCTTGCCGCTCATACCATACGCTCGCTCTCCGGTGGAGGTCTGCTACCAGCGTTGGGTGTTTGCGCTGCAAGCGATGGCGTAACGTTTCAGCGAAGAGTTGGTGATAGCGATACCAGCGCCGCTCATCGTCCAATGGAACGAGGAAGAGGTTGGCCTGCTCTAGCTGCTCCAGCATTGCCTGCCCGCTTGCCTCCCCACCATGCTCGCCAAGTACAGCCTCGCAGAGCGATCCCTGGAGCCGTTCAAGAATGGCTGTCTGGAGCAAAAAGGTCTGGACAGCCTCGGACTGGCGGGCAAGCGCTTCCTCAGTCAGGTAGTCGATAATGTAGCGCTGACTCCCGGTGAACGCTTGGAGAAAGTCCGGAATATCGTGGCGCCCATGCATCGCCAGGATTGCTAGCTGCAAGCCCGCAATCCAGCCCTCCGTGCGCGCCTCTAGAGCAGCGATGTTCTCGCCCGAAAGGTCCAGGCCGGGCGTACGAGTCAGGAGAGCAGTCGTTTCCTCAGCAGTGAACCGGAGATCAGCCGCGCGAATTTCGGTCAAGTGGCCCCGCATGCGCAGACGCGCCAGAGGAAGCGGAGGATCTGCTCGTGTCGCAATGACCAGGTGGAGCTGGCGCGGCAAATGGTCGACGAGATACGTGAGCGATCGATGGATCGATTGTGCGGCGATCAGGTGGTAGTCATCTACTACAAGCACAACCTCGTTTGACAGGACAGTAAGGCCATTGATCCAGAGAGTCAAGACGGTTTCTATTGGTGGAAGCTGTTGGGGGTCTGTTCCGAGAAGGAGAGCTTGGGCGGGGGCGCTGCTGCCTGAGTGGATACGCTCCACGGCGGTGAACACATAGGACCAGAAGCGTATGAGGTCATCATCGGCGCCTTCCAACGACATCCAGGCGACCGAGAAGGGGGTGTTCTCTAGCCAGGCGCTCAACGCAGTCGTCTTGCCAAAGCCCGCAGGCGCTGCGATGAGCGTGAGCGGGCGTTGGGCGCAAAGGTGGAGTTGGTTCGTCAGGCGCGGACGAGCAACCAGATCAGGGCGAAGCGGTGGTATGGCGAGTTTCGTGACCAAGAGCAATCGCTCGCCTGTGAGACCCTTTGTTTCCTCTGATGGGGCAAGAGTATTTTGCATGTACCCACCTGCATGGTCGCCTGGAAATCGCTGCGCCAAGTCAACGCTCATGCCCGTATGATCAGCGATCAAATGGAGTGGCGCCTATTTGGCGCAGCGATCAGGCAGCAATCAGAGAATACGCGCCAGTCAGGAGATCGGCGGTGCGCCAGAGGCGCCCGCCGCCATGCGCACGGCCATCGCTTCGCGCAGCGCCGTCGCCGCCGAGTACGGGCGCACCATCACGGTGAAGTCGTGGATCAGCCCGGCGGCGTCGAAGGCGAGGATGTCGATGCCTTCCAGGTCGCGCCCGTTGACGGTGGCGCGAAAGACCATCGCATGCCCATTAGGCGCGCTGAACTCGGTCGTGTAGCGGAAGTCGGCGAAGACCTGGGCGACCACGGTCAGCAGCGCTGTCACCGCCGCATGACCTACATAATCCTTGTACACAATGGGGCTGTGGAAGACGACATCGGGGGCCAACAACTGCGACGCTGTCGGCACATCGCCACGCTCCAGCGCCGCGCGAAAGGCTGCAACCCCAGGATGCGTGGCGCTGAGCTGGGGCGCTGTTGTTGTCTCTGGTTGGGTATCCGTCATGCTGATGCGCTCCCTCTATTTCAGCCCCTACTCCGGTTGCAGGACGAGTCTGCCATCTTTGAGCAGCGTCGTCCCGTCCACGATGACCTCGCCGCCGCCCGCCGGTTCGCGCAGGTCGCAAATCATATCCCAGTGCAACGCCGAGACGTTCTTGCCGCCGCATTCCACATAGCTATTACCCAGCGCCATGTGGATCGTGCCGCCGATCTTCTCGTCGAAGAGGATGTTGCGGATGCCACGCTGGATGCCGAAGTTATTGCCGACAGCGAACTCGCCCAGCGACCGCGCGCCCTCGTCAATCTCAAGCGCCGCTTGCAGGTAGTCGTCGCCGGTCGCCGCCGACGCCTCCACCACGCGCCCGCCCGCGAAGCGCAGCCGGATATCTTGCACGAGGTGACCGTTGACGACGCTGGGGATGGTGAAGCGCACGGTTCCCGTCGCCGTGTCTTCCAGCGGGCTGGTGAAGAACTCGCCGCTGGGGAAGTTGCGCTTGCCATCGCTATTGCGGAAGATGCGCCCGGCGAAGCCAACATGAAAGTCGGTGTCGGGGCCGACCACATGCGCTTCCTGTTTGTCGCGCAGCCAGTCAGAATAAAACTGCTGTTTGCGACCCAGTTCGCGCCAGCGCTCGGCGGGGTCGTCGCTGTTGAGGAAGCACGCTTCGTAGACGAACTCGGTGAAGTCGTTCAGCGACATCTCGGCGTCTTGGGCGTAGGCCTCGGTGGGGTAGAGCGTCAGGCACCAACGATCATTGCGTTCGCCACGCGAACGGGCGAGATCGCGCATGGCGCGGCTGACGATCCCCAGGCGCGCGGAGTCCACCCCGGCGTACTGGCGAGTGTTGGTCTCGCTCATGATGTTGAGCCGCACATCGGCGTGTTCGACGAGCGCACGGTCCACCGGGCTGATCCACGCCAGTTGTTCGTCGCTGCCCTCGCGCAGCCCTATCTCGCGCACGCTGGGCAGCCCGATCATCGGCACGGGATGGCCACCCGCGCGCAACACCTCGCGGCACACCTCAGCCACCAACGGCTCGGCGGCGGGCGTCGCGTTGATCAACGCCACCTCGCCCGGCTGCACCGCCAAACAGTAGCCCACCAGCGTCTTCGCCCAACGGATGATCCGCTGATCCATACGAAACATAGTCCCTTCTCATCAGAAAGTTGCTTTGACCACGATTGTCCGCCCATCAACGGCTGGCAAGTCAAGATGGTCTGCATAGGCGTCGTCTTTGTCGGACCATTGGATGACCATGCTGTAGCGGGAGCGATCTCAGTCAGCCAAGTCTGGCCCCCTTGCCACACAGCCCATCACGCTAGATGAGTGATGGGCTGTACATTGTCACGACGGCTAGCCTATCTTCTCCGACACAGCCTTCGCCTGGGTGAACAGCAACAGGTAGTCGCGGCCACCCGCCTTGGAGTCGGTGCCGGACATATTGAAGCCGCCGAACGGGTGGACGCCGACCAGCGCGCCGGTGGACTTGCGATTGAAGTACAAGTTGCCGACGTGGAACTCGCGGGTGGCGCGCTCGATGCGGGCGCGGTCGCGCGAGAACAGCGAGCCGGTCAGGCCATACTCGGTGCCGTTGGCGAAGGCCAGCGCCTCGTCGAAGTCGCGCGCCTTCGTCACCGCCAGCACTGGGCCAAAGACTTCCTCCTGCGAGAGGCGGGCGTCGGGGGCGATGTCGCCGAAGATGGTTGGCGCGATGAAGTAGCCGTCGCGGTCGGGCGCCTCGCCGCCCAACAGCAGCGTTCCCTCCTGCTTGCCGACGCCGATGTACTCCAGAATCTTGCGGTGGGCGTTCTCGTCCACCACCGGGCCAATGGCGTTGGCGCGGTCGGTGGTGTCGCCCAGGGTCAACTGGCGGGCGCGTTCGACGATCTTGCCAACCACGGCGTCATAGACCGACTCGACGATGATGGCGCGTGAACACGCCGAACACTTCTGCCCCTGGAAGCCAAACGCCGAGGCGACGATCGCCGCCGCCGCCGCATCCAGGTCCGCCGTCTCGTCCACCACGATGGCGTCTTTGCCGCCCATCTCCAGGATGGCGCGCTTGATCCACTTCTGCCCCGGCTGCGGATGCGCCGCCAGCTGGTTGATGCGCAGTCCGACCTCGCGCGAGCCGGTGAACGAGATGAACCGCGTCAGCGGATGCTCCACCAGCGCGTCGCCGACGATGCCGCCCGGCCCCGGCAGGAAGCTCACCACCCCCGCAGGCACACCTGCCTCTTCCAGCAGATCGACAAAGCGTGCGGCGATCAGCGCCGCCGTGCTGGCAGGCTTGAGGATCACGGTATTGCCTGCCACCAGCGCCGACGACGTCAGCCCCACCATGATCGCGTTGGGGAAGTTCCACGGCGGGATCGCGACACCGACACCCAGCGGGATGTAGGAGAGCGCGTTCTCCTCGCCTGCGATGTGGGTCACTGGCTGCTCCTCGGCCAGGCGCAGGGCCTCGCGGGCATAGAACTCCATGAAGTCGATTGCCTCCGCCGTGTCGGCGTCGGCCTCGACCCAACTCTTGCCCACCTCGTAGATCATCAGCGCATTGAAGGTGAAGCGGCGCTCGCGCATCAGCTTGGCGGCGGCGAAGAGGTAGCCTGCGCGCTCACTGGCGGGCGTATATTGCCACGTCTGGAAGCGCTGATGCGCCGCCTCGACGGCCTGACGCGCCTCGTGCACGCGCGCCCGCGCGAACGACGCCAGCGCCTGCTCCGGGCGCGCGGGGTTGTTCGTGGTGAAGGTCGCCTCGGTGAAACGGCGCTCGCCGCCGATGATCAGCGGATACGTCTTGCCGAACTCCGCTTCGAGCTGGCGCAACGCCGCTTCTTGCGCGCGGATGTTGTCTTCGCGGCTAAAGTCGGTCAGCGCCTCGTTGACAAACGGCGCGACGGTGGTCTGGGGTTCAGCGGTAATCGCCATACGAAACACGCTCCTTTGCGGGTAATGGACATGGGATGTCTTTCGGTCTCCCCTCATTGTACCGCACAGCAACGTTTCCTGCCGCTGGGCCAGTGTCCCCTTTTCGGCGTTGCTGTGTAGTATGGGATGCGGGCGTTGCGGTACCGCCGTTGCTACCTGGTGAAGAATGTCCTCACGTTCGGAGAAGGAGCGCATGAAAATCATGATGCAGAAGTCGGCGCAAACGCTGCCCGATATCCCCGACGACAGGGATGCGTCGGGGATGGACGCCGCGCACGCCGCAGATGATGCGAGCGCCGTAGATGACGCAGCGCTCGTGCGCGCCGCGCAGGCTGACCCGGTGGCGTTCGGCCAGCTCTACCAGGCGTATCGGGACCGCGTGTACTGGTATCTGCTGGCGCGCACCGGCCATGCGGAGGACGCCGCCGACCTGACGCAACAGGTGTTCCTCACAGCATTGGATGCGTTGGCGCAGTACAACCCGCGTAAAGGCCCGTTCGTCGCCTGGCTTTTTGGTGGCGCCCGCCATGCCGCGACGAACTTTCGTCAGCGCAATCGGCAAACGGTCGCCTGGGAGTACGTGACGGGCGAGGCCGCTGTGGCGACGGCGCAGAGCCTGGAGGATGCGGTCGTGCGGCAGGAATCGCTCGACCAATTGGTTCGTCTCTGCGCCGCGCTCGATCCCGCCAGACAAGAGCTGCTGGCGCTACGTTTCGTCGGTGGGCTGACCTCCGCCGAGATTGCAGCGGTGATGGGCAAGAGCGAAGCCGCCACCAAACGTCAACTCAGCCGCATTGTACAGACCCTCAAGGAGCACTACCATGACATACACGAAGCATGACCGCTACCCGGACTTGCGCGATGGAGGGTCCGACGCCGAGACGGCGCGGATGGTCGCCCAACTCGACGCGCTCAGCAAGCGTTTCGCCAGTGCGCCGTTGCCCGCCTCGCGCGACAGTGAGATTGCGCGGCTGCTGCGCGAGCGTGCGCTGGCCGCGCAGCAGCCACAGGCGCGCAGGCGTGGCTGGCGCGGCCTCTCGCTGGCGCGCCGCGCCGCCGTGCTGGCGGTCGCCGCGCTCACCGTCATCGCCGTGCTGACGGGCGCGACGCTGGCGTTCGCAGGCCCAATCTTCCCGTGGAACTACGGCTTCTTGCAGCAATTCGGCCAGGGTCCGCAGGGTGAAACCGTCAACCTTGCCGGTTCGGCGTGTGGCTATACCTTGAAGGTGAGGCAGGTCTACGCCGACGCCAACGTCTTCATTGTCGGCTATGCGCTCTACAAGCCCGACGGCCAGTATGTTGGCGCAGGCATGCTTGCCCCAGTCGTCACCGATGCGAACGGCGCCACTCTGCCAGTCCTGGACATTGCAGGGAGCGTCAATCTGGGAGGGTCCATTGGCACAGTGGAATATCAGACGTTTGATACGGGCGCGATTCAGGGTCAGCCGGCCTCGCTCAAACTCCATCTGGTCGTGCCGGGCTTATCCTTCGATCATGGGACGCCTGCGCCATCGCCATGTGTTAGCCCGGCGAGCGCCGCCGAGCTTGGCTATGGCGCGCAGGCTTCGGCGACCACGGCCTCGGCGGCGCCGACGCCTGCAATCGTCCCGCCCGGCGATGGCGAACCAGCGGTCCAGGGACCGTTCGTGTTCGATGTCACCGTGATGTACCACTTGGGGCGCCAGTCGCGCGGGCCAATCACCGATACGCAGCACGGGCGCACGCTGACGCTGGAGCGCGTCGTCTCGACGCCGCTCGAAACACGGTTCTATGTGAGTGGCGCCGGGTGGAACTCCTATGCGACGCTCCATGTCGGCTTCCGCACGATTGACAACGCTTCGTGGGGACCCGAAGGTAATCTCATGGTCTACCGATTGGACGGCTCGCCGTACAGCTATCACGGCCAGTGGACGTTCACCATCCATACGATGAGCGCCGCGCCATCCCCGCAAGACAAGCAGGCATTGCCGCCCGGAACGTGGAGCTTCACGTTCACGCTGCCATAGGCTGACCCAAGAGTCCATATGTGCGCAACGAATGCAGGCGCTTCCCCTGCGGGGGAAGCGCCTGCATTCGTTGCGCACATACACGAGAAAAGGGGGTTGCGTGCGGGCGAAACCATGATACAATCGCAGGGCGGACCCGGTCACGCCCCTGAGTATTCGTGTGCTTGCGCCGCTCATTTCACGACGTTGCAATGCGCCGATCACGGCCTGCCAACCATCATTTCTACCTAAGAGGAGCCTATTGCTAATGGGCAAGACGCCACCCCGATGGACACGCCAGCGCGGCGCCGCCCCTGCCGCCGCGAACCACGCGCGACGCTTGTCATCGCCTTTTGAGACGGTGACGTCCAACATGACATCCTATGAGCGGCGCTGTTCGCTGGCGCGGCGGGCGCTGGCGATGCTCGCTACGCTGGTCATGGCGCTGGCGGTCGTGGGCGTCGGCGCGCCGGTGGTCGGCGCCGCCGGGCTGGCGGGCGCGGCGAATGGCGCGCGGGGTGGCGCCGGGCGGGCGCCGGGTGGCGACCTGAGCAATCTCGTGGTGCGGCGGGTGGACATCGCCTCGCCCGCCGTGGTGCGGCTGGCGACGATCTATCAGGCGCATATTTCGCTGGCGCTGTGTGGCGGCGTCGTCACGCTGCCCACAACGGGGACGGGCTATGCTGTCGGCGGCCTGGGGTCGGGCGTTTTCATCAGCGCGCACGGCGACATCCTCACCGCCGGGCATGTGGTCGACATCGATCACGCCTCGCTCGACCAGGAGGTCTTTCAGGGCGCCGCCTCGTCGCAAGACATCGCCAGCGCGCTGAACGCGGCGCCGTGCATCCAGTTTTCGTCGCCCGTGCGGGCCATCGATGTGCAGAACGGCGAGGTACAGTTCGCGGGCATCCCCTATACGACGAACTATTCGGCGCCCCTGCGCTATGCCTGGCGCAACACCGACTACACCGGACCTATCACCCGCGCCCCGCAGGATGCGCCGACAACGCTGCAAGGTCTCTTCGCGGCGACGCCCATCCCCGTCACGCCGGTCGCGGTCAGCGACTTCACCCGGGATGACGTGGCCATCCTGCACGCCAACCTGACAGACACCCCTAGCGCTACCCTGGATAACTCCAACACCGTCGCCGTGATGGACACGCTGACCGTGATCGGCTTCCCCGGCAATGGCGACGCCACCTATGATCCCACCAACCTACTGACGCCCTCAGTCAACACCGCGACCGTCAGCGCCATCAAAGAGAATGACGATGGTTCTACGCTGATCCAGGTGGGCGGCAATATCGAACATGGCGATAGCGGTGGCCCCGCGCTCGACGCCAACGGCAATATCGTCGGCGTCGTCAGCTTCGGCGGACCCGATCCGCAGGGCGTCACCGCGTTCCTGCGCTCCAGCAACAGCGCGCTGGCGTTGATCCAGGGGGCTTCGGTGGATATGGCGCCGGGCGCCTTCGAGCGCAACTGGCAGCAAGCCTTCACCGACTACGCCGCCACCTATGCCGGACATTGGCATAAGGCCGCGCGGGAGCTGGATGCGCTGGCCAGCGCCTACCCGGACTTCCACGGCGTCGCGCCCTACCAGACCTACGCCGACCAGGCTGCGGC
>Ga0307374_10008204_pt1 | contig 15675 bp, 17 predicted proteins | sample OX3MG_FD_202532 | JGI IMG/M metagenome (GOLD analysis project Ga0307374, IMG submission 202532) | Soil microbial communities from Risofladan, Vaasa, Finland - OX-3 | ecosystem: Environmental > Terrestrial > Soil > Coastal area > Acid sulfate soil | place: Finland: Risofladan, Vaasa | collected... | reverse complement strand
GAGCTGTACTGCCAGGGCATGGAGCCGGCCGTCGCTACTGAGCACCTTGATTATCAGTACAGGGCACTCGTGGATCGCCAGGCGCTCGCTGATGCTGTCGCTCGGCTCACGTTGGACGTGGACAGCCAGAAGATGAAGCCCACCGCGTTCGGCAAGCTCGGACTCGGCGGCAAGCTAGCCAGCGACTACCACGACGTTCTGAACGCGTTGTGGTCGCGGATGCTCGATCTGGGCGAGTACAAGTGGCAGGGCAGCAAGCTGGCTCAGCCTGACCACCGCTTCATTACCTGAGCCATGGGCATCCCCCCTGAGATTTACCCTGCCCTCAGTCTACCTACGTGCTCTGACCTGCGACAACTGCTGGCCGTGCGAACATCACGTCGGTGTCCCAGTGCGTGAAGCCGAGTGACTCGTACAGCCTGATCGCCGGCGTGTTGCTGTCGTCCACGTAGAGCATGACCTGGAACAGGCCGCGCGAGCGGAGGTAGCGCAGGCCGACCAGGGTCAGCGCCCGGCCCAGTCCGGTGCCGCGCTCGTCAGGATCGACTCCCACCACGTAGACCTCGCCGATGGTCTGGTGGGCGTGCTCGGCTTCGTCGCCGTCCTGACCGTCCTGGCCATGGGTCTTGGTCCAGTGAAAGCCGACGATCCTGCCCTCACGCTCGGCGAGAAAGAAGCCTTCCGGGTTGAACCACGGCTCCTTCTCCCGCAGGTCGAGGTCGGCCCTGGTCCAGGCGCCCTGCTCAGGATGGGTGGCGAACGCCCGCCGGTTCAGCGCCGTCCACTCGTCCTCGTCCTGGCCGATCCGGAACGGGCGGATCGTGATCCCGTCGGCTAGCTGCGGCCTGTCCAGCTGCGCCTGGAGCGAGCGGCGCATCTGCCACAGCGCCCTGACCCGCTCGAACCCGGCGGCCGCGGCGAGCCGGGAGGCCGCGGGCAGGTCGCCGTGCGCCCACAGCCGCAGCTGCTGGTCGCCCGCCTCCGCCGTCAGCGCACGGACGAGGGCGAGCCCCAGGTGCTGCCGGCGGTGGGCCGGATGGATGACGAGCTCCCCGCTCGGACCCTCGACCGGGTCCGTCGGGTCCAGGTGGGCATAGCCGGCGATCTCGCCGCCGGCCATCAGCATCACGTTGCGGGCCTGCCTGTCGCCGCCGTACCGCAGGTGCAGCATCACGTGCTCGGACAGCGGCGCGACTCCGTCTTCCTCGGTCGCCAGCCTGACCAGCTCGAGCACCGCGGCGACGTCGGCGTCAGTGAGGCGCTCGGCGATCCGGATCTCGGTCATCTGCTGGCTCCGTTGCCGGTCGAAGCGGTGGTCTGGCCGCGCGGCGTGGTGTCCCGGCCGCCGGTTCGGTTTCCGTCGGAGCTTGCGGCACCTGGACTGGCCCGGCGACCATCCGGCCTGGCGGGTACGAACTTGTACCCGACGTTGCGGACAGTGCCGATCAGCGCCTCGTTCTCGGTGCCCAGCTTGGCACGGAGCCTGCGCACGTGGACATCGACCGTCCTGGTGCCGCCGAAGTAGTCGTATCCCCAGACTTCCTGGAGCAGCTGAGACCTGGTGAACACCCGCTTCGGGTGCTGGGCAAGGAACTTCAGCAGCTCGAACTCCTTGAAGGTCAGGTCGAGTGCCACCCCGCGGATCCTGGCCGAGTACGTCGCCTCGTCGATCACGAGCTCGCCCGACCTGACCTCCTCCGCCGGGACCGCGACCTGGGTGCTAGCCCGGCCGACGGCGAGCCGGATCCTGGCCTCGACCTCACCGGGGCCAGCGGTGTTCAAGATCACGTCGGCCGCGCCCCAGTCGGCGGAGACCGCCGCCCAGGCGCCCTCGCTGATGACGGCAAGCACTGGCACGCCCGCTCCGGCGACCTGCCTGAGCAGTTCCTTGACCTGGACCAGGTCACGCCTGGCATCGACCAGGACGGCGTCGGGCGCGACGGCATCGGCCAGGCCGGAAGGCGGCGCCGACAGGCCGAGCACAACTTCTGCCGACGGCTGGGCCAGCCTGACGGCGTGCGCGAGCAGGCTCAGCGATGGCAGGATCGCCGCAGCCGAATCACGCGTGCCGGTGAGCAGGAGCACCTTGCTCAACCGCCGCCACCTCCGGTCCGCGGCAGACCCGCTGCACGAATCGCTGCCTGGATGCACTAGAACCCGGCGCCGGTGCCGGTCCTGGCCACTATGAGCGAGGATAGCTGACATGGCAATCGTGACCCTGCGCTACTGGGCCGCCGCGAAGGACGCGGCGGGCGTCGCCGAGGAGAAGGTCGAGGCGACGACATTGGCCGACGCGCTGGCCGAGGGCCTGGCCGCCGCGCTTAACCGGCCCGGGGACCGTGCCGAGCGGCTCAGGCTGGTCATGGCCCGCTCGTCCTTCCTGGTCAACGGCGAGCCCGCCGGGACTAGGGCGCCGGAGTCCGTCGCGCTGGCCGACGACGCTGTGATCGAGGTCCTGCCGCCGTTCGCCGGGGGCTGACCGGGCTGACCCGGCCGCTCCGGCGAACCCGGCGGACCCGGCTGACCGCCCGGCACCGAATACCCGGGGTGACCCGCAATCGCGGCGTTCGCGCGGATATGGCGTTCGCGCGGATAGGTTGAGCCGTGCTCAGCGTTGCGGTCCTCACCAGCGCGGGGGTGGCTGTCGCGCTGGCTGGCGTGGACCGGCTGCTCGCGCTGGTCGCCGTCCGGCGAGTCGCCCGTCACCTGACCACGCTGCTCAGCGCCACGTCCGCGCCCGTGGTGCGGATCGCGGGCGCGCCCTTCCTGACCCAGCTGCTGTCCGGCGTCTACCGCCAGGTCGATGTCACCGTGGCGGCATTCCGCGCGGGCGGGATGGAATTCCGGGGGCTCACGGCGCGCCTGTCGCGGGTACGGGCGCCGTTGCGCCTGCTGCTGGCCGGCCGTGGCCTGGTGGCCGGCGAGGTGAGCGCCATGGCGACGATCCCGCTCTCGGCCATCGGCGACCGGCTGCCGCCGGGGCTGATCGTGCGCCGCCAGGGCACCGAGCTCGCGGTCTCGGGCCTCGTCCTGCTGATGCCCGTGTCCGGCACTCTGGCGATCAGGGCAGACCGGCAGCGGATCTCCGTGGTCCCGAAGGTGCTCGGCGTTCCCAGCCTGGTCGGGTTCGTGATCGCGCTCCCCGGCCTGCCGGCGCGCCTGACGATCGACACGCTCGACGTCACCGACGCTGGCCTGGAGATCACGATGCGCGGCGAGAACATAGATCTTGGGCCCGGCTGAACCAGACGGGCTCGCCGCCCGTTTACGTTGGTGTGGTGGTTCGCGATGGCGCCGAGAGCCAGGAGCATCCGAGGCCGGTTACCGACGAGGAACTCGTCCGTGCGCTTTACCATGAGCACGCGGGCCCGCTGCTGCGGTATGCGCTGCACCTGACGAGCGGGGACCGGCAGCGGGCGGAGGACATCGTGCAGGAGACGCTGCTTCGGGCGTGGCTGCATCCTGATGCCATCGTCAGCCGGCCCGCGAGGCCGTGGCTGTTCGCGGTGGCCAGGAACCTGGCCGTCGACGCGCACCGCGCCAGGCAGGCCAGGCCGCATGAGGTCGGCGAGGCTGCCCTGCAGCTGACAGCGGTTCCCGACACGGCCGACCGCGCGCTGGAGTCCTGGGCCGTTGCCGACGCGCTGCGGTCGCTGCGGCCCGATCACCGCGCCGTGCTGCTCGAGACCTACTACCGCGGCCGTTCGGTAGCGGAGGCCGCTTCCGTGCTCGGCATTCCCGCGGGCACGGTGAAGTCGCGTACCTTCTACGCCCTGAAGGCGCTGAAGCTGGAACTAGAGGAGCGGGGGCTTGCGCCATGAGTGACCCGTCCTGCCGTACCTTCCGTGAACTGCTGGGCGTCTACGTCGTTGGCGCGATCGAGCCAGGCGAGCGCGCCGCCGTGGATACCCACCTGAACCAGTGTTACGAGTGCCGTGAGGAACTCGCCGCGCTCGCCCCGCTGCCCGCGCTGCTGCACCGGGTTCCGCTCGCCGAGGCCGAGCGGATCGCGGCAGCCGGACCTGTTGAACCTGACCCGGCCGAGTCCTCTGCCGAGATGCTGGACGCACTGCTGAAGCAGGTCGGAGCCCGGCGGCGGACCAGGCGCTTCCGGGCGATGTTCACGGCAGCGGCCGCCGTGCTGATCGCGGTCGGCGGCGCGGCCGCCGTATCGCAGTCGCTGACCCCGCATCCGTCGCACGCCAGGTTCGACGTCGCCACGGCCAGCATCGGCCGCCTGGGCGCCACGGTCCACTATGGCCAGAGCAAATGGGACGCCACGACGATGTCCGTGCAGGTGACCGGATTCAGGCAGTGGACGTCGTGCAAGTTCTGGGTGATCACCAAGGACGGTCAGCGGAAGCTGTCCGGCGGCTGGATCGTCGGGCCAGGAGCCGACAAGCTCTGGTATCCCGTGTACAGCGGCGTGCCCGAGTCGAACGTGCGCGGATTCGAGATCACGTGGGGCAGCAAGGGCGCGCTTCAGATTCCCGCCGACTGATGTCCGCTGCCGGGAATGTCCGCCGTCAGCAGCACGTTTACCGGGCGTGTTTCCCGGACTGATAGCGACCGCCTGCGCCCTGCTCGGGGCGACGGCGTTCGGGTTCGGCTGGCGGGCGCGCAACGGCCGGGTCAGGGCGGCGGCGCCGGCGGAGGCCACGGCGGCCGCGCCCGAGGGGCTGACCCCCGACGACATCGGGATCCCGCTGGGCAGCCGGGCGACTCTCGTGCAGTTCTCGTCGGCCTTCTGCGCGCCCTGCCGTGCGACCAGGCGGATCCTGAGCGAGGTCGCCGGGATGGTCGACGGCGTCGCGCACGTGGAGATCGATGCCGAGTCCAGGCTCGACCTGGTCCGCAGGCTGGATGTCAGGCGGACCCCGACGACCTTCGTGCTCGGACCGGACGGGCGGATCAGCCACCGCGCCAGCGGCGAGCCGCGCAAGGCCGATGTGATCGCGGCGCTCGGGGTCGTGATATGATTTCCTATAAATATGATCGGGAACATGAGCTGACGCGAGGAACCGTGGGGGACACCACTGACGGCGGTCCCGGGCTGGTTCTGTCGAGCGCGCCTGCGTTCCCGTGCCGTGCAGGCGCAGGCGCAGGCCTGACCAGACGGCGCGTCGTGGACTACTGCCGCGTCACCGCAGCGCTCTAACTGTGCACTCCAGCCACCGATAGTCCCTCGGCCCCCGGCCAGTCCCCAGCCACCCCCTCTGGCCGGTATCCACGGAAGGAACGCACATGCAGATCGATCCCAGAGGATCTCGGTTCGGCGCCCTGATTACCACGGTTGTCCTGGTTATCGTCCTGATTACGGGCAGCGCCTGGCTACTCGCCGCACAGGCGGTGGTGTTCGCGATCGGGACAATCTTCGGCCTCCGCAACGCACCCTACGGACTCGTCTACCGGCTGCTGATCCGGCCGCGGCTCGGTCCGCCGAAGGAACTCGAGGCCGAGGCGCCGCCCCGGTTCGCACAGGGCGTAGGGCTCGTGATCTCGGCCATCGGCGTGATCGGCTACGCGACGGGTACGACACCGCTAGGCATCGCGGCGACGGCTCTTGCCCTGATCGCCGCATTCTTGAACGGAGCCTTCGGCCTCTGCCTGGGCTGCGAGATGTACCTGCTCATCCGACGTACCGTGCCCGCTCGCCAGGCTTCCTGACGCGGGCCGTAGCTGACAAGGAGAATCACGCATGAGCCGTTCTGACGTTCTGGTAGACGCCGACTGGGCGCAGGCCCACCTGAACGACCCAGGCATCGTCCTGGTCGAGGTCGACGAGGACACGAGCGCCTACGACAAGGGCCACATCAAGGGCGCGGTGAAGATCGACTGGAAGCAGGACCTGCAGGACCCGGTCCGCAGGGACTTCGTCGACCGGGCCGGCTTCGAGAAACTGCTGTCCGAGCGCGGCATCTCCAACGACGACACGATCATCCTGTACGGCGGCAACAACAACTGGTTCGCGGCGTACGCCTACTGGTACTTCAGGCTCTACGGGCACCAGAACGTGAAGCTGCTCGACGGCGGCCGCAAGAAGTGGGAGCTTGACTCGCGCGGCATGGTGACCGAGGTCCCGCAGCGGCCGGCCACGTCCTACCATGCGCAGGAGCAGGACCGCTCGATCAGGGCGTTCCGCGACGACGTGGTGGCGGCGATCGGCAATCTCAACCTGGTCGACGTCCGCTCTCCTGACGAGTTCGCCGGCCGCCTGCTCGCGCCCGCGCACCTGCCGCAGGAGCAGGCGCAGCGCGGCGGTCACGTCCCCACCGCCAAGAACGTGCCCTGGTCGAAGGCGGCCGAGGACGACGGCACGTTCAAGTCGGACGATGCGCTGCGCGCGCTCTACGGTGACGAGGCGGACCTGGACTTCGGGAAGGACACGATCGCCTACTGCCGGATCGGCGAGCGCTCCGCGCACACCTGGTTCGTGCTGCACGAGCTGCTCGGCCAGGCGAACGTCAAGAACTACGACGGATCATGGACCGAGTACGGCTCGCTGGTGGGCGTGCCGATCGAGCTGGGAGACGGAAAGTGAGCATCTCGGGGGGCTCTGGGCAGGCAGGCGCTTCGGGCTGCGGAGCGCCGGCCGGCGGCGTCCGCGTCACGGCAGGAGCCGGCAGCCAGGCGGTGGTCCAGGGCCACGTCACGAGCTCGGGGACACCGGTGCCGTCCGGCTACGCGAGGCTGCTGAATTCCGACGGCGAGTTCGTCGCCGAGGTACCGCTCGGCGAGGACGGCGGCTTCACCTTCTACGCGGCACCGGGCGACTGGACGCTCCGGGTGCTGGCACCTGGCGGGGTCCGGGTGGAGCGCGCCGTCTCCGCCAGCACCGGCAAGATCACCGAGCTGGAGGTCGCGGTCTAGCGGCGCTCCGGCCAGGGCAGGAAGTCACGACGACGCGTCTGGCTGTCCGGCAGAACGAGGCAGGCACGTGGCCTCCCGCCGATCATGGGCGGGAGGCCACGGGCCTGTGCGCACCCCGCGTCCGCAATCAGGCGGTCCGGTCTGTTCGTCGTACGTTTCCGTGTACTCACCCTGTGTTCAACTTCCCGTCACCTTGACCGCCTAGAAAAGATCCTGTGACCGCGGCATGCGGCAGTGCATATCAGGCGATCAGCGACGATATGAGGGCGCGGAATGTCTATTGAGGCCGGGCGCGAGAACCACTCGCTGAGCGCACCGGAAGGCCCGGTCATCGCCGCTGGCCAGGCAACGGGGGCGAACGGCGGGGCCGCCGACAACGCGACGGTGCTCCAGGCCGTCGACCTGACTCTGGGCTTCGGCCAGAAAGTAATCCTGAGCGCCATCAACGTCGAGGTCAGGCGGGGCGCGGTGACCGCGCTGATCGGCCCGACCGGCTCAGGAAAGACAACGCTGCTGCGCACCTTCAACCGCATGAACGACAAGGTCACCGGCTACCGGCACGCCGGCGATGTGCTGCTCGACGGCAAGAGCATCTGGCACCCGGGGGTGGAGCTGATGTCGCTGCGGCGCAAGGTCGGGATGCTCTTCCAGCGGCCCAACCCGTTCCCCATGTCGATCATGGACAACGTCGTCGCCGGCGTGAAGGCGCACCGGATGGCGAGCAGGAACGGGCTGAAGACGATCGCGGAGGAGCGGCTCACGGAGGTCGGGCTCTGGGACGCGGTGTCCGACCGGCTCAAGGACTCGCCGTTCCGGCTCTCCGGCGGCCAGCAGCAGCTCCTCTGCCTGGCCAGGGCGCTGGCGGTCAGCCCGGAGATCCTGCTGCTCGACGAGCCGACCTCTTCGCTCGACCCGGTCGCGACCGAGTCGATCGAGAACCTGATCCGCACCCTGGTTCCCAGGCTGACCGTCGTGATCGTCACCCACAACCTGGCGCAGGCGAGCCGGGTCTCAGACCGCACCATCTTCCTGAACAACGGGCGCCTGGTGGAGCACGCAGACACCAGGCAGCTGTTCGAGCACCCGGCTGAGGAGGAGACAGCCCGCTATGTCAGCGGGCGGTTCGGCTAACGCAGACCACCCGCGCGGGAGGACGGCATTCCTCCCGCACGGGCGCGAGAACCGCGCCACCGGCGCGGGCCCATCGCACGCACCCGCGTGCGAGTCGTCTACCGCATGCGTAAGCGTGCACAACTGAAGGAGTATTCCCCGGTGACCACCCGAATCCGCTTGGCTGGTACAGCGGCTGCGCTGCTGCCTCTCGCCGTGCTTGCGGCAGCATGCAGCAGCGCGGGCTCCAACTCACCTGCATCCTCGCCCGCCGCGGCGGCGATGCAGGGGGCCGCTCTGCCGTCATCTCCGGCTAAGACGCCACAGTCGATCACAGAGACCGGCAGCACGCTCTTGTTCCCGTTGATCAGCACCTGGGCGCAGGATTATCAGAAGCTCTACACGCAGTCGAGCGGCCTTCCTACGGTGACCATTACCACCGGAGCCACCGGCTCGGGCACCGGGCTTGCCGACGCGGCAACCGGGACAGTCGACATCGGCGCCTCCGACGCCTACCTGTCGCCCACCACGAAGAGCCAGACCCCGTCGCTGGTCAACATTGCCCTGGCGATCTCCGCTCAGCAGGTCAACTACAACATTCCCGGCTTCAAGGGCAATCTAAAGCTCGACGGCACCGTGCTGGCCCAGATCTACACCGGCAAGGTCACTAACTGGAACGACCCGGCGATCAAGGCGCTCAACCCGGGCGTGACCCTGCCGAACCTGAAGATCGTGACGCTGCACCGCGCGGACAGCTCGGGTGACACGTTCATTTTCACCTCGTACCTGAACGCTCAGGACCCGTCGGCGTGGCCCGTCAGCAATGTGAGCACCTCGGCCACCTTCGCGGCGGTTCCCGGTGCACTAGGAGAGCAGGGCAACGGCGGCATGGTGGCAGGATGCCAGGCCACCAAGGGCTGCATCGCCTACATCGGCGTCAGTTACCTTGCCAAGACGCAGGCCGCGGGCCTGGGCCAGGCATCGCTGAAGAACGCGGCAGGCAACTTCGAACAGCCCACCCCCGCGGCCATCTCCGCTGCGGCCGCGGCGCTTACCAGCAAGACGCCACCCGACGAGACCTTGTCCATGATCAACGGCCCGGCGCCCGACGGCTACCCGATCGTGAACTACGAGTACGCGATCGTGAACACCAAGCAGGCGAACGCCACGGTTGCCGAGGACATCAGGGCCTTCCTGCACTGGGATGTGCACAGCGGCCAGAATGCCACCACCTACCTGGACGCGGTCGACTTCCAGCCGCTGCCATCGGCCGTGGTATCGCTGTCCGACGCACAGATAGCGAAGATCGGCGCCTGATCCCGTGGCCTCGTCAGCACCTGTACTGCAGTCCGAACGGGGGGCGGGCGCGAGCTCGCTCCCCCGGCGGGCCGGAGCAATGGTCAGGAAGGCCGTCAGGGAAGGCGTGCTCGTCCGCTGGATCGGCGCGGGCGGTTCCCTGGTTCCTGTCCTGGCGCTCGCGTTCATCCTCGTCATCCTGGCCGTGAAGGCGTGGCCGGCGATCAAGTACAACGGCTGGGGCTTCTTCACCGGATCCACCTGGACCGGGGGGAACCTCTATGGGCAAGTGGTACATACCGGCGGCGTCTCTCATCTTCAGGATGCGAAATTCGGTGCCCTGCCCAGCATCATCGGAACACTGGGCACGTCGGCGATCGCGCTGACCATCGGGGTCCCGGTGGCGATCGGGACGGCGCTGGTCATCGTCGAGCGCCTGCCTCGGCGGGTGGCAGCAGCCATCGGCGGGTTCCTGGAGTTGCTGGCCGGGATCCCCAGTGTCGTCATCGGGCTCTGGGGCGCCGTCACGTTCGGGCCGTTCATCGCGCACGACATCGCGCCGTTCATCGCACGGAACATGCCAGATGTGCCCGTGCTGAACTACTTCCGCGGGGATACCGGTAACGGGCAGGGCATGCTGGTGTCCGGCCTCGTGCTGTCGATCATGATCATCCCGATCGTCGCCGCCACCACCAGGGACCTGATCCGCCAGGTGCCCATACTGCCCAGGGAGGGCGCCGTCGCGCTCGGCATGTCCGACTTCGAGTGCGCCCGGAGGGTCACCCTGCCCTGGGTCGGAGGTGGCATCATCGGCGCCGTGGTGCTCGGGCTTGGCCGCGCGCTCGGCGAGACCATGGCGGTCGCGATGACCTGCGGAGCCGCCCTCGGCAACATTCCAGGGAATGTCTACGGGACCATGACCACGATCGCCGCGACCGTGGTGCAGACCGTCGACACAGCGTTTCAGGATGGCAGCGGGTTCTCGCTGCGTGCCATCGCGGAGCTCTGCCTGGTACTCATGGTCATCACGCTGGCAACGAACGTGCTGGCCAGACTGCTGGTGCGGCGCGTATCGGGGACGGCTCTTCCGGTCGGTCGCGGGATCTAGGTGCGGAGGTCTGGAGCAGGCACATGAGCAGCACATCCTCGCAGGGGAACACCGCCTCGTCGGACAGCAGCGAATCGTGGACCTGGCCAGCGGTGCCGGCCAGGCGCAAGATAGCCAACTGGGTCTTCTGGGCAGTGTGCTTCGTGGCGCTGGCCCTGGTGGTCGTGCCGACGGTCTGGATGGCAGCGGGCATCATCGCGAAGGCGGTGCCGAACTTCCAGTGGTCGGTGCTCACCACGACCACCAACCAGCTCAGCGGCGGGCTAGAGAATGCCATCCTGGGCACGCTCGCCATCACCGCTGGCGTGGTGATCGTGGCCGGTACCGTCAGCCTGCTGACCGGCATGTACCTGGCGGAATACGCGCGCGGCCGGCGTCGGACGATGCTGCGCGGCGGCTACGAGGTGCTGGCTGGCATTCCGTCAGTCGTGCTGGGCTATGTGGGTCTCGTCGCCTTCGTGGTGGGCCTCGGCTGGAAATTCTCGCTGCTGGCCGCGGTCCTGGTCGTGTCCGTGCTGGCGATTCCGTACATCACCAAGTCAACAGAGACCGCCCTGTCCCAGGTGCCAACCTCGTACCGCGAGGGCGCCGAGGCGCTTGGCATTCCGCAGAGCTGGGCCATGCGCAAGATCGTCCTGAAGTCGGCTGTGCCCGGCATCATCACCGGGCTCTTGGTCGCCGTGGCGATCACGGCAGGCGAGACCGCGCCGCTGCTGTACACGGCGGGGTGGTCAGACCAGAATCCGTCGCTTGCGCTCATCCACTCACCTGTCGCCTTCCTGACCTATCCGGTCTACGCGTTCGCGCCCATTAACCAGCCAGTGCAAAGCGCCAACATCCTGTCTTACGACGCAGCCCTGATCCTGCTCGTCTTCGTGCTGCTGCTCATCATCGGTAGCCGCTTGATCATCTGGCGGTCCCGGCGCCACGCGGAGTAGGGCTCGCATGCCGCCAGGCAGGCCCGATGGCGCGCGGCCACCGGCCGCGCGCGCCGCGAGAACGGCCGGAAATTGTCGCCCTTTCGCAGGGACTCGTTGCTCGACCCATAACCCGCAGTTCAGCTTCTGGACACCTGGGCTACCTAAAACTGATATCAGACCGCATTGGTGGCGGACGGACAGCTAGGCGAAAGGCATCCCGTGGCATACTCCGGCGACGACAAGCCAGACGTCGCGGGAGTTCTGGCTGACCGCCTGGCCGCTACGCTCGTCCATCACGAGCCCGGGTGGCGGTTGCCGAGACCGAGCGCGCTCGCCCGCCGCTACAACGTCAGGCCCGCCCAGGTCGAGCAGGCCGTCAGGGAGCTGGCGGCCAGGCACCTCATCCGGCAGCTGCCCGACGGGCAGCTGTACCGGGCCAGCCCGGCCGAGTACCTGATCCCGGTGCAGGGGGTACCCCGCCTCGGCGCTCACCTTGATCCGATGGGCGGCGAGGTGATCTGCCGGAAGCGCAAGGTCTCGTGGCGCCGGGTGCCCGAGGATATCGGCTGGGCGCTCGGCGTCGCCCTGGCCGACTCAGTCTGCGTCGTCAAATGTCACTGGTCGGTCAACGGCGAGCCCGCGGCCATCTCGTCCGCCTACCTGACCGAGGAAGCCGCCAGTCAGGCGGGCGATCTGGCGGATGAGCGCGACCGAACGGCCGCTGACCTCCAGCTCTGCGGCTTCCCTGACGGCGATGACCACCGGCCGCTCCGTCCCGTGCTCGGGTTCCCGGCGGCGCTGCACGTGGAGGTGCAGCCCCCGCCGTCGTCGATCGCGCGGGGGCTGCGGCTGGGCGCCGGCCAGCCGGCCGCCATGATCACGGTGCGCTTCGACGACCCGGCATCGGCCCGGCCCGTCGCCCTGACCGTGGCCGCGCTGAGGGCCGACATGTTCAGGATCGTCGTCGACTCGCCTGCCGACGCGGCGACGGTCAGGACCATCGGGCCCGCCGAGGCGCTGGGCGATGACCTTTCCCCGGTAGGGGGCGAGGACGGCTGGCCAGCCGACGAGCAGCCGGCGGTTCGCCGGTAGGCCGGCGACGCACGGTCAGAAGTACTATCTTGTGCCATTGTGCCGCCGTTTCTGACCGGCTCCGCGGAGCCGCTAACCCCTCCTCCGGGTCGCCAGGGCTACCTGGTCCCGCCTGGCGCGCCGTCGCGCAGCGACTTAGCCGCGGCTGCCGCGGTCGCCGCGCTGATAGCTCAGCTGGCGCTCGCTCAGCTCACTCTCGTGCTGGCTGCCCTCTTCGTGATCATCGGCAGGCTGAGCAGGTGGCGGCTGCTCTGGCTGGCCTGGCCGGCCGCGGCCGGCGTTGGCTGGGTGGTCACCATAGGAACGGGGCGAGCCGTGGCGGGCTACGCGGCGGCGGGCGCGCACCTGATCGGTTCCCTCACCAGTCCAGGTCCGGTGCCCGCCCGGCTGGCGCACCTGGCGGCCGCGTTCCGCCGGTGGCGGCAGTGGCTGCCCGGCCAGCTGCCCGCGGCACTGATCGTCGCAGCGGCCGAGGCCAGCGTCGTCGGGAGGCTCGGACGGCTGCCGTGGCGCCGCCAGGCAGGCCGGCCGGCCGTGACCTGGGCGGGCGAGGCAGCGGGCCCGGGCGGGACGGCGCGGGCGGGCGATGCCGCGGACCTGGGCCGGCCGGCCTGGGCGGGCGAGGCAGCGGGGCTGGCAGGTCCGCCGTGGGCGGGTGCGGGCGCCGCGCGAGGCGGTGCGGTCCGGCCGTACCGGCCCGGCGCGCTGGTCATGGCACGCCGCGCGTACCTGACCGCGTCGCTGCGCCGCGGCGAAGTCGCCACGGCCGACGGCGGCTGCGTCGGCATCGTCGGGCGGACCGGCCGGCGGGCGTCGATCACCTGGGCAGAAGCCCAGGCCGGCGTGCTGCTCACTGGCCAGGACGCCGCCGCCGTGACCACCACCGGACTTGACCTGGCGACCGCCGCGATCCGGCACCGCAAGACCGTGATCATCATCGACCTGGCCTGCGGGGCCGGCTACGACGCCGCAGGCATTGTCAGCGCGTGGCGCGACGCCATCGGCAGCGGCATGAGGGCATCGATCGACTCGGCGTGCGCCGACGTCCAGGCGCCCCTGCTCTGCTTCGCCGACCCCGGTACCCACTACGAACCGCTGTCCGGCGTTGCCCCGGATCGTGCCGCTGACCTCGTCCTGGCGATGATCGACTGGACCGGGCTCGCACCAGCGAAGCAGTCGTTCTGCGCCGACTACCTGCGGACCGCCCTGGCTGTCAGCGCCGCCGCCGGCCCCGCTGCCCGGCCGCACCGGCCGGTGCTCGACGACCTGGCTAGCCTGCTGCGGCCCGGGGCGCTCCAGCTGCGGCTGCGCCACGGCGCAGCCACGATGCCAGGACACGATGCGCTGAACCGGCGCGCAGCGGAGCTCGCGACCCAGCAGGAGACAGATCCCGCGGCGGCGGCCGCCGTCCTGGCGGTCGTGACTCAGCTTGCCGGGCTCCGGTCCCCTGGCATCGGGACCCGGCTCGGCCAGCCGGGCCTTGCCGCCGGCGCGCAGGTCCGCCTTGACCGGGCACTGGCCGAGCGAGAGGTCGTGCTGTTCTGCCTGGACCCGCGCATGCAGGGGAGGCCGGCCGTGATGGTGGCACGCCTGGCCGTCGCCGATCTGGCTGGGATCCTGGCCGGGCGGGCTGGCCTGGGCGCGCCCGCTGACTGCCTGGTCTGGATCAACGGCTGCGAGGCCATCGACCAGGCGCACCTGGCCGCCCTGCTCGCGCTTGGGCCGGGCACCGGGACGGCCGTTCTGCTCAGCACGACCGCTGGCGGCACGGCCGCCCGGCTCGCCGGCCAGGTCAATGTCGTGGCCATCCGGGGCCGGGCGCCCCGGGGGCTGGCTGGCCCGGCGGGTGTGCTGGCCAGACCGCCGGGCTTCCCGGCTGGTGTGCTGACCGGGCCGCCGGAATCGGCGGCTGGCGTGCTGGCTGGCCCGGCAGTTCCGGCGGTGCGGCCGGCCAGCCCGCCGGGATCGCCGGCGGCTGTTGCGTTAAACCAGGAAGACAGTCAGGGGCTGCCGACGGACCTGCTGGCCGGGCAGCCCCCCGACGCGCTGTCACTGCGGGTGCGCAGCCCTCGGCCGCGGCTGATCACAGGCTGCCGGGCGGTGCGGTGAACGGCGAGGCTGATCAGGTCTGCGTGGGCTGGCAGTTCGCTCCGGCGCTGGCCGATCCAGGGCCGCCGCCGGCCAGGCCCGCCCCCGGTCCGGCCGACCGGCTGGATCCCGGCTGGCTGGCCGCGCAGGCCCGGATTACCCGGGTGATCAGCCGTCCCGCGAGAGCGGGTGCCGCGGCCGGGGTGCTGGCGGCCGCCTTGTTCGGCGGAGCGTGGCTCGCCGGGGCCGCCGGCCCGGCCGCGGCCGGGTGCGGGACGCTGGCCGGAGTGGCAGGGGCAGCGGGCTGCGCCAGGTCGGCGTGGCGTGATCGCCGCAGGCTCGGCACCGCGATCGCCGCCGAGCAGCGCCGGGTCGAGGTCGCCAGCGCGGCCCAGTCGCGGGTGCTGGCGGCGCGGCAGAGCGAGCACGCGACCGAGTACCGCGCCTGGCAGCGGCGCAGGGCGGTCTTCGACCGGCAGCCGGCCTGGTTCGCCGTCTGCCTGCCTGCCGGGATCGACCGGATCGACGTGGCCGGCGGCACCCTGGCAGGCTGGTCGGCCCTGGTCACGATGCTCGCGGCGCCGCGCCTTGGTGCCGGCGGCGAGGTGAGCGTCGTCGACCTGACCGAGGGAGCGGTGGCCGGCGACCTGATCAGGCTGGCGCAGCGGCCGGGGCTCCGGCCGCTCGTCTGGACCCTCCCCGGGGACCTGCCCCAGCTCGACCTCGGGACCGGGCTTGACGCGCAGGCCCTTGCCGACGTGCTCGCCCTGGCCGCTGGCGCGGCTGGCGGCGCCGACCTGGCCGCCGGCCGGGCCGGAGAGGGATCAGCGGCCGACCCGGCGGCCGACTGCGCGCTGCTCGAGCGGGTGCTCGGCGTCCTGGGCCCCGATCCGGGGATCGCGGCCGTGAACGCCGCGCTCCGGGCGCTGGCCGATGTCGGTGATCCGCGGGCCGATGTGCGTTCCGGGCTGCTCACCGCGAGCCAGCTTGAGCAGGTGGGGACCCTGTTCGGCCGCGGCGCGGCCGAGCGCCTGGTGATGGAGCGGGCGTTCGTGCTCGAGTCCAGGCTGCGCAGGCTCGACTCGCTCGGGACCGGGCAGGCTCCGGTCCCCGAGGCGCGCACCAGGCTGCGGGTGGCCGCGCTGGACCGGCGGGCGGGCGTGATCGGGAACCGGATGCTGGCCACCTATC
>Ga0307374_10008200_pt1 | contig 15683 bp, 16 predicted proteins | sample OX3MG_FD_202532 | JGI IMG/M metagenome (GOLD analysis project Ga0307374, IMG submission 202532) | Soil microbial communities from Risofladan, Vaasa, Finland - OX-3 | ecosystem: Environmental > Terrestrial > Soil > Coastal area > Acid sulfate soil | place: Finland: Risofladan, Vaasa | collected... | reverse complement strand
TGACTAGAGGCACCAGGGACTTGATCGCTCCCAGCATGCTCAGGTGGTAGGGCGCGGCGGCGCGGACCTGTCCTGTCGCCACCAGCTCCGCGAGTCGCTGGTAGGGGTGCACCACATTTACGTCCGCGAGCCCCGGTCGTCGGATCGGACTGGGGTGGGAGACGACGAGGTCTCCCGGCGCGACTTCCGCCGGCAGCAGCCGGAAGCTGAGGTCATCTACCGGCGCGAATTTCGGATCTTGGCGAAGGTGTACCCCGGCGCTGGACAGGATGATCACGGTCGAGTCGTTGAGTGGGCGCGTGGGCAAGGTCAAGGTGGGCGTCCCCAGCCGGGCCACCGGCATCGGCGGCATGGGGGCGGTGATCTCATTGACCAGATCCAGGTACCGGAATGCCATGGCCCAGAAGTCTAGATAGCCTGGTTGGCCAGGCAGGGACAGCGAAATGGTCGGCGGGGCAGCGGTCCTGGTGGAGAACGCCGGCCTCTCTGGTGGAGTCGCAGACATCCCCCGGCCATGCGATCGCCCCTAGCTTGGTCGGTCAAGTTTTCCAGCAGGGCGTTCTCCCGGGGAGAGCCTGGGTCAAGGAAGCTGGTTCCGGTCCCGCAAGAGCGTCCGGGCGACGATCCATGAAGCGCCCGAAGAGAAAAGGTTCCAGGGCTCCGGCGGCTGGGGCCCCGGGGTCGCCAGCTAAGCTGCACGAGGAGCAGGAAGGAGCTTGACGGAGCCGGCGGGAGCCGATACCCGGAGCGAACAGGGAGAGAGCGATGCGGTTTGGCAGGCGCGCACTTCTCATCATCCCGATTCTGGTCGCGGCGGCGCTCATCCTTCCCGGCTACCTCGACCAGGCGGCGGTGCCTCCGCCAACCCGGCTCCTGGTGGGCGATGCCGTCTGGTCGTCCGGCAGTCACCCTGCTCCTGACTTCACCCTCCCGACCTGGCAAGGCGGGGTGTTTCACCTCGCGGCCCAGCACGGGCGGGTGGTGCTGCTGACCTTCATGGACTCTCTGTGCACCACCGACTGCCCCGTCGAGGCCGCCGAACTCCACCAGATGCAACTGCGCCTGGGCAGGCTCCTCAGCCCGACGATCGTGATCGTCAGTACCGATCCGGTGGGAGACAGCCCTGGCCATATTCGCGCCTTCGTCGCCCGCTATCATCTCGCCGCGCCATTCGAATGGCTGACCGGGAGTAGTGCCCAACTGGCCAAAGTCTGGCGTGACTACGCAATCGAAGTTACCAGTGCGACCACCCACAGCAGCGCCATCTATCTGATCGACCGCTGGGGCAGTGAGCGGGAAGGCTGGGGCATTCCTTTCCCGACCAGCGTCTTCGACCGCTCGGTGCGGGTGCTGGACGCCCAATACCGTTCCGGCTGGCGCTGGCCCTGGAACCTATAGACGGATCCCGCTTGCGGCTTTGAGCAATCGCGCCTACCGTTGAGGAAGTGACCGGTCCCATCAGGAAGCGACTCGGGCGATGACTCCGACGCCGACCTCGGCTGCTGCCGGGCGCCACTGGGACGCCGTCTATCAATCCGCTGACCCCACCCGGGTCAGCTGGTACCAGGCTGAACCGGTCGTCTCCCTGGAGCTCATCGAGTCGGCGGCGACCCCCACGGCGGCTGCCCTGATTGACGTGGGCGGGGGTGCCTCGAAGCTGGTCGACCGCCTGATCGCTCGGGGCTTTCGGGACCTCTCCGTGCTGGATGTGTCTGCCCGGGCCATCGCTTCGGCCCAGTCGCGACTAGGCCGGGAGGCAGACTCCGTCTCCTGGATCAGAGCGGACCTACTGGCGTGGCGGCCCACCCGTCAGTACGACCTCTGGCACGACAGAGCTGTCTTCCACTTCCTGGTCGGCGATGCCGAGCGAGAGCTTTATCTGAGCCGGGTGCGCGCCGGCGTGGCACCGGGCGGCAAGGTGGTGGTCGCCACCTTCGCCGCAGATGGACCCGATCGCTGCTCCAACCTACCGGTCTGCCGCTACGGGCCGGACGACTTAGTGAGGGAGTTCGGCTCGGGATTCGAGCCTATTGCCACCCGGCGTGAGGAGCACATCACGCCGGGGGGGACGATCCAGCCGTTCACCTGGGTCGTCCTCAGGCACCGACCCTGGTCTTCCGGGGCCGACTCCCGCGTCGGGCGGGCGAGCCAGTCCGACAGGGACCAGGTCGGTTGAGACCATCCTCGGCCAACGGTTCGGATCCTGGGATGCAGCGCTGAGCTAGACCGAGCTCATCGAGGGTTGCCGGGGGCATGTCCAGGCCCAACTCCGGGAGGAGGGGCGGATACCGAAGCCCAGCGGTCACCGCATCACTCAGCCCGCGAAGGAGCGGCGCGAGATTCGAGAGGACGAGGTTCAGCCCGACGGCTGGCGGATCTCGCGTTCACACCACTGGTAGAGCGCGTCATAGACGAAGGTAGCCCGTTCCAAAAGTCGGCTGTCGTCGGCCTCCACGTCCAGACCCCCGACGCCAATGGCCAGCAGGCCCCGACCCAGGGCGTCCTGATCAATGTCTGAGCTGATATCGGCGGCGTGGACGACCTTGGCGAGGCGGGCTAGCGCCAAGTTCCTCCCCAGCCCGTAGGCGTCGACCAGGGTTTCGAAGGTGCACCACTCAACGCCAGAGCTGAGGACTCGGTGCGCGTACTCGGCGCCCGGGGCGTCGAAGGAGTGGCCCCCAGTCGCAGCGGCGAGGGACAGCACCTTCTCATCGGCGACGTAGACGATCTCGGCATCGGGATCGATGAACCGGCGGATCAGCCAGGGGCAGGCGATCCGGTCGGTCTTCGGCCGCTCTCTGGTAATCCACTTCATGGGAGATCCTCGTGATTGCTTCCGCAGTCCCCACTGCAGCGGCGCAGCGATCGACTACCGGGACGCTCCGGCGACCAGCTGCTCCCTGCAGTTCGAGATGGTAACCATCGTCGGCCCAGCGGCGATGAAACCGGATGCTCCCGGAGCACATTCGCGGTGGCCCACCCGCGCAGCGCTCGTCGTGAAACGGCGCACCCACCAACCATGCCCCGCCGGCCAGATCTGGGGCTGCGGCGTGTGCTCGAGGAGCTCCGGCTCCGGAAGTGGACCTGGGTGGGCGAACCCCAGCCCCATCATGCGGTAAACCTCCGCGGTCCGTGGGGGTGGGGACTGGCCTGGGGCAGCCGCTCAGCGGCAGTTCCCCGATCCTCCGGCGCCGTCGCCGCGGCTCCTCACCCGAAAAGCGAGCTCAGATCGCCATGGGCTGGGCTGGCAGCAGCCCCGAGCAGTGGCAACCCGTAGGCCTCCTCGATCGACCGCAGGGTTCCGTAGTGGTCGCCGGTCATGACCACGTTCCCTCTGCCCTTGGCCTTGGAGCTGATCACGACCATGGGGACATGCCCGCCGCCGCCAGTATTGTCACCTGAGTTCTCGTCCATGGTGATGATCACGGTGGAGTTGAAGTCCAGGAACCACGACGAGGCGAGAACTGGCTGAAGGTTGGTTTGGAGCCAAGCATCACCCTGGGCAACCGTCCCGTCGTGCATGTCGTCGTTGAGGTTCGGGGTGATCCACGCGAAGTCAGGGGCACTCGCCCCGGTGAGAGTGCTCACCATCGAGGCCACCCCCGGGTAGGGCAGGATGCGACAGGGTGCCTGCGACAGGTTGTCCTTGAATTGGATGAAGGGGTTGTGCTTGAGGACATATGCTCCGGAGGAATCGCCCTGATAGCACGCGCTTGGCATGGACTCCATCCACCCCACCCAGGGAATTCCTGCACTTGTCAGCTGGCCCCCCAGATCGGTGACCGCATAAGCGCCGGCTCCGACGCAACCGTCGGAGGTACATCCCTGAGTTGATCCAGAGTCAATGGCCACGTAATTCGGCTGAGAAGGATGGGTGACGCCTGTCCAGCTGGACGCCGAGGCGTAGCCGGCGGCCAGCGAGCAGATGTAGGGGTCGGCTCCGCAGCTACCGATGGTGGCGTCGTAGCCCTGGTTTTCCTCCATCACCACCATGACGTGAACCGCGGCGTTCGGCCGGGATGTCGCGGTGGGGTTCGAGGAAGGCTGGGTGGTTCGCGTCGGGGTGGGAGTTGGCGACGGTTTGGCCACGGCGGTCGGCGACGAGCTCCGTCCAGAATCAGAGCTAGGCGAATCGTTGCTGGTCGCTCCTGAATCAGAGCTCGGCGAGTCGTTCGAACTTCTGTCAGGAACAGATTGATCGGCTGACTTCCCCCCATCGTGGGAGCTTGAGGGCGTGCCACAGCCCACCAGGACCACCGCGACCAGCGCTGCCACCGCGATTCTCAGCTTCACTTGCAACGGGGACTCCCGACCGGGCTGCCGAGCAGACACCAAGATCCTCGCATCACCCCAGGTAGTCAAGGGAATTCACGACCGGGTGTTCTGAGCACCGGCTGGCGGCAGTGCACCGGGGTTAGGTCGCCGGCACCAATGGTTCGATCGCGTTTTTTGCTGCCCGAGGCTAGACTGGACCCGGGGCGATTGGCGCGGAAAGATGAGCTATTTCGGAGTCACCATCGTTCCGACCGCTTGGCGTCGAAGCGGTCGCCCTCGATGAAACGAGCGCATCGGGGCGATATTGCGGCTGGACAGTCCCATTCCAGCGCCACGCGAACAGTTTAGGGGTCGGGAATTTCTAGCATAGGCTGCGGAGGAGAACCTCCATGAATCACCCCCTCGCAAGCGGAGCTGTCTGGGCGGGTCTGGCCGCTCTGGTCCTGGCCGTCACAGCCTCGGCGACTTCCCCCTCAACCGACCACGTCGGCCGGACGGATCGGCAGCCGGCTCCCGTTTCTCCCCACTCCCAAGCGCCGACGAACCACGACTCAACGGCCAGCCCGAGCGCCTCGTCGGGGGCGACCCCGACCTCTACTTCACGTGTCGCCCAAAGCCCCACCTCGCGAGCGCCCCAGAACACTTCTCCGAGCCTCGCGCCCGTCCCAAGCCAGTCGACAACCCCGCCCGGTGGGAGCACGACCTTACTGCCGATCAGAGCCGCGTTCTTCTACCCTTGGTACCCCGAATCTTGGTACCCGCAGAGCCACTTCACCCCTACCCTGGGCGCACCCTACGATTCTTCCAGTCCCCCCGTGATCCAGTACCAGATCGCGGCCATGGAGTACGCCCACATCGAAGTGGCAATTGCGTCGTGGTGGGGCCAGGGTACTTTGACCGATGGACGAATCCCCCTGCTGCTAAGCGCCAGCCAGAGTACCGCGCTCAGGTGGGCTCTCTACTACGAACCCAGCCCCGGCACCCAGGCGAGCGATCTCAGCTACATCTACGCCAAGTACGCGTCCAATCCCAGCTACGAGCACTTCGACGGCAAGCCGGTGCTCTTCGTGTACTCCCGGTCGGTTGCCAGCTGCGCCGACGCGGCGAATTGGGTCGCCCTCAATGCTGCGCGATTCTATTTAGACCTCCAGGTCTTCGCCGGGTATCAGAGCTGCGCGGTCCAGCCCGATCAATGGCATCAGTACGCGCCGGCCGAACGCGAGGATGCCCAGTCGGGTCATAGCTTCAGCATCAGTCCGGGGTTCTGGCTCTACAGCTCTGCCACTGCCCGCCTGGCCCGTGATCCGTTGGCCTTCGCGCAAGCGGTGCGGGATATGGTGGCCAGCGGTCAGCCCTGGCAGCTCGTCACGACTTGGAACGAGTGGGGAGAGGGCACCTCGGTGGAAGATGCGGTTCAGTGGGAGTCCGCCGATCCGTATGGGCAATATGTCGACATCCTTCACAACAACGGTTAGAGAGTGCCGACCCCAACGGCCGGGTAGCAGCAGCGAGCCGCCCAGGCTGGGACTCGCTCTGCCCCGACTCAGGCCACGCATCCGAAGAGCGACCCGCTTCCGGAGCGTGCGAAGGATCGAGATTTCGGTCAGTCGGGTATCCGGCGCGCCGAAAATCTACGCCTCGGAGCTTGGTCGAAAACGGATGCGGATGAGGCTTTCTTTCTCGGTTTTCGCGTGAGAGCCTAGGCTGAACAGCTCACGAGTTCTGTCGACCCCCGCGCCCCTGAGGGGGCGTGCAGGGAAAGAGAAGGCGGGCCATCCTTGGGGTGTTCAATTTTCAACAAAGCGGGCCGTCGTGACCAACGATCGCCTGATCGTCCGCCACCCTGTGCCGTTGCTCGCCAGAGCCGACCGAATGGGGGTTGCCGGGACCTCTCGGGAGTGGGGCGACCCGGACGGGTCGGGGAGCCGAAGCCAGGAGCTAGCGCGGATCGCTGGCCACCTGGCGCAAGAGACGCTTCCCGAGCTGCGAGATGGGCCGATCCCGGGTCCACACCACCCGAATCGACCGTCCCAGAGCTAGGCCTTCGGTTGGGACGACAATCAGGCGGCCGTCGCTGACTTCGGCTTCCGTAGCCAGCCGACTCAGTACCCCCGGTCCGGCTCCCGACGTGACCGCTGCTTTGATCGCCGTGGTCGAGCCGAGCTCGACAATTGGATTGGCTGCGAGACCGAGCGAGAGAAGTGCGGTCTCGAACACCTCTCGGGTTCCCGACCCTGCCTCCCGGAGGACAAGCGGTGCAGCCGCGAGATCGGCCGCGACCAAGGGGCGACGCCGTCGCGCCCAGGGGTGGGATGGGGCCACGATCACGACCACATCGTCGGTAGCCACGACGCGGGATCCCAACCCCGGGGGAGCGCTGCGTCCCTCGACGAAGCCCATGTCGGCTCCCCGGCGCTTCATGACCTCGACGACCCGTTCGGAGTTGCCCATTTCCAAGGACACGGAAATCCCTGGGTCGGAAACTCGCAGCCGACTGAGCCATCCCGGCACCAAGTACTCGGCGGCGGTCATGCTGGCCACAATCCGGAGATGAGTCCTCCCCTTGGCGCGGGTCGCTGCCGTGCCGAGGAGTAGGACCTGCATCGCCCCCAGCACCGATTCACCCCACTGAACCACTGCCTCTCCGGAGCTGGTGAGCCGGGCTCGGCCAGTGGAGCGGTCGAGCAGATCCAGGCCGATTACGCGCTCCAGGGACCGCAGTCGCATGCTGGCCGCGGGTTGCGTGATGTGGTGCGCCAGCGCCGCCTGCCGGATCGACCCCAGGTCGGCGACGCTCTTGAGCAGGTCCAGCGCCCGGAGGTCGGGAACCGGCTCCCTCAGTGGCATAAGCCCATCTTATAGGTGCCGAGCAAGAGTCGACCTTCCCGACAGCAGTGCAAGGGCCGAAAGTGAGGTGAGTGGGACAAGTCGACCAGCCTTTTTGGCTCCGCCGGCGCCAACATCGCGACCTTGCTATCTTTGCCGCGGTCGTGGCCCGAACCGTGGCCCTGCTGCCGGGACTTCTCGCCACAATCGCCCTCGCCGCCGTGGCAACCGCGCTGGGCCGGGTGGCGCCGATCGTGGGGTCACCGGTCATCGCCATCGTCGCAGGGATCGGGATCGCCCTGGTTCGCCAGCCCTCCGCGAGGATGCGCCCCGGGCTGAGGTTCGCCAGTAAGTCGGTCCTGCAGGGCTCGATCATCCTGCTGGGTGCAGGACTTTCGTTCAGTCAGGTTTTTGCCACGGGTGCGTCTTCTCTGCCGGTGTTACTCGGAACTCTGACGGTGGCGCTGGTCGGTGCGTGGCTACTGGGCCGGGTCCTATCCGTGAGCACCGACCTGCGCACCCTGATCGGTGTCGGCACGGGTATCTGCGGTGCCTCGGCCATTGCCGCGACCGACGCGGTGATCTCGGCATCACAAGCCGACGTCTCCTATGCGATCGCCACGATCTTCACCTTCAATGTGGTGGCCGTGCTCACCTTCCCCACCCTCGGCCACCTCCTCACCCTCGCTCCGCACTCGTTCGGGCTCTGGGCCGGTACTGCGGTTAATGACATGTCCTCAGTCGTCGCCGCCGCCTCGATTTTTGGCCACGGAGCCACCGCCGACGCGGTGGTGGTGAAGCTAACCAGAACCCTGATGATCATTCCCATCTGCGTCGTCCTGGCGGTCTGGCGGGGGCGGAGGGGAAGCTCAGCGACTAGGTCGGCAATGCCAGTTAGCCGGGTCGGGCGCGTGCGCAGGATTTTGCCCATCTTCATCGGCTGGTTCCTAGTGGCGGTAAGCCTAAACACGCTGGGGTTAGTTCCGCGGAGCTGGCACGGCACTCTGGCGGCGACTGCCCAGGTGCTGATCACCATCGCGCTGGCCGGCATCGGCCTGTCCACGCGACTGCAGGACATCCGAAGGGCAGGCCTTAGGCCGCTGGCGCTGGGCGGGATGCTGTGGTTCCTGGTGGGAACCTCCAGTCTCGGTTTGCAGTTGGCTTCGGGTACTCTCCACTAGGCCGACTCATCCCAGCCCCTTCGGTGGGCGCTGGCGGCGAGAGTTGGCTTCCGCTCGGCCCTCTTGCCGGGTGGCGACGCACTGGCCGGCCTTGGTCCAGTTTCTGGGGAGAGCGTCGCAGCTCAAGTGACCCGGATCAGCTGGGGCCGAGGCGGCGGGGCCGGTCGCCGAGTTACCCCGACCTGGACGCGGTCCTCCCCGAGCACTTTCCGTTCCAGTCGACCTGGTAGGCGCCAGGGCAGTTGACGTAAGCGTTGGCGTAGGCCACGGTGTTGGGCAGGTAGTAGTTGGCGTTGGTTCCCCTGCCGACCTGGATCACATCGGCAGGTTTGGCGTACCAGAGATCCGGCTGGCCCGCCAGGACCTTATTCATGTAGCTCTGCCAGAGCGGAGCCGCGCCCGAAAGCCCCGAGGCTATGCCGGACAGGGTGACATAGTTGGGATTGCCGACCCAGGCGGCGGTGACGATCTGAGGCGTCCACCCGAACGTCCAATTGTCCCCGATTCCTTGGAGGTTCCCGATGCCGTAATCGGAGGTGCCCGTCTTCACGGCCACCTGCCGTCCGGGCAGGGTCAGGCCATTGACGATCCCGAACTCCGGCTGGCGGTTTTGATTGCTCTGCAGAATTTCGTTCATGATGAAAGCGACATTGGCCGGAAGCACCTGCACCGAGTTTTGGGCCAGGTTGTACTGATAGATGGTTCGATCTCCCTGGATGATTTGCAGGATGCTGGTGGGCTCGTGCAGCACACCGCCGCTCGCGAGGACCTCCGCCCCGGTCGCGATCTGAATCATCGGCAGTCCCAGCGAAAGACCTCCCAGGGTGAGGGCGTCGCCATAGGTGTTCTGGGGGTCGAGCAGATCGCCGGCCCCCATCCGTTCGGCCAGGTTGACCACGGCCTGGAGTCCGGTGATCACTTCCACCTTGACCGCCGGCACATTGATGGAGTTGCCCAAACAGACCTTGAGCCGGCAGATTCCAGTGTACGTTCTGGAGTAGTTGACCGGAGAGTAGCCGCCGATGTCGATTGGCTCGTTCAAGATGGGCGTGGTCATGGTGAACTTGCCTGAGGCTATTGCCGCGGAATACGTGTAGATCTTGAATGACGAGCCCGGGCGTCTGGGAGTTGTCGTCATGTTGATGTCACCCCATTTTCCCTGGTAGTTCGTCGTACCCACCATGGCTAGGACTTCGCCGTTTCGGGGGTTCAGGGAAAGCAGCGATGCATCACCAATGTTGAATTCGCGAAGAAGTCGCGCGTCAACAGTCGGGTTCTGAATGTCGCTGGTGGCGAGCGCCTGATCGGTGGGGTCGAGTGAGGTGAAGATCTTCCAACCTCCAGGGTTCAGGTAGGCGTCGCCGAACCGAGCCTGGAGCTGGCCCTCGGCGAACTGGACGAAGTTGGGGTCTTGGACTGTCGAGCTGGCCTGCCAGGAATACGCGACCAGCGGTTGCTTGAAGGCGACGTTCGCCTCCGCCGGCGAAATGTCACCGCTCCGTACCATCGCCTCGAGCACCACCTGCTGGCGGTCCTTGGCGAGGTTGGCGGGACCGGTTTGTCCCTGGTAAAGGACGGGGTCATAAGCGGTGGGGGCGTCCGGTATCCCCGCCAACATGCTGGCCTGGGCCAAATCCAGGTGGCTGGCCGGGATGTGGAAATACAGTTCGGCAGCGCTGCCGATCCCGATCGCCTGGTTCCCATAGTTGATCCGGTTGAGGTACAGCTGAAGGATGGTATTGGGTTTGAAGACCTTGGCTATTTCGTATCCCAGCAGGAACTCTCGAATCTTCCGGGTGATCGTCTTCTGGGAGGTGAGGAATGAGATCTTGGCCAACTGCTCGGGGATGGTGCTGGCGCCCTGGACGCTGGCGTGGTGCTCCAGATCCACGATCGCCGCTTCAACGATCCGGGGCAGGTCCGCGGCAGCGATGTCCTGATAAAAATGTCGGTCCTCGACGGCGATGGTGGCCTCGACCAGGAGTGGGCTCACCTGGCTCAATGCCAGGTGGATATGCTGGGCTCCCGGCTCATGCAAGACCGCGAGCAGCGTCCCGTCTCGGGCGAGTAGCTCGCTGTTGCGAGGCGGCCTGAGTTGGGGCAAGGCGGTCACGCTGGGAAGTCCGGTCTGGAACGCCGCCAGCACGATCATTCCCGAGCCAATACCGGCGCAGGCGGCGAGCACCCCGACCAGTCCCGCGACGGCCCCCCGCCGTACCCAGCCCCGCCGGGTCCACCCTCCGGGCGTCGGCCGCGGCGCCATCCTCGGTCCTTGAGGGGCGCCTCCAGGCCGCGACCTGAGTGAACCCCTGGTGAAGAGGGCGCCCTGAACCAGACGAAGCCGAGGAATTCGGTTCTCGGCCAACGATTAGGCTCTGCTTTCGCTCGGTCCGGGCTTGGTCCGGTTGTCCACAGCCTCGGTCCGCGTCGGTTTCAGGGCCACGGAATTTCCGAACGGCCCGGATGCAGGTCGGGTTACGAGTTTCCCCTGCCGGCCGCGCCTTCCACTTCGAGTACCGGTGGCCCCGGCTGCCGGCTCCCGCTCGGCCCCACCCGACCGAGTCGAGTGCTCCCGATCTCAGGTCGTCAGCTCACCGGACGCCTCCAGTCGGCCGGAGTAGATCGAGTAGCCGTCGATATGCCGGGCCAGGGCGGTCGCAATCACGGTGGCCACCAGGAGGGGGACCATGATCCCGAAACCACTGTGGGTGAGTTCGATAACTAAGACCAGCGCGGCGAGAGGCGCCTGCATCGAGGCCCCCAGCACTGCGGCTGCGCCGACCATCGCATAGGCGCCCATCGGGGAGCCGGGCCACGCAATCGACCAAGCTAGTCCGAGCAGTCCACCCAGGACGGCACCGGTGCTGAGGGTCGGGGTGAACAGCCCGCCCGATGCCCCGCTGCCAAGGCACAGAGCGGTCACCACCGGTTTGAGCACGAACAGCGCACTCAACAGGGCGATGCTCCCGCTGCCGATAAAGACCATGTGGGCCATGTCCTTGCCGTTGCCAAACAGCTGGGGGTAGGCGATGCCGATCAGGCCCAGAGCGCCGAAGGCGATCAAGGGGGCGAAGAGGGCCCGCTGGCCCCGCACCGTGTGATGCGATGCCCAGGCGATGACCCGGATATAGCCTGAGGAGAGCAGACCGAGTACCGGCCCGGCGAGGATAGCCCAAACCAGGAGCGGGACCGTGAAGCGATACGCGGGAATGTCGATATAGGTGGCGTGTTCGGGCAGGTACAGCCAGGCGGTGCCAGTCGCGACCGCCGAACAGAATAGGGCAGGGAGTACCACCGGAAGGGCCAGGCTGCCGCAGAGGACCTCCGCCGTGAAAAGTGCGCCTCCCAGCGGCACGTTGTAAACCGCGGCGAGCCCGGCGCCTCCGCCGCAGGCGATGAGCAGTCGGCGCTGGCCCGGGGACAGCCTGGCCCAGCTCGCGAGCACGCTTCCCGAAACCCCCCCCATCAGTTTCGGTGCCGCCTCGCGTCCGATCGAGGCACCCATGCCGATAACCACTTCGGAGATTACTGAGGAAGCGAGACTCCGGCGGGTCGACAGCGGGTCCCCCCGCCAGACTGCGTCGTCGACCTCCGCGCGCTCTCCGGGGGTGAAGCGGCGCAGCAGGTACCAGGCGACTCCGCCAATGACGCCGGCCGCGCAGAGCACGATCACCCGGTGCAGTCCGGAGTCTCGTTCCGCGGCGGCCTGCAAGCTACCGCTGTGGTAGCCGAAGGCGAAGTGCTGCACGCTGAAGAGGATCACCATCAGGAGGTCGCCGAATAGGCCGGTAGCCACTCCCGTCAGCGCCACCATCGCCCAGAACACCGGAGTGAGTGGCGCCTCTCCGTCGCCAGTTGCGTTCGGCTGCTCCATCGCACCTCGACCTGAGGGGATTCGCGACTTGATCAGGGGCTGAGGCACGCGGAGTCGCTCACTGGCCCTTCGCTCGGCGCGTCGCAATCGGCCGGCCCAGGGGTGTCGACGAGCAGCCGGTTGATCGTCGGACGGAGTCGTCCGGTCACCTTCCACCCCAGTCAGGGTCTAGGTTTCGGAGCGGAGCGAGGCTCTGGCGAATCGGCGGCCACCATCGCATCGTTCTTGGCCAAGCTGGGTTCCTCCTGCGATCGTTCCATGTTGGTGGGGTTGGGCCCCGGGCTGCAAGCGAACCGGGAGGCGTGACCTCTGAACGCCAAGGAGTCGAACGGGTAGGACCACCTCTGCACTACCCGATCCTCCGGCCGACGGCGCAACCGTGGCCCGTGACCGTCTCTCCGCGCCACGGCGGCGCTTAGGGGCCCGTGCGCCGGCAAGTGGCGCCGGGATCGCGACAACCGGGGGCTGATCCAGGGCGGGATCACCAGCAGGGGGCTCGGCCGCCGGCTGGCGCTCTGCGAGATCTCCACTACCAGACCCTCAAAGGGATGCGCGGTCGTGCAGGGCGAGCCGCGGCGCCCCACCGCGGCAGCCCCGGGCTCCGCCTGAGGTAGGCTCCTGCCAGGCGAGATCCTGGACGCCGATCGCCATGCCGGGCTCAATTGCGCGCGGCGGGCGGCCGAACACCCAGCCCTAACTGGCGCTACGGTACCGGGGTGGGGTTCTATCGGGAGCAGGTTGTCCCCAGGCTCGTGGAGCGAGCCTGCGGCATCCGCTCGATAGATAGCTGGCGGCCCGGGGTAACCGCCGGGCTGCACGGCCGAGTGGTTGAGATTGGCTTCGGCTCCGGGCTCAACCTCGAGCATTACCCAGCCACGGTTGATGTCGTCCTTGCCGTGGACCCCTCCCGGGTGGCGCGCCACCTGGCCGGCCGCCGGATCACCGCCTCACGCTTGGCGGTCAAGTACATCGGGGCCGACGCCCAGGCGCTTGACCTCGACGCCGGTAGCTGCGACTCTGCCCTGTCCACGTTCACCCTGTGCACCGTGCCCGACGCCCATCGAGTCCTGGCGGAATTGGGGCGGGTACTTCGTCCGGGTGGTCACTTTCACTTCCTCGAACATGGCCTGGCACCGGACCCGAGAGTGGCTGCCTGGCAGCGCCGCCTCGATCCAATCCAGGGCAGACTTGCCGACGGGTGCCACCTGACCCGGGACATGCCGAAGCTCATCGAAGAGGCGGGATTCCGGATCGAGCAAATCGAGCATCGATATGCCAAGGGGCCCCGCCCATGGTCGTGGTTTACCAGGGGCGTCGCTCGCTGGCCAGGTTGACGCCTGGCCCACCCTGACCATCAGAGGTTGGCCAGGACTCTTCGCGTTAGCGCGCCTCCTGGGCGACGATCTGCCGCTGCACCTCAGCCATGTCCAGGGCCTGAACCTTTCCGATTAGCTCCTCGAGTGACTCTCGGGGCAGTGCCCCGGGCTGGGAGTAGATCAGCACCTGGTCCCGAAAGACCATCAACGTGGGGATAGACATGATCCCGAACTCTCTGGCCAGCTCCGTCTCGGCCTCGGTATCGACCTTGGCGAAGACCAGATCGGCGTGCTCCTCGGAAGACGCCTCAAAGACCGGTGCGAACATTCGGCACGGCCCACACCATGACGCCCAAAAGTCCACCAGCACCGTGCCGCCGCTGACCACATCTTCGAAGTTCGCCTTCGTCAGGTTGACCGTAGCCATGTTCAGAATTCTCCTGTCTGCTTACCCGGACTGCCGACCCCCACCAAGTATACCCTAGGGGGTATCGTTTTGCACCCGCAAGCCGAGAAGCGCCCGGGACGCCTCAGACAACCCGCCCCGGTTGGGCATTTCCGCTGGTCACGGCCAGGCCGGCAGCCGCCCAGGCGCGCATGCCTCCGTTCAAGTTCACCGCCTCGACTCCGGCCCGGGTGAGGATCGCGGTCGCTCTGGCGGAGCGGCCGCCCGATCGACATACAACAACCACTTCCCGGTCGCGGGGCAGGGCAGCGAGCCCGCGGTCGAGATCTCCCAGACGGATGTGGCGAGCGCCCGGAGCATGACCGGCCCGCCACTCGGAATCCTCCCGAACATCCAGCAAGACGGCCCCCGCCTGCACCAGATCGTGTGCCTCCTGTGGGCCGACTCCGCGGCCGCCTCCCAGGGCCTTCTGCAACCAGCTCATGTCATCCTCCTAGTGTGTTTCCGCTCCCGCGTCCGGATACCCCATAAGGTATTATTCGTCCGAGAGAATATACCCTATGGGGTACCTGTTGCCGAGGCCGAGTCCGCCGGGGCATCGAAAGCGACTCGACGAAAGTTTCGACGACCTCGCCCGGGATCGGCCGCCGAGCGAGCCAATCAGACGGAGGGTGCGACCATGCAACTACCCGAGCAGGTGATCGAGGATGTCCGGAAGCGACTGCACCGCGCTTCGGGTCAGGTTCAGGCGGTCGAGCGGATGCTCGATGATGGCCGCGAGTGCCGCGACGTGGTGAACCAACTCTCGGCCGCCACCAGAGCGCTAGAACAGGCCGGGCTGCGACTGGTCGCCGCCGGACTCACCTACTGCGTCGAGCATCCCGAGCAGGCGGAGGCCGAGGGATATGCGATCGACGGGGTGCAGCGGATGCTGATGAAGCTCGCCTAAGTGGGCTATCTGCCCGAGGAGGTGCAGGACGTGGATGGAATCGAAGCAACGATCGGAATCCCGATGGAAGCGGCCGAGGCTGCCGTGCGCGCGGCGCTGGCGGAACAAGGCTTTGCCGTCCTGACGGAGATTGACGTGGCCGCCATCTTCAGGGCCAAGCTCGGAGTCGATCGAGCACCGCTCAAGATCCTGGGCGCCTGCAATGCCGATCTCGCCCACCAAGCTCTGGAGATCGATCCGTCGGCAAGTCTGGTCCTTCCCTGCAATGTGGTGCTCGAGGCCGACGGCGACCGCACCCAGCTATCGATCGCGGATCCCCGGGCGCTCATGACTGGATCGATGCTGGCTGAGTTGGCCGCTACCGCTGCCGAGCGGCTCGTGCGGGTGCGGGATGCCGTGGTCTCCCGGGGTGAGGGGAAGCAGTAAGTGGGGTCGGTCCGCTAGGCCCAGGGCATCCGGGGCGACCACATACCCGCGGCAGTGTCGACTTGCGGCGCCACCCAACTCACTTCGATCCCCAGCCTTTTCGCCGGGAGTCGTTCCCTGGCCTGGCCGACCGGTGAAAGGTCCACGTGCACCGGGTCCCAGCCCCGCTCGTCCAACCGCCCGGCATTGTGTCCCACCCCACCGGCGAGGCCCAGCGCCCGGCCGGGGGCCAGCTCGTGCATCACCTCGACCGGGGACGGGTAGGGACCAGCCGACCAACCCGGGTCCGCGGTCTCGTGACATGGGTGCCACCTCTCGTGAGGCGACCGATCACCCCCGCAGCGAATCTGCGCCGGTGCCGGGTCAGACTATAAAAGTGAGGTGCCTGTGGCCATTTTCGCGTCGCCTCCCGGCAGACCCACGCGGCTGA
>Ga0307374_10008199_pt1 | contig 15687 bp, 13 predicted proteins | sample OX3MG_FD_202532 | JGI IMG/M metagenome (GOLD analysis project Ga0307374, IMG submission 202532) | Soil microbial communities from Risofladan, Vaasa, Finland - OX-3 | ecosystem: Environmental > Terrestrial > Soil > Coastal area > Acid sulfate soil | place: Finland: Risofladan, Vaasa | collected... | reverse complement strand
TATTAATTAAATAAGTAAAATTAAAATAATTTTAATTACCATTTAATCGAATGTTATGGATAATAATAAGATGAATAAAAAAGACCTGGAATCCTTTTATATTAAATATGGGATATTCTGTTCCATTATGTATTGCATACCCATTCTGGTCATTTTCGCGAATTCGCTTTTTATGAATTTTTGGCTTTTATATCTGGGCAATGCGCTTTTTTTCTGCCTCCTTATATTTGTCGTCATTTATGTCAATCATAGTTTAGGAGGTTCAGGTGGGTTCAGGACCCTGTGCATAGCCGGTTTCAAGATCACCTCAGTAAGCATCCTCACATCCTGTATCCTGATTTTCCTCATGCTGACTGCATTCAGGGGAAGTATTCAACAACTTCCCAATATACCCTTTTCTGATAAAAACAATGGAATGAGTAACATCCTGTTTTTCAATGCGATCTTTGTGAATCTTCCTGGCGGGGCGCTGGGATCTTTAGTGGGTGCAATGTCAGCCAAACAACACCTGAAAATTGGATGAGACAAAAATTAAATAGATAATGAACCTGCGGATGATGGCTGTATTTTCAGAATAAACCACCTGATGAATCATCTAAGAAAAATGAAAGCCTACAGCACTTTTTGATTTATTCAACCTCATTGATCAGTTCCTTACTTCATCAAGCCTGTAAAGCGTCTTATCATTTTCCAGAAAGTAGGAGTCGCCATAAGGTTTAACCCAGTTAAACCGGCTAAACCAGGACTTCCTTGATCTCCGTGGTTTTTTCTGGTCAATCAGGATATTAAAATATTTCACATGAACCATTTTCATTTTAACAAGTATTTTCCCGGACGGAGATAAGTCCCAGTTTATTTCAGGCACGGATATAAAGTTGAAGACTGGATTTTCCACTATTAAACTAGCATTACCGCTAACCTGCAGAAACTCATTTCCCCCTTTCTTGAAAAAATCCAGTCTTGCGGGAAAAACCTGATCAAAAACCCCGATAGACTGCACAGGTTTATTTATATAAAACCATACATGGTGCTCTTCATCCACCTGGATGATATTGACCAGGTTGGTCGGTAATTTCAATTCATGATTGTGCTGACTGAAAAAAAGTGCACTGCGGATATGGGCGATCTTTTCTTTAAGGTACGGGAAGGCAATCTTTTCAGGCATATTTTATTGTTTACTAGACTCCATACAAAATCAGTACCGATGCCTTGCCATACCAAGCTGGGCCTACATGTAGAATTATCTCCCCAAATGAAAAGTTCATCCGTTTAGGTTATCTGCAACCAGTATTTGCTCCGTTTGCCGGTTATTATATATGATGCAGCTTTTATCAAAATCCATTTTCCAAGGGGGAAACACTCATGAGCAAGACGAACTTACCGATCATCCTGGGATGTTCCAAGGGGGAGTCTGAAACTTTCCTGTTCTCATTTATGCAAAAGTCAACCGGGGAAAAAATCGGAATTTCTTTTACAGCAACTGCAGGGTCCTTGGGGGTAGTCCTTCACAGATATGGCATCATTGGTTTCAGACAGCATCAGGGCAAGGGAAATGTCTGGTTCGATTTCAGAATAAAGGCCGGATGATCACCTTTTCTGATTAAAAAATGCCTCTGCCTACCTGCAAATCCTTCACCTGGAACTTTGTATTTGCCTGGTTTACCACCCGACAGTCCGGCTCCTTCTTTCCATCAACAAAGTATCCCTCCACACTGTTCCCATCTTCCCAATCTTTTCCCTTCTGCCAGCTATCCGGAATCCGCAGGACTCATGCAGTCGGAGACTGGCAATATTTTCGGGAAAGATTCCAGCCTGCAGGGTCCAGTAACCGTATTTTTCGCTCTCCATTACCAGGGCGCTCAGCAGGGTTTTCCCCAACCCCTTTCCCCGATAAAGTTCGGCTATGTAAATACTCACCTCCCCCACCCCGGCATATACCCTCCTTCCTGAAACAGGCGTCAGGGCTGCCCACCCAAGTGGGTCTCCATCTGATACAACCACCAGCCTGCAGGAAGGAACATGTGCAGCATTCCACTGTTCCCAGGAGGGGCATTCTTCCTGAAAGGTAGCTTGTCCCGTCGCTATGCCGCTTTCATATATGGCCCGGACAGCAGGCCAATGATCGGGGATCATCGGTATGACAAGGATACTTGCTGCATTCATGATGATGAAATCATTATGCGATTATTCGATTATTCCATTATTCCGGGTTCAGGGTCCGGGCAAAGAAAAAGCAATATAATCATCACCGGATGCTTTCCCCAGCTTACCTCCGCCGCAGGCAATCACCACAAATTGTTTTCCTTTCAGGCTAAATATACTGGGCGTCGCAAAGCCTGAAACAGGTAAACGGTATTCCCAGAGTAATTTTCCGGTCCGGCTGCTGAAAGCGCGTATTTTCCGGTCGCTGGTAGCTGCAATGAATACCAGTCCGCCTGCGGTGACCACAGGACCTCCGTAATTCTCGGTGCCGGTGATGATCCCTTTTTTCCTGAACCCCGGGTATTCTCCGAGGGCTACCTGCCAGACCTGCTGGCCATTGTTCAGGTTGATGGCGGTCAGGGAGCCCCAGGGAGGCTGGATCGCGGGATATCCTTCCCTGGTCAGAAATTTATTGTATCCAGTCGGGCTATAAGGCAGGTCCAGGTAATGGTCCGGCAACCGGGGAGGAGCCTTAAACGGTTTTCGCTGATCTTTTTTGATATCCAATACAAAACAAGCCAATGCCTTTCGTTCTTCTACCGATAATTGCCTGAATCCCGGCATCATCCTCCTGCCTGTGCTGACCAGTTGCATAAATTGTTCCCGATCATATTTTTTGTTTGCCCCGATCAGGGATGGATAATTACCGGAGCCCTTCATGTCCGGGCCATGGCAGGACATGCAGTTGGCTGCAAATAACTGGCTTCCTGCCTGGAGGCGGGTTTCCTTCGCAGGCATCTTATTTCCGGCAGGCACCATTGTCAGGACCCAGGGCATCTGGGAAGCATTGACATACAGGATGCCGGTCTTTGGATCAGCAGCCGGGCCTCCCCACTCTCCGCCACCATCAAAACCCGGAAAGATGACCGTGCCTTCCCGGGAGGGAGGATTGAAAATATTACCTGTTTTATAACTAGCCAACCTTTTAAGTATATCCTGCTGGGAGGAATCCGGCACCAGTCTATTGATATCTTTATTATTGAAAAGCTGTCGCACAAACGGCAGCGGCAGTTCGGGGAAGGGCTGGGTGGGCTGCACCTCTTCCCCTGCGAGTTCGCTTTTGTGGGGTACAGCTCTTTCCCGGATGGGGAACAGCGGTTTTCCAGTTACCCGGTCAAAGACAAAGACAAAACCCGTTTTGGTGGTCTGGACAACCGCATCCACCTTTTTACCCCGGTGGAACAGACTGAGCAATACCGGAGGAGCAGGCAGGTCCCTGTCCCAGAGATCATGATGAACTTCCTGAAAATCCCAGATTCTTTTCCCGGTAGCAGCATGCAGGGCAACCAGGCAATCCGCAAACAGATCTTTTCCCCTCCTGGTCCCTCCATAGAAATCAGGGGAGGCCGAACCCAGGGGAACATATAAGATGCCCCTTTTTTCATCCAGGCTCATCCCGCACCAGTTGTTGACTCCACCGATATGCTGCCAGGCCTGCGGGTCTTCCCAGCTATGGTATCCATATTCTCCGGGCCAGGGAATGGTATGAAAAATCCATTTTTCCTTGCCGGTCCTTACGTCAAATGCCCGAATATGACCAGGAGCAGCATCCGGACCTTCATCTACCCTTGTACCCATAATGATCAGATCGTGGAATATGATACCCGGTGATGTGGCTGTCACAAAAAGGTTACTGACGTCCCTGCCCAGTCCTTTATGCAGATCAATTCTCCCTTCATGGCCAAATCCGGCCTCGGGTTTTCCGGTAGCGGCATTCACGCACCAGAGAAAAGAGCCTGCAGTATAAAATATCCTTTGATCCCGGTATCCATCACTCCAATAGGTGACGCCACGGCAGACATTCAATATATAGATAGCCCCTTTGTTGTGGATTGAATCAAAGGGATTGAACACCCAGAGCGGTTTCCCGTCTGATGCATCGAGGGCGAAAAGCTTCAACCCCGGCGAAGTGCCGTAAAGCACACCATCCACCATGATCGGATTACATTCAATCTGGGAATGATTTACGGTATCGGCATCCCCTGTATGATAGACCCAGGCCACCCGCAGCTGGCCTACATTGTCCGTATCAATCTGCCGGAGGGAAGAATAGTGCAGGGAGGTTTTACTGCCTCCGTATACGGTCCAGCCCGTATGAGTATGGGGGGAATGGCAACTTTCGGAAAGAAAAATCCACCACAAAAAGAAAACAGGGAGCCGGATATACCGGCCTGATTTGCTTAACATGCTCATTCTATTTCGATCGAAAATAATCATCGGAAAGCATATAGCATAGCTTTTCCTGCGGCATCAAGCCGGGTCCCGGTCACCCAGCCTGGGCAGATCCTTCCAGGCATAGGGATCCGTCTTGCTGCCTCCCAGGGGGTGGGGCTTCGAGGTCCGGATGCTCCAGACTGGCCAGTATTCGAGGTCTTCAGCAGGAATCTCATATCCCAGTATCCTTTGCATGGGTTCCTCTGTCAGTCCGGGGGAAAGCCATTCCTGTTCAAGTTCAGGGGTTAAAAAAAGGGGCATCCTGGCCTTGTTGGGGCCACCATTGTGAATCTGAGCCATCAGGGAATTTGCGGTACGGGTGATCAGCGTGAAAGTATTTCTACTGATAAGCTCCCCTGTACCGGGATCAATAATCCTCGACAGGGTTTGCAGTCCGGGAAGGGCGAACAGTTTCCTTTCGCGAATCCGGACCAGGTAGGGGATCTTATTCTTTATGCCCCTGACCTCCCGGTGTTCGAATATCCCGGTAGCCGGGATGAGGCACCTCCCGGAACGGATCCGGTACCAATAGGATTTTTTATCCAGTATTTTCTCCGACCGGGCATTGCACATCCAGCTGCGCTGACTGGACACCTTGGCAGGAGTATTCATATAATCTGCGATTATTCCCCATTCCATCGCCTGAAGGCGGAATCCTTCGTTCCCCGATACAATGACCGGATACAGCGGAAAGGACTGTGCAACCACATGGGCAGCGTCCGTAAATGGAATCTCCGGCTGAAGGGTTCCGCGCAGACCCGGCAAATAATCGGTTAAGATTTCCAGGCCGGAAGAAAAAGATAGGTCATAACACATAATCAGGGACCCTCCACATCGGCCAGGGGGACTTTCGCTTCCGAGTGTGGGCACGTCAATGTAAGAAAAAGTTGCCCGAATTCCGAAAACAATTTCACCCGGACCTCGTCATAGCGGCTAAGATTCCAGCCCAGGTTGATATCCAGGTACTGGCGGATCCGTTCCCCCATCTCCCGGGAAGGTACCCAGTCCTTTTCCAGGATATTGGCATACACCTGGTATCCGGATGGCTGCCCGGCAGCGGTAAAAAGCTTTTCCCGGTCATAGGCATTCTGAACATTATACAGGTAACGCCACCTGTCCCCTTCCATGGCCCTGTAATGGGCCAGTGCCTTATGGAACTCGGCATAATGGCTGATCAGAAAAGCAGCCTTTATTTCCTTATCCCCGGGATTTTTCCCCCGGGGATAGGACTGGCGGACGAAATGTTCATGGCCGCAGCGGATGAAGGCTTCCAGCAGATTGCTTCCAAGCAGGATAAGGGGATTGTACATACCCTATATTTTGATGGTCAGGACTTCCCGGAGCCGGGTGGTATAACAGGGTGAGCGCCTTTCCTGGCGCAGTTTCCAGTTGCCTGAATACCCCATGGATCCGAACTTCACGGTATCGCGGCCAAAGTCACCATTGATGCTATCGAGCACTCCCATCAGGTGGCCTTTTTCCGGCGGGGCCCCTTCGAATAAAGCCTGCTGGACCTGTTTTCCGGACTTCAGGTCCAGCAGCATCACCCCGGCTTTTTTGAACAGGTAGCCCGGCCGGAAGATCCGGTCCAGTGCAGCCAGGGCTTCCCTGATCAGCAGGGGAGTATGGCTGGAAGGCCGCGGAAGCCGGACCGTCATGGACCGGAAACTCTGGGGATCCTGCTGGCGATGGGCGCTGGTGTGCAGAAAAACCTGCAGGGCTCCCGCACAACCCTGCTGGCTCCGGAGCTTTTCGGCACACCTGGCCGTAAAGCTGGCCACGGCTTCCCCGATATCTTTCCTGGCGGAAAGCAGCTTCCCAAAGGAGCGGGTGACACAAATCGCCTGTTTGGGGGGTGGGACTTCTTCCAGGGGAAGGCAGGGAATGCCCCGCAACTCCTGGACGATCCTCAGCCCGGTCACCGATAATTGGCTGCGCACCCAGTCATCGGGAGCGGAGGCCAGATCAGCCGCGGTACCGAACCCGTTTTTCATCAGCAGCCCTGCCTGCTGCCGCCCGATGCCCCAGATCCCCGAGACCGGTGTAGCTTCCAGCAGGCCCTGCACCTGCCCGGGACTCTCCGGATAACAGATCCCTGTGGACCTGCAATGGATCTTCGCATACCGGTTGGACAGTTTGGCCAGGGTCTTGGTGGCCGCGATCCCCAGGGTAACGGGGATCCCCAGGTTCCGGGCTACCGTCTCCCGGATTTGCCCTCCATAAACCGAAAGGTCGGGGCAGCCCAGGCCATCCAGTTCCAGGAAGGCTTCATCAATGGAATATATTTCCATAGCTGGAGAAAAGGATTGCAGGGTCTTCATGACCCGGGCACTCAGGCTGCCATACAGCACATAGTTGGAAGAAAACAGTTCCACTCCCCGGGCGGCAAGCCCCTCCCAGGCGGGCATACCCATCCGGATACCCAGGGCCTTGGCTTCCTCTGACCGGGCGATCACGCAGCCGTCATTGTTGGACAGCACGACCACCGGTTTGCCGGCCAGGCCTGCATTGAACAGCCTTTCACAGCTGACATAGAAATTGTTACAGTCTACCAGCGCCACCATACAGCTCAAATTTTATCCGCTTCCACGATGATCCTGGTGACTACCCCCCAGACCTGGAAATCCATGGCTTCCGTAATATCGATGGCTGCATATTTTTTATTGGCAGGGCAGAGCCGGATCCCTTCCCTGGTTTTCCGGAAGCGCTTGACCGTGAACTCCCCGTTCAGGACCGCCACGATGATTGCCTGATCCCGGGGCTTCAGGGACCGGTCCACGATGAGCCAGGCCCCGTCAGGGATGCAGGCGTCCACCATGGAATCTCCGGAGACCCGGACCACGAATGTGGCCAGCGGATGCTCCACCAGAAACGCATTGAAGTCTATCTCCTCTTCGCTATAGTCCAGGGCAGGGGAAGGAAAGCCAGCCTGCACCGCAGCACCGGACAAGGGTAGAAGCAGCGGGTCCACTGCAGGCGACAGGGTACGGATCAGCATAGTTTACTAATATTTTTAGGCAATATTACTAATATTTTTAGTAATATTGCCTAATGTCCCCTTATCCCACACACCGGGCCATAGCCCACCTGGATCTGGATGCTTTTTTTGTCAGCGTCGAGTGCCTGAAGAACGCCTCCTTCAAGGGCAAGGCACTCCTGGTCGGGGGCGGCAGCGACCGGGGGGTCGTGGCCGCCTGCAGCTATGAGGCCCGCAGGTTCGGGGTGCATTCCGCCATGCCCATGAAGATAGCCAGGCGCCTTTGCCCCCAGGCCATCATCATTTCCGGAGATCACGAAGATTACAGTAAATATTCCCGGCTGGTCACCGAGGTGATCGCCGGCCATGTGCCCCTGTTTGAAAAAGCCAGCATTGACGAGTTTTATGTGGACCTGACCGGCATGGACCGGTTCTTCGGCTGCGGTCGTTTCACGGACCGCCTCAGCAAGCTGATCTGCCGGGAAAGCGGCCTGCCGGTTTCCTATGCCCTGGCATCCAACAAACTGATCAGCAAGGTAGGGACAGACGAAGCCAAACCCAATGGCCGCCTGGAAATACCCTATGGCAGCGAAAAATCCTTCCTGGCGCCGCTGCCCGTGCAGAAGCTGCCCATGATCGGCAGGCAGACCGGGGAACTGCTGAGTCGCATGGGTGTCGACACGATCCGGATCCTTTCCGAGATCCCCCCGGAGATGCTGCAGAACCTGCTGGGCAAAAATGGCATGGAACTCTGGAGACGGGCCAATGGCATTGACGAATCTCCCGTGGTGCCTTACCGCGAGCAAAAAAGCATCAGCACGGAAAACACGTTTGACAGCGATACGATTGATATGACCTACCTCAATGGCTGGCTGGCCCGCATGACTGCCAAGATCGGCTTTGAGCTGCGCAGCCAGAACCGGCTGACTGGCTGCATCACCGTCAAGATCCGGTATTCCAATTTTGACACGGTGACCAAACAGGCGATCATCCCCTACTGTGCATCGGACCATCTGCTGTTGCAGAAGGCCCGGGAACTGTTCACCAGCCTGTATGATCGTCGCCTGCTGGTCCGGTTGCTGGGCATCCGGTTCAGTCACCTGGTCGGGGGTAATTACCAGATCAGCCTGTTCGATGACACCCAGGAGATGATTCGCCTTTATCAGTCTGTGGACAGCATCAAGCGCCGGTTCGGTCCCCAATTGTTAATGCCTGCGGCTGCTATGGTAACAGGCCCTTCCCGTAAATCCCATGTACCTGAATTGTAAAACCTGGTTCAGCTTCCGGTACGGCACATTCAGCACGGAAGCGCTTGTCCAGGCAGCTGCGGATGCCGGGGCCCCTGCCCTGGCCCTGACCAACATAAACAGTACCTGCGACAGCTGGGATTTTTATGAGTACTGTATGCATGCAGGGATCCGGCCGGTGCTTGGCACAGAGATCCGCAATGGCGATGATTTCTGTTATATCCTGCTGGCCCAGGACCTGGAAGGCTTTGCAGCCATCAATCTGTTCTTGTCAGTCCATTTGCAGCAGGCTGTTCCCTTTCCGGAAAAACCTCTTTTCCCCGGAAAAGTATGGGTCATTTATCCACCCGGTAAATATCCGGTGGATACCCTGACTGCCCATGAGCTGATCGGGGTTCAGCCTTCACAGCTGAACCGCCTTTATGGTACAACCCCTGGGGCCTGGCCCGATAAATACGTGATCTGGCAGCCTGTCACCTACCCGGACAAAGCAGGCTATAATCTCCACCGCCTGCTCAGGGCAGTGGATAAAAACATCCTTCTCAGCAAGCAGCAGCCCGGGGAAATTGCCGGTCTGGGAGAACATTTCGTGTCACCGGCAGCGCTCCTGCAAGCCTTCCGTTCCTATCCGGCCATGGTGACCGCCACCCTGAAAGTCATGGACAGCTGTAATCTCCGCATGGACCTGAACACGGACAAGAACAAAGCCTGTTTCACCGGGAGCCGCGCTGATGACCGGGTGCTTCTGGAAAAACTGGTGACCGATGGGATGTATCACCGCTATGGCAACCACCCGGAGGCAGCGGTCAGGGTGCAGAAAGAACTAAAGATCATTAATGACCTGGGGTTCAATGCCTATTTCCTGATCACCTGGGATATCATCCGCTATGCGCAGAGCCGGGGATTCTTTTATGTAGGCAGGGGAAGCGGGGCCAACTCCATCGCCGCCTACTGCCTGCGGATCACCGATGTAGATCCCATCGAACTGGACCTGTATTTCGAGCGTTTCCTCAATCCCTACCGGACCTCGCCTCCTGATTTTGACATCGATTTTTCCTGGAAGGACCGCGATGAGGTGATCGATTATGTATTCAAGCGCTATGGCAGGGATCATGTAGCCCTGCTCGGTATGTACAGCACGTTCCAGCGAAGCGCCATCATCCGGGAACTGGGTAAGGTGTTCGGGCTGCCCAAAGCGGAGATCGATGCGCTGGTGGACAATCCCCGCGCCTTACTGGGGGAGGACCGCTTCCAGAAACAGATCCTCCGCTACGGGAAGCTGCTGGAAAATTTCCCTAATCACCTGTCCATTCACCCGGGAGGCATGCTGATCAGTGAAAAACCCATATATACCTACACGACATTGGAGCTCCCTCCCAAAGGTTTTGCCACAACCCAGATCGATATGTTCCTTGCCGAAAAGGTGGGCCTGTATAAACTGGATATTCTCAGCCAGCGCGGGCTGGGCCATATCCGGGATTGTATCCACCTGGTAGAGGCGAACAAAGGGGTCCGGGTTGACATTCATGATGTGGAGAAGTTCAAGGGAGATGAGCACCTCGCCGCCCGCATCCGGGATGCGGACAGCATCGGCTGCTTTTACATCGAAAGTCCGGCCATGCGCCAGCTGCTCAAAAAACTCCGTTGCGGGGATTACCTGACCCTGGTCGCGGCAAGCAGCATCATCCGCCCCGGGGTGGCCCGCAGCGGGATGATGCGTCAGTATATATTCCGGTTTCACCATCCTGACCAGTTCGAATATCTCCACCCCAAAATGGAAGATCTGCTGAAGGAAACCTATGGGGTGATGGTCTATCAGGAAGATGTCATCAAGGTAGCCCATTATTTTGCAGGCCTGGATATGGGGGAAGCCGATATCCTGCGCCGGGCCATGAGCGGTAAATACCGGTCCAACAACCGGTTCCTGCAGATCCGGGAAAAATTCTTCGCCAACTGCCGTCTGCTGGGATATCCTGACCAAATTGTTCAGGAAGTCTGGCGTCAGATGGAATCTTTCGGAGGCTATTCCTTCAGCAAGGCCCATTCAGCGAGCTTTGCCGTGGAAAGCTACCAGAGCCTTTATCTCAAGACCTACCATCCCATGGAATTCATGGTGAGCGTGATCAATAATTTCGGTGGTTTCTATTATACCGAGCTTTATTTCCATGAGCTGAAACGCACCGGGGCAACTGTAGTAGCCCCCTGTGTCAACCAGGGTGAATACCTCACCTCCATCCAGGGCAGTCTGGTGCATACCGGCCTTATCCATGTGCAGGGGCTGTCCCAGGCAGTAGCTGAAGGAATCCTGGAGGAAAGAATAAAAAGAGGACCCTTTCTCCACCTGCAGGACCTTATTGAACGTACGGCCGTTCCTGGTGAACAGCTCAATATCCTGATCCGGGTCGGGGCCCTCCGGTTCACCGGTAAAAATAAAAAGGAACTGCTCTGGGAAGCCAATTTCCTGGAGAAGAAAAACAAATTTCCCGTCGCTCCCCTTTCCGTCCTTTTCCGGGAACAGCCCAGGGAATTCAGGCTTCCTCCATTAACTCTGCACCCGCTCGATGATGCCCTGGATGAAATCGCCTTGCTGGGCTTTCCGCTCTGCAATGTCTGGGACCTTGTCAATACGGATATTACTCCTTTTCTGACTGCCGCTGATCTTCCCGCTCAGCTGGGCCATACCATCCGTACCATTGGCTATTATGTCACCACCAAATGGGTCCGGACCGTGAAGGGAGAGCTCATGAGCTTCGGGACATTCCTGGACAAACAGGGAAACTGGCTGGACACTGTACATTTCCCGGATTCATCTGAACAATATCCTTTGCAGGGAAGGGGATTCTATATCCTGCAGGGGAAGGTGGTGGAAGAATTCGGGGTTTATTCCCTCGAAGTGGGCTGGTGCAGTAAAGTAGGAATCAGGGAGCGGTGAATCCGAAATCCAGGGAGCTGAATAATGCCGGTCACCCGAATTAAACCGCTCTCGATTAGAAAGTCATTAGAGTTTTAAAAAACACCCGTGTTCATCCCCTGAAGAGAGTTATTTGGGTTATTTTTATCAGGAATTTTTTTAAATCAGCCCCTTTTTATGAAATACTTCATGATCCCGCTACTCTTTTTGCCGACCTGCCTTTTAGCTCAACAGCCGGCCGTGATTCTTTTTCCCACCCGCGAACTGGCCTGGACGGCACTGAAATCAGGATACAGGACTATTTCGGGCTGGACCATTCATAAAGGCGATACCATACAAATCGGCAACGGAACAATGCCAGATAAAAAATTTGCTTTTATTTATCAATGCCCTAAAGGTTTTTCCACTTTGACAAACGATCTGGGGAGAACGAGCCGGCTGCTATCCTACTTTGCTTACCGCAAGCTAGTGGTAAAAAAACTCCAGGTCTGGGGAGACCGAGTTATGGGTTTTTCCGTCATGGCTATGCTGAGACTCGGACCCATGGGCAATTATTCCATTGAAATAGATAATGCGATCAATTCCGGAGAACTTATTGTCCCGCCTGCTTACCATGTCCTGGTTGAAAACAAGCAAACTGTTGATCCCCCCGATGAATTGATGAAATGGGAAAAACTACTCAATGCAGATGCCATTAACCAGCATGAATATGACAGTGTGAAATCCAGGCTTTTGCATGAATAAGACTGCCCTAAAATAAGACCCAATAATAAACTAATTGGATTCTCTTACCGGTAATCCGATTTCTGGAGATGATTTTTTATCCCTTCCCTGCCAATAGTCAGGCTGTCCAGTTGATAGTAATCCAGCTCATAATCATTCGGTCTTTCTGCTTTGTCGGAGAAATTAAAATTGAGCAGGGAAGGTTTTATCAACAGGAGTTTCCTGACCCGGACCCCGACTTTTCCCCCGTATCTATGCTGTAATTCCATTTTTACAGCAGTTTTATAATTATTGAGGCGGACAAAAGTCTGTCCAAGAGGATGGGCACTTTCCAGGGTGGCCATCTCCCTGCTCTTTATTTTTTGGTAAAAATATCCGGAAATGGCGGTCTGCAGGCATTGAAAAAACAGGGAACCGGAGAATAGCAGGACGATATAAAACAGGTACCTGTACCTGGAAAAGGTCTTCATGGCCGGATGATCAGTCACCCAGCTTCTGGACAGTCCAAACCACAAGGCGAATACGGTCAGGATCAAAAGATTCATGAATACCATCACATTCAGTGCCCGGGTAGCCAGGCTACCCTGCACGGCATACACCAGGGGGAAAAGAGCAATAAATTCCCATCCTGCAACCATCATGATTCCCCTTTTCAGGGATATCTGCTTCAAATTAACCAGGAAAGGAATCTCCTGATCATTTCTGCCTATAAGCATTCCGCCGAAAAAAACATCCCCGAGGAACAACCAGCACAGGGGTACTTTGAATAAATACCACCAGGAAGATGCCAGCCAGAAAAGACCTGTCCCCAATGACCAAATCAGGGAATGATCCGAAAATTCATGGGCCCGATGGCTTATTCCCGGAGCCAGGAATAGGAAAAACAGGGAGACAACGAAAACCAATGTCAGCAAAATGGCCTTTTTCTTGGATACAAATCCCCATTTAACCATCGGGATTATAGCTGATAAAAACAATCCTGGCAGCAACAAAGCCACCAGTTCATTGGTGCCGTTGATCAACATTATGGTGCATGCCGTGATCGCCGTAAAAAATAACCTCCTTTTTTTTCCGGGCCCGAAAATACTTTCCGCGGCAAATCCCGCCAGCAACACACACAGGATATTACCCGTTTGATAAGTGACAGCAGATGAAAACCAGTAATATGCAGTGAATATTTCCGGAGTAACGGCCAGGGAAACCAGAAAAAACAACAACGCATAAAGTAAATTTATTTTTGGGGAAAGCGGGTAATGCAATACTAAACCCATCATTTTACTGATGGTCCAGTACATGGCGGCAATGGTAAAAAGAATGAGGAAGATGGAATGCAGGTAGTAATGCCCGGTCAGGAAATGGTCATAGGAAAAACAAGCTCCGATAAAAGAAGACAAATATCTTCCTGAATTATGATGATATATCCAGGCTTGCATTCCCCAGAATCCCCAATTCCGTTTCAGATAAAATAGCAAATAATCATCCAGCCGGGGAAAACTCCACCCAGAAATAAAAAGCATAAAGGCGGAGAAAAAAAGTAATACCGTAAGCAGCAGGTCCCTGGATTTCATTTTTGGATTTCTCCGGATTTATGCCCTGATTCCCCCCGGTCGGTTACCCAAATGTAATAAAGGAATTTCTGATAAGGCCTGGGGTCTGACCGGAAAACCAGGCGGGCGCGATTATCCCGGTATTTGTGAATCTTCTATTATTGCTTATATTTGTTGCCGTTTCTGAATGGTGAAGATGATCTGGCGGATGATGGGTTTCAGGAATGATCAGCCCTCCAATTTTTTCCCCCTTCATTAATTCCGGTGATCCCTTCAGCTTCCGGCTGCAGAAAGTAATCTTTCCGAGGCCCTGATTGGTATGTAAAAAAAAGCAAATGAACCCAAACATTGAACAAGACGCAAAAAGGAACTGCTGCATAGCAGCTAAAATGAGCAGGCAGGAATATGAGGAAGTGAACCGGTACCTGAAAAAAACTACCTGCCGCACCCTGAGTGATTATGTCCGCAAAGTACTCTTAAACCACCCGGTGACGGTGAATTACCGGAACCGGTCCGCAGACGAAGTGCTGGAGGAGCTTATCCGGATGAAAAATGAACTGGCTGCTTTGGGCAGCCAGTTCAGCCGGTCTGTGGAAAAAATGCGTTCCATGGAACAGCCAGCCGAAATCAAGGCGTGGATCCTGCTCAATGAACAGGATAAGGAAACCATTTTCGGTCAAATGGCAGAAATCAAATCCCGGATGCATCAATTGTACGAACATGTTTGTCAGCATACACCTGACCAGGGGAATTAAAAGCCCTTTCAGGTATAATGAAAGGAAACTGGACGCAGGACAAGCGGTGCTTATCCTGGCAGCAAATTATTTGCCCGATATCGGGGAACTGAGCAGGGCAGGGAGGCTGAAGCGGCTTACGGACCGCTTAAGCCTGAACCCCATGGTGTTGGCCAATACCCTGCATATATCCCTGAACTTCCATCCGGAAGACCGGATATCTCCGGAATTATTCGTCAGGATAGCCGGAATTTATTTGGAAAAAACCGGGCTGGGCGGTCAACCCTCCCTGGTTTACCGGCACCTGGATGCCGCCCATCCCCACCTGCATGTGGTCACCGTAACGGTCCGTGAGGATGGAAGCACTATGGCTGCAGGTAAGCCATTGCGCCGGCTTTCCTTTAGGGTGAGCCGGGAAATTGAACTCCGCTATGGACTGAGGGAAGCCCGGATCTCCCGGCAACTTCCTCCAGGTACCCTGCAGGTGAAAGAAGCCCGGAGGCTGGAGTATGGCAGGACAGCCACCTTTTCAGGAATAGCCGGAATTGTCTCTTCGATGGGAAGGGATTATCATTTCACCTCCCTGCCGGAATTCAATGCCATACTCCGGGTATATAATGTTTTTGCCTTCCCGGTACGAGGAAAAGTCCCAGGCCAGCCCCCCAGGGGCCTGGTATACCAGATGCTCAGTCCCAAGGGTCGCCGGACCGGCATTCCGGTGGCTGCCAGTTCCCTGCCCGGCCAACCTACCCTGGACTGGCTGGATACCCGGTTCCGGGAAAATGCGCTGACCAAACCTCCTCATTTGGCCAGGCTCCGGGCCGTGCTGGATTGGGTGCTGATCAAACCTCCGGATCGTTTTCATGATTTAACGGCAAAACTGGAGCAGGAGGGAGTACTCACCCTGATTGAATCTGCCCCCTCAGGCTCCCCTGCGGGATTCCTGTTCATTGACCAGCATACCCGGACGGTTTTCCGGGATACCGAACTCGGAATCCGGTATACCTGCAACAACCTGCTGGCCCAATGCGGACTGAAAGCGGCGCTGCTGGTCCCCGCGGAGCAATTAGCAGGGGGCGGGAAAGCCATGAGGGAAGGGCAGCGGATCAGGCTGCCGGAGCCCTGCGAAGAA
>Ga0307374_10008198_pt1 | contig 15688 bp, 17 predicted proteins | sample OX3MG_FD_202532 | JGI IMG/M metagenome (GOLD analysis project Ga0307374, IMG submission 202532) | Soil microbial communities from Risofladan, Vaasa, Finland - OX-3 | ecosystem: Environmental > Terrestrial > Soil > Coastal area > Acid sulfate soil | place: Finland: Risofladan, Vaasa | collected... | reverse complement strand
GGCGCCCGCAACGGAAACTTCACCGCGGCGGCCGGCATGGTGATCGCGCTTGTCGCGACGCTTCCGCTGCTGCACTTCACGACCGCCGGTTTGATCATCATCGGCATCGGCGTCGTCATCGGGGCGGCGGTCGGGAGCGTCGGCGCGCGCATGGTGAAGATGACCGCGATCCCGCAGATGGTCGCGCTGTTCAACGGCGTCGGCGGCGGGGCCGCCGCGCTGGTGGCCGTGGCCGAGCTGCTGAGCTTTGGCGCGCATCCGGTGTTCTCGGAAGCGTTCCCCAGCGTCTTCAGCATCGTGATCGGCTCGGTCTCATTCGCCGGCAGCATGATCGCCTTCGCCAAGCTCCAGGAGCTGATGACGGGCACCCCCATCACCTACCCCGGCCAGCAGGTCGTGAACGGCCTGCTCGCTGCGGCGATCGTGGGATTCGCAATCGCCGTCCTGGTCATCGCATCGGTGCCTTTCTCGTTCATCGCATTGATGCTGCTGGCGCTCGTGCTGGGCGTGGCGTTCGTCCTGCCGATCGGCGGAGCCGACATGCCGGTCGTGATCTCCCTGCTCAACGCTTTCACGGGACTGGCGGTGGCCGCCAGCGGGTTCACGCTCAACAACTTCGCCTTGATCGTGGCGGGCACCCTCGTCGGCGCGTCCGGTAGCCTGCTGACCAAGCTGATGAGCGACGCGATGGGCCGCTCGCTAGCCAACGTCCTGTTCGGGGCATTCGGCCAGACGCATGCTGCCGCGGCGACCGCCGCCGGCGGGGGTCCCGCCCGCAGCGTCCGATCGGCGTCGGCGGAAGACCTGGGCACCCTGCTCGCTTACTCGCAGCGAGTCATCATCGTGCCCGGGTACGGCCTGGCGGTCGCGCAGGCGCAGCACGCCGCGCGAGAGCTCGCCGACGTGCTCGAGAAGCGTGGCGTCGAGGTCACTTACGCCATCCATCCGGTCGCGGGGCGCATGCCAGGGCACATGAACGTGCTCCTGGCGGAGGCCAACGTTCCCTACGAGCAGCTCAAGGAGATGGACGAGGTCAACGACGAGTTCAAGAACGCGGATGTGGCGCTGATCGTGGGTGCCAACGACGTGGTCAATCCTTCTGCGCGCAACTCGCCCGGAAGTCCCATCTACGGGATGCCAATCCTCAACGCGGACCAGGCCAAGAACATCATCTTCATGAAGCGCTCGATGCGCCCGGGGTTCGCAGGCATCGACAACGAGCTCATGTTCGGGCCGCACACGATGATGTTCTTCGGCGACGCCAAGGACTCACTGACCAAGCTGGTCGCCGCCGTCAAAGCGGCTTGAGCCGGAGAGGACGATGGTCCTCCCTGGCGCAAAAAGACGACGAGCCTCCTGCCAAGCGGTAGGAGGCTCGCGCCGCGAAGAGGGTGTGGTGTCAGGAATGCTAAGGCCGGCGCCGTGCCTTGGTTAGTGATCGGGCCACAAAAGGCGGCGGTCTCGCTTGTGATCCCTACAATGCCGCCAGTGAGCGCCCAGACCGTTCTCCTGATCAGCGTCGCCTTTCTGAGCCTCTACGTGGTCGGCGTGGGGGGATCCACGGCGGCGGCGATTGGGATTCGGGAAGCCTGGCGCCGGCGCGTGCGCAGCGGCCCGCGCCCAGATCTCGCTGCGGAGCACGTGGTGCTCGATGCTCCGAGCCTTCCGCCGGCGGTGCGGGCCGTGCGGGTTGCCGGCTGGGTGGCCTTTCCGTTCGCCCTGGCCCTGGCCGTCTTCGCCGACCGGCAGTACCCGTGGGTGGCGCCGGTGGCGGTTCTGGTCATGGTGGCCTTGAACGCTTACTACTTCACCGCCATGCAGGGCCTGGGCGAGCGGCTGACACTTTCGGCCGACGGTTTTCGACTCGGCGCGCAAGACGTGCGCTGGATCCACGTGACAGAGCTCATCGGCGCCCACATGGGCGCCTTTCGCGGGATGCGCATGTCGGAGGCCGGCGAATGGCAGGATCCCAAGGTCGTGCCCAACGTCGTCTTTTACCGCTTGAACAGGGCACTCGTCCATCCGCGTAAGTCGATCCTGCAGCGGTTCGGGGGGCTCTCATATTTCGACGGCATGATCCGCAACGTTTTCGGGGTGACCACCGAGCAGCTGCTGAGGGCGATGCGCGAGCGTCAGCGCCTGGCGCTAGAGGCTGAAGGGCCGCCGATCCGCCGTCCGCGCCCAGACGAGGTGCGCCCGCTCAAGAATCCCGAAGCGTGAGCGTGGCATTGACTGTGAGATTATCGGGCGATGCCTGACGAGCTAACGGCAGACCCGGTCGACGTCATGATCGCGGGCCGGGAATTCTGGGAGCGGTATCACGAGTACAGGCGCGTCAGGCACGCGGACCAGCGTCCCGACGACCCGCTGCGCCCCGACGACCTGGAGGAGAAGCGGCTGAAGCGCGCCAACCCGTTCGAGTTCGAATACCGGTATGAGGTGGTGCGGGACCGGGTCATGATCAGCATGTTCGGCGGGCAGACGATCAGGCCCGGCAACCCGGAATACGAGAGCAACAAGCACCTCTTCTGGACCGATTTCTATGTGCTTCCCGGCGAGCGGCGCCGGGGCGTCGGAGCCTCATGGCTGCCGGTCATCCTCGAGCTCATGGACCGCCACGGCTGCACCGTTGTCGGCATGGGAGCGGAGGACGAACCGGGTCACGCCTTTCTGAAGTGGGCGGGGGCGGAAGCCAAGTTCAGCGGCGCCGAGAACCGGCTCAGGATCGCCGACGTCGACTGGGCCATGCTCGAGCGCTGGGTCAAGGAAGGGCAGGCGCGCTCGCCGCTCACTAAGCTGGAGGTCCACGACGGCATCCTGCCCGAATCGATGTGGGCCGAATTCGCGCCCCAGCTGTCGACCATGCTAAACACGATCCCGTGGGAGGGTCTCGACCATGGCGACATCGTCGTCACCCCTGATCATATGAAGTACTACAACGAGCGGCTTGCGGCCGGCCGGGAAACCCCGCACACAGTGCTCACCCGCGAGCCCGACGGCACGATGTCGTCCGTCACCGATGTCACCTGGGCGCCGTACCGGAGCACGATCGTCAACCAGCAGTTCACCGGCGTGCTGCCCAGCGCGCGAGGCCGCGGTCTCGGCAAGTGGATCAAGGCCGCGATGCTCCTGCACCTCCGAGAGCTGTATCCAGACATTCAGTGGGTGTCGACCGACAACGCCGGTTCCAACGCGCCGATGCTCGCCATCAACAAGAAGATCGGTTTCAGGCAGTACCGCGCCGGTAGGGAATACCAGATGACGCGCGACCAGGTGGCCGCAAGGATCCGGAGCTTGAAACCGGCTTAAGCGCGCCTGCTTCGCTGAACGCTGCGAGCGAGCAGGATGATCCCGATCACAATCAGGAGCAGCGGCAGGGCAGCTTTGCCGAACCAGCCGTAGTCCGTGTTGCTGATGCCGAGGATCGACTCGAACAGCACGAACCCGATCATGAAGATCATCACGCCGACGAACATGAGCGTCCGGCCGCGCTTCAGTGACACGGTGTCACGGTCGCGCAGGGCCTGCAAGTACATGCCGAGGCCCAGGCCGCCCGGCACGATCAGCGCCCACGTGAAGGCCCAGCTCGGCCAGTCCCCGGTGCTGCTCTGGTAGGCGAGGACGAGGCCGAGCATCGTGATGATGCCGCCAGGGATCGAAGCGCCTGCGCCGACGCCGACGAACCCGACCACCAGCAAGGTGAGGCCGGGGATGATCACGAAAAGAGGCCAGCCGTACTGGGTCAAATCGATTCCGAACAGGACCACGCCCAGCGCAAAGAGCCCGACCACCACCAGAACGATCCCCAGCGCCATGCTCGAGCCCGCGCTGCTGCGGTGGGCCGGATGCGACACCGCGGTGACGGGGAAGGGCGGGGCGGGGGCTGCGGCAACCGGCTCGACCGGGGCCAGCGCAGGCTCCGCCTCGGCGGTCGCGATCGCTGCGCCATCGGGCGGCTCGACCGCCGTGATGGCCATGTCCTCGGACTCCTGCGGTTCGGAGGTGATCGGCTCAGACGTTGTGGGCGGCAGATCGCCGGCGCTTGGTTCGGATTCGATGCCCGAGGCGGGGTCGGCCGGCTTCGAGGCGAAGATGTCAGGGCTGCCTGCGAGTATGTCCGGGCTCACGTGCGCCATGTCCTCGATGGGCGCGGTGTCGTCCGTCTCTTCGTTCTGCGGCGCTTGGTCCGGGCTGCCGGAGGTCTTGCCGGGCGTGGCGCGCTTTCGCTTGCTCATCGCTAGAGCTTAACGGGCGACCGTCGAAGAACCGACGGTTGGTTCACCGGTCTTGGAACATCGGGTTCACCGGCCCATGCCCATGGCCGATCTCCAGCCCGTTGGCGATGGCACCCTGGATGAACGCCTTCGCCATGGTGGCGGCGGCCAGCGGATCGAGGCCTTTGGCCAGGCCCGCTGCGATCGCGGCCGAGAAGACGCAGCCGCTCCCGTGGGTGTTGGCCGTGGGCACTCGGTCGCCTTCGAGCTCGGCCAGCCTCTGCCCATCCCAGAACACGTCTGTCACATCGCTCTCGGCATGCCCCCCCTTCACGATCGCGGCCCGCGCGCCCATCGCCACCAGGTCGCGCGCCGCCTGGCGGCGCTCCTCCAGGCTGCGCACCTGCCGGGCGAGGAGAACCTCGACCTCGGGCAGGTTCGGGGTGATGACCGCGGCCAGGGGCACGAGTCGCTTGCGCAGAGCTTCGACCGCTTCCTCTCGCAGCAGCCTTGCTCCGCCCTTGGCCACCATCACCGGGTCGACCACGAGCAGGTCAATGCGGTGCCTCGCGACAGAGGCGGCGACCGCTTCGATGATGGCGGAGCTCGCGAGCATGCCGGTCTTGGCCGCCCGCGCCCCCAGGTCATCCATCACCGCGTCGATCTGGGCGACGACCAGGCTCACAGGCAGCTCGAGAATGTCGGTGACTCCGAGCGTGTTCTGGGCGGTGATCGCCGTGATCGCCGACGTGCCGTGGACGCCGAGCGCCGCGAACGTCTTGAGGTCGGCCTGGATCCCGGCGCCGCCTCCCGAGTCCGAGCCCGCGATGGTCAGCGCGACCGGGAGCTTCACGCGGCCTCCATGCGCCTGACTCCCCAGTACACGGCGCCGGCGACGCCCACGCTCACGAGCCCGCTCACGTCGGCTCCATGGAGTCCGGAGATCAGGCCCTGGTTGAAGAAGCTGTGCGCCGGGACGAGGTTGCTGAAGAGGTTGGCGTAGTTGACGAACACCAGGCTGACCGCGGTGCCCGAGGCCCAGGCCACCAGCGCAAGGGCCGGTCGTGGCCGTCTCTCGAACACGAAAAAGCTCAAGAGGACGACTGCGGCCCAGGCGGGGGCCCACAGGTAGGTGAGGATGAGGAAGTCCTCGTAGGCGAGGTGAAAATCGCTCACCAGCACGGCATAGGCGGCAAGCACGGTGCCGAGCAGGCCGCAGCCGAGCGCAGTCTGCCACCGCTCGAGCTTGATTCCCATCGCGAGCGTGACCAGGCCCGCCGTGTAGACGTCGAGGTAGTTGGCCCAGATCTCGCCGGCCACGACGAATATGAGAAACGGAACCGCCACCCACCGGGGAGCGTGGGCGCTGATCACGGCGAGCACTCCCTGGCCGGCCGCGAGGCGGGAGTCGATGGTCGGCAGGAGCAGGCCGAACAGCCCGAGCAGGATCATCGGCAGCGCGACGCCTACCACGGGCCAGATCGTCACCGACCGCCTCGAGCTGCCGGCGGGCAGGTAGCGGGAGTAATCGCTCGCGAAGGGGTACCAGGAGGCGACGAGCGCGAAGCAGGTCATGAAGCCCAGCACGAAGGCGCCGGCGTAATCGGCGCCGGACATCGCCGGTCCCTGGCTCCAATGGAACTGTGGCGCGAGGACCACGAAGAGCACGAGCGAGAGGACCGCGAAAGCCACCAGGCCGTATGTCTCGAGGACCTTGATGGTCTGGTGGCCGAGGATCGCCACCACGACGCTGACGGCCGCGATGAGAATTACCAGCGCGAAGGTGATCGCGCGGCTCCCGCCGCCCAACAGCTGCGCGCCGGCCTGCGCTGCGATCACGCAGTCGACGGCGAACCAGCCGATGGCCAGAAAAAGGGTGAGCGCGGCGCCCAGGTACGAGCCGCGCTGGCCGAAGATCCCTCGCGTGTAGACGATCTGCGGGCGCCCCGAGGCGGGTCCGGTGTTGCTGAGCAGGCCGAGGATGATGGCCGCCGCCACCGTCCCCAGGGCCGTGGCGAGCAGGCCGTCCCAGACGCCCAGCCCGTAGTAGGTCGTAAGCAGGCTGGCGGTGAACAGGCTCGCGTAGTTGACGAACGCGCCGCCCCAAAGGAACGCCAGCTCCCGCGGCGCGCCGTGTCGCTCGCCCACCGGGATCGCCTCGATCCCGTGGCTTTCGACCTTGCCGAAGGCGTCGGCCTCCTGCGGCCGACCGGCGATGTCGCTCATGGATGTCTCCCTCCGCTGGCATTACCCAGTTCAGGTTCATGCGGTCGGCGCCCATGGCGCCCTCTCAGCCCGTCTTACCGAGCTCCCGTCAGGTCGATGGTAGTCAGTTGTGGCGCCAGGGTGCGGGGAGGAGATGAGCGAGGATGCGATAGACCTCCGGGTTGAGCGCGAGCCCGAGGTGGCTGCCCTGGACCTCGATCGCGTTCACGTCGGTGCGAAGGCACGCTTTCCAGTTCACGACCCCGTCCGACCGCGAGTAGATGGAGGTCGTCGGCACGCGCGGCACCGCGGCCAGGTCGCGCATGAAGCGCTGTTCCACGGAGGCGGGGTGGCCGTACCGAAAGACGTTGTACAGGTGCGCTGCCCGCACGCCGGCCATCGTGATCGGGTGGACGTCGAACGGATCTTTGAGCGGCGATCCCAGCGTGATGACCTGCTCGACCAGATCGGGCTTGCGGTGGGAAAGGACCTTGGCCAGGACGCCGCCGCGGCTGTGTCCGACGAGTGCGACTCGTGAGCCCGTCTTACGGTTCAGCTCGAGCAGCGCGTCGATGAGCGGCTTGAGCATCACCTCCGAGAACATCACGTTGAACGTCACGCCGGTCATCATCGGTCGGTATCCGACGCGCCGAAGCCACTCGAACGGCGTGCGCAGCGTCCAGTCCCCGGCCAGGAAGCCGGGGATCAACAGCACGGGCTTGCGCCGTCCTGACGGCACCTCGACGCCGCGGAAGGCCGGGTCGCGGATCAGTCGCAGGTACTCCAGGTAGATGCGGCCTTCGAGCCACATGGGGGGAATCGGATCCCACCGTCCCAGGTGGCGAAGCTCGGGCAGGATCGCCGCCGCGATCTTCAACCGGCCTGGACGTCTTCCATGTGACGGTTCTGAGACGGTGGCCAATGTGTTGCTGGGCTGTTCTCCGTTACGAGGCTGCGGCGGGCTCGCGGGCGATTCTATACGCGGCCCAGGCATCCACGGTGTCCATGAACAAAGCAGGGGTTTCCATCATCGGCACGTGGCCGACTCCATCCAGGACCTCGAGCTGCCAGTCAGGGCGCCGGTCGGCCAGCTCTCGAGCTGCGGCGACCGGGATCAGCCGGTCGAGGCTTCCATGGATGAGCAGGGTCGGCGCCCGCACCTGTGCGACACGTGACCAGAAGCGCGGGTCGGCCATCCGCAGTCCGATCGAGCGCGATGCCCGGAGGAACGCGCGGTCGTTCTGGCGACCGAGGTGCTCGCGCTCGCGGGTCAGCTTCACGTGTGCCTGGACGATCTCGGGGTCGACGCGGGAGGGGTCGGCACACACCAGCTCGAGCGCCTGCCGGACGAGGCCTTCAGGCCCGAGCGCGCGCGCCCGCCGGCCCAGGATGTTCTGCGCCAGGCCGGGGATTGAGAGCGCCGCCATCATGCCGAGCATCGCGGGCTCAGGGCGCCGCACGTGCACGCCGGGAATTGCGGGGTCCACCAGGATCATCGCCTTGACCGATTGCGGATGGGCGGCTGCTTCGAGGATGGAGATGTGGCCGCCCATCGAGTTGCCCATGAGGACGACGGGCTGACCGATGACTCGCTCGACGAAGTCGTGCACGAGCGAGGCGTTCGCGCCGACGGCGGCCGCGCGGTTGAACAGCGGGGTCTGGCCGAAGCCCGCGAGGTCGATCGCCAGCGCTCGATAGCTGCCGGCCACGCGTGGGCCGACACCCAACCAGTTCAGTGCGCTGCCGCCCAGGCCATGGACCATGAGGAGCGGTTCCCCCGAGCCGCCGAAGTCCAGGTAGTGAACCGGGCCGCCGAGGTCGGCGATTTTATGCCGCACCGCGTCATCCTACGCCAGGATCCCGCCGGCCAACCTCATCAACATGTCAGCCACGGCGGCCGAGGTCCGCCGGCCTTCCTGGTGGAGTCGGTCGAAGGTCTCGAAGGACGTTAGGACGCCAATCACGTCCTGCGCCTCCCTGATCGAGCAACCCGGCCTCAGCCGGTCCGCGGCGGCCAGGCTCTCCGCCAGCCTGCGGTCCGCCTCAGGCTCGCCCAACCGGCTGCGATCCGGCAATTGGCGGTACAGGGCCGGATCGAGCGACCACGTGGAGCACGTGGCGGAGAAGCGCCGACGCAGGATGTCCGTAGGGTCGCCGGCTGAGTCGGCGGACCCGGGCGCCGGCGCCGGCACGAGGGCGTCGAGCAGGGCGGCACGCGAGCCGAAGTGGTGGTAGATGGTGAGACGCGCGACGCCGGCCCTCGCCGCGACCGCCCCGACGCTGAAGGTTCCGGCCGGGGTAGCCACCAGCAGGTCGCGCGCCGCCGCGAGGATGGCCTCCCGCGTGCGTTCCACCGACCGTTTGCGGCGGCCCAGGCGGTAAGCTCGGGCGGGCATTCAATTAATATAACATACTGTATGTATAAGCGATTGCGCCAGATCTCAGCCAACTCCCAGGGTTCCCTCAGCGGGCCACCAGGCAATTCCCGGTAACCTCGGGTGCGAGTTGAGCAAGAAGCGCGTCCAGGCCCAGGTCCGGCACAGTCCCGCGCCCAGCGACCGCTGGCTGATCTACGGGATCGTGCCCCTGCGCATGTTCCTCGGGCTCACTTTCCTCTACGCCGGGCTCCAGAAGATTTCCGACCCCGGCTTTCTCCAGCCCGGCTCCTCGACCTACATCGGCACACAGCTGCTGGGCTTCTCGACTCATTCGCCGATCGGTTTCCTGCTCGACGTCTTCGCCCTGCCGGTTCCCCAGCTGACCGGAGTCGGCGTGATCGGGGCCGAGCTCGCGATCGGCGCGCTGGTGCTGCTCGGTCTGGCGACGCGTTGGGCGGCCGCCGCCGGAGCGTTCCTGAGCTTCGTGCTGTTCCTCACCGCCAGCTGGACGATCCAGCCGTATTTCCTGGGCTCGGACAGCATCTACACCGTGGCCTGGATAACCCTCGTGCTGGTCGGGGACCAGGGCGTGCTGACGGTGCGGCCCTTGCTCTTCGGCGCTCCGGCGACCTCGCCCAGCGGGCGCCCTCCGCTGGCCGATGCGCAACGGCGTCGGTTCCTCCTCCAGATGGGCAGCGCTGCCGTGGCGGCGGTCTGGGTCCTGGCGCTGCTGCCGCGCTCGAAGCTGTCGGCATCCCAGGTCGGCCAGAGCGGCGGGAGCACTCCGGCGCCGAGCCCCACTCCCGTCGCCTCTCCGACCGGGACCAAGATCGGCGCGCTGTCCGACCTCCAGTCGCAGGGATTCCTGAACTTCACCGACCCGACGACCGGTGACCCGGCGGTGGTCGTGTCCCTTTCCGGGGGTGGAGTGGTCGCCTTCGACGCGGTCTGCACGCACGCCGGCTGCCAGGTCTCGTACGACACGGGCCTGAAGCTGCTCGCCTGCCCGTGCCACGGAGCCGAGTTCGATCCGTCGCACGGCGCCGCCGTGGTCGCCGGCCCGGCGCCCACTCCACTGGCCTCGATCGCCGTGCAGGTCGGCACCGACGGCGGGGTGTACGCCACCTAATTCAGGGTCGCAAGGCCGCGCCCGACGTGGAAAGCCTCAGGCTTCACGTCCTTCCGCCTACCATCGCTCGACGTGAGGTTGTGGGATCCGCTCTCCCTACGCGAGCTCGGATCGCTCCTGCGCGACCCGGTGTTCCGCGGGCGCGGCGTGCCGCGCGGCGATGGGCGGCCCGTCCTGCTCATACCGGGCTTTCTGTCCGGTGACTGGTCGCTCCGCGTGTTGCACGCCTGGCTGGAACGGATCGGCTATGAGCCTTTCGACTCCGGGATCGTCTTCAACGTCCGGCACTCCGAGCACATGCTCGGCGGCCTGCGGCATCGCCTGATCGAGGTCGAGGAGGAGACGGGCGTCCGGGTGAGCTTGATCGGCCACAGCCGGGGCGGCTTGCTGGCCAAGGTCCTCTCCCACCGAAGGCCGGAGGCGATCGAACAGGTGATCACGCTGGGAGCCCCGCTGGCCGACTGGACGGACCTCAGAACGATCACCCACCACGCAGTCGGCATGGTCAAGATCGCCAACGAGATCGCCTATGGGCGCAAGCTCAACCCTGAGGGCCGCTTCGACCACGAGCTGGCCCTCGCACCGGCGGTCCCGACGACCTCGATCTACACGCGCTCCGACGACGTCGTCAACTTCCGCTCATGCCTCCGGCCTGACATCCCCGCCCTCCCCGTCTGGGGCAGCCACAACGGGCTGGTCGTGAACCCGGAGGTGTACCGGCTCCTGGGGCGGCTGCTCGCCCGCCCCAGGCGCCCTTAGGTGGTCGCCGCCGCCGTCGCGCTGGCCCTGGCAGCCGCCGCGATCCACGGCACCTGGAACGTGTTGGTCAAGGTGAGCGGCGATCCTCTGGTCACGTTTGAGCGGGCGAACTTCGTGGCTGCGTTCGTCGCCACGGCCGCCCTCGTCCCGGCGTGGCTGCTCCTGGGCCGTCCGAGCCTGCCGCCGCAGGCGGCGGCATGGTGCCTGCTCTCGTCGGCTCTCGAGACGGCCTACCTGTGGCTGCTGTCGACCGCCTACCGGCGCGGCGAACTCTCGGTCGTCTATCCCATCGCCCGCGGATCGGCGCCTCTGGTCGCCGTCGTCATTGCCCTGGGCGTTATCGGAGAGCGGTTGCAGCCTCTGCAGCTCGCCGGCATCGGGCTTCTCCTGGGCGGGATCCTGACCGTGAGCGCTTCGCAGGCCAGGGGGCGCGCGACGCTGCCCGCGCTGCTAACGGGCGTGGCGATCGCCCTCTACACGTCGGTCGATAGAATCGGAGTCCGGCTCACCACGCCGTGGCTGTACGGATGGCTGCTGTTTGCGCTGATGGCGATCGAGCTGCCGCTCTCGATCCGGGTCGCATCATGGTTGCGCCGTTCGCCCGCGACGGATGCCGCGCAGGTTCCGGGCTGGCGCCAGTCCGCCGTGATCGGCGTGTTCATGGGGTCAGGTTACGTGCTGGTGCTTTGGGCTTTGAGCCTGGCCCCGCTCGCCGTGGTGGCGCCCGTGCGTGAGACTGCGATCGTGGCGGTGGCCGTCTGGGGGATATGGCGCCTGCGCGAGCGAAAAGGGGCGGTCACGAAGCTCTCGGGGGCGGTCGCGACGCTCGTCGGGGTCGTCCTGCTGGCGGCCTGACGGGGCAATTGTTGCGGTTGCCCCGGGTCGCCTTTTGGGTGGTAATGTAAGTTCGTCGCCGGGTGTCGGGCGATGTTCGCCGCGGTCGGTATCTTCTCGAAAGGACCCGTGCGTTCGTGCCCAGCTTTCGAGAAGAGGAGTTAGGGAGATGCCGACAGGCACCATCAAGAAGCTGGTCTCAGACCGAGGCTTCGGCTTCATCGCCGCCGAGGACGGCCGGGAGTACTTCTTCCACCGCACCGGCCTTGACTCAAGCGTGAACTTCGACTCCCTGGCGGGCGGTGAGCGCGTCAGCTTCGAGATCGAGCCCAGCCAGAAGGGCCCCCGCGCGAACCGCATCAAGCTCGCGTAGCTCAGCTTCTCATCGGCCGGTCGCAATCGCTGCGGCCGGCTTTTGGATGGGGCAGGCCAGGTCCGCGCGACCGTGCATGGCGTTGCGACTGTGGCCCGCACTCCCGCGCGGCGTGCTGATCAGTTCATCGAGATGCGGTTCGCACGACCACCAGGGCCGCGGCCCAGCACAGCGAACCCGTCAGCAGCAGCATCCACATCGTCCAGGTGATCGGGGCGAGCTCCACGAGCGCGCCAAAAATGCACATCGCAGCCGCGCCCGCGAGTAGGAACGCACCTGGCAGCAGCAGCCACGCCGAGTACCAAGGTGGCTGCACCGCATCGCCGCGGTCGAACCATCGCCCCGCCAAGAACACGAGGAATGCGCCGGCCAGCGCCGGTCCGGCCAGGCCCGTGGCCCAGGGCAGCCCGACCGATCCCGCCGCGGCCGCCACCAGCGGCTGCACCCCGGCCAGCGCCAGCGCCGCCGGCACCGCAAAGGCGAGGAGCCTGAGGATCGCGCTGGCGGGCGGCATGTTCACGGCGCCCCCGGCGCCGGCCCCGTTGCCGGGAGCAGCCAGGCCGCGCGCACGACCGAGGCGGCCGCGCGGAACATCAAGCGATCGCGAGCAACACGTGGTTGCGGCCGGCGGTCGTGATCGATCCCGGGAACCTGCCGCGAAGCGTCTCGAGGGCCTCCCGCGTGAACGCTTCGCGGCCCGCGGGGTCGAGGCCCTCCAGGCGGGAGGCGCAATCCCACCAGCTCGTGAACATCGAGACGAGCTGATCCGCCGAATTCCAGGTCACCGTCTCCTCGAGCAGCTCGACCTGGGCGGACTCAAAGCCGGCATCGAGCGCAGCCTGGCGGAGCGCTGCCGCGTCTGTCACCGTCGCGCGCGTGGCTGCCTGGTCGACGGCCTTTGGCGCCGGCGGAAGCAGACGGTCGATGACCCCGTCAAGGAGGATCCACACGGACTCGCGGACGCCGGTCACCGGGACGCTCGCGGTGAACCTTCCTCTTGCTTTCAACACGCGCCGCGCTTCGCGCAGAGCCCGTCCGAGGTCGGGCGCGAACTGGATCCCGTGCCCGCAAACCGCCACGTCGAACGAGGCGTCGGGATAGGCGAGCTGCTCGATGTCCATCACTTCGAACCGGGTGTTGTCCCTCGCCGTCGCCCGCGCGAGCTCGATCATGCCCTGCGCAAGGTCGATGCCGACGACCTCGCCCCCAGGCTCGGCCAGCGCCGCCAACCGGCGGGTGAGGTTGCCTGGGCCGCAGGCCAGGTCGATCACCTTCATGCCCGGCTCGACCCCCGCGAGCTCGATCGCCCGCTGGCGGCCCACCGACTCGCCTCGCGCCATGATGTCGTCGAGCCGCCGCTGGTAGGCGGCCGCATGCCGGCTGAAGATCGCCGGAAAAAGGTCCTTCGACTTCACGCCGTGCGGCTCGCGCCCTTCCACTCTCTCTCCAGCCACAGCGCCGCGCGCAGCGCGCCCTCGTTGGTGCGCCCGACCACCTGCATTCCCACGGGTAGGCCGGCGACCGGCGCCGGCACCAGCGCGACGGGCTGACCGGTCGTGTTGAACGGGCGGGTGAACCGGGAAAGCGGCTCGCGCACCTCGTTGCCCGCCTCGACCGGAGGCGCCACGATCGCCGTCGCGGGCAGAAGCAGTGCGTCCAAACCTTCCATCGCAAGTAGCGCCTGGTCCCGCAGCCGGCTCCGCTCGCGCATCGCCTCGACGTAGTCGACACCTGCGATCGCCAGGCCCCGGCGGATATGGCCGAGCACGTCGGCGCCGTATTTCTCCGGGCACTCCGAGGCCCACGCGCGGTGGTAGGTGGCCGCCTCCACCAGCAGGATTGTCAAGCCGACCTCGAAAAGGCGGTCGCGCTCGACGAATCGCGCCTCGGGCCACCCCGCCGAGACCGACTCCCACGCAGCCTCAGTCTGTGGGTCGAGGCCCATCACCCAGCCGGAGGGCACGGCGATTCGGGGTCTCTCGAGCCGTTCCAGGTCGACCTGCTCGCCGGACATCATCATGTAGGCTCGCGCGCTGGCCGCCACGTCGGGTGCGATTGGTCCGAGAGTGTCGAGCGACCAACTGAGGGGAATCACACCGGCGGTGTCGATGCTGCCGAGCGCGGGCTTGAATCCCGCTACGCCGCACAACGAAGCCGGGATCCGGATCGAGCCGCCGGTGTCGCTGCCGACCGCCCAATCGCACATCCCGGCCGCCACCGCCACCGCCGATCCGCCCGACGAACCGCCGGCGACGCGGGACGGGTCGCGCGGGTTGCGGACGGGCCCGTAATGCGGGTTGGCGCTGGTCACGCCGAATGCGAACTCGTGCAGGTTGGTCTTGCCCACCACGGCGCAACCCTCGCTCCGGATCCGCCGGATCACCGGCGCATCCTCGCGCGCGGGGATGTCGCGAAGGATCACGCCTCCCGCGGTGGTGACCATGCCCTCGACGTCGACGAGGTCCTTGACCGCGACCACGATCCCTTCGCCCTGTTCGGGCGAAATGGAGATGAACGCGTTCAGGTCGGAGTGTTCCCGGATCCGTTGGCGCGCCTCGTCCAGCTTCACGACCCACATTGTCGAGCGTGCAGGGCGGCCCGGCGAGTTATCCTCCCCGCTGATGTCACCCACGACCGCATCCATCAACCCGACCGTCGCCTGGACCAAAGTCGACGTGCTCACACCCAACCAGAGGATCACGGCCGAGATCCAGATGCGGGGCCGGCTGCGCGAGACGATGAACGACCCCGAGCCGCTTTTTCACATGCGCAACGTGAGCGCCGAGCCCCTTCTGCCGGGCGCGGTGCAGCTCAACGGCGTGCCGGAAGGCGTGTTCAACAAGGGGCTGGTCGGAGGAATCCGCACCATCGAGCCAGAGCCTCCTCCACCCGACCAGGTCATGGAGACCGTGCGTCGTTACGTGATGTACCAGGCCGGGATGTTCATGGTCACCGGGGCCGCCGAGTTCCCCAAGGCCGTGGAGACGACCATGCACAACGAGATCATGCTCAAGAACCGGTTCTTCCAGATCGTCGATGCCACCGTCACGGTGATCGGCGTGGCGGGCAAGAGCTGGACCGAGCCCGTCATCTGGGTCAACCGCGACCACATGCTGGCGCTGTACTTAGGCTGACTTCCTCGAGAACAGGCTCTTGATCCGCGCCCAGAGCACGGAGAAGAGGAGGGCCAGTGCGTTGACCGGTTTGGCCGTGGCGACCGGCGCAACCGCTGGGGCGCCCCCAGCGCCTCCGCCGGCAGGTGAGCTCGACGGCTGCGCCGCCTCGAGGTTGGCCTTGATGCAGGCGGCCATGTCGTTGACGATCCGGCGCGAGACATCCTCCATGACGCCCCTGCCGAACTGGGCGACCCGACCCGCCACGCTGTAGTCGGTCACGATCTTGACCAACGAGCCGGCGCCTTCCGGCTCGACGCTCATATGGGCGGAGGCGCGGGCCGATCCCGGCCCGGTCGTCTCTCGTCCGTCCGCCTGGAGGGTGGCGGTGCGGCGGGCCTCGTCACGGTCGGCGATGGTGGCCGTGCCGCTGTACGCGACCGCGATCGGTCCGACCTTGACCTTGACCTTGCCTTTGAAGGTGGTCGGGTCGACCACCTCGGACAGCTCCGCCCCCGGCACGCAGCCGACGACTTTGTTCACGTCGAGCAGGTAGGCGAACACTTGATCCGGCGGCGCGCCGACGCTGAAAGAGTTTTCCAGTTGCATTTCTGCGCTAAAAGTAGCGCAATACACTTGTTCACCAACAGATCGTCGGTTGTAACGCGGTCGCGGGGACGCAC
>Ga0307374_10008197_pt1 | contig 15689 bp, 10 predicted proteins | sample OX3MG_FD_202532 | JGI IMG/M metagenome (GOLD analysis project Ga0307374, IMG submission 202532) | Soil microbial communities from Risofladan, Vaasa, Finland - OX-3 | ecosystem: Environmental > Terrestrial > Soil > Coastal area > Acid sulfate soil | place: Finland: Risofladan, Vaasa | collected... | reverse complement strand
ATTCCCAAGTGGGACCTTCGCGATTCGTCGACTTCCGAGCTGGAGTGGCACTCGTGGAACCACGAGAAACCAAAGGAGCATCTCAAGGGCTATGCAGGAGGCATCAGCTGTGGGTAATCGTCGCGCGAAACGGGATTCGAAGTGGTGGATCCGTCACCGCGTGGGACGTCGATAGTTGTGCCGCTCATTTCGAACTGAACCTGACCGATCCCAGGTTGGGCCGTAAGAGTGCAGACGATCTGGCCTACTGCCGTCAATTGATCGGCGGCTGACCCCGTTGTGAAGTCGGAGTTGAGCGAGACTTTGGCAACGCCACTCGCCACCGTCCCCGTGATACCTGCTGAGACGGCTGTCTCCAAGCCCAAGGCCTGCTCCTGTTGGGTCGGGGGCATCGCCAGCTGCAGCAAGACGTCACTGATCGTCGAGCGGAGGCTGATTTGGCGTGTGACGGTCGTCAGGGGTCCTACCCGTTGGGCGAGGCAAATGGTCACTGCGGTCAAAGGTTTGGTTGCCGGCATCGTGGTACTCGTCGAAGTAGTGGTTTCGAGCAAACCGGAGGGAACGTCCTTGTCGGGGGCAACGTGGGCGACGCCCTGTGTCGGCACCCCGCACGCTACGACGCAGATCGGGACAAGACAGAGGGCCACCAGCCTTGAGCGAGCCCCGCGCCCCTTTTCCGCACGACACGGGCCCCGTACCTCGCCATTTTGATCTCCGAGCGCGTCGGTTCGGCACCCTCGCGGGGATCGCCGCCTTTGTGGGCGAGCCCGCGTGCGGGTACGGGTTCGACCCATCACGGTGCCTCGGGGAGCTCGATGACGAACCGGGCGCCACCGCCAGAGGTGTCCTCGACGCGAATGGATCCCCCGTGGAGCTTCGTGTGTTGGGCGGCTAGAGCCAACCCTAACCCCGTGCCCTTCGGCAAGCTGGGATCGAGGTTCGCTCGGCCCCTATCAAAGCGAGTGAAGATCGATTCTCGCAGCTGGGCCGGGACCCCGGGTCCGTGGTCCTCGAAGGCGATGGCGACGAGGCCATCTGCCGCCGGTTCGATGACCACACGCGAAGCGCCCCCGGCGTAGCGGTTGGCGTTCTCCAGCAGGTTGGCGAGCACACGTTGCATCCGGCGGCGATCGATGTCGATGTGCGGCCGGTAGTTGGGTATGCAGTCCACCGTGATCTGGTCGCCAGTCTCCGCCAGAACTTCGCTGACGAAGGCGGCCGCGTCGACCACCGAGGTGTCGAGGGTGGCGGTCCCCGCTTCGAAGCGGGAGATCTCGAGGAGGTCGACGACCAGCTTGTTGAACGACTCGACCTGGTCCTCCAGGATGTCGATGGCCGCTCCCACCTCGGGCGGAAGGGTTTGGCGTCGACGTTGCACAACACCGACCGCCGCCGAGAACGCAGCCAGTGGCCCTCGCAAGTCGTGGCTCACGTCAGCAGCGAACCGGGCCTCGCGGCGTGCCCGCTCCTCGAGCTCATCGACCATCTGGTTGAACGAGCCAACGAGTGCCTCGAGCTCTGGATCATCACTTGCCGGAAGGCGTGCATCGCTCGCACCCGCTGAAATGTCCCTTGCGACCGCCGAGATGTCTTGCAGCGGTTGCAGGATTCGTCTGCTCACGACAGCGCCTGTCCCAGCACCGACGACCGCGGCTATCCCAGCTCCTACTGCCAACGCTGTGGCCAGGACGATGAGGGTGTGATTCAGATCATTGAGTGATTCCAGGACGTAGAACCGAGCGGATGATTCGACGATGGGCACACCAATGACCAACATCGGACCTTGAGGTGTAGCGATTGTCTCCCATCCCGCGTGATCCCGTGTCACTGTCGACTGAAGCGATGCAGGTATCAGTGATGGACCGACACCGACTGAGCTGGAATACCATTGACCACCGTGTTCCATCAGGGCATTGCCCATTCCAATGACCTGTAGCCCCGACAGAAGCGAGGCGATATCTGTCTCCCCGGAACGCAGGCGGCTTCGCACCAGACGTGCGTCGGTGTATGCCTGGCGTACTGCGGCATTCTGGCGATCGCCGACCATCCACGTCCGCACCAGCGAGTAGGTGACAACCGAAAGAGTGGCAGCGAGCAGCAGTGACACGGCGCCGAAGGCAACGATCGCTCGGACTCGCAAGGGGACTGGCGCCCACCCGTGCCACCAGCGTCGAGTCCAGTCGATCGGCTTCATACGTTCTTTATCTGCCGGAGCAAACCGGTGCCAAATACGGAAGGTTGGAGCGCACCAGGTTCGAGCGGTAGGGATGAAAGACATCCGCTTCGACTGTTACTAATAGAGCGGTGCCAATGCCCCAGTAGGTGCCGCGATCTGGCCTCGGCGTCGGCGCTCACGCTGGTACGTCCTTACTAAGCCATCGAGACACGAGAATGTCTGTCGAGGAGTGAGCAACGATCGAGATTGCAACGGCGACCACAGTAAGGACGAAGATGCGCTCGGCCAATGGGTTGGCTGATTCGAGAACCATCAGTCCGTAAACCACAGATGCAAAGCCCTTGGGTCCGAACCACGCCGCCGCCGCCCGCTCCTGCCAGGGCAGTGTGCTCCGATGCAGGGAGATCATGAGGGCGACCGGCCGGGCCAGCGTGATTGTGGCGATGGCGAACAGCCAGCCTCCGACACCCACGCTACCGAGAAGGGCCGGGGTGACAAGGGCCCCGAAGGCAAGGAGGGCCGCCAGTTTCAGCAGCTCGGTGACAAGCTCACCGAAGCGATGAAAGGCATCTCCGGCCGAGGCGCTCACCGAGGCCACGGTGATGCCACCTACGAAAGCGGCCAAGAACTCGTTGGCTCCTGTGACTTGACAGAGCGCCAGCAACCCGAGCCCGACGGCGAACAGCCCGAGCGGCTCGTAGAGGGTGCTAGCCGAAAAGAATCGGCTCTGCTCCAGGCGGATGAAGGCCCAGGGCACGACAACTCCGAGAAGTACCCCTAGCGCGAGATCTCCGGTCAAGCGGGCGGCATCTAGCCGTCCCGTGGCTGAGACGGCGAGGAGCACGATGACGACGGGGAGCGCCAAACCATCATTCAGGCCGCTCTCGACGTTGAGTAGCTGCCGGAGCCGGGCCGGGACCTCGTCCCGGCCGACGATGGCGGCGGCAAAGACCGGATCGGTGGGACTCAAGACCGCTCCGAGCAAGAAGGCATCGGTCCATCCGAGACCACCGACGTAGCGGGCCAGGAGGGCGATCGCCGCCAGCGTGAGCGGCAAGCCGAAGAGCAAGGCCCGACCTGGCAGGCGCCAGGCCCGACGAAGCTCGCCGATGCCGGCCGCCATCCCGTCGGTGAACAGCACGCTGAACAGAGCAAGATTGGCCAGCTCGTGCACGGCGGGCTGGCGCGGCGTCAAGGTGACGACGCCCAAGACCCCGGGTCCGACGACGAAGCCGACGGCCAGGAACAGGACAGCCGTGGACAGCACCGTGCGGCGGGCGAGCTGCGAGACCAGGACGGCCACGGCCAGGGTGGCGGCGAAGACGAGCACAGTGACCACGGCTGGAGTCTCTCAGCATCTTGACGGTACTGTCCCAGGTGGACGACAGAGCAGTGCTGAAGACGACGGCAGTGGGGTTTCACCTCGACGGCGTTGGCGGTGGCGACCTCGGGTCCTGCACTCCCGCGAAGATCGACAACGGGTCCCCACCACCCTCTGCGCAGCGGCCGGCGCCCTCAATGGTGGTTCCGGTACGCGGTCCAGCTCGGGCCCCTCTGCGGTCGTGGCGGCCATGGACCTCTCGTTGAATTCAGCGGCGGCTGTGATCGGCGCCATGCTCGTTGCGCCGCTCATGGTCCCGCGTTCGGTGTGTCAGCAGCCCTAGCCACGGCCTGGCCAAGTCGGTTGGGCCGTTCCAGTACCCCGCCGACCTCACTGAGAATTCCATGTACCTGACGACCTTGCCTTCGTTGTTGAAGGCACTCGCGTCGACATCCCCGCCAATGTCACTTCTCGTGAAGCACTCAAATCGCGAATGTCGGGACGAACGAACCACACCAACCAACCGTCATGATGACGACGTAGGTCAACCGAGACTGCATCGGGATGAAACGCAGGGACACGCGGACCACATCAACCAAGACCTTTTGCTCGGCTCATCACAAGGTTCACCGGGGCCCGACGCCGACAGGGCCCGGGATGAGCCATGGAAGGACATTGTATAGCTACAATGACTGTATGGCTACCGCTATCCGCCCCGGGGACCGATCGAAAGCGCAGTTCGACCAGCTGGCCGACGCCGTCCTCACCGCCAGCCGTGTCCTAGTGGCCGTGGCCGCCCGTTCCCTGGCTGAGCACGAGACGGAGGTCTCTTTGCCCCAATACCGGGCCCTCGTGGTCCTCGGGTCCCGGGGTTCGCAGAGACCGGTCGATCTGGCCCAGGCCCTCGCAGTCGATCCGTCGACCGCCACCCGCATGTGTGATCGTCTCGTGCGCAAGCGCCTCATCACCCGTCGGCGCGACGTCGTCGATCGCCGGGTGGTGCTGTTGGACTTGAGCGCCTCGGGTCGGCGCCTGGTCGACCGTGTCACCCGCCAGCGGCGCCACGAGATCGGGCGCATCCTCGAAGCGGTGGATCCGGCCGAGCACGACGCTTTGGTGCGCGCCTTCACCACCTTCGGCATTGCCGCCGGTGAGGTCCCCGAGGACGCCTGGCAACGCAGCTGGGAGTTGTGATCACGTCCTCTTCGTGGCTCCTGTGGCCCAATCACGAGAAGAGGCACTCAGCGGTCAGGGTGATGTCGACGTGGCTGCGGGGTTCAAGACTCGGGCTGGTCGTGATGGCCCTAGTCGTCGGGGCCGGTGCCGGCGTCGGTGCCGTCGGGTTTCGATGGCTGATCTTTGCGTTTACATGGCTGGCCACGGGACATGAGCAGTTCGGCCAGCAGGGTCGCATCGCCAGCTCGCACCTCCCTTGGCTGGGAATCGGGTTCTTCCTTCTCATCCCGGTTTTCGGCGGCCTGCTCTACGGGCCGTTGATTCAGCGCTTCGCCCGGGAAGCACGGGGACACGGCGTGCCCGAGGTGATGCTGGCCGTGGCGGAGAACGGCGGTCGGATCCGTCCCCAGGTGAGCATCGTGAAGGCCCTGGCCTCGGCGCTGTGCATCGGCACCGGCGGATCAGTCGGCCGCGAGGGTCCGATCGTCCAGATCGGGTCGGCCTTTGCCTCGTCGCTCGGACAGCTGGTCAAGATGTCGGAGTCCCGCTTGCGCATCATCGTGGCGTGTGGGGCGGCCGGTGGGATCGCCGCCACTTTCAACGCGCCCCTCACTGGCGTCTTCTTCGCGTTCGAGATAATCCTGCGCGAGTTCTCCCTCGACGCCCTGTTCGCCACCATCCTGTCAGCCGTCACCGCCGATCTCGTCAGTCGTGCCTTCTTCGGCTCAGCTCCCTTCTTTACGCAGATACCGCACAACCTCTCGATCGCCCACGACTCCAGCTATCTGCTCATCGGCGTCCTCGGGCTCCTGGCCGGACTCATAGGAGTCGGCTTCAAGACGTTTCTGTACGGACTCGAGGATGTCGCCGACAGGTGGTGGAAGGGTCGACCAGAATGGGCCAAGCCCGCCGTGGGCGGCGTGGCGCTCGGTGCGCTTCTCCTTGCCCTACCCCAGATGTACGGGGTGGGCTATCCGGTGATGAACGAGATCATCGCCGGTCACGACGTCCTGTGGCTCGTTGTCATTCTCATGGTGGGCAAGATCGTGGCTTCGAGCCTCACCCTCTCCATTGGAGGCTCGGGCGGGGTGTTCGCTCCGTCGCTGTTCACGGGGGCGGCCGGAGGCATGGCCTTCGGAATGACTGCTCACCACCTGTTCGGGTCGGTCGTCGGACCGCCGGCCATCTACGCCGTGGTGGCCATGGGCGGCGTGTTCGCCGCCGCCGCCCAAGCCCCACTCACGGCCATCGCCAGCGTGGTGGAGATGACCGGCAACTTCACGCTGGTGTTACCCGTCATGTTGGCCGCCGGTATCGCCGCCGCGGTCTCGAAGAGGTTCTCCTACGGCAGCATCTACACAACGAAGCTGCTGCGACGCGGTATCGATATCGAGCGTCCCAAGGCCACCGGCGTGCTGCAGTCGCTCACCGTGGCCGACGTCATGCAGCCGCTCCCCCAAGGGGTGCGCACCGAGCTCGCGCCCCATGCGCACACTCAAACACAACCCGGTGTGACAGACGGAATGCAGTGGCAGGCGCTGGTGGGTCCGGTGACCGTGACCCGTCGACCGCAGACCCTGATGTCCGACGAGACCCTGGAGCAAGCGCTCCGACAGCTCGATCTCTACGGGCTGGTGGGGCTCCCGGTCCTATCGCCCGACCGTCATCATCTCACTGGCTGGATGACGCGCCGAGATGTCATTCGCGCCATTGCGCAGAACCTCAGCGCGTCAGCAAGTGAAGCAGAGAAGGGGACACTGGCCGCCGAGTTCGCCATCGACGACCCGGAGTCGCATGTCCACGAAGCCCCCAACCCCTTGGAAGGCTACGAGGTCATCGAGATCACCATAGGGCCCCGGTCCCCTCAACTGGGGCGCCGCTTTGCTGATGTCCCCTGGCCACTGGGATCCGTGGTGGTCGCCGTCACCGAAGGGAGCGAAATCATTGCTCCTCGAAGCGACAGCGAGCTGTGCGTCGGCGAACGCGTGATCTTGCTGGCCCCCACGAGCGATGACAGGACGACACCGCAGGAATCCGATACTCCCACCCACGACCAATGAGCTCATGCTGAATCGACCTGGACCTGTCCTTCGCTCCGTGTTCCGGCTTCCGGTCTACCTCTACCGATGGCAGCTGGGCTGGGTGCTCGCCCATCGCTTTCTGCTGATCGGCCACAAAGGTCGGCGAACCGGCGCCCTCCACCAGACGGTGGTCGAGGTCCTGCACTATGACTCTTCCTCAGGCGAAGCAGTTGTGATGTCGGGCTGGGGTTCGCGTTCCGACTGGTTCCGCAACATCGAGGCTGCGGGGTCCGCAGAGGTGGTCATCGGCCGCCGCCGATTTCCTGTGACGCATCGCGTGCTCGACGAGGACGAGGCGAGCCGGGTCCTGGCCGACTACGAGAGACGCAACCGATGGATCATCCCCGTCGTCCGCAAAGTACTCGGCGCCCTGGTGGGCTGGAATTATGACGGGTCGGAACAGAGTCGGCGCTCCTTGGTCCGACAGCTTCCCCTGGTCGCGTTCCGTCCTGAGGTGGCGTAGTGCCCTTTGGATCGCAGTGGTCGTTCGTCCTTGACGTTCGTCCGGTGCACGACGGACTGGTTTCGCCATGGCTCGCACTCTTCGTCGAAGAGCCAACACCGCGCGCCACCGCCGGGAGGCCTCGTCTGACGTCACAGCCGACCAACGTCACGGCTGAATTCGTACTCCACCATCACGCGGTCGGTAGCGCCGATCTGGGAGGTCGCTCATGAGAATATCTGTCGGACCACCAACGGTGACCATCCACTTCGACGACGAGGTGGCTGTCTGCGAACCCTCGGCAGAGATGTCGAGTACCAAGGAGCAGGGGTATTTTGCCTCCGACACCCGGTTGATCTCAGGCTATCGACTCAAGTTGTGCGGCAAGCAACCTGTCTTGTGCAACTCGGCCGCTGTGCGACATCACTCGTCCCGGTTCGAATTCACCAATCCGGCCTTGATCGCTGCCGACGGTGAGCCCTTGGAAGAGCATGTGCTCCATCTGCGTCTGGACCGCACGATTGGCCACGGCGTCCACGAGGATTACGACCTCTCCAGCTTTGCCCGCCGCCCGGTTGTGGTGGAGCTCGAGGTGAGCATCGAGTCGGACTTCGTCGACCTGTTCGATGTGAAGAGCCATCGACGCATTCACCGCGGATGGCTTTCCAGCACCTGGGACAGACAGGCTGGTCGTCTCGTCACCGTGTACGAGAACGGCGATTTCCGCCGTACCCTCGCCCTCGAGGTCGATAAGGCCGGCTCGCCTCCGGGATTTGCCAACGGTGGGCTCATCTTTCGCATCGAGCTCGATCCGGGTGCCATCTGGCACACGTGCGTGTTCTGGACACCGGGCATCGTGGGGCGAGACCCTTCCAGGAGCACCCGCCCCTGCCATCAGCTTCTGGAAGGGAACACCGGGCACGACGAGGCCCGCCAAAGGTGGGTCTCCATGGCCACCCGTTTCTCCACCACCGACGCCTCGGTGAACAGCACCATCGACCAGGCGGTCGATGACCTCGCCGGTCTGCGCATGCATCGTCACGACGAGCTGGCGGGGAGCGATGACGGCGCCGACGACGGCGACGCCTGGGTGCCCGCGGCCGGGATACCCTGGTTCCTCAGCCTCTTCGGTCGTGACGCCCTCACTGTCTCTTACCAGACGCTGGCCCTGTCGCCGCGCTTCGCCTTGGGCAGCCTGCGCGCCCTCGGGGTCCTTCAGGCCGACAGCTACGACGCCGAGAGAGACATGGAGCCGGGCAAGATCGAGCATGAGGTGCGGCACGGCGAGCTCGCCGCCCACCACCTCATCCCCCATACCCCCTATTACGGCACGCACGAGGCGACGACGCTCTATGTGCTTCTGGCGGCCGAGGCGTGGCGTTGGCACGGAGATCGAGACGCCCTCGACAAGGTTCGCCCGAACGTGGAGCGGGCGCTCTCGTGGATCGACACCGACGGCGACATCGACGGTGACGGGCTCCAGGAGTACCAGACTCGAGCCTCAGAAGGCGGGTACTACAACCAGGGGTGGAAGGACTCCGGCGATGCCATCGTGGGTGCCGACGGGAGTCGATCCACCTTGCCCATCGCCCTGTGCGAGCACCAGGGCCTCGTGGTGGCGGCCAAACGCTCCTGGGCCTCGGTGCTCGACGACGTCTACCACGATCGCCTCACGGCCACCCGCCTGCGAGACGAGGCCGACAGGCTGGCCGAGCAGGTGGAGAACCGGTTCTGGTGGGAGGAGGAAGGGACCTACTACCTGGGGCTCGATGGCGACAAGCGGCCCATCGCCTCGGTGACCTCGAACGCCGGCCGTCTGCTGTGGCTGCGCGTGGTCGACGCCGATCGGGCGCGTCGGGTGGCAGACCGCCTGCTTGCTCCGGACATGTGGACCGGCTGGGGGATCCGCACCCTCTCGGCCGCACACGTCGCCTACAACCCGTTCTCCTACCAGCTCGGCTCGGTATGGCCCCATGACAATGCGTTCATGGCGGCGGGATTGCGGGCCTATGGGTTCGACGAGGAGTCTCATCAGGTGGCGCGGGGCCTGTTCGATGCGGCCGAACGCTTTGCCGGCCACCGTCTTCCCGAGCTCTTCGCCGGTCTGGAACGCGATACTGGATCCTTCCCCGTTCAGTACCTCGGGGCCAACGTGCCCCAGGCATGGGCGGCGGGCGCCGTCACGCATCTCATGACCACCCTGCTCGGCCTCGAGGCGGATGCTCCGACAGGTCGGCTACGGGTGGATCCGGCGCTACCGCAGTGGCTTCCCGAGGTCACGGTGCACAACCTGACTGTGGGACAGGCAGACGTCGATCTCCGCATCGTGCGTCGAGGTGATGGGGTTCACGAACTCGATGTCCAGGACGTTCGCGGCGCCAAGCTCGAGATCGACCTTCACCCGTGATCGACAGACGCGGAATATCGCTGCAAGGAGATCTGCCCTCGACCGACAGGTGAGGGACGCGCGTTGTGCCAGCGGAGAGCATCGGTCCGACCAGCGCACACCCAGTGAGGGAAAAGTAGAGGGTATCGACAATCTCCACGCTCCGGGAATATCGTTGCTCTGAGCCTTGGCGGGCGGCCATCATCCCTACGTGCGCCAGGGGCTCCTAGGGGATACGGCGGAGCGCGGGAAATCGTTCACCCCGTGGTCGTTACGGGAGTCCCGCGCTCCGCGATCCTCCAGCGTGGGTGTTCTCGGTCGCGATCTGGTGGCGTTCTAGCTCGAACCCCTGATCGGTTCGACGCCGCAGCCCAGGGAGTTGATGCTCATTCCGCGCCGATCCGAAGAGTAGTCGGAGTCCATGGTGGCAAGGGCGATGAACCCGTCGGCACGTTGTCCGAACGGGTTGATCAGAGAACCATCCTCAGCAATGAGCTTGGCCAATGCCGTTCCGTCGTTAGACCCTCAAGGCATCCTCCACGACTCCCATGAAGGCCTCGATAGCCTCTCGATCCGACTTCCATCTCTTCCTCCTTTCCAATCCGACAGCGCGCATTTCGACGCAAGGCTGCGCGCGGACCACTCGGAGGCAATCCGATGGAACCTGCCGGGTACCGAGCGCAGGCCTGCAAAAGGTTGGAGAATGATCACAATGGCATCCGACAGCGCTCCCTTTGAGGCCCCTGACTCGAAGGCAGGACCGAAGCGTGATGCGAATAACGATCTGAAATCGCTGCCCCTGCCGGAGGTGGAGGAGCGATTGGGGTTCTCGCCGAATGGTCTCACACAGGGCGAGGCGCAGAAGCGGCTGACACAATACGGGCCGAACGAGATCGAGGAGAAGAAGGGCAATCCGCTCCTGAAGCTGCTCACCTACTTCTGGGGCCCGATCCCGTGGATGATCGAAGCGGCGGTGATCTTGTCGGCCGTGCTCAAACACTGGCCCGACTTCTTCATCATCCTTGTCCTGCTCCTGGCCAATGCCGGGGTCGGGTTCTGGGAAGAGCACCAGGCGGGCAAGGCCATCGACGCCCTGAAGGCCCAGCTGGCGATCAAGGCCAGGGTGATACGCGACGGGAAGTGGGCCACCCCGCCGTCGCGTGAGCTGGTACCGGGCGATGTCATCCGTCTCCGCCTGGGTGACATCGTGCCGGCCGACGCGCGCCTGCTGGCGGGGGACCCGGTCGAGGTGGACCAGTCTGCACTGACCGGAGAGTCGTTGCCCGCCACGCGGACACCTGGCGAGGCCGTGTTCTCGGGCTCGATCATCAGACAGGGCGAGATCGGCGCCCTGGTCTACGCCACCGGTACGAACACGTACTTCGGCAAGACGGCGGAGCTGGTGGAGGAGGCGCAAACCGTCAGCCACTTCCAGCGGGCCGTGCTGAAGATCGGCACCTTCCTGATCATCTTCGCCGTGACCCTCGTGGCCGTGATCATCGTCGTCTCGATCATCCGCGGCAACCCGTTCCTCACGACGCTGCAATTCGCCCTGGTCCTGACGGTGGCCGCCATCCCCGTGGCCATGCCGACGGTGTTGTCGGTGACGATGGCCGTGGGTGCGCGCCTGCTCGCCAAGAAGAAGGCGATCGTGAGCCGGTTGGTGGCCATCGAGGAGCTCGCCGGGGTGGATGTGTTGTGCACGGACAAGACCGGCACCCTGACCCAGAACAAGCTGACCCTGGGCGATCCGTTCGCCGTCAACGACGGCCCTGCTGAGCAAGTCATCCTCAATGCCGCGCTGGCATCGCGCGCCGACGACGCCGACGCCATCGATCTGGCCGTACTGGGCGGCCTCAAGAGCGATGGGGCGCTCCAGGGATATCAGGTGGTCCACTTCCAGCCGTTCGACGCAGTACGCAAGTGCACCGAGGCGGCTGTGACGGCCGCGGACGGAACCTCGTTCAAAGTGACCAAGGGCGCCCCCCAGGTGATTCTGGAGCTGTCCGCCAATGCAACACAGGTAAAGGCGGACGTCGACCAGGCGGTCAACGAATTCGCCACTCGGGGTTTCCGTTCGTTGGGTGTAGCCCGCGCCGAGGGAGAAGGGCCATGGCAGTTTCTTGGCGTGTTGCCCCTGTTCGACCCACCACGGGAAGATGCGAAGGCAACCATCGCCACCGCGCTCCAGATGGGCGTGGACGTGAAGATGGTCACCGGCGATGCCCTGGCTATCGCTCAGGAGACGGCCAAGGCACTAGGGATGGGCTCCGACATACTCGATGCCTCCGGCCTGGGCGATGTCAAGCGTGAAGAGACCCCTGCGATGGCAGAGTCCATCGAGAACGCCGACGGATTTGCCCAGGTCTTCCCAGAACACAAATTCCACATCGTTGACGTCTTGCAGAAGCAGCATCACATCGTCGGTATGACGGGTGACGGAGTCAACGATGCCCCGGCGCTCAAGAAGGCCGACTGTGGCATCGCCGTCTCCGATGCCACCGATGCGGCCCGCGCCGCGGCGTCCATCGTGCTGACCACTCCGGGCCTGTCGGTGATCATCGATGCCATCAAGGAGAGCCGAAAGATCTTCCAGCGGATGAACAGCTACGCCATCTATCGCATCGCAGAGACGCTCCGGGTGCTGCTCTTCGTCACTGCCGTGATCTTGATCTTCAACTTCTTTCCCGTGACAGCGATACAGATCGTGATGCTGGCATTGCTCAACGACGGCGCGATCCTGTCGATCGCCTACGACAACGTTCGGTACAAGAACCAGCCCGAGGCTTGGAACATGCGCCTCGTGCTTGGTATAGCGACGGTGCTCGGCATCGTCGGCCCCATTGCGGCCTTTGGGCTCTTCTCCTTAGGCGACAAGGTGTTTCACCTCGACCACGCACATCTTCAGACGCTGATGTACCTGACACTTTCCGTTGCTGGACATCTGACGATCTTTCTCGCTCGCACGCGTGGCCCGTTCTGGTCGATACGCCCCGCTCGGGTTCTCCTGCTGGCAGTGCTCGGCACGCAAGCGCTGGCGACCATCGTCGCCGTCTATGGCATATTCATGACACCTCTCGGCTGGGGATACGCAACCCTCGTGTGGGGCTACGCGCTGGCGTGGTTCCTCGTGACCGATCGCGTAAAACTGCTGGCATATCGGGTTCTCAATCCGGTCACGACCGAACCATCGTCCGGTGTGACACCGTAGATCGTCAACGCGAGCCATTGAGCAGCTCCCACGGCGGTGGCGGGGAGTGCGGAACTCAAACTCCGTCGTCGTCTTGGCTCCTGGTCTGACAAAGTGGCATTACTCATCGTCCACCCCCGCGGTCCTTGGCGAGGAGGGTTCATCGAGCGCGCTTGACCGCGAAGCCAGGTGGGAGGGGATCACGCGCCGGGTGCATTTTCGGTATACGGCTTCCGTTGCGAATGACCCGATCACGAGTCCCCCAACGATGACCACACCCCAGGGGTTGCGGCTCCTTTCTTCCACTACCAAGGCTGCGAGCGAGGCGATACATGCCACGGACGCTGTCACGGCAATCATGCGTTGTGTCGTGCGTTTGGCCAAGCGAGCTGCCGCGGCGTTGACCGCGGCGAAAATGATTAGGAATGCCGCGCTACCGGTAAGAGCGATGCTGCTGAGGTCAAAGGCATTGGCGACAACGAGGGTGAGTCCTGTGGTGACCAGCAGGCCTTCAATGGGCCGGTCCCAGACCTTCTTGTCGAAGGCCTCCGGAAGCTCACCCGATCGTGCGATTGTCCATGAGAGCCGAGCAGTGCCATACAGCGTGGCATTGATGGCAGACGTAGTGGAGAGCAAGGCCGCCACGGCCACCAGCACGAAGCCGACGCGTCCAAGGCCCGGACGTGCGGCCTCGGCGAGGACGTAGGAGCTCGCGCTGCGGACCTGATCGATGGTAAGGGACCCAACGGTCACTATTGCGACCAGCACGTACAACGCGATCACGATTCCAACCGAGAGATAGAGGGCACGCGGGAGGGTGCGCCGGGGATTGCGTACATCCTCAGCGGCGTTGGAGATGAGTTCGAACCCCTCGTAGGCGACGAAGATCACCATGCCGCCACCAATGATGGCGAGCGGATCTTCCCACTTGCTCGGCGAGAGGTGGGACCAGTCAGCACCGTGGAAGGCAGTGGCCACAACCAAGACCAGAATGGCCAGCTTGGCGGCCACGATCCACTCCTCGGCGCGACCCACGATCGAGGCACGGGCGATGTTGAGGATGGCGATGACGATGATGATTCCGCTCAGGAGGAGATGGTCGACCGCTCCTGACGGGCGCCCCGGGAGAAGACTGTCCGCGTAACCCGCAAAGGCCGCGGCGTACAGCGAGATCATGACGACGTAGCTGAGCCACAACAGGACGTTGAGACCGCCAACGAACACGCCTGACCCGAAGGTCTCGTTGAGGAATGCGACGGTCCCGCCGCGGCTTGGGTAGGCGACAGAAAGGCGGGCATAGGAAGTAGCGGTGAGGAGAGCCACACCACCGGCGATAAGAAACGCGATCGGGGCCGCGCCACGTGCGAGTTCAATGGACAAACCGAGAACGGCGAAGATTCCGCCGCCGACCATTCCGCCGATGCCGATCGCCACGGTGCTCGCCAGTCCGAGTGACCGGCGTGGCCCATGCGGCTTGGCTGTCAAGAAGTACCCCTTGGTGAAGCGCTCGACACCAAACGAACACTAGTTGCGTGTCCGCGACATGGCCCAAAGTCCCACCGACAGGGGCTAGCCATCCCTTGTTAGTTGAATGCACTTGAATTGAACGGCCTCATCTCCGTGTCGGGCTATCCAAATTCAATGAGCGCTCCAACCGTCAGGTACGTCCACGGACGTCGGGCAGACCCGATCCAGTAACGAGCGGCTTCTGCGTCTTCCAGTCAACGGATTTGATGTTCTTATACCAGGCCGTGGCGTTCGTGGGATCGGTCGCGTACCCAGCGACATCAGCCCGGGACCGATCGATCTCGATGGTGGTTGTCACATCCACCGGCGCACCACGACTATGGCACGGTGCGTCGGTGTCGCCGCGGCGAGGAGCACGTCCTGGGCTCTGATCCAATCGGCTGCGCTTGGTACGCCGGTTACAGGTATTCAAAAGACTCGGTCGGGATCACCAATGTCGTTATGGGTGGGGAGGGTGTTCAGGCGGACGGGAATGAGGCTCGAGTCAGCTCGGGGCGGGTGCACGACTCCAACACTTTGCGAGCGAGAACACCGCCAAGCTCTCTTGCTGATCAGCGATAGTCCGGGTTGGCAAAGTCGAAGTGACATCCAGCGTCCCACGCCGAACGCTGGTTGCCGTGGGCCGGGACGCCGTCCGCATCTTTGAGCATCCGGGCCAGGTGAAGAAGGTTCCATGTCATGAAGGTGGTGTTGCGGTTCGTGAAGTCGTTCTCTGGGCCTCCCGATCCCGGGTCGAGATACGAGGGACCCGGTCCGGCTTCCCCGATCCAGCCGGCGTCGGCCTGAGGCGGGATCACGTAGCCAAGGTGTTGCAGGGAGTAGAGGATGTTCATGGCACAGTGCTTGACGCCGTCCTCGTTTCCGGTGACCAGGCATCCGCCCACGCGGCCGTAATAGGCGTACTGGCCACGATCGTTCAGAAGATGGGAGTTGCCATAGAGTCGCTCGACGATCTTGGTGCACACCGAGGACTTCTCGCCGAGCCAGATCGGTGTGCAGAGCACCAAGATGTCGGCCTCCATGACCTGGGCCGTGATGGTCGGCCATTCGTCACGCTCCCATCCGTGCTCGGTCATATCAGGCCAGACTCCGGTGGCGATCTCGTGGTCGATCGCTCGGACGGCGTCGACGGTCACCCCCTGGCGTCGCATGATCTCCATCGAGATCGACGCGAGGCCCTCCGTATTGGAGATCTCCGGTGATCGCTTCAGGGTGCAGTTGATGAACATCGCCCTCAAGTCCGAAAAGTCCCACTGGCTTTGCTGGCACAGTTCTTCTTGCATGGCATTGAGGGTCACTGGGTTCTCCCGGGATACGAGTTATGAGCTCAGTCTTTGTAGGTCGGGGACGTTACGAGGCCTCTCCGCAGTTGGCCAATACCTGGTCCTCG
>Ga0307374_10008196_pt1 | contig 15690 bp, 14 predicted proteins | sample OX3MG_FD_202532 | JGI IMG/M metagenome (GOLD analysis project Ga0307374, IMG submission 202532) | Soil microbial communities from Risofladan, Vaasa, Finland - OX-3 | ecosystem: Environmental > Terrestrial > Soil > Coastal area > Acid sulfate soil | place: Finland: Risofladan, Vaasa | collected... | reverse complement strand
GACGCTCTTGCCGTCCGACGCCACGCCGCCGTTGCTGAGGCTCGGCACCTCGGCGGCCAGGATGGCCTGCAGGTTGCCGTCCTTGTCGAACTCCCCGAGCGGCTCGAGGACGACGCGGGAGGCGTCGAAGTCCTTGGTGCCCTGGGCGAGGTGGCCGTTGAGGATGGTGGGGGCCTGCCACCAGAGGAGCTTGAGCTGGCCGCCGCCGCCCCGCTTGCCGCCGCTGGTCGCGGTGGTCGCCGCCGCGACGGGAGACGCGGCACCCGTGGTGGCGGTAGCGGCACCGGTGGTCGTGGTGGTCGAGGCACCGGTGGACGTGGTGGTCGTGCTGCTGGTGGTCGCGTTGGTGGGAGTGGCAGTGGTGCCGCCGCAGGCGGCCAGCAGGGCGGCGATGGCCGGGGCGCCGAGGCCCAGGCCGGCGGCGCGTTTCAGGATGTCGCGCCGGCTCAAGGCGCCGCTCAACGCCTGCCGGTAGAGGTCGTGCATGCGAGGGTCTTCCATCGGAACGTCTCCTCCTACTCGGGCCCGACACGACGATGGGTACCGTTGAGCGAGCGCCATGCTCGCTCGGGAAAATGGCGGCCAGCGCTTTCCGGCCCTTCAAATGGGGTACGTTGTGAATCTACCATAGGTACCAAGACTTAATCAACGATTAATCTGCCAAAGTCACGTGTGACAAACGCGGCGCGATCGCACTCGGACGGGCCTACCGGGGGGCCAAGGGGAGGTAACGTGCATGGGCGGCCCGCGACGCATGGTACGATTCCCGGGCTGAAGCCGTTCGATGGCTACTGGGAAGGGCACGCGGGAAGAATGAGCAGCCGACCGGAGCGCCGCTCGCGCCGTGCGGAGCGGCGTGTGGCTGAGCAGCGGGCGCGTCGCAGGCGACAGATGCTCCTCCTGGGTGGGTTGGTCGCGGTGGCACTGATCGCGGTAGTCGCGTTGATCGTCGCCACTCGACCACAGAGTCAGGCGGGCAGCAACCTGCCGGCCGTGGTGGCCGCGGCGACGCCGGACCCCGCGATCCCGCTCAACGGGAAGACGATGGGAAGCCCGAGCGCGAAGGTCACGGTGGTCGAGTGGGGGGACTATCAGTGACCATTCTGTGAGCAATTCACCCGTGTGGTGGAGCCGCAGTTGATACAGGACTACGTGGCGACCGGCAAGGTCAAGTTCGAGTTCCGCGACATGGCGTTCATCGGAGCGGAATCGACCGCCGCGGCCGAGGCAACCGACTGTGCGATGGATCAGGGCAAGTTCTGGCCGATGCACAACACCATCTACGCCAACCAGCACCAGGAGAACTCCGGGGAGTTCTCGACCGCGCGGTTGGAGCAGATGGCTCAACTGATCGGGCTAAACACCGGCACGTTCAATTCCTGCCTGACGAGTGGCAAGCACGCCAAGGACGTCCAGGACAGCGTCAATGCCGGCCAGACGGCCGGAGTCAGTTCGACGCCGACGATCACGGTGAACGGCCAGGTCGTGACGGGCGGGGACAGCTATGCGACGTTGAAGCCGGCGATCGACAAGGCGCTGGGGCAGTGAGCCGCTGGGATTTCTGGCGCGCGGCCTCGATGGTGCTGGCGGGGGCCGGCGTCGGGGTGGCGGGCTACCTGACCTATACGCACTACAACATCGGAGCGCTCGTGTGCTCCGTCGGGGACTGCCACGCGGTCCAGACCAGCCAGTACGCGACGATCGGGCCGGTGCCGATCGCGATCCTGGGGCTCGGCATGTATGTGGCCGTCATCGCCCTCGGAGTGCTCCGCTGGCGGCGAGCGGACTGGCTGTCGACCGCGACCATGGGCGCCTTTGCGCTGGCGCTGGCCGGGACTGTCTACTTCGCCTACCTGACCTACCTGGAAGTGGCCGTGATCCACGCGATCTGCCAGTGGTGCGTCACCTCTGCCATTCTGACCCTGGGCATCCTGGTAGTCGAGGGAGTCGGCACCTTCCGGATCGTCGGGACGGAGGGGAGCCGGGCCTACTGAGCGTACCGGCGCCATTGCGCACGGGCGCCACAATCCACGAGCAGCGTTGGGGGAGGGTGAACGGCCCTCCCCTTTCTGGTGCAATTAGCCCGATTTGCCGAGGAATCGGCGAACCGCCGAGTCGGCGTGGGGCAGGCGCGGGGCGTCCGCCACGACGTCGGCGAGGCCCGTCGCGCGGGGCTCAAGCCGCCGCGCTAACAAGACGAAGCCCGCTGAAGGGGCTGGGAGCGCGGGTGGTACGGAGCACGGGCGAGCGGCCGTGGTACCGACGCATTGTGTCAATGACCTTAAGTCGCCGCGCTGACGCGACGAAGCCCGCTGAAGGGGCTGAGTACCGGACAACGGTTCCGAGAGATGCGGTAGCGGACGTTTCGACCGGTCCGGGGTATGCAGCGAAACGCCGGCCGAGTTCCGGACAAGCGTTTCGAGAAGCGCGGTAATGCCTCCCGGCGACCCCGGTGCGCGTCGCGTCCGTGCGCCCGGCACCACCGTCCCACTCCGGCACCGGCGAGCGTCGTGGGCGACGCCCTGCCGCCGGCACGATCGCTTGCGAAGCACTCCAGCCGCACGCACACGGGGTCGCCACTGCCCGGCATCCCGCCGGCGGCGGGAGGTGGCATGCGGGTTGCTTCTACGCACCCGGTACCGATCGAGAACGCCCGTGGACATGCGGTTCTCTCACCGCCTGAGTCACGGTGCGACGGAGGCGAGCCGCGTGATTCTGCTCTCCCAGCTGCTTCGCTATGAGCTTATCGACCGAAGCGGGCGGCGCGCCGTACCGGTCGACTTCACGATCGACCTCGGCGCGGACCATCCGCCGGTGACGGGTCTGCTCTGGCGGCGGGCACGGGAAGCGACGCGCTTCCTACCCTGGGAGGCCGTCGATTCGCTCGATCGCGACCGGCAGCGCTTCGTGGTCGCCGACTTGTCGGGGGACGACACCCCGGTGGAGGAGTCCACGGACCGGCGGGTGCTGCTGCGGCGCGACGTACTGGACGCGCTCGTCATCGACCTCAGCGCGCGACGCGCCATGCGGGCCAACGACCTCATGCTCGAAGCCGAGGGCGGCGCGCTCCGGCTGGCGGCCGTCGACGCCAGCGCCTGGGCGGTGCTGCGGCGTCTCAGCCGTGGGGTGGTGGGGCACGACGCGGACGAACCGAGTGACTGGAGCTACGTCGAGTTCCTGCGCGGTGATCCACAGGCGCCGACCTGTGGGGTGGACTACAACCGACGCATCACCCGACTGCCTCCCGGCGAGATCGCGCGGCTGATGGAGGCCCTCCCCTACCTGGAGGCCGCCGAGCTCGTGACGCTGTTGCCGGACGCTCTGGCCGCCGACACGCTGGAGGTGATGTCCCCGCAACGGCAGCTGCAGGTGTTCGAGGAGCTGGACGAAACGGTGGCGATCAGGCTCGTGGCGCTGATGGCGCCGGACGCCGCGGCCGACCTCGTGGGCCACCTGCGGGCCGAGATGGCCGAGCGCTACCTGGGTCTGCTCCCTCCCGAGTGTCGCGAGCGGGTGGTCGATCTCCTGCGCTATCCGGAGGACACCGTCGGCGGCATCATGACCAATGACGTGGTCGTCGTCCCGCCATCCGCGACGATCGGGCAGGCGGTCGACATCATCCGAGGCCAGGTCGCCACGCCAGATCTCGTCTACTACGTCTACGTCGTCGAGGACCTCGCGAGCCGAGAGCTGCGCGGGATGATCACCCTGCGCACGCTGCTGCTGGCCGAAGTGGACCAGCGCGTCGCCGACGTCATGGATCCCTACCTGGTGACGCTCCACCCGCTGACGCCCGCGCGAGAGGCGGCGCAGCGGGTGGTCGACAGTCAGCTCTTCGCGCTGCCGGTGGTCGGCGCCGACGGGCGGCTGCTGGGCGCGGTCACCGTCGACGCAGCGGTGCTCCAGGTGGCGCCGGAGAGCTGGCGCAAGGACGTGCCGAGGGTGTTCGCATGACGACGACACATCCAACGGGGATGGAACCGGTGGCTCCCGCGACACAGCCGCCGCGGCCGCCCGAGCTCCGACGGATCAGCCCGGGCATCCGCATCAATATTCGGGGTCGGAGCGTGCGGCTGCGGGGGCTACGCCGAACGCCGTCCGGCCCGCTGCGCTGGCTGGCGATCCTCGGCCCGGGCATCATCGCGGGGTCAGCCGGGAACGACGCCGGCGGCATCGCCACCTACTCACAGGCCGGCGCGAAGTTCGGCTACGACATGCTGTGGGTGATCGTGTTGATCACCCTGTCGCTGGCGGTGGTCCAGGAGATGTCGGCCCGGCTGGGCGCCGCGACAGGGCGAGGACTGCTGGACCTGATCCGTGAGCGCTTCGGCATCGGCTGGTCGCTCTTCGCCGTGGGCATCGTCCTGGTCGCCAATGGCGTGCTGATCGTTGGCGAGTTCATCGGCATCGGCGCGGCCGTTGAGCTGCTCGGAATCAGCCGATACGTGGTGATCCCGGGCGCGGCCGTCGTGCTCTGGTATCTCGTGGTAAAGGGGAGCTACGCCCGGGTCGAGAAGGTCTTCCTGCTGATGGCGCTGGGGTTCCTCGCCTACCCGGTGTCGGCGATCCTGGCCCATCCGCAGTGGGGCGCGGTGGCCCGCGGCGCGGTGGTGCCGACGATCCACTTCAGCAGCGCCTACATCTTGCTGTTCGTGGGCTTGCTCGGGACGACGATCACCCCGTACCAGCAGATCTTCCAGCAGAGCGCGGTGGTCGACAAAGGCGTGGCCCGGCGGCACTACGGCGAGGAACGGATCGATACCTACGTCGGTATGGTGCTCTCCGACCTGATGTCGGCCTTCATGATCATCGCCACGGCCGCCACGCTCCACGTCGTCGGGAAGACCAACATCGGCAGCGCGGCGGACGCCGCGCAGGCGCTCGAGCCGGTCGCCGGCCGCTTCGCCGCGGCCCTCTTCGCGGTCGGCCTGCTGGGGGCGTCGCTGCTGGCGGGCGCGGTGCTACCGCTGGCCACGGCCTTCTCGGTCAGCGAGGTGTTCGGCTTCCCCAAGGGCGTGAATCTCGACTTCCGGCGCGGGAAGTTCTTCCTGAGCCTGTTCACCGTGTTCGTCATTCTGGGCGCGGTGCTGGCGATGATCCCCGGCCTGCCGGTGATCCAGGCGCTGGTCTGGATCCAGGTCCTCAACGGGATCCTGCTCCCAGTCATTCTGGTGTTCATCCTGCTACTGGTCAACGACCGACGGCTGATGGGCGACCTCCGGAACACCAGACTCTACAACGTGCTGGGCTGGGGCACGCTGACACTGGTCTCGGTCGCGATCACGATTATGATCAGTACGCAGCTCCTCGGCGCGGTCGGCGTGCACGTCCTGGGCGGGTAGTACCGCCGGGCCCGGAGTTCCGCTCACCGGTGGTCGTGTGCTAGCCTGCCGGCCTGAGCGCCGCGCGGAGGATTGCCGCCGACCGGACACTGGAGACGGGGAGGAGGGCCGACCGTGGCCATGGCCGACGTGCTGCGCGGGGAGCGGGTGCGCCTGACCGCGCTCGACGAGGGCGACCTGCCGAGGCTGGCCTCCTGGCAGCAGGACGGGGAGTACCTGCGGCTGCTCGACGCCACGCCGGCGCACCCCCGCTCCGCGGCGCAGCTGCGCGGGTGGCTCGCCGAGGAGCAGCGGGGAGGCGGCAACTTCATCTTCGGCATCCGCCCGCTGGAGAGCGACGACGTGCTCGGATTCGTCTCGGTGGGTGAGATCGTCTGGAACCAGCGGGTCGGCTGGCTGACGATCGGCATCGGCGACCCGGCGGCACGCGGGCAGGGCTACGGGACGGACGCCACGCGGCTGGCGCTGGGGTTCGCCTTTGGCGAGCTCAACCTGCGCCGCATGCAGCTGACGGTCTTCGCCTACAACGAGCGCGGGATTGCCCTCTACGAGCGGCTCGGCTTCCGGCGGGAGGGCGTCTTTCGAGAGTTCCTGGAGCGCGACGGCCGGACCTGGGACATGTACCTCTACGGGATACTGCGCCGGGAGTGGGAGGCGCGAGGGTAGTCTCAGGCCGCGACCGGAGTCAGCCTCGGCTCGCCAGCGCCTCGTCGACCACGAGCACGGCCGCGCCCTCGATCCGCCCCGCCCGAAGCGCGTCGAGCGCCGCGTTGGCCTGCTCGAGCGGGAACGGCTGGACCTGGGTGCGGACCGGCACGCGGGGCGCCAGCGCCAGAAACTCCTCACCATCACGACGCGTGAGGTTGGCGACCGAGCGGACCATGCGCTCCTCCCAGAGGATGGCGTAGGGGAAGGAGGGGATGTCGCTCATGTGGATCCCGGCGCAGACGACGACCCCGCCCCGCGCGACCGCCCGCAGCGCCGCCGGCACGAGCTCCCCGGCCGGCGCGAAGATGATCGCGGCGTCGAGCGGCTCGGGCGGGAGCGTGTCGGAACCACCGGCCCACACCGCGCCGAGGCCGAGGGCGAACTGCTGGCCGTCCTGGTCGCCGGGACGAGTGAAGCCATACACCTCGCGCCCCTGGTAGCGGGCCACCTGGATCACGATGTGGGCCGCCGCACCGAAGCCGTAGAGCCCGAGCCGCTGACCGTCCCCGGCCAGGCGCAGCGAGCGGTAGCCGATGAGCCCGGCGCACAGCAGCGGCGCCGCCTGCAGATCCGGATAGTCGGTGGGCAGCGGGAAGCAGAAGCGCTCGTCCGCGACGGTGTACTCGGCGTAGCCGCCGTTGAGCTGGTAGCCGGTGAAGCGGGCGAATTCGCAAAGGTTCTCGCGGCTGGAGGTACAGAAACGGCAGTGGCCGCAGGTGTAGCCCAGCCAGGGGATGCCGACCCGCGTGCCGGCCGTGAAGCGCGCCGCGCCGGGGCCGGTGGCCACGACGTCGCCGACGATCTCGTGCCCCGGGACGATCGGCAACGTGGGGTCCGGCAGTTCCCCGTCGACGACATGGAGGTCCGTCCGGCAGACGGCACAGGCGTGCACGCGCACCAGCACCTGCCCCGCACCCGGCCGCGGGACCGGCAGGTCAGCCAGCCGGAGCGGCCGGCCCGGTGCGTCGAGAACCATGGCGCGCATGTCCGTGCCTTTCGGGTGCGGGTCGGCCCGGGAGCCCGATCTCCCACCCCGGATTGTACGCGTGCAGGCGCGGGCGCGGACTACTGCCGCAGGCGTGGGTCGAGGCGGTCGCGCAGCGCGTCGCCGAGGACGTTGAAGGCCAGCACGGCAACCGAGATCACGACCGAGGGGAAGACGACCCCCCAGGGATCCTGGACCATGAAGCGGCTCGCCTCTCCGATCAACCGGCCCCAGGAGGGGATATTCGGCGGGGGGCCGAGGCCGAGGAAGCTCAGGCCCGCCTCGAGCAGGATCGCGGTGCCGGCCGAGAGGGACATCTGGACGAGCAGCGGGGCCATGATGTTGGGCAGGACGCCACGCACCAGGATGCGCCCCGAGGTGGCGCCGACCGCCCGGGCGGCCAGAATGTAGTCGTTCTCCTTGACCGCGAGCGACGAGCTGTAGGCCACGCGGGCGAACTGTGGCACGTAGAGGATGCCGATGACGATGATGATGTTGGTGAGCGACGAGCCGAGGAACGCCACCACGAAGATGGCCAGCAGGATGGGCGGGAAGCTCAGGATCGCGTCGACGATGCGCATCAGGACGACGTCGACGGGAGAGCCGAAGAACGCCGCCGCCATGCCCATCAGGACGCCGAGAATGACGGCGATCCCCACGGCGGAGACGCTGACCACCATGCTCAGGCGCGCGCCGTAGAGGATGCGGGCGTACACGTCGCGCCCAAACTGGTCGGTGCCGAGCCAGCCCAGCGAGCCCGGCGCGAGGAAGCGATGGGTGGCGTTCATCGAGTTGGGGTCGGAGCGGGTGAGCAGGGGCGCGGCGATGGCGACGAACAGCAGCAGGAGCACGAATCCGCCGCTCAGGAGGACGCGTGGGTTGCCATAGAACCAACGGACCCAGCTCGAGAACCCGAGCGAGCGCCGCGGTGGTGCCAGCGTGGTGGTGTCGCCGATCGCGGTTCTCGCCATGCTCCCAGCCTCACTCGTAGCGGATGCGCGGGTCGAGCACCGCGAACGACAGGTCGGTGACGAAGTTGATCAGGATGAAGATGGTGGCGACGACGATCACGATACCCTGGACGACCGGGTAGTCGCGGGCGCCGATGGCGGTCAGCAGGTAGGAGTTGATGCCGGGCCAGTTGAAGATGTCCTCGACGAGCACGCTGCCGGCGAACATGAAGCCCACGTGGAGGCCGAGGATGGTCACCACCGGCAGGAGGGCGTTGCGCAGGACGTGGCGGTAGAGCACGATCCGCTCGTTCACGCCCTTGGAGCGCGCCGTCCGGACGTAGTCCAGGCCCATCTGCTCGAGCATCGAGGAGCGCGTCATGCGCATAGTGGTCGCCATGGGCCCCAGCGACAGCGTGATCACCGGCAGGATGGCGGCGCGCAGGAAGCCGCCGAAGTCGTCCGCCGGCGAGACAAAGCCGCCGGAGGGCAGCCAGTGGAGCTTGAGCGAGAAGAGGAGCACCATCAGGAGGCCGCTGACGAAGACGGGCGTCGAGAAGCCGAGCAGCGCGAGCGCGGAGATCGTGGGGTCCCAGGCAGTACGCCGCAGCCGCGCGGCGGCCATGCCGAGCGGGATGCCGATGACGATCGCGAGCACCTCGGCCGGGATGATGAGCATCAGCGTCCGCGGCAGGCGCCGCATCAGCTCCGCGCCCACGGAGGTGTCGGAGGTGAACGAATTGCCGAGGTTGAAGCGCGCGAGGTTGCCGAGCCAGTCGACGTACTGGACATAGAGCGGGCGGTCCAGCCCCAACTCCTGGTGGACGCGCGCGATGGCGCTGGAGTCGGGAGTCGAGTCGATCCCGCCGAGGATCGTGATGGCCGGATCCCCGGGCAGCAGGTGCAGGAACAGGAAGACGACCGTGGCGATCAGCAGCAGCAGGACCACGGTCGAGATGGACCGGCGAATGATGTAGGCAATCACGGGCTGGACTTCCTCGAACTCACGACGGGACGTCGAGCCACTGGGCGCGGCACCGAACGCTCAGGGACGATGCCGCGCCGGCCGCGAACCGTTACTTTTTGAACCAGACGTTGAGCATGAAGCGCTCGGACGCCAGGCCGATGCCGGGGATGTGCGAGTACCCCTGCATGCCGGCGATGCTGGCCTCCACCTGCGGCCGCCAGAGGATGAAGATGAAGGGCGCGTCGACGAACAGCTGCTGCTCGACCTGGGCGTAGATGGCCTTGCGCTTGGTGTTGTCCGTCTCGGTGCGACCCTGGTCGAGCAGCGCGTCGATCTTCGGGTCGTCGAAGTTCACGCCCGCCGCGTAGCTGGCGCCGCCCTTGCCGAAGTAGGTGGTGTAGAAGTCGGGGTCGGGCCACGGATCGCCCAGGCCGTCCATCATCATCTGGTAGTCGCCGGTGGAGCGCCGCTTGGTCAGCGTCGGGACGTCCTGCTGCACGATGGTGACGGTCGCGCCCCACTTCTGTAGCTGCGACTGGACCGCCTGGGCCGTATCGCTGTGGACGGAGATGTTCGCCACGTCAAAGGAGAGCTTGAGGTCGGAGGGCTTCAGGCCCACCTGCTGCAGCAGTGAGGTTGCCTTGGCTGTATCGTAGGTCCAGTGGCCGTCGAGCTGCTGGTTGTACCAGAAGCTACCCGGTGGAATCAGGCCGACGGTGATGGGCTGGCCCTTGCCGCCGAACGCGACGTCGATGCAGGCCTTGCGGTCGATGGCGAAGTTGAGCGCCTGGCGCACCTCGGGCTTGTCGAGTGGCGGCTTCTGCGGGTTGAGGCGCACCAGGTTGAAGGTGTCGTACCCGAGGTACATCTTGTCGGCGGAGTTCGTCGAGAGCTCGTCCATGTTCTGCCAGGGGACGTACTCGACGAAGTTGATCTGGCCGCTCTTGAACGCGTTCATGCGCGCGGTGTCGTCGGCGATGACGGTCTCGACGATCTGGTCGAGGTAGGGGCGGTTGGGCACCCAGTACTTGTCGTTCTTGACCAGGGTGTACTTGACCTGCGGCTCGAAGGTGCCGAGCTTGAACGGTCCGGTGCCGTTCATCTTCTTCTTGAAGTCGTTGCCGGCCTGGCCCCAGGCCTTGCTGACGATATAGGCCCACTGGCTCGCCAGAACCGACAGCAGCACCGAGTAGGGCTGCTTGAGATTGACGGTGACCGTGGTGCTATCCGTGGCGGTGTAGCTGTCGAGGTTCGCCAGCTCCTGGCGCAGCTCGGCCGCGGTGGCGGAATCCCGGATGCGGTCGAACGTGTAGACGACGTCGTCGGCCGTCAGCGCGGTGCCGTCGTGGAAGGTGACCCCCGACTGCAGGTGGAAGACATAGGTCTTGGAGGAATTCTGGATCTCCCAGGAGCTGGCCAGGGACGGCACGATGTTGCCCTGCTGGTCGTAGGTCACCAGCGTGTCGTAGACGTTGCCCTGCAGTGATGCCGAGGACGCGCCGTAGGCGATATGCGGGTCGAAGGCGATCGGATCGCGCAGCAGTCCGAAGTTGAGCGTGCCACCGGGCGTGCCCGCCGGGACCGTCTGGGCCGCACCCGGGGTGGCGACACCACCGGGAGGCGCGCTCGTCGAGGTCGTGGGTGTCGCGCCCGTGGTTCCCGTCGTCTGGGTGCTCGCGCCGGTCCCACCGGTAGTCGCGGTCGACGTCGATGAGGTCGTGGTGGCGGTCGGCGCGGTCGAGCCGCCGCAGGCGGCCAGCAGCGTCGCGATACCGGCCCCGGCCCCGACGACGGCCGACCCCTTCAGGAGCGCGCGGCGCGACAGCGCTCGACCGACCAGGCCTCGCGCCGTGCGCTCGACCCGACCCGACCCGACCACGACATCGCGGGATTGGTCCATGTTCGCCTCCTCCTGGCGGATGATACCTGCAATGCCCTCGACAACGCTCGTCCGGCCCGGCGGCCCGACTCACCTCAGCGGGCCGTGCCGGCCGACCCGCGGCTCAGTCGATGACCTCGGCGCCGCGCGCGCGCAGTTCGTCGTCCGAGTCCATCAAGAACAGCTCGCCGCGGGCGATGCGCGCGAGCCAGCCCTGCTCGAGGGCCACCCGGGCGTGGGTGCGCTCGAGGACGGCCGGCGCCTCGTCACGTCGTACCACGACCACGCCGTCCTCGTCGCCGACGATGATGTCGCCCGGGAAGACCACGACCCCGCCGCAGGCGACCGGCGTGTTGAGCTGGCCGACGCCGTCCTTGGTGGGACCCGTTGGGGTGAGGCCGATGGCGAAGACGGGGAACCCGACCTCCCGGGTCTGGGCGACGTCGCGGACCAGCCCGTCGGTGACGACGCCGGCGATGCCTTTGGCCCTGGCCATCGAGCTCATTATGCCGCCCCAGACGGTGTAGTTCGGATCATACCCGCCCGCGATGACGATGACGTCTCCCGCCTGGGCCAGTTCGATGGCTTTGAAGGCCACCAGGTTGTCCCCGGGGCGTGCCTTGACGGTGACCGCGGGGCCGCAGAGGGACGGCATCGGCAGGTAGATGGGCTTGATGCGGGCGTCCATCGTCCCCTGCCGTCCCTGGACGTCCGAGATGTTCGCCGCGACGAGCCCCTGGAACGCGGCGACGAGGCCGGAATCCGGCCGCTGGATGGATTTGACGATGGTGAAGCCGGGTTTGACCGTGGCCATAGATCCCTCTTCCCCGTTAGCCGCCGAACTCGTCGTGGACGAAGCCCAGGATGCGCTCGACCGCGCGGCGGACGATCTCGGCGCCCTTCTCGGCGCTGGCGACGGTCGGGTTGCCGACGACCCCCGTCGCCGAGCGGGCGCGCATGCCCTGGTACTGGGTGATGTCGCCGTAGGGAACGGCCGCGGTCGGGGTGCGGTTCTCGATCCGGTCGCGGACGACGAGGTCGGGTTCGAGATACAGCATGATCGAGGTGCCGATCTCGGAAGCGTGGCCGTTGGCGTGCGGGCCGGTCTCGACGATGTCCTTGACGAGCGCGGCGGCGTAGTCCCACCAGAAGACCTGGGCGCAGCGGACACCGTAGCGGGCCTGAAGGTCGAGGGCGACCTCACCGATCGGGCCGATGTTGCCGCGATGGGAGTTAATGAATAGAATGCGCTTGATGCCCCAGGGGATGACGCTCTCGGCGGTCTCGCGCACGTAGGCGGAGAGGGTGGCCGTCGAGATGTTGAGCGTGCCGGGGAAATCGCCGAGGGAGCGAGAGAAGCCGACCGGCAGCGTGGGCAGGACGGGAGCGCCGAGGGCGTCGCCGACGCGGTTGGCGATGTGGGTCACCACGATCGTGTCGGTGCCGGTGGGCAGGTGCGGGCCGTAGACCTCGACAGCGCCGGTGGGGATGATGGCCAGGTCGGTGCGCTGCCGCAGGGCGTCGAAGTCGACCCAGGGCTGGTTCATGACGTACACAGTCGCTCCTCCTCAGGATCGGGACTTTCCGCGCCGGCAAACCGGTCTTGACGGCGGGCCGGGCGGGCACTAGCCTTGCCGTGAACGCTCCCGTGAGCGCTCACAATCTAGCACCGGCCCGCGCCGCCGGTCAATAGGGGGATCGCACGGGGGAGACGGATGGACAACGCGGGGCGGGAGCGACCGCCGACGCTCGAGGACGTGGCGCGGCGCGCCGGAGTGTCGCGCCAGACGATCTCTCGGGTGATCAACGACAAGGGCGAGGTTGCCGAGACGACGCGGCAGCGGGTGCACTCGGCGATCCTGGAGCTCGGCTACCAGCCCAATTCGCTGGCGCGCAGCCTGGCGACGCGGAAGTCGCCGGTGCTGGGGCTGGTGGTGCCCGATATCACGCAGCCGTTCTACCCCCAGATCGCGCGCGGGGTGGAAGACGGCGCCTTCGCGGCGGGGTACAGCGTCTTCCTGTGCCACACGGCGGGCAGCCCGGACCGGGAGCGCCAGGCGCTGGAGCGGCTGGGTGGGCAGCGCGTCGGTGGGGTGATCGTCTGCAACTCACGCCTCGAGGACGAGATCCTCGCCGCGGCCGTGCGGGCCTACCCGGTGGTGCTGGTCAACCGCGAGGTGCCGGACCTCGAGGGGACGGTGATCTGGACCGGATACGAGCCGGGCGGGCGGCTGGCCACCGGGCACCTGCTGGAGCTCGGGCGGCGTCGCATCGCCTACCTCGGGTTGGACTACCCCAACCAGATCGACGAGGTGAAGGCGGCGGGTTACCGGGGCGCGCTGGAAGAGGCCGGCATCCCGGAGCGGCCGGAGCTGCGGCGGCGGGTGGCGAACACCTTCCAGGGAGGCTACGAGGCGATGGCGCTGCTGGCGGCCGAGGGGGTGACGGTCGACGCCGTGTTCGCCTTTAACGACCTGATGGCGATCGGGGCGATGCGCTGGGCGCTCAGCCACGGGTGGCGGGTGCCTGAGGACCTGGCAGTGGTGGGGTTCGGCGGCTCGGACCTGGCGGCGATGGTAACCCCGGCACTGTCGACGATCGCGGTGCCGCTCTACTGGATCGGCTTGACGGCAGTGCAGGAGATCCTGAATCTGATCGAGGGTAAGGGCCGGGCGCGGCGGCGGGTCGACGTGCGACCCGAGCTGATCGTGCGGGGCTCCTCGGTGATGGAGCAGCAGCCGGCGGCGCTGCGGAGCGCGTCGGCATGAGCGGAGAGGGTGCCATGGTGGGCGACACGAACTGGGGCGAGGTCGAGGACCTGATTCGGAAGGCGGAGGCGAGCGGCGGCGTGGTGGGCGTGACGCTGGTCGGCCCGGACGGAGCCACCTTCAGCCACAACGGCGACCGCCAGTTCGGGGCGGCCAGCACGGTCAAGATCCCCCTGATGGTGACGATCTACCGGCAGATCGACCGGGGCGAGCGCGCTCTCGACAACCAGTACGTGCTGCGCAACGAGGAGAAGGCGGTCGGCTCGGGCGTGCTGCTGCACCTGCACGAGGGGCTCAGCCCGACGCTCGAGGATCTGATCTACCTGATGATCTCGATCAGCGACAACACGGCGACCAACATCCTGATCGACATGGCGCGCATGGACCACGTCAACGAGGTCATCGGCTCGCTCGGGATGCAGCACTCGACGCTCGCGCGCAAGATGCAGGGCAAGCCGGCCGAGGGGCGGCAGCAGGAGAACTGGGCGACGTCCAACGACTACGTCAAGGCGCTGCAGGCAATCCTCGCCAAGCGCGCCGCGTCGCCGGGGTCGTGCGACCGCATGATCGCGATGCTGGAGAAGCAGCAGAACACCAAGCGGATCTCGCGCTACTTGCCCGAGGGGCCGGACATCCGCTGGGGCTCAAAGACCGGCAGCGTCAAGGGCGTGACCAACGACGTCGGCTTCATCACCACTGGCAAGGGGACGCTGCTCGTCAGCGTCTTCTGCGAGAACATGGCGGACCAGCACGTGGGGGAGCAGTTCATCGGCGACGTCAGCCGCGCGGCGATGAAGGCCACGGGAGTGGTCGAGCCGCTCTACACGTCGTAGGGGCGCCCGGCAGCGATCCTGGTCGACCTGTCGCCGGCGCGCGTGGCAAGGTCCGGCGCTGGCGCCTGCCACGATGAACGCCATCACCGCGACTGTCAGGCGCGTGCGGCGCGGCGTTGCGCCCGCGCCGTTCTCCCCAACACGCCGGTTGGCCGCGAGCCCGCGTGCTCAGGCAGCCGTGCGGCGGTCCCTCACCACCACCGGGGTCGGCGACGCCGGTCGCGGACGGCTCGCCGCAAGACGGCGCCGACCCGGAAGGCCGCCACCCGGTGGGCCGGGATACGCGCTGCCTTCCCGGTCTGGATGTGCTGGATGGTGCCCGCCGCCTGCTCCCGCGTGTAGAAGGTGCCAAACCCGGGGGTTGGTGACGGCGTCCCCAGCGGCGAGCGTCTGGGCGACGAGCTGCTGGCTGGCACGCAGGACATCAGACACGATGTGCTGGCTGAGCCCGGTCTGGCGCGCGACCTGTTTGACCAGATCTGTACGATACATTGTCATCACCTCCTCCCGGTTCATCATATTCTCTTATCGTAGTAATAGTCTTACAGCGTTGTCAACGGCTATCCAGGCGGTGCTGCTGGCGTGGAGACGCGCGGCCGCGGGCCGATAAGGGGGCAGCCTGGTGAAAAACCCAGCTGCCGGCGGCACCGATGGAGGAGATCGTGATACCTCAGGTCGTGATGATCGCCGGCACTGCGGCTCCCGCGGGTAGCCGGAGCCCAACCGCCCCGCCTGGCCAGGGCCGCCGTCCCCAGCCGCGGCGACTCAGCAGCCGTTTGAGGTTCTGACCGGCCGCGATCAGCAGCGCCTCGCCGTTGACCTTGGGCAACCCGCGTAACCGGAACCGCCGTAGCCCATGCCACTGTTTGGCTTCCGCGAACAGCGGCTCGACCCAGACCTGGCGTTTACGCCGGGCTTTGCGGTACGGCTCGGTGTCGTGGTAGCCCCGGACGCGGTCGAGCTCCGCCTCAGCGACGCTGCGTTTCACCTGGCGACCCTGCCGGCTCCGCGTGCACGCCGTCTTGACCGCGCAGGCATTGCAGGTCGCCGCCGCCGCTCGGTAGAGCCGCATACCCTCCGTGTATTTGTGCTTGCGGAACGTGAGTTCGGCCCCTTGCGGACACACGTAGCCGTCGCGGTCAGCGTCATAGCGGAATTGGCCTTTGCCGTACAGGCTGGTGCGCTGGTCGAACGCCGGCAAGGGGACGTACGCGCGGATGTCCTGCCCCTCCAGCGCGGCGATGATCTCCGCGGTGCC
>Ga0307374_10008194_pt1 | contig 15692 bp, 13 predicted proteins | sample OX3MG_FD_202532 | JGI IMG/M metagenome (GOLD analysis project Ga0307374, IMG submission 202532) | Soil microbial communities from Risofladan, Vaasa, Finland - OX-3 | ecosystem: Environmental > Terrestrial > Soil > Coastal area > Acid sulfate soil | place: Finland: Risofladan, Vaasa | collected... | reverse complement strand
TGCGTGGATATCCGACGCGCCCGCAGGCGCGGCGGAGGTCGACCTGAGCGCGGCCCGCGAGGCGCCGATGCCCGACTTCGTCGAACCGATGAAGGCGACGCTGGCCGACGCGCCCTTCAGCGATCCAGACTGGCTGTTCGAGGTCAAGTGGGACGGCTACCGCGTGGAAGCCGTCGTCCGCGACGGGCGGGTGCGGCTGTGGACCCGCAACCGCCAGAACGCCGCCCGCTACTTCCCCCGGCTCGCAGGTTCCCCGGACTGGATCAACGCCCGCGACGCGATCGTGGACGGCGAGGTGGTCGCGCTGCGGCCGGACGGGACGGCCGACTTCAGCCTCCTGCAGGACGCGACCGGCGTGAAGGGACCCGGCTCGGCCCGGCTGGGCGGGACCGGCGTCCGGGGCGAGGCCAGGGACGCGATCCCCCTCGCCTACGAGGTGTTTGATCTGCTGTATCTGGATGGACGTTCGCTCGTGGACGTGCCGCTGGAGGATCGGAAGCGGCTGCTCCGCGCCGTCCTGCGCGAGCACCCGATCGTGCGATACGCGGGCCACGTCGAATCGGAGGGAGAGACGTTCTTCCGCGCCGCATCCGAACGCGGCGTGGAGGGCATGGTGGCCAAGCTGCGCCGCAGTCGGTACGAACCGGGCCGGCGGTCGCGGGCGTGGCTGAAGCTCAAGGTGCGGCCCGAGCAGGAGCTGGTCGTCGGCGGGTACGTGCCGGGCAAGGGTCGCAGCGCGGACCTGGGTGCGCTGGCGGTCGGCGTCCACGAAGATGGCGTGCTGCGATACGCGGGCCGGGTCGGAAGCGGGTTCGACGAGGCCACGCGCACGACCCTGCTGGGCCGTCTCGAACCGCTCCGCCGCCCGGACCCCCCGTTCAGCGACGCGCCGCGCCTGCCGGGAGCGGTCTGGGTCGAGCCGCGAATCGTCATCCGCGTGGAGTTCGCCGAGTGGACGACCGACGGCCTGGTCCGGCAGGCCGCGTACAAGGGCCTCGAGCTGGGGCGCGAGGCCGAGTCGGTGACACGGGAACGGGCCGCGGACGTGACGCCGGCCGCGGACGTGACACGCGCGGTGCCCGCCCCGCGGGCCGCGACTCCGGCCCGGGCCGCGGCGCGAGCGCCGGCCCCCGATGGCTCCGCTACCGCTCCCGCTTCCGGAGAGGCGCGCCCCGACGACGCCTTCGCCCCGGCGACGGACGAGGAACTCGACGCTCTCGACCGCCTGCCGGCACGAGGAGGCCACTGGCGGGTGGGTGCCCACGAGGTGTCCCTGACGCACCTGGACAGAGAGCTGTTTCCGGCCGCGCAGCTGACGAAACGCGACCTGGTGCGCTACTACGCGACCATCGCGCCGGTGCTCCTGCCGTACCTCGCGGGACGCGCACTGAACCTGTCCCGCTGGCCGGATGGCGTCGACGGTCCGCACTTCTGGCAGAAGGAGATCCCCGGCTGGGCCCCCGCGTGGGTGTCGCGGCACTACCTGGCCGGGCACACGAAGGACGACTCGCACACCTACGTGGTCGCGGACTCCGCGGCCACCCTCGCCTGGCTGGCGAACCAGGCGGCGATCGAGATCCACCCGTGGACGTCTCGCGTCGACGCACCGGACCGTCCGACATACGCGCTCATCGACATCGACCCGGGCGAGCGGACCGCCTGGGAGGACACCGTGCTGCTGGCGCGGCTCTATGGCGAGGCGCTCCGGCATCTCGGCGTGATCGGCTATCCCAAGACCACGGGCAAGCGCGGGATCCAGGTCTGGATCCCGATCGCGCCACGCTACTCGTTCGACGAGACGCGCGGCTGGGTGGAACACGTGTCGCGGGCCGTCGGGCGGGCGGTGCCCGAGCTGGTGAGCTGGGAGTGGGAGAAGTCGGCGCGCCGTGGCCGCGCACGCCTGGATTACACGCAGAACGCCGTGAACAAGACGCTGGTCGGGCCGTATGTCGCGCGCGCCCGTCCCAACGCCAGCGTGTCCGCGCCCATCAGCTGGGACGAGCTCGACGATCCGGATCTCCGCCCGGACCGCTGGAACATCGCCACGATCGGCAAGCGGCTGGTGGCGCGCGGGGACCTGTTCAGGAGCGTCCTCGACGAGGGCCAGGAACTGCCGCCGCTCTGAGCCCCGCCGGCGCTACGCGAGCAGGTCCCGCCGGCTGAACGCCCAGAGCGATGCAAGCCAGCACGTCACCGCGACGACGGCGAACACCGCCAGCCCCTGCACCGGCACCGCGCCCGTATCGATCGCAGCTACGGGGTCGAGGTAGTGGAACACGCTCAGGTACGACAGGTCCCCCAGTGAAGGCTCGATCGCGGCAACCGCGTGCAGCAGGTACATGATCACGAGCGCCCCGGCGACGATCCCGCCGGCGGTCGCCCGGCTGAGCGTCACGACGGCGAGCAGCAGGGTGACGGCCGCGATCGCACAGCCAGACGTGACCAGCAGCAGGGCCGCCATGGAGAACCGGGCCGCATCCCATGGGTAGCCGATCAGCGGCCCGACCACGAGGATCGTCGCGACAGTGAGCACGGCGAGCACGACCATCGCCACGACCTGCATGGCGACCGACGCGAGGAGGTACCGCACGCGGGACACCCGAGTCGAGAGCGAGAGCTCGAGGAAGCCGCGGTCGAAATCCGCCGCCACGGGCCTCGTCGCCAGCAGGATCCCGACGATCGCCGCCATGATCGGCCACAGCATCGAGAAGATGTACACGTTGAAGAACGTGCCCGGGTCGGTCAGGCCGGCCTCCATCCCGAACGCGGCGACCAGCTCCTTCGGGAAGACCTTCAGCCACTCCTGCAGCGCCTGGTTGCTCTCGACCATGCGCGGATAGAACAGGGACATGGTGCCCGCGTACGCGACGCCGAGCAGCGCCATCCACCCCACGAGGGAGCGGCTCCTCCGGAGCTCGAGGCGGAACACCGTGGCGATCATCGCGTCACCTCCCCGGCGGCCGCCAGGTGCTCGGGCCCGGGCTCGGGCTCGGCCACCGGCCCGGGCGCGGTCGCGGGTTCCGCCGCCGCCTCGGACCCGGCCGCGGGTTCGGCCTCGGGTTCCGAGCGGTCGTAGAAGCGCATGAAGACGTCTTCGATGTCGGGCGTCGTGATCGCGATGTCCCGGACCTCGAGCGCCGCGATGCGGCGAATGAGCGGGTTCACGTCGCCCCGCGCCATGAGGTGGAGGTCGCGCGCGCCCGCGGCGAGCACTCGGACGTTCGGCAGGTCGAACGTCCCGGGTGGAACGGGCGCGTCCACGACGAGGTTGATCGACCGCCAGTGTTCGCCGAGGAGGGCCTGCACCGGCGACACGTCGATGATGCGCCCCTCGCGGATGATCGCGACCCGGTCGCATCCGCGTTCGACCTCGGGGAGGTTGTGCGACGAGAGGAAGACGCTCCGTCCGTCGGCTCGAGCCTCCGCCAGGAGCGACAGGAACTCGCGCTGCATCAGCGGGTCGAGCCCCGTCGTCGGCTCGTCCATGACGAGCAGGCGCTCGCGGCCCATGAACACCTGGACGACGGCGACCTTCTGGCGATTGCCCCGCGACAGCTTCCCGATCCGGACCGTGGGATCGAGCTCGAGGCGTTCGCACAGGCGCCGCCAGGCGCCTCGCGGGAGGCCGCGCAGCGCGCACAGGTACTCCAGCTGCTCTCCTGCCGTGAGCTCGGGGAGGTAGCCCGGATCGCTGGGCAGGAGGGCCATCTCGCGGTGCACGATCGTGGCCTGCGACCACGTATCGAGTCCGAGCACCCGTGCCCAGCCCGAGGTCGGCCTGATGCTCCCGGCGAGAAGGCGGATCGTGGTGGTCTTGCCGGCGCCGTTCGGCCCGAGGAACCCGAAGACCTCGCCCTCGGCGACGGCGAGCTCGACATCCATGACGCCCCGGCGGGAGCCGTACGAGCGCGTGAGCGCGTGCGTTTCGATGACGTTCGACATCGCACCATCCCGTCCCGGCGCGCCCGTTCGTCGCGCCGCGAGTGGAGACGCGCGCTGCCCCGGGATCAGGCGGGTCCGGGGCGCCGGCCGCGGGCGTCGAGGGGAGAGGATGAGGCAGCCGGGCGTGGCGGAACAGGGTCGTTCGGACCGATCGACAGGTCAACCGCGGCGAGTCGGGTGGACGGCGCGCGGGCCATCCTGACAGACCGCTCGCCCGCCGACGTCACGACGTCCGTTCCGGCACCGGCTTCGTCCCGGCATCCAGCACCCAGGGCGCGTCCACGGTCCGGTCGACGACCTTCGTGGGGAGCTCCAGGTGGTACGCCTCGGAGGGGAGCACCGCGCAACCGCCCCGCGTGGCCATGACCCGGAGCTGCGCCAGGACATCCTCGCCCGCGTGTTCCGGTGGCAGACGTTGCCAGAACGAGAAACCGCCCGCCTCCCGAAGCGCCGTGACGTCCCACAGGACGCAGCCGCCGACCCACGCCACGCGGTAGAGCCGCTGCCGGTCGGGTGAGATCCCCAGGCTTCGCTGGAGGTGCCACAGGTTCGCGGCGTTGTGCAGCCGGTGCCGCGCCCATTCCTTCGAGCCCGGTCGGACGATCTCCGGTCGCACCGGTCCCTCCCACCAGTCGATCGCCTCCTCGTCGGGCCGCACGTCGGTGGCATGGCTGAGCCCGATCACGGCGGAGCCCACGAACCCGCAGCCCTGCTCGAGGATGGCGCCCATCATGCGGGGCACCAGGCCGGGCCCGAGGATCACGTCGTCGTCGAGCGCCAGGGCGTACGGACCAGCCGCGTGATCGAGGAGGAACTGGCGCTGCTCCGCCATTCCCCGCCGCGGCAGGTGCCTCAGCACCTCGACCTCGAGCCCGTACGACGCCAGCACGCGGAGGGCCGCGCCCAGGGTCGGACTGGTCTCCAGGGCGGCCTCGTCTCCCTGGTCGGACACGACGACGTGCATCGGGCTCCACTGCTGCGCCAGCAGCGACGTGAGCGTGACGGCCAGGGCGTTGGGCCGGTCGCGGGTCGGGATCAGGACATCGAGCGCCGGGTGTCCGCCCTGGACGTGGGGCCGGGGGCCCGCGGCGTTCGTCACGGGGCGACCTCCGAGGAGACCGGAGCAGGCGTCGCGAGGGGGCCCGGCACGGGTGCCGAGGCAACCTCCTGTGCAAGCTCGAGGACGGCCCCGACCACCTGCTGGGGCGCCACGCCCCGCAGGCAGAGGTGGTGCCCCTGCGGGCAGATGCTCCTGAGGCACCACCGGCAGGGAACGTCGCGAGACAGGACGCGGTTCGGCACGCGCCACGGCGTGTGCTGCGGGTTGGTGAGCGCGTAGAGCGCAACCACCGGCGTGCCCACGGCAGCCGCGACGTGCATGGGTCCGGTGTTGTTGGTGAGGAAGATCGGGGCGAGCGCGAGCAGCGCGGCAAGCCCGCCCAGGTCCAGGCGGCCCGCCAGCGAGGGCGACTCGATCCCGGCGAGGCGGCGCACGCGATCCGCGAGGCGGACCTCGTCGTCACCGGAGCCCGTGAAGACGACCTGCCAGCCGTGGTCCAGGACGAGAGACCGGGCGACGTCCGCGAACGACTCGGGCGGGTACCGGCGGGATGGGGCCGACGCACCCGGATGGATCACGGCCCACGGGCGGGAGCGGTCGATCCCGATGCGTCCCAGCGTGGCGTGCAGCCTCCGGCTCGCCCGCGGCGGAACGCGCAGCGAGAGGTGCTCGTCGTCGGGGACGCATCCCACGTGCCTGACGAGGTCGAGCTGCCGACGCACCTCGTGGCGCGTCGCGATTCCGCCCTCGGACTCGGGCACGCGATCGGTGATGAGGCCGTACACGTTCTCCCGCGCATGTGCCAGCCGCAGCGGGATCCCCGCCAGGTGGCACAGGAGCGCGGCGGGCAGCGCGCTCTGCGTGTTCACCGTGAAGACCACTGCGGCGTCGAACGCATGCCGGCGGAGTTCCTCGACGAGCGCGAGGTCCACTCCCGGCCGATCGCCCGGCGGCCTGCCCTTCATCCACGGCGCGTCGTAGACGATCGTCGACGTGACCTCGGGCAGCAGCGCCGCGGCCTCGGCTGCCGGCCGCGAGGCCAGGAGGGTCAGGCGCCGGTCCGGCCGGTCCCTGACCAGGGCGCGGAATGCCGGGGTGGTCATCAGCAGGTCGCCCAGGCCGTCGAGCCGCACGCACAGGATCTCGCGGGCGCTCGTCCAGCCGCTCACTCCCGCACGGCCTCGCCGCGACGCCTCGGCCGGCGCGCCGATGCCGCGCCCTGTTTGCCCGTGGCCCGTCCCGCGGGCCGTGCCCCCGTCGGAAGGTGCCGCAGGCGTTCGACCAGGCTGCTGGTCGAACGATTCTCGACGTAGGGCAGGATCCGGACGGTGCCGCCCAGTGACTCCACCAGCCGCGCCTCGGGCAGGGTGTCGTGCGTGTAGTCGCCACCCTTGACGAACACCGCGGGCCGGATGAGCCGGATCAGGTCCTCCGGCGTGTCCTCCTCGAACGGGACGACGTGGTCCACGCAGCTCAGCGCGGCCAGGACCTGGGCACGATCGTCGAGCCCGTTCACCGGGCGGCCCTCGCCCTTCAGCCGGCGCACGCTCTCGTCCGCGTTGATCCCCACGACCAGCACGTCGCCCAGCGCCTTTGCGCGGTTCAGGTACGTGATGTGCCCCCGGTGGAGGATGTCGAAGCAGCCGTTCGTGAACACGATGGTGCGCCCCTGCTCGCGATACGACGCCAGCCGCCGGGCGAGGCGGTCGCGCGACTCGATGCGTCGGGCCGTGGCCAGGACGTACTCCTCGAGCTCGAAGGCGCTGCAGGCGGCCGTGCCCTCCTTGCTCACGACGACCGCCGCGGACGCGGAGGCCAGTTCCGTCGCCTCGGGTCCGCTCGCGCCCGATGCGAGCGCGAGCGCGAGCGCGCCGACGAACGTGTCGCCGGCTCCGGCGGCCCGCGAATGGCTGGTCGGCCGGGCGTACGTGCGGTACGTCGGGCGCTGCCGCTCGAAGAGGATCGCCCCGTCCGTGTCGAGCGTGACGGCGGCCATGTGCGCCCCGCACAGGTCGAGGATCCGCTCTCCGTGCAGCGCGACCTGGGCCGGGCGGAGCCGGGCGTCCCGCTCTTCCGGCTCCCCGAGGAGGCGGACGACCTCTCCGTAGTTCGGCTTGACGGCCGTGACACCGACCCGCCGGTATCGCCGCAGGTCCCGGGCGTCGGCGACCAGCACCCGCGGCGACGCGGCCTGGAACTCGGAGAGGGTCGCGACGAGCCGGGAGCCCATCACGCCGTACCCGTAGTCCGAGACGATCACCGCGTCGGCAGCGGGGACGAGCTCGGCGAGGCTCCGGGCCAGGGCGTCCTCCGTCTCCCCGTCGGGGTCGATGCGGGAACCCGTGTCGAACCGGAGGAGCATCTGGTCGGCCGCGACGACGCGGTGCTTCGCCAGGGTGGTCGCGCACCCCGATGTCACGAGGCCACGCGTCCCCACGCCGCGGCTCTCCAGCACCTGCCGGAGCCGCTCTCCATCGGCGTCCGGCCCGACGACGGCGATCAGCTCCACGCTCGCGCCAAGCGTTCGCACGTTCACGGCCGTGTTGCCCGCGCCGCCGGGCACGGCCTCACGGCGCTCGAGGCTCACGATCGGGACGGGCGCCTCGCGGGAGAGACGCGATGCGGTGCCGTGGAGGTAGCTGTCGAGCATGACGTCGCCGACCACGACGACACGCATGTCGCGGAAGCTTTCGACGCGGGCGGCCAGCGAGCCGCTCATACGGCCACCCCGGGTCGGCGCACCCCGGCGCCGTCCAGCCGGACGATCAGCTCCGCGGCGGCGGCGAGGTCCGGCACCGCGTGGTCCGGGCGGAGCTCGAGGGCGAGGCCGGCGGCAGTGTCCCACTCGGGTCCGACCATGACCGTCCGGCACCCGGCAGCACGGCCGGCCGCCACGTCCATCCATGCGTCGCCCACGAACCACGACGCCGCGAGGTCGAGGTCGAGCTCCTCGGCGGCCCGGACGATCAGGCCCGGACCGGGCTTGCGGCAATCGCACTCGACCGCGTACTCGTTCACGCCCTCGGGAAGGTGCGGGCACCAGTAGAACCCGGCCAGCGGCGCGCCCAGCGACGCACACGTGGAGGAGAGGTGCTCCCCCAGCCGCTCCAGGTCACGTTCCGTGAAATACCCGCGTGCCACCCCCGACTGGTTCGTGGCGATCACGAGCATGTAGCCGGCGTCGTGCAGCAGGGACAGGCCGCGCCTCGCCCCCGGAGCGAGGCGGACGCGCGCCGGGTCGACGTTGTACGGCAGGTCCTCGATGACGGTGCCGTCCTTGTCGAGGAACACGGCGCGCCCTCGGCGGCTCATGGCCACGACGTCTCCCGCATGGGGAGGACCATGAGCTCCGGGATCACCGTCTCGTCAGGCTGCAGCAGCGCGAAGCGCACCGTCTCGGCCACGTTGGCGGGGTCCTGCAGCACGCCGGGATCGATGTCCGGGAAGCGATCGAGCAGGAACGGCGTGCGCATGCCGCCTGTGACGATCGCCGTGACCTTGATCCCCTGCGGCCGGAGCTCGGCGTGCAGGGCGTGGCTGAGCCCGAGCAGCCCCCACTTGCTGGCGTGATACGCGCTCGCATTCGGCCAGGTCCGCTTTGCGGCGGTCGACGCGATGTTGACGATGTGACCCCGGCCGGCCTCGTGCATGTGCGGTATCGCCCGCTTGGCGCACAGGAAGGCGCCCGTCAGGTTGACGTCCACGACGCGCCGCCAGTCGTCGATGGCCACCTCCTCGACCGGAAGGGTCACGTCCGTGCCGGCATTGTTCACCAGCACGGACACCGGCCCCAGGCGGCCCTCGACCTCCGCGTATGCCCGATCCACGCTCGACGGGTCGCTGACGTCCAGTTCCACGGCCAGCGACGTGCAGCCATCGGCACGGAGCTGCGCGGCCGTCTCCTCGGCGAGCTCGCGGCGGATGTCGGCCGCGACCACGCTCGCCCCGCCTTCGGCGAGCACCCGGACGATCTCACGCCCGAGCCCACGGGCGCCCCCGGTGACGAGCGCCACCCGACCCTCCAGCGTCTGCATGGGACCTCCAGTCATGCGCTCTCCTCCGCGACGCCCTGGCGCCGCCTGCTCGTGCCCGTCGCGCGACCCGTCCTGCCCGACACCGCGCGTATCCGCCGTCCAGGTGAGCTCCGGGTACGCGGCAGCTCCCAGATGGCCCGGACGGGCGATGCGGCAACCGGCTGGGTCCGCCCCGTCACCAGCTGCTCCTCGACCAGTTCGGCGAGGACGTGGACAAGCACGGACTGGACTTCCTGCACGTGCTGCGTATCGGACGTGGGGACCACGAGGGGCACGTCGACCCGGTCGCGGAGGGCTCCGCCATCACCGCCGAGCAGCCCGACGGTGCGCAGCCCACGCTCGCGGGCGGCCGCGACGGCCCGGACCACGTTCCGGGACCGTCCGCTCGTGCTGATCGCCACCAGCACGTCGCCGGCCTGACCGAGCGCCTCGACCTGTCGCGCGAAGACGTCCTCGAACCCGACGTCGTTGGCCCAGGCCGTGAGGACCGCGCTGTCGGCGGAGAGCGCGATCGCCGGCAGGCCCTGCCTGCCGTCGTGCTTGAAACGGCCCACGAACTCGGCCACGAAATGCTGTGACTCGGCGGCGCTCCCGCCGTTGCCGCAGACCAGCAGCTTGCTGCCGCACGCGAAAGCGTTGGCCATGATGTCGGCGGCGTCGGGGATGATCGACCGGAGCCGGCGGCGCGACTCCAGCATGGCCCGTACGACAGCGTCGAACGCGCGGTCCACGACGGCGAACTGCGCAAGCTCGCGCTCCGCCGGCTGCTGGGAAGCCGCCAGGACCTCCTCGTACAGCTCCGCCACGGCCGAGGCGACCTTCTCCCACGTGAACAGGTCGTTGGCGCGATGGATCGCCTGCTTCCGGAACACCGCCATCAGCTTGGGGTGCTCGTAGAGGTACGCGATGCGCTCGGCGAGGGCCTCCGGGTCCCTGGGGGGCACGAGATAGCCGGTCTCGCCGTCCCGCACGGTGAACTTGATGCCGCCAACGTTCGATCCGAGCACGGGCGTTCCGCAGGCCATCGCCTCGAGCGGCGTGATGCCGAACGGCTCGTACCAGGGCGTCGTGATGAAGATGTCCGCCGCGTTGTAGTAGTGCTTCAGCACCTCCCGGTTGCGGCGCCCGACGAACAGGACCCGATCCTCGACGCCCTCCTCGCGGGCCAGCGTCTGCAACCGTCGCAGCTCCGGGCTGCGGCTGGGATCGGGCTCCTCGTCCGCGCCGCCCACGATGGCCAGGCGGGCCTCGATGCCGTAGTGGTGCACGACGCGCCCGAAGGCACGAATCGCGTCGTCGACGCCCTTGCGCGGCACCATGCGCCCGAGCTGCAGCAAAAGTCGCTCGTCCGGCGCAAACCCCAGCGCCGCGCGCGCCAGCGGCTTGCTGACCGGCCAGAACTCCGTCCGGTCGAATCCACACGGGATGATCGTGATCCGCGCCGGATCGGCGTTGTACAGCCGGATCAGGTCTTCTTCATCCTGGGGGCACTCCGCCACCACCCGGTCCGCCTCGGCCACGATGCGGTCCTCGATGTCGAAGCGCGCGTCCGGGAATCCATCCGCCTCGCCCTGGAACTGGCGCCGCACCCGGCCGAGCGCGTGGAACGTGATGACGAAGGGGATGCCGAACTGCCGCTTGATCTCCGCGGCAACGAGCCCGGACATGAAGAAGTTGGCGTGAACGATGTCGTAGCCACGACGCTGGCCGCGGATGAAGCGAGCCACCCACGCCGTGAACTCGTCCATGTACGGGAGCAGGTTCTCCTTGGGGATCTGCTCGGGGGGTCCCGCGGGGACGTGGATGATTCGCACCCCCGCCACCCACTCGGCGGTCTCCGGCAGGAGGGCGCTGTCCCGGCGGGTGAAGATGTCGACCTCGAACCCCATCTCGGCGAAGTTCTTGGCAAGCTCGCCGACGTACAGGTTCTGGCCTCCGCTGTCGACGCCGCCCAGGATGGCGAGCGGCGAGGCGTGCTCGCTGATCAGCGCGACGCGACGCTTCATGCCGCCGCTCCTTCGTGTGCGCCCGCCCGACCGGCCGCGGCCGCGGGCGCGGTCGCCGGCCGGGTGCCCGCCACTTCGCGGAGGAGCGCGTCCCAGTCGCTCCGGAAGCGCGCCATCGAGAAGCGCTCTCGCGCCGTTCGCCGGGCACCGTCGCCGAGGCGTCGCGCGAGGGCCGGATCGACGAGCAGCTCGCGCATCCGCGGGACGAGGCGGTCGAGGTCGGTGTCGATGAACCCGGAAACGCCGTTCTCGACGACCGTGGCGAGCTCGGTGGTGGCGAGCCCCACGATCGGCATCCCCAGCATCATCGCCTCGCACACCGCGAGACCCAGGCTCGTGTACCGGATCGGGTTGAAGAAGAAGCGGTAGCGCGCCTCGAACGACGGCAGGTCGGCCGCGCTCACCTCCCCCAGCCCGCCGAGGGCCTCCGCGCGCATTCCCACCAGGTCCAGCGGCACCTCGCCGGCGGCGCGCTCGAAGATGTCCCGTCCGAGCCGCCGCCCGCGACCGGCCAGGTCGTTCACGACCACGATCCCCTTCTCGAGCTCGCCCGTGTAGCGGACGCCCCGCGGCTCCGGCACGCCGTGCTCCACCACGCGGACCGGCGCACGGCCGCTGTCCCACATGAGCGCGTTGAAGGGCGTGACGTGCACGAGGAAGGTGTCCGGATCGTCAGCCACCACGTGGCGCGTGTCGGTCGGATGCTCGCGAGGCGGGTCGTGCTCCAGGTAGATCCTCGGAAGGCGGCGCTGGCTGTCGGAGAGGATCAGCCCCTGGTCCACGAGGTAATTCCTGCGCGACTGGAACAGCACGACGTCGAACGACGCGTCCGCGACGTCCTCGGCATCGATCTCGTGCACGTTGTCCGGCCATGGCAGCGAGCCACTCCGGCCGCCGTACCCCTCGGGGCGTCCGGGTCGCACGGGGAGCCAGAACTCATGCGGCGTCTGCGCCAGGTAGTACAGGTAGCTGCCGTGGACGTGCCAGGTGAGCACGCGAAGCGTGTGCATGGCGCAACTCCCTCGTGGTGGCGGGTGCCGTCTCCGGCGTGGGGCGCCCGAGCAGCGCGAGGGCCTCGCGCACGACGCGCCCGGGGGCGATGTCGAGGCACGGGAGGCCGTATGGACAGTCGAAGCGGTAGCACGGCGCACAGTCGGTCGGGCGCCTGAGGAGAACGGCCGGGGAGGACCGCGGCGCCCACTGGCTCTCGAGATCCGTGCCCGAGAACAGCACGACCATGGGCCGGCGCAGGGCATCGGCCATGTGCATGGGACCCGAGTCGTTGCAGACGACGAGCGCGGCGTGCTCCACGAGCGCCGCGAGCTCGGGGACGGTGGTCCGCCCGGCCACCGACTCGATGGCGACCGATGGTCGCCCGCGTGGGACGGCTGCTCGTGCCCGGCTCGCCACGTGCTCCGCGAGCGCCGTCTCTCGCGGGCTCCCGACGACCACCACCGGCATGCCCGCCGCATCGGCCACCCCGGCCGCCACCGCGGCGAACCGCTCCACGTCGTACTGGCGGGCCGAACAGCTCGCGCCGGGCGCGACGACCACGCATGGGCGTTCGGGATCGATCCCGTGCTCGGCGAGCACGCGCGCCGCGCCCTCCCGGGCGCTTGCCGGGACCCTGAGCTCGAGATCGCGCCGGGCCGCCGTGAAACCGGCCGCCTCGAGCAGCGAGAGGTTTCGGGCGACCTGGTGGAGGTCATCGGGCACGGCCGGCGCGCAGGGCGAGAGCACACCGCCGCCGAAGAGGGCCGAGCGCCCGAGCCGGATCGGGATGCCGGCCAGGTAGCACGCGTACGCCGCCGGGAACGGTGTCTGGCGGAAGCTGGTCAGGATCACCGCCGCGTCGAAGTGACCGGACCGGAGGCGTTCGACCAGGGCGAGCTCACGGGCAGGGTCGAGTGGCATCGCGGCACGCGCGTCCTGCCAGAGCGCGCGATGAACGAGGACGTCGTCCACGCACGGCAGCAGGGGCGCTACCTGGGCGCCCGCCGGCGAGGTCATCAGGACCAGCCTCGCGCCCGGCAGCGCCCGGCGGAGCGTGCGGAACACGGGGCCGGTCATGACGACATCCCCGACGTTGTCGAGGCGCATCACGAGCACCCGTCCGACGTGCTCCCAACCCGGGGGCGCCAGGTCAGGCTGCACGGCGCTCGCCTCCGAGCAGCGACAGCGTCGCGCCCAGCACATCCTCGACTCCATCGAGACCGGGGGCGGGCTCGATGGCCCGGTGGATGTCGGTGGCCAGGGGCGCCCAGCGGGCCATCTCGGAGCCGGTGAACACGACCACGCTGGGGACCCGCAGCGCGGCCGCGAGATGCGAGATGCCCGTGTCGTTGCACAGGACCAGGCGCGCGCCCTCGACCAGTGCGCCCAGCGTGCCCAGCGTCGTCCGGCCGCTCAGGTCGATCGTGTCCGTTCGGCTGGATGCCACCACCTCGTGGACCACGGGCCGGTCCGCTGCAGTTCCCGTGAGGACGATGGGCAGCCGCAGCGCCCCGAGGAGGTCGATCATCGTGGCGAAGTGGCGCGCAGGCCAGCGACGGTCGGCCGTCGACGACCCGGGATGGACCACGACGTACTGGCCCGGGCGCAGCGTCGCCGCGGCGGTCATGGCGCCGAGAAGGTCGCGGTCGATGGCGGTCACGGGGAACTCCAGGTGCTCGCCCTGCGGAGGGATGCCCAGGGTGTCCAGGACCCGCAGGAGCCTCCGGATTTCGGGGAGATCGCGGGCCAGGGGCACGAAGCGGGCCGGATCCGGGCAGAAGCCGCCAGGCGGGTAGGTGCCGGCACGGAGCTTCGCCCCGAGCAGGAGCGTCAGTCCGTTGCTCGTCCCGCCGCTGCCGTGCAGCTGGACGGCCAGGTCGAACGCATGGCGGTTTGCTTCCGCGAGGAACGACGGCAGGTCGTCCGCCCCCGGCCGGGCATCCTCGATGTCCCCGAGGTCGTCGAAACCCGGAATCGCAAGCAGATCGTCGACGTACTGCGGGAACCGGTCCAGGACGGGGCGCGCTCGGTCGGTCCCGACGACGGTCACGCGCGCGCCGGGCAGCGCCGCCCGCAGCGCCCGCAGGGCGGGGATGGCGCAGAGCATGTCGCCGATGCCGGGAAGGGCGCGTACGACGGCGACGTGCTCGGGCAACGGATTCCCGAGCCTGTGGTCGGCGCGCAGCGTGGGCCGGGCGACCGCGCGAAGGCGCGGCGCCGTGCCTGCGGCCGGGGAGCCCGTCGGGGTGAGGGCGCGGGATACCACTGTGGAGAACCTCCTGCGAGCCCGGGTCGGACGGCCGTCCTGCTGTCCTTCAGGCCCGACGGGGCGAGTGCCAGGGCGGGCTCAGCAGTAGTAGCGGCAGGGGGGTCGCGCTGATCCCGACCCCATGGGCGTCGCGCTTGCAGCCCTGTTGCATCGGCACCGGCCTGCGAGTGCCCCGGCTGGGGACCACTGCAACCGGGCCGCAACGGTTGGCGGACGAGCGACAGGCCGGGCGTCCCGGACGTGCCATACGGTGACGGTGTCTCCGGCCGCGCCGGGGGGCAGCCCCGGCAGGGAAGAGACGGAGCAGGAGACCGGACATGTGCATGAACTGTGGCTGCGGTCAGCCCGACGACCGTCACGGCAACCCCGACAACATCACGCGTGAGGATCTCGAGCGGGCCGCGCAGGCGAACGGCCAGTCGTTCGACCAGGCCGTCCGCAACATCGAGGACGCGTCGCAGTCGCTCCGCATGGAGGGCTCGCAAAGCGGCCAGTCCATGGCAAGCCAGGGCTGAGACGCGAGGACGGCAAGACGAGTGAGCCCACAGGAGGTCCGTTCGATGAGGAACGAAACGTGACGGCGCCGTACGGCGATCCCGGTCCGGTGGTGGAGGACACGCAGGTGACGGGTCCCGGTACCGGCTACCCCGCGTCGAGACGGCCGGTCGAACGAACGGTGATCGAGCGAGAGGTCGATGACGCGCCGCCCGTATCGCGGCCGGTCGTCGTGCGATCGGGCCCCGGCATCGCGCAGCGGATCGTGGTGCTCGTCTTCGGCCTGATCCAGCTGATCATCCTGCTCAGGATCGTCCTGCTGCTCGCAGACGCGGTCAGGAGCAACAGCCTGGTGTCGTCGATCCTCGACCTGAGCCAGGTCTTCGTGGCGCCGTTCGTGGGCATCTTGCGCACCAACGCCATGTCGGCCGGTGGCTCCACGCTCGACGTGGCTGCGATCGTCGCCCTGATCGGATGGACGATCTTCGAGTTGGTCGTCCTGGCGATCGTGAACACGGTCGCCGACAGGGGCGCCGTGGCGTAGCCGGCGTGGCATGCCGGGGGTTGGCGCGGCACGGGCCGCTCGATCGCGTGTCATCACCTGTGCGTGATCGCGCCTGCAGGCGCCCCCGAGACGAATCGCGGGCGCCGCGGCGATGTACGCTCAGGTGGTGCTGACGCTCGACACGATCCGCCGCGCGCCCAAGGTCCTCCTCCACGACCACCTCGACGGCGGCGTGCGCCCAGCGACGCTCGTCGAGCTCGCGGGCGAGATCGGGTATCGGGGGCTCCCGAGCCGGGACCCCGCCGAGCTCGCGGCGTTCATCCAGGAGGGCGCGGACCGCAAGAGCCTCGAGCTGTACCTCGAGACGTTCGACCACACGCTCGCGGTC
>Ga0307374_10008189_pt1 | contig 15694 bp, 13 predicted proteins | sample OX3MG_FD_202532 | JGI IMG/M metagenome (GOLD analysis project Ga0307374, IMG submission 202532) | Soil microbial communities from Risofladan, Vaasa, Finland - OX-3 | ecosystem: Environmental > Terrestrial > Soil > Coastal area > Acid sulfate soil | place: Finland: Risofladan, Vaasa | collected... | reverse complement strand
GCGCGCTTCCGCGCCCTGATCGAACATGCCTGGGACGGGATTACCGTTCTCAACCCCGATGGCAGCCGGGCCTATGTCAGCCCCGCGCTGGGGCGCATCACCGGCTATCCGGTCGAACAGCTCGTCGGTTCTGGACTCCTCGATTTCATCCATCCCGAGGATCAAGCGAACATGGCGGCGGTGTTCGACGAGTTGCGGCAACACCCACGCACCGCCATCACGGCGGAAGCCCGCCAGTTCCACGCCGACGGCTCGCTTCGCCAATTCGAGTATGTGGCGATCAATTTTCTCGACGAGCCCAGCGTCCGCGGCATCGTGATCAACTCTCGGGACATCACCGAGCGGACGCAGGCCCTGGAGGCGCTGACCCAGAGCGAGGCCCGCTTTCGTTCGCTGATCCAGAACGCCTCTGATATGTTCAGCGTCGTCGATGCGGCAGGTATCGTGCAGTACGCCAGCTCGTCGGTGACGCGCCTCACCGGCTTCCATCCCGAGGACTTCCTCGGGCGCAACGGCCTCGACTGGATCCATCCCGATGACCGAAGCCGGCTCTGGCGCTTCTTGAGCAGCCGGCGGCGCGTGCCCGGCTACGGGGGGACCATCGAGGCCCGCTTCCAGCGCCGCGACGGGTCGTGGCTCGCGGTCGAGACCAGCGTCACCAACCTACTCGACGACCCGTCCGTGGGGGGGCTCGTGCTCAACGCGCGCGACATCACCGAGCGGACGCAGAGCGAGGAGCGTCTGCAGGCGCTCCTCGAGCAGATCTCCGACATCATTGTGGTTCTGGCCGCGGACGGGACGGTCCGCTACGTCAGTCCGTCGGTCAGGCACGTCACCGGGTATCGCCCAGAGGAACTCGTCGGGCACGTTGGGTTCGCGTGGATTCATCCCGATGACACCGCACGGGTTCAGCAGTTCTTGGCCACCCTGGAGCAGCAGCACGACGCGACATCCACGGTTGTGGCGCGTTACCGCCATGCCGATGGCACGTGGCGCGTGCTGGATTTGATCGGTCTCAATCGTCTGGATGATCCGAGTGTGGACGGCATTCTGCTGACCGCCCGGGATGTGACCGAGCGGAAGGAGAACGAAACCCGCATCCGCCGCCAGCTGGAGCAGCTGGCGGCGCTCAATCGGATCGACCACGCTATCCTCGCAGGTCAGGGGTTGTCCAGCATCCTGCCGGTGGTGCTCGACGAGGTCATGACCCAGCTGGGCGTCGACGCCACCGATCTGCTCCTGCTCGACGACGAGACACACATCCTCACCTATGCCCAGGGGCGCGGCTTTCGGACACCGGGGATCGAACGGTCACGCCTCCCACTCGGCGAAGGCGTCAGTCGCGTCCTTCTAGCGCCAGGGGCACCGCACCTCGTCACCCTGAGCCCGTCATTGTCGTCCTTTAGCCACGCCGACTTGATTGTCGGCGAGGGGTTCGTCTCCGTGATCGCGCTGCCGCTGGTGATCCAGGGTCAGCCCAAGGGGGTGCTCGAGCTGTATCAGCGGACCCCGCTCGATCCGGACCCGGAATGGCTCGACTTTGCCCAGATGCTCGCGGACCAGACCGCGGTCGCGATCGACCATGGTCGGCTGGTCAACCATCTGCAGCAGCAGACCATCCAGCTGAGCGCGGCCTACGATCGGACGCTCGAGGGCTGGTCCCGCGCCCTCGAGCTGCGCGACCTCGAGACCCGCGGGCATAGCGAACGGGTGACGCGACTGGCCGTCGCGCTGGCCCAGTCGTTCGGGATCGGTGGAGACGATCTGCTCCACTTCCGGCGTGGGGCGCTGTTGCATGACATTGGCAAGATGGCGATCCCGGACGCGATTCTGCTCAAACCGGGCCCGCTGACGGACACGGAGTGGATGGTGATGCGCCAGCACCCGATCTACGCGTATGAACTCCTCAGGCCCATCGCGTTCCTCCAGCCGGCACTAGACATCCCTTATGGCCACCATGAGCAGTGGGATGGGAGCGGCTACCCCCGGAGTCTCAGCGGGGACGCGATTCCACTGGCGGCTCGCATCTTCGCCGTCGTTGATGTGTGGGACGCCCTGACCAGCGACCGGCCCTATCGCCCGGCTTGGTCGCTCGAGCGGGCCGAAGCCTATCTGCAGGAACAATCCGGGCATCACTTTGACCCCCGGGTCGTCGAGGCATTCCTCGCCACCCGCGCGGCATCCGCGGGTGTACCTTGATACTCCGAGCTCGCTGTTCCGGGACAGACCTCCCCGGTTTCTCCGTCTTGAACGGCGCTGACCGCGCTTGGCGGAGTGCTCGCGGTCATTCCTCCGGGCCGCAGACGTTGCCCGGGCGGTGCGGAATTGGGACCGATGGCGCATGGACACGGGTAGACGCCCACGAACAGGCTGGGATCGTTGGCGCTCCTCGGTGGTTGACGTGTCCCCAGGGAAGACGTGCCGTAATGGGCAATTCCGAATCATCCGCATCCCGCGAGAGGAGATCGTTCGTTTGCTGAGACGGCAGAGACGCGACAACGTGGAGCACGACGAGGTGATCTCAAACCACCTGGCTGGTCGCATCGCGGCGGCGCTCTATGTCCTGGGTGGACTCCTGACCATCATCATGGGTCAGCTGGGAAACTTGCCCGACGCCAACCCTCGTGGCATCGTGCTGGTTGGTCTTGCCGCCGTGGGTATCGGTGGCGGCGTCTGGCTGCTCCCCTGGGGACACTGGCCCCGTTCACACACCGCCTGGGTCGTCCCCCCGAGCTTCTTCCTGATGGTGTTCGATAACGTCTTCTCCGCCAATGAGCCCTTTCGCTACGGACTCTTCTTGGTCGTGATCTTCTTGTGGATTGGCCTCATTTACTCCTGGCGCGGCCTCTTCCTCGCTATTCCTCCGTTTCTCATCGCCTACTTCGTTCCGCTGGTCATCGCCGGTCAACTCACGCCGATCACGTTCACCTCCGCCGTATTCGTCCTCGCGATCAGTCTCGTGGTGGGAGGAACGGTCGCCTGGGTCGTGCGGCAACTCCAGGCGGCTCAAGCGGAGCTGCGCCAGCGGGAGGTGCGCTTCAGCCTGCTGCTGCAGCATGCCTCGGATCTCATCGCGATCCTGGATCGCCGTGGTACCGTCCGTTACGTGGGCACTTCGATTGAACGTACTATGGGGTATCGCCCTGAGGCCCTCGTCGGCACCGACCTGCTCCAGCGCGTCCACCCGGAGGATGCCGAGCGGGTCGCGACCACCATTGCCGCCTGTTACCAGACATCCGACTCTCTGGCGCCTATCGCGGCCCGCTACCGTCGCGCTGACGGCGCCTGGCGCCAGCTCGAGGTCGTGGTGACCAACCAGTTGGAACACCCGGCTATTGCCGGCGTCATCCTCAACGCGCGTGATGTCACTGAGCGGGTAGAGGCGCAGGAGCAGATGGCCTGGCAGGCCCGTCATGATCACCTAACCGGTCTGGAAAACCGGGCCGAGTTCGCCGTACGCGCCGAGGCCGCGTTACGCGATCTGGAGCGAGACGAGATGGTGGCGGTTTTCTTCATCGACCTCGATGACTTCAAGCAGGTCAACGACCGCCTGGGACACGCGGCGGGAGATCAGTTCCTCAGAGCCGTCGCCGGTCGTCTGCGGGCCATACTTCGCCCGTCAGATGTGCTTGCCCGACAGCATGGGGACGAGTTCACGGTTCTGCTGGTGGGCCGCGATCTGGTCACCGAGAGCATTCAGGTCGCCGAACGACTGCTGAACACCTTCGCGTCCCCGTTTGCGATCGGGGGATCTGAGTTCATCAGCGGCGCGAGCATCGGCATCGCCCTCGGGAGAGCGCCGGAGAGCGGCGTGGCGGACCTCCTCCAACAGGCCGACATCGCCCTCTACGAGGCAAAGCGACAGGGGAAAGGGCGGTTCGTCGTCTTCGAGCCATGGATGCGTAGCGACCACGATCAGCGCGAGAGGCGGATGAATCCCAATCTCGGTGACCAATCCGACCAGAGCACGCCCGAAGTACGCGAACAGAGGCCGGACGCGAGACATCGCCTCGACTCTGCTCCAACGGATACGCCCACTCCCGGCAACCTGAAAGCGGGGTCGTGTGGCTAAGCGGGTTCGCGGGTGCGCTCGCCGCGGGTGGCCATCACGAGACTCGTCCGGCACTCCACGGGTCTCCCGGCACGTGCCGCGCACGGTGATGTTTCGGCAATGGTGATGAATCACGGCGATTCCGGAGAGGACACCCTGCGCGGATCGCACATCGACAACTCCTGTTTCCTCATCACGCTTCACCCAATGAGTTGACGCACGCGAGCTGAAATTGGGACCGATAGGCTATCGTTCAACGCGCGCCAGAGTCGGCATGCTGATGCGCAACCCTTCGGGGTTTGCCTCGTGTGCGTGCCGGAGGAGTTGTGCCGCAGTCGCCGATCTTGCTTCCCTTCGAGACCATCCCCGATGCCATCCTGCTGGTGGATGCTGACGGGCGCATTTGCCGTGCCAATGCCCTGGCCGAACGCCTCTTCGGCTACGACCCCGGTGAGCTCGACGACCGCTCCGTTGAGTGCCTGCTCTCGGAGCAGTTGCACGTCCGGCACCGAGAGTATCGGGCTGCCTATGCCACCGCACCCTGCCAACGCGCGATGGCAAGTGATCTCCCCCTGGTCGGTCGGCGCAAAGATGGCGGCACCTTCCCCATCGATGTCAGTCTCAGCCCGTGGATACGGGACGGCCTACCGCTCACCATCTGTGCCGTGCGCGACCTTTCGGCGCGTCAACAGACGCAGCGGCGGCTCCAGGAGGCGGAGCAGAAGCACCGTGCGCTGGTCGAACAGCTTCCGTTGGTGATCTACCAGGTGAGCGCACGAGCCGAACGGGAACTCTACGTCAGCCCGCAACTCACTGATCTCTTGGGCTATACGCCCGCGGAGATGCAGGGGGATCCTTATCACTGGCGCACCTGGCTGCATCCCGACGATGCGGTGCAGGTCGTGGCGGAGAACAGCCAGGCCATCGCCACCGGGAGCCCGCTGCAGCAGGAGTTCCGCGTCATCGCCCGGGACGGGCGCGTGGTCTGGGTACGGAACGAGGCGGTGCTGGTGCGCGACGACCAGGACCAGCCACGCTACTGGCAGGGGATCTGGCTCGACATCACCCCGCGCAAGGCGCTCGAGGAAGAGCTCGTCCATCTGGCCTACCACGACCCACTCACGGGACTAGCGAACCGGGCACACTTCGTCGCACACCTCACGCACGCGCTCGATCGCGCGCGGCGACGTCAGCGTCAGGTGGCGGTCATCGCCGTCGATCTCGACAACTTCAAGCTGGTCAACGATAGTCTGGGCCACGAGGCCGGAGATCAACTGCTGGGCCTGGTAGCCGAGCGGTTGCGGCTGGCGGTGCGGGAAGAGGATGTGCTGGCCCGCTTCGGCGGCGACGAATTCGCCGTCCTGTTGAAGGATTTGCCGGCGGCCGAAGCGGCCACCCCGGCGATTGAGCGGCTGCAGGCCATGCTGCGGGGGCCAGTGACGATCCAGGGCTATGACTTTTTTCTCAACGCCAGCCTTGGCCTGGCCTGCACCGACATGGTCGCGGATCAGGCCCCCGCGTTGCTCCGCGCAGCCGACATGGCGCTCTATACCGCCAAGCGGGCGGGCAAGGGGTCCTACGCCGTCTACGCGCCAGCCCAGGAGACCGCGATGGTGGAGCTGCTGCTCCTCGAGCGCGACCTCCGCCGGGGCTTGGCATGCGACGAGTTCCGGGTCTATTACCAGCCGGTGGTGGCCTTGTCCACCGGCCAGATCGTGGCCGTCGAGGCCCTCGTGCGCTGGCTGCACCCAACCCGCGGAGTGGTCTGCCCGGACGCGTACATCGCCCTCGCCGAGGAGCGTGGACTCATCGTCCCGCTGGGTCAGCAGGTGTGGCAAGTGGCCTTTCGACAGCTGGTTGACTGGCAGCACAGGACGCCCAGCCAGCCCCCATTCGATCTGAGCCTGAACGTCTCTCCCCGCGAACTGCGCGAGCCCACCTTTGTGACCAATCTGACCCGCATCGTGGCAACGAGCGGGTGGGATCCGCAGCGCCTCCGGCTGGAGATCACCGAAGGGTTGTTGCTCGCGGAGAGCGTCGAGACACGTACCACGCTGAAGGCGTTGAAGGCGCTGGGGATCCGCTTGGTGATCGACGATTTCGGTACCGGGTATTCGTCTCTGGCCTATCTCAAACGCTTCTCTGTCGATGGCCTCAAGATCGACCAGGCCTTCATCCCCGGGCTCGGCGTCGATGTCGCCGACACCGCGCTGGTGCGTGCGATCATCGCGGCGGCAGATGCTCTTAACCTGGAGGTGACGGCGGAAGGGGTCGAGACGGCGCAGCAGGCAGCCCAGCTGCGAGCGCTCGGCTGCCACTACGCGCAAGGCTACTTCTTCGGGCGACCCCAGCCGCCGGCGGAGTTCGAGCGGCAGTTGAGCGGTCGCACCGTTTTGTCTGAGGGAACGGTTCCGATCACCAAGCCTCGGGTCTCATGAACGGCGGTTGACCCGCAGGGGGTCAACGGGTATTTATCAGACCGCAAGATGCACCACAGAAACCGATCTCTGTGTCGTGGCACCATCCGACGCCGTCCCCGCGTCGGTCACGTGAGTCCTCCTTTGACGCAAACCTAGCCGTAGCCTCTCCGACACCTATTTGTCGTTCGGCGGCTCTCCCCGCCGTTTGGTGACCCGCGATCGCGGCGGGGCGATGACCAGGATAAGCGTCGTGAACCCAGCTGGGGATTGTGCGCGCACGGCCACACCCACCACTATCCAGTGAGGCGCTTCCTTGGAATTAAGTCGAGTTGATGACACCACACCTCGTCAGCGGAGGGGGTACACATTCCGATCACATCGTTGACGGATGGGCACCGTTAGCGCACCATATGCGCCACTGATCCGCCGCGAGTTCCCGACGCCACGACGTGGTGTGTACCGCTTCTGACGAGGAATTGGGTATGCCAGCGCCCAAACGGCTTCGTCGTCCGCCAACCGACGACTGGCAGCAACTCCAGCTGTACATCGGCTTTCCTGAACAGGAAACCTACGAACTCCTGCGCCCGATCGTGCTCTTTGGCCAGACGGCCGCCGAGCGAGCCGACGCCACCGGGGTTTCCGAGCGGACGTTGGCCCGGAAAGCCGATCATTTCGAGGCCGAGGGGATGGCAAGCCTCTTTGCCACCTCCGAGCCAGCTGTGGATGACCGACGACGACTGCCGGCGGATATTCGCCAACGGATTCTCACCCTCAAAGCCGAGTATCCGGCGTTTCGACCGCACGAGATCGCGACCATCTGTCGGCGGCGCGATGATTGCCGGGTCAGTCACCAGACGGTCCAGCGAGTGTTCGCGGAGTACCCCCTGCCCAGCCTCGTTCACCGCCGGTATCCGCCCTATGCCCAGATGACCGATCCAACTCAGCGCCGGCTGGCGGTGGTGCACCTCTACTTCGATGGGTGGAATATCACGTCGATCGCTGGGTACCTGGAGACGACTCGGCCGCGAGTCTACGAGATTCTCCATCGTTTCTTCACCGAGGGCTTTGCCGGCATGCCGGACAAGCCGCATACCCCGCATCAACCGGCGCGCAAAGTCGACTTGCCGGCGATGGCGGCCATCCGCCGCCTGCAGGTGAACGCCGATCTCGGGGAGTTCCGGGTGCATGCGGCCCTGCGTCAACTGGGGATTCACTTGAGCCCCCGTACGTGCGGACGCATCATGGCCCTCAATCGCCAGTTGGGCTTACCGCGTCCAGCGGATCCACTCCCGCACGTGGCCCAGCCGATGCCCTTTGCTGCCAGCTACCGCCATGAGTATTGGTCGGTGGATGTCCGCTATATCGAGCAGCACCAACTTCCCAACCCGAAACCGGTCTATGTGCTCTCGATCCTCGAGAACTACAGTCGTGCGCTCTTGGCCAGCGTGATCTCGCCCCGCCAGGACCTGACGGCGTACCTCATGGTGCTGCGCGCGGCGCTGCACGAACATGGCTGTCCAACCGGGATTGTTAGCGATGGCGGCAGCATCTTCAAAGCCCACCCGGTACGGAAGATCTATCGTGCGCTCGGCATTGAGCGTCACCAGATCGAGTCGAGGCAGGCCTGGCAGAATTACATCGAGTCCCACTTCAACGTGATGCGCCGTATGGCGGACGATCACTATGCCCGTTCAGCCACCTGGAGCGAACTGCGCTCCGTCCATGACCGCTTCTTCGCCGACTACAACTTGCAGGCGCACTTCGCCCATGCCCATCGTCGTGACGGCAAGCGGAGCCCAACCGAGGTCCTGGGTTGGGTGCATGGCGTCTGGTGCGACGATGCGGAATTGGATCGCCTCTTCCGACTGCGCTCCGAGCGGGTGTTCGACCATGGTGGCTATCTGCGCTACAAGCGTTGGCGCATCTATGGTGATCAGGGAATGCGCGGACGACGCGGGGAGATCTGGCTGTTTGGTGAACTGCTCACGGTGGCCTACGACGAGGATGCCGTGGCACAGTACCAGGTCGAGTATGGGCCACGTACCCGGCAGATTGCCGCGCTCACGGCCGGGGAACAGTACGCCACTGCCCGTTCGTCACCGCAACCGTATCTCTGGGATCTCAGTGATCTTGAGTGGCATCGCGTGCAACGCCTGCCACCCTACCAACCACGCCGCTCACACGATCTCCCGGAAGGCCAGCTCCGGTTGCTGTCCTGACACCCCATCCGTCAACGATGTGATCGGAATGTGTACCCCCTCCGCTGACGAGGTGTGGTCTCGGCCTGCGGAGATCCCAATCGGCATCACGATGCGCACACAGGGTGGGACTTGGCACAAGAAGGACGTACCGATGCTCTTGCACACCTTTGAACTCATTGCTCGTGGCACATTACGCCGCTGGTGGGAGTCTCTCGCACCCCCGTTATCCTGATCCTTCGGCGTCAATCCAGCGGAAGGGCGCAGCAATTGAGACGAATGGGCGCGGCAATGCGAGCCGGTCACGTGACGCGAAGAGGAACGGTCGGCAATCAATGACTCTCACCTCTGTGAGCGCCGCCTTGTACACGATTCTCTTCCTCAATTGTTGGATGAAAGGTTTCCCTTTGTTGAGCTAAAGCAAGGAGCTCGTCCATCATCGCAATCGCGCGCCAAGGCGTCCTTGTGTTGACAGATGATCTGGATCTGTCAGTCCAATTGGAAACACTGGCCCTGCCAGTGGTCAACTACACCCACCTACGCGAGATCGTACTTCTGAGCTAGAGCGCCTGTTTGTGGTTGGTATCTCATATCAGTCTGGATTCTTCATCCCTATCATCTTCTGTACCGCCACCCACGCCCTCTGGTTCCTGCTTTGGTTGTTCCCGCGCTAACGGGTTACGTCTCATTGCTTCGAGCGCGTCTTCCCAATACTTCCATTGATCGTTTATCACCCTATTTTGCCTCTCGGACTTCATCTTTCGGACTTCAGTCAGACGACGAGCTACTGTTGTTTTAAGGGGATCAGCATCATCACCGAGGGCTGCCGCCTCACGTTCAATCCGCTCGAGAAGTATTTCCATTTCTGTGACTGACGAGGAGTTCTTATGCTGGACGAGGAACCCCCCGATAATTCGGTGGAGTGCTTGTGTGCCAGTCTCGAGTTTGACCGCTTGCTGGCTTAGTTCAATCTTGCGGCGAAGTGCCTGACATATGGCCCGAACGCGTTCCCGAGTTTCGTCGACTACCGCCTGGAGTTCTTCCGGTTCGGGCCCGTATAAGATTTCGATCAGTTTTTGAAGCACCCCGAACTTGTCATACTCCTGATTCGGTAAGCCCAGTATCTGAGCGAACACTTCCCGTGCCCCAGCGACCAGCCCTTGTTGAGCGAAGTTCTCTGCATTAACCAGTCTCTCCAAGTCCTGTTGCCGTTTCTTGCGGACTTCGGGATGCCAGTCACAAACGTATTTGATGACGGCCCGTCGGTACAGCTCTACGGGGAGGATGTCCTCTGTCGTCACAACTCTGTGGGTTTCAGAACCGTGCGAGCACAAATCCGTGATCAGGAGAACCGAGTCCTCATTAATGAGCTTCTTTTGTTTACGGCCCTTACCAATGATTTGGTCACGAACCTCCCGGCCGCCTTGATCCCCGTCAAGCAGTACGACGGTTGCTGGTATTGGCTCGTCAGACCATTGAGATGCCTGCAAGAGTGGCCCAATGGCAGGAGCACTCTCAGCAGAGACGAGCACCACCGAATTCAAGTCGAGGTAGTCACTCACCGTATCAGGCGTAACAAAAAAGCGGATCAGTTCGGAGAGCAGATACTGATCTGTGGGTCCTTCCAAAAGTAGGTTTGTTGCACCCATAAATAGCGTTTGAGCACAGTCGATTCCGAGCGCCGATCGTATAGGTTCATAGCGCCGCACTCGAGCTTGGTCGACAAATTGGCTTCCTTCCTCGGCGTCTCCTTTTCGAACAAGGCGGATTCGGTGAGGAAAGTTTCGGTTCACGAGGAAAGGTGAGTGTGTGGTGTAGATCAACTGCGTTGTTCCACGCGAGGTCTCCGCTCCGACCAGAGATTCAAAGACGGATAGCAGATTCCTTTGCCCGATGATTGAGAGAAACGAATCCGGCTCGTCCATGAGGATGATCGATCCTCTCTCAGCACGGATTCCTTCTAGTGCTTTGGCTTGAATATAGTAGCTGAGGAAGTAGCGGAGCCCCGAGCTTCGCTCGCGAAACGTGTAAATGGAGCCAGTTTTATCGGAGATCTCGAAGAAAAATGTCCCCTGTTTATAGTTAACCTTGAGAGAGAACGCTTCGTCTTGCTGCCAGTAATGGGCCAGATTGAGCGTCGATTCAACTTCTTGATTCCAAAGAGCTATCAACCCTTCGATGTAACCACGATCACGTCGATCCAAACCGGCGAGCAGCTTTATCGTCTTGGCTTCAATGCCCAGTACATCTCGAAACAGGAGAGCCTCTAGTCTTCCAGTATTCTGACTACCATCTGACTGCTTGTGTAGCGACTCTTTTACCGAGGTCAGTAGTTGGATCATCTGTTCAGAGAGTGTGAACGTTCCGTGAGTGTCAGGGGAAAGCTTTTCTACGAGCGCTGCGGCTTGTTGCCCAGCATCGAAATCGTAGAGTGGAAGCCCAAAAAATTCATCCTGCTCGAGACCATAACCTGAGGATAATTCGGCGAGGGTAACCTGATCTGCGATAGCTAGATCGGATTTGATGAATTTCAACGTGGGAAGATACCTCCGGACGCCTGCTAGCTGATCAATGGTCAGGCGAACTGGTTCCGTGGAAGTCGAAACAAAGAGGTAGGCTTCGGTATCCGAATTATCTGGAGCAAGCACGAGCGTGAGCGCAACGTCTGGGGCGTACTTGAAATGAGATTTGCCCTCAACTCCACTTGCGCGGAGAATTTCACGATACTGGGACTCATCTATATCGCCGAACTGAAGCCCAATATTCGGCCACAAGTCCGCATTCTTATTTCGAAGAGCGGCGAAGTGACAGAGATCAGTTCTGCTAAAGCTCCGGCTATAGTCGCGGTCGTCAAGGATACCCTTACCAGTCAATACCTTGCTGATTGCGCTCAGCAGGTGTGATTTCCCACTTTCGTTACCTCCGACAATCGTTGTGATGTCGCGCTCAATTGGGATCTCAATGAAGGGAAAATCTTGGGCCATCGATTCATCAACGCCCAAACCATTCCAAGGACGTCGTACGGTGTTAGCATGTCGATCCGCGTAACCGAGATAGTTAATGTTGAACGACTTGTACCATCTCAACAACACCTTCGCTATTTTCATTCATCAAGCTCCGTTTCTTAGTTCCAGATAGGATGTTTGACTCCAGGCCAGGCAACGTTGACGTTGTGCTGCCCCTGCGCTCCGAAGAGATACTTCGGGAATATGTTGTTCCTTGATTCCTGCTGTTAGATCATTCGTTCTGAACATTCAAGCACAGTATACCGCTGCAAGAGGTGAAGTCGATGACGTAATAAAAGCTTCGATTGATCTGACACTTAGTCCTTCAACGCCTTCGAGCTTGCCAGAAAACATGAACAAGTTCCGGTAACCCCGCTTCTCAGAACCTTTTGCCCCTTGTACCCCGGTTTTCGGTTCCATATAATGGAAATCAATCCTGGTTATCGGAACCCGATTTTCGCCGCCCCGGCGCTTGAGGGGCGCGGCCCCGGTTTGCTATCGTGAGGGCACAGGAGGCAACCGGAACATCGTATGAACACACCAACCGCACCGACAACGACCACCCTCACCCTGGAAGCGGCGCTCCAGGGCTTTGTCCGTGCCTTAGCCGGCAAGAACCGCAGTCCAGCCACCATCCGCGCCTATCAGACCGACGTCGGCCAGTTCATCACCTGGATCCACCAGACGAACGTAGTAATCAAACGACCGGACCAGATCGAACGCGTCGATCTGACCGAATACCTGGCCCACCTCGGCAGCCGGCAGCTCTCCGGCGTCTCCCGTGCCCGCAAGCTCGCGGCCTTGCGGGAGTATTTCCGCTTTCTCGAAGACCACGCACTCATTGCCAAGTCGCCGGTAACCGGTGTGGAGACCCCCCACAAAGAGCGCACCGGTCGCACCTACCTGCGACCCGATGAGTACACCAAGCTGCTCTCCTTGGCCGGCGGCAAGCCGCGCGACTACGCCATCTTCCAGGTCTTCCTGCAGACCGGCGTGCGCGTTTCGGAGCTGTGTGCCCTGCGGCTCGATGACGTCGACCTCGAAGGGCACGTGCTGCAGGTCCGGGAAGGCAAAGGCATGGTGGCGCGCTCGATCGCGCTGGAGAAGAAGGCCATTCAGGCGCTGCGGAGCTACCAGGCGGTCCGGCCCGACGTCCTCTCCGATCGCTTGTTTCTCAACCGGGACGGCGATCCCATCTCCGAGCGCGGGGTGCGCAAGCTGGTCACGCGCTACTGCCGCAAGGCCGGCATCACCAAGAAGGTGAGCTGTCACTCGTTGCGACACACCTTTGCCACCTACAAGGCGGAGCGGGGCGTGAGTCCCTTCCAGCTGCAAGAATGGCTCGGGCACGCCAATCTCAACACGACGCAGATTTATGTGCATATGGGAAGACAGAACGCCAGGAAGGTCATGGAGCAGACGAGTTTATAACGGACCAACAACGATGAAGAACCGACGATTCAATCAGCCACCACGAGCACTCCGGAGACCGGGCGTCAGATGCGACAACCTGGTGCTCGTACCCGGTAATCTTCTGGTATACAAGGCGCGCTGGCAGGAGATGGCGAATGCCCTCCCCCACGGAGCTGTGCTGATTGTCCTGCCGGATGCCGATCGACCGCTGGTGCAGACCCTTAAGACGGTCGCGACGTTCTTCGAAGCGGCTGGTCATCCGGTGACAACGCTGCCAGCACGTCAGTTCCGGTGAAGATCGTCTCACGTGGGGTTGGGTCTACCTGATCGTTCTCGGCTTTCGGTTTCGGAGTTAGAATTTATTTTTGTACCTGTGGGCTATTAGCATGTACGTATTGTGGTGTAGGATGCATGTCACCGAGTAAAAGTAAACTAGTAGGTTGGTGGCATGACAAATGAAGTTAAGGAGTTGCTCGACGCCGCAGAGAAACAAGGTTGGCGCGTTGAGCGTACGAAGAAGGGACATTGGCGCTGCTATGCCCCGGATGGAGACACTATCGTAATTGTGCCCGGAACCCCATCAGATCGACGTAGTTTACGGAATGCCGTCGCAGAGATGCGGCGAGGTGGGTTTCAGTGGGAAGGCCGGTGACATGACAACGTGGTCAGTCTCACTAGAAGCTGCGCTGGTGAGGCCAGTTGATGCCTTTGCAGACGTGGTCGATGAACTGCTTTCGATTCTCGAGAGTCGACCTGAGGTACTGGATCCGGTGACGTTTCTGAATGTGCGTGAGCACACCTTTGGAGCTCGCCTTACGGTGCAGGCAGAGGATATGCCATCTGCCGTTGGTCGTGCGATTGAAGTATTTCTACCTTCAGCAGAGTCCTTGGGTCTGTCGTTTATGCTGCGGGGTGGAAATATCCTTACGGAGGACGCTCTGTTTGTAGACGAACCAGCGCATTCGTTAGCCAGTGTTTAGCGGCGACGGTAAGCGATCGCCTACTTGATCGAGAGCCAAGTAAGCTGAGTGTTCCAAACCTCATGAGCGTTCAATGAAGCCCGGTTGAAAAATATCAACCGGGCTTCATTAAACGGACCCGGCCAGACAGCTCTCCCAGATCTTGCGCAACACCGCGGACTACGAACGACATTGGGTCACCGACGTCCAAGCACGGCGAGCGGTCCGGCGCACCCAGACCTTCGTAGCCGCGATCCAAACCGGAGGTGAACGATCATAAGACCCGAGACATCCCCCGCCCGGGCGCTTGATCCCCGCAGACAACAGGTCGTTGCCGAGCTTGAGCACACGATTCTGGCACGCTATCCCGCGGCAACGTTTACGCTGCGGGCCGGGATCGACGACCCAGAAGCGACCTATCTCACGACAATCGTCGACATCGAGGATCCGGATGAGGTGCTCACCCTCGTCCTGGACCGACTCCTGGCGCTGCAGATCGAGGAGCAGCTTCCCGTCTATGTCCTCCCGGTTCACCCGCCCGCGCGCGTGGCCGCGACCATGCAACAGGTCCAACGCGAGCGCCAGGCGCCGGTCCTCCCGCGGAACTCACGCAAGACCGACGCATCGAAGCCGGGGTCGGTCAGCTCCAACGCTAAGGCGTATTTCCAGTCGATCCGACTGCGGACCGCGTCGGCGGCCTGACGATCGGAAAGCCCTTCGGCGAACTGCATGAGCGTGACGAGCGCTAAACGCGCGGGTGACTCGGCTGGCTGACCACGACGCGGAAAGAGTCCCGCGAAGTCGCGATCGACAGAGATAGGCCCGAGAGTGTCGCGCATCCGCAGGTACGCCGTCCCCTTCGGAAAGGCAGCCTGGGCCACACGGACGGTTTCTGCCGGGATCGTACGGACATCGGTCGGGTGACGGGACATAGGGATCTCCTGGGGTAACGGCAGCGACGTCAGAACGAACGTTCTCTCATCCTAGCGAATGAGTTCGCCGCCCGGCCATTGGGTCCCCGGATCTGCAAGCCCTGAATTCGCCAGCAACATCCGTCATGCGAGCAGGTCCAAAGGCCTTGCCACGGCAGATCCGCGAAGCTACGCTGATACCAGCTATGGATCTGGGCGGTTAACTGGCCACAGTCAGGACAGGGCACACGCGTGCGGCATGTCCGAAGGTTGATCGTGATCGCATCAGCCTCGGAGTAGACGGCGCTGAGTTCCAAGCTGGCTGGGTCCGGATTGATGGTTCTGGGTGCCATGGCCATGACCTTGGTGCGGATTAGACGGGAAGGCACCCATTATCGCATGGCTGGCGTCACCAAAAGCTCGGGAGAGCCGTATCATGTGGCGAGGCTTGTTGCGCAAAGTGCTGGAGATCGAGATCAATATCGCGACCGACAATCCGCTCTGCTTCCCATCCGATTCCGATCTCCGCCGGCATGGAGGATTACGTGAGTATGGGGCCGATCTCGGCGCGAGGCGCGGCAAGCATCATTGCCAACGCCACGCGGGTGGTTGCCATCGAGCTGCTCTGCGCGGCATAGGGAGTTGGCCAGCATGAACCGCTCAAGGCCGGCCGAGGTGTGGTGAGGGCCGTCGAGCGGCTGCACGCCGATGTACCGCGACTGGGGAGCGACCGGGTC